>Ga0326511_10000697_pt1 | contig 29462 bp, 26 predicted proteins | sample 0_2496_0518_D_FD_203701 | JGI IMG/M metagenome (GOLD analysis project Ga0326511, IMG submission 203701) | Bovine rumen microbial communities from UC Davis, California, United States - 0_2496_0518 | ecosystem: Host-associated > Mammals > Digestive system > Stomach > Rumen | place: USA...
CCCTCCAGCCGTCATTGCTTCGTCTGATAGGCGGGGCGCACAACGGTTTTCGCTCCACCGACGATGTTGACGCCACGCTGAGGGGAGTCGAGGCGCTGCCCCTGAAGGTTGTAGATGGCAGCAGACGGTGAGGCTGCTGAAGCCGTTTGCGCGACGGCTCCGACGGCGGTCGGTGCGTCCTCGATAGCCTCATATTCTGCCATCGTCTCAGCCATGCGGGCATCAAGGTCGCTGAGGCGGTAGAGGCCGTCGGCATTAGCGGTCAGTCCCTCGACGGTGACGGGCAGCACCATTGGCGGCACGTCGGGCGAGAGCAGCGTGCGCCCCTGCATCTGGCCGACAGTCTGATAGACCAGATTGACGGCCACATAGTCCTCAGAGCCGTCGCTCCACTTCTCGAACACCAGCTTCGAGCCGATGGGCGTATGCAGCTCTATGGCGTCCACCGTCTCAGGGAACACCAGTCGCAGGGCTGCGCCGATGCTGGCGAGATTGGAGTCGTGGCCGCAGAGGAACGTGAACTTGCGGTTGCCGTTGCTGAGCTCCTCACGGATGCGGCTCACCAGCGGATAGGCCATATTGACAGCGGCAGAGTGGGCGGTGAAGAGCAGTCCGTCATAGACCTCCTTCACGGCACCGATGGCGCGCCACTGCTCTGCGGTCAGCTCATGCCCGAACACAGCCATGCTCTCGCTCTCGTAGCACTGCAGCACCATCGCGTCGGCCACGCTGTTGATGAGCGTGTAACCGCCCGTCATCTTCAGCTCGTCGCCCTTCTCTATCTTAAACTGCAGGTCGTCGTACCAGAAGTGCAGGGTGTCGTTCTTCGCCGCTGGCGAGTGCGCCATGTCAATGATCTCCTCCATCAGTTCCACCGTAGGCTGCTGGGCGGCCATCCAGGCCATCGGCCCGCCGTTCATCGCCTGTATCTCGCTGAGCACCTGCTGGCGGTAGGCGTCGTTCATCTTCGTGAACTGCGGGGTGAACACGGGGTCCATCTTGTCCTCGTCGTATTGATGCGTTATCTCCACGTTGGCGAAGGGCAGGAATCCGGCCGAGAAATACTTTGCCGTGGCGAACGTGCGCTGACGGGAGTTGGCGTAGAAGAGCACCTCGTCGCCTGCGGGGCGGTAGTTGTCGGGCAGCAGGCCTTCGCCGACCACCCACTTGCGGAAGAACTGCCCCATCTCCGTCTCCAGGACACCGCCGCGCAGCGACAACTGACTGCCTGGCGACGTCCAGCGGAACCACTCGTGGGGCGTCACGCGCTCATAGGCCGCACCGCCCGTAGCCATCGGCGAGCGGATGTTGTGGCGGCTCATCACCACCACCTCTTTCAGTTCATAACGTGCGCGGAAGTCGTCCGAGCGTTTCGTCTGTGCCTGCAGACCAGTGCCGCAGAGTGTCAGGATGGCGGCAAGCATCCAGAGTCTTGTCTGTCTCATCGTAGTGTTTTTATCCTATCGCCAGCGGTACGCCTGCCAGCGACGCTATCGTTTTCTTGGCTACAAAGATACGACTTTTTTCTCAAATCCGCTATCGACAGCCACGATTTTCGCTCTCACTCGCAAAGAAAAGCGGTTTCCTTTTGGCATTTCGCACATTTAACAGTACCTTCGCCGCCAAAAAGCAAGAGGACATAATAACAGGAAAAGAATAAATCTGGTGGAACCCGCAGCAGACGGAGCTGGACAGGATGGCCCGCATCGCCTATAGCCGCCTGGACAGCGCCTTCGAGGATGCCCCCGTCAACGAGCAGCTGACAGCCGACATCGACCACCTGCTCCACAGCGCCACCGCCGGCTTTCTGGAGATGCGCCCAGCCCTCATCTGGCTCTATGATAACAGCTACGTCACGCGAAGTTATAACGCGGAGCTGCTGCTGCAGAAATCTATCGGCAAGGCAGAGCAGATAAGCGACACCATGACGGAAGGGATGCAGAAGCACTACGCCACGATGAACTGCATCTTCCAATACAAGGTGGGGCCGCTGGCCCTCTATCCGAAGGACTACTTAGCCGCGCTGATGCGCACCAGGGGGCTGACGGCCGCCGCCCGCGACGTGGAGGCCGTCGAGCTGCTGCGGGCCGGGAGCTACAGATACACGGTGTCGGACGACGGACAGGCCATCCACCTGGAGCGCACCAACGGAAAGCGGCTGCAGGTGGCCCGCGAGGAGATTACGCTCAGCGACAGCCAGCTGCGCGAGTACGACGGCTGCGTGGCTGTGTTCGTCAGCTATCAGGGCGCATGGCACATGAACGGTGTGATATAAGCTGTGCAATCCATTTCAGTGTTTCCTTTTTACCTGTACTCATAGACACAATCTCCTTTTTTGACTATTAGACATTTAGACTTTTAGACGTTCTTTCAGGTGGTTCAGAACTCATGGGGACAACTCATGGGGACAGGTCCCGTGGGTTCAGCCCCGTGGGTTCAAAAGTGGATTTCTTTTCTGCCTTTTCAGCTCTTTCTGCGGGAACAAAAAAATCTCCGCGTTTGCAAAATCTCCGAGCGAAACCCTTGTCCATTTCGAAGAAATTTCGTATCTTTGTACCTGCAATCTTAACTCAATCTTAACATTATAACCACAAAATTTCATAGCGATGAACAGACCATTTTCCACCCCTCAGGCCCTTGGCCGCATGGAGCTCGCCCCAGGTTAAGCGCTTGGCAGAAATAATAGGCAGAACAGCAGATGCAGTGGCATATAGACTGGTCAACTATGCATCTTGTGACCCTATTCTTCAGCAAAGAGGTGTTTCTGGTATGGGAAATGGCAAGAAGAAGTGTCTACCTTATTGGAATAAGTACATCAATGACCGTGAACGCTTGATAAACGTCTTCAGAAATAAGAGGAAAAAGGCCTGGCTCCATCGCGGAGCCAGGCCTTAACGTTATAACAATTACCAGGCAGGATAATCCTGTGGATAAAGCACCCGACTAGCCAAGTTGATTACTCGATTAGCCGAGATTATTTCTCGATTAGCCGAGCTTATTGTTAGAGCCGAGCACATCTACAATCTTGTGGATGTACATCTTCTTCATGTTCTCGCGGGCGGGCTTCAGATACTGGCGCGGATCGAAGTGGTCGGGATGCTCAGCGAGGTACTTGCGCACAGCAGCCGTCATGGCCAGGCGAGAGTCGGAGTCGATGTTGATCTTGCAGACAGCGCTCTTGGCAGCCTTTGCGAGCTGCTCCTCGGGGATACCTACTGCATCGGGCAGCTTGCCGCCATACTTGTTGATGGTGTCCACCTCTTCCTGGGGAACAGAAGAAGAGCCGTGGAGCACGATGGGGAACCCGGGAAGCTTCTTCTCGATTTCAGCCAGCACATCGAATGCGAGTGGCGGGGGAACGAGCCTGCCGGTCTTCGGGTCGCGTGTACACTGCTCGGGCTTGAACTTGTAAGCGCCGTGAGAAGTACCGATAGAGATGGCCAGAGAGTCGCAGCCTGTACGGGTAGCGAAGTCGATAACCTCCTCGGGCTTCGTGTAGTGAGACTCCTCGGAAGCCACCTCGTCCTCAACACCGGCGAGCACACCAAGCTCGCACTCCACGGTGACATCATACTTGTGAGCGTACTCCACCACCTGGCGCGAAATCTTGATATTCTCCTCGTAAGGCAGTGAGCTGCCGTCGTACATCACTGAAGAGAAGCCCATGTCGATACAGTCCTTGCAGAGCTCGAAGCTGTCACCGTGGTCGAGGTGAAGCACGATCTCGGGGTTCTCGCAGCCCAGCTCCTTGGCGTAAGCCACAGCACCCTCTGCCATGTAGCGCAGGATGGTAGCGTTAGCATAGTTGCGGGCACCCTTGGAAACCTGCATGATGACCGGTGACTTTGTCTCGACAGCAGCCTGAACGATGGCCTGCATCTGCTCCATCGTGTTGAAATTGAAAGCGGGGATAGCATAGCCGCCGGCTACTGCCTTCTTGAACATCTCGCGTGTATTAACGAGACCTAAATCCTTGTAATTAACCATAATTCTATTTGTTTAAAAATGAGTAACTTCATTAAATAGCGACTGCAAAGGTAGCAAAAAGAAGTGAAACGCGGAAAGTGAAAGTGGAAAAAATGCTGCCAAGAGCCGATTTTTATACTTTCTTCACTTTTTTCCTAATCCGCCGGCGGCTACGTGAGCGTGTGGAGGTCGAGATACTGCTGCACGGCGTCCTTGTAATTGTCGGAGATGGGGATGACCGCATCATCGAACACAGCCCTGAGGCGGTCGATGGCGTTGACGGCCGACATGTGGACGATATACGAGCGGTGGGTGCGCAGAAACTCCGGGTGGGGCAGATAGTCCTCGAGCTTCTTCATGCTGATGAGCGACATGACACGCTCGCCCGACTTGAGGTAGATGCGCACGTAGTCCTTGAGGCCCTCTACGTAGAGGATATCGTCGAGGGCCACCCGCTGGAGCTTGTACTCGCTTTTGACAAACATGAAGCGCTCCGAGCGGCACACCTCCTGGCGCTTCTGGATGTCGAACCAGTCGAGCACCCTGTTGACGGCCTTGAGGAAGTCGTTGTAGGAGACGGGCTTCAGCAGATAGTCCACGGCATTCACGCCATAGCCCTCGACGGCATACTGCGGGAAGGCCGTGGTAAAGATAATCTTCGTATCCTTAGGCAGGATTTTGGCGAACTCGATGCCGCTGATCTCCGGCATCTGGATGTCGAGGAACATGAGCTGGGCGGGATGGTCGCGCAAGTCGGCCATGGCCGTCAGGGGACTTCTGTAGGAGCCTATCAGGCTCAGGAACGGTGTCCTCTTGACGTAGCTTTCCAGCAGTCCTGCCGCCAGAGGCTCATCGTCGATAATGGCACATCGGATAATCATAGTCGTATTTTTATTGTTGATTGATAGACACTGCCGTCACCGCTCACCCCGCAGTCCCACTCGTAGCGGCCGGGATAGGCGATGTCGAGACGCTGTCGCACCTGCTGCAGGCCGATGCCGTGGCCGCTGCGGTCGAGCTGCGTCTTGGGATAATTGGAATTGCTGATCTGGCATACCACGCAGTCGCCCTGCCCGCTGCCAGAGGGCTCCTCGCTGATGCTAATGTGGACGAAGCTGGGGGCCGTGGGGCTGATGCCGTGCTTGAAGGCATTCTCCACGAGCGAGATAAAGAGCAGCGGGGCCACACGCGCCTCGGGGTTGGCGATGCTGACGCTGAACTGCACATCGACATTCTCTGGCAGGCGGATCTTCATCAGGCTGACATAGTTGTCGAGAAACTGCACCTCGTCGCGCAGCAGCACCTCGTTCTGCTGGTTGTCGTAGAGCATGTGGCGCAGCAGTTTGGAGAGCTGCTGTATGGCATCCTGCGCGCGGGCGGTATCGAAGGCCGTAAGGGCATAGATGTTGTTGAGCGTGTTGAGCAGGAAGTGGGGGTTCACCTGCGAGCGCAGATTGCGCAGCTCCGCGTCCACGCGGGCTTTCTCGGCCGCCAGGCGGGCGTCCTCGTTGTGCTGCATGCGCGAGGCGAGTACGACAGCCGTAGCCACCGCCGCCGATATGGCCAGAGTCATACAGTCGCGGACGGTGAAGATGATGCTGTCGAGACCCGTATGGCGGGGCCCCGGCCCGCCCGGCGGCGCAAACAGGCTGTGGGTGTAGGCCATCCACGAGTGGAGGAAACTGCCCAGCACCACCACCATCACCAGGTTGAACAGCAGGTAGTAGCGCCGCTTGCCCTTCACAAAATGATGGGGCGTGAGCCAGAAATAGTTGGCGTAGAACACCACCATCATCAGCAGGGGCATCATGCAGTTCATCGCGTACTGCACGAGCGGCATGCCGTTGCCACGCCAGAAGGAGAGCGGCGAGAGGAACATGAAAGCCCACAGGCCGACGTGGAGGAAGACGCGCAGGCCCTTACTCATGGCGGATGGCTTCGATGGGGTCCATATTGGCGGCCTTCTGGGCAGGGATATAGCCGAAAAGCACGCCTATAAACACACAGACGAGGAACGACACGTAGATGCTCCACGCCGGCACGCTGGAGGGCATGCCAAAGCTGGACACGAAGGCACTGCCGCCCAGGCCGACGAGCACGCCCAGCAGTCCGCCCGTGACGGAGATGAGCACCGACTCGATGAGGAACTGCAGCGAGATGACCGGCCCCGTGGCGCCTACGGCCATGCGGAGGCCAATCTCCTTGGTGCGCTCCGTGACGGACACGAGCATGATGTTCATAATGCCTATGCCGGCCACGAGCAGCGAGAAGGCGGCCGCCACCACGAGGATGACCGTCACGGTGTCCATCGTCGATGACATCGTCTCCATCATCTCCGCCTGCGAGCGGATGGTGAAGTCGTCGTCAGCATCGGCCTTCAGCTTATGGTTGTCGCGCAACATCTGCGTCAGCTCCTCGATGGCAGCGTCGGAAAGTTCCTCTGTGACAGCCGAGCAGACGATGCTCGAAAACCACGTCTGGGCCGCGATGCGCTTCATCACCGTGGTGTAGGGGGCAATCATCACGTTGTCCTGATCCATGCCCCAGGAGTTGTAGCCCTTCGACTTGAGCACCCCGATGATGCGCATGGGGATCGACTTGAAGCGCACGGTCTTGCCGATGGGATCGACATTCTCGCCAAAGAGTTCCTTGACGACGGTAGCGCCTACCACCACCACCTTGGCGGCCTTCTTGATGTCCTCCTCGGTGAAGCACTCGCCCTCATCGACCGTCCACTGCTTGATGTCGAGATAGTCGGGGCTTTCACCGTACATCGACGTGTTGGTGTTGTTGTTGCCATAGATGACCTGTCCGCTGGCCGTCACCTCCGGAGAGACCTTGGTGACGAACTTGCGCTCACGGAGGATGCGCTCATAGTCGGCCATCTTGAGCGTCTGCATGCTGCTGGGGTCCTGTCTTACGCCGCCCCTCATGTCGGCTCCCGGGCGGATGGTGAGCAGGTTGGTGCCCATGGTTGACAGCTCGGCGCGTATGCTCTCCTTGGAGCCTTGGCCGATGCTCATCATGATGATGACGGCAGCCACGCCGATGATGATGCCCAGCATCGAGAGGAACGAGCGCATCTTATTGTTGGCCACGGCCTTGATGCTTACTTTAAACAGATTTAAGAGATTCATAGCCTAATCATCGTTTGGAGCCGGCAGCTGCGCCAGTGCCTCAGCGGCCGACTTGATGTTTGTATTGATGGTATCCTCACGTATTTTCCCGTCGCGCAGGTTGATGTTGCGGCTGGAATACTCGGCAATCTCCGGGTTGTGGGTCACGAAGATGATGGTGTGTCCCTGCCGGTAGAGCTGCTGGAAGAGGACGAGCATCTCGAAGGAGGTGCGGGTGTCGAGGTTGCCGGTGGCCTCGTCGGCCAGCAGCACGGCGGGGTCGTTGACCAGGGCGCGGGCGATGGCCACGCGCTGCATCTGTCCGCCCGACATCTGGTTGGACTTGTGGTAGAGGCGGTCGCCCAGGCCTACGGCCTTCAGGGCCCTGATGGCCCGCTCCTTGCGCTCGGAGGCCGACACCTGCGAGTTGTACATCAGCGGCAGCTCAACATTCTCCACAGCCGTGGTCTTGGCCAGCAGGTTATAGTTCTGGAACACGAAGCCTATCTTGCGGTTGCGCAGATGGGCGCGCTGCGTCTTCGACATGGTGCGCACGGAGATGCCGTCGAGCAGATATTCACCGCTGGTGGGCGTGTCGAGGCAGCCCAGCTGGTTGAGCAGTGTTGACTTGCCCGACCCCGAGGTGCCCTGTATGGTGACAAACTCGCCCTCGTAGATCTTGAACGACACGCCACGGAGGGCTTTCACCGTCTCGGAGCCCACCTGGAAGTAGCGCTTCACGTTCTGCAGTTCGATTACAACTTTTCTCTCGTCCATCACTTCTTCTGCTGGTTATTACTGTTGTTGTTACGGTTGTTGCGCGGGCGGGGCATGAAGGGATTGCCGCCCTGCTGTGCCTGCTGCTCGTCGCCACTGCCATTGAGGCTGAAGTCCGACAGTACCTCCGTGCCAGCGGAAATGCCACCGGTAATCTCCGTCATCACCCCGTTGGTGGTGCCTACGCTTACGCTGTGGGCCACGAAGGAGCCTCCCTCCAGCGTCCAGAGCTTATGGTCGCCCTCGCAGTCCACTATCTTCTGTCCCTTCTCGAGGAAGGCCTCGTTGGGATGGAAGCGGAGCGCCTTGGAGGGCACGGCCAGCACGCCGTTTTTCTCAAGGGTGAAGATGGTGACGTTGGCCGTCAAGCCGGGCTTCAGCTTCAGGTCTTTGTTGGGCGCGGAGATGACCACCTCGTAGGTCACCACGTTGCTCTCGGTCGTGGCCTGCTGCCTCACCTGCGTGACGGCGCCCTCAAACTGGTCGTCGGGGAAGGCATCTACAGTGAAAGTGACGCGCTGCCCCTCCACGACGCCCCCGATGTCGGCCTCGTCGATATCCGCAATCACGCGCATGTCGGTCAGGTCCTTGGCTATCGTGAAGAGCTCAGGGGTATTGAACGAGGCAGCCACCGTCTGGCCCTCTTCCACCGACTTGGAGAGCACCACGCCGTCGATGGGCGACGTGATGGTGGCGTAGCCTAAGTTGGTCTGCGCCTTGTTCACGGCCTCACGCTTGCTGCTCACGTCGTCCTTGGCCTTCTGATAGGACAGGAGCGCGTTCTCATAGTCATCGGCACTCACCAGGCCCTTTTCGTAGAGGGTCTTATAGCGCTTGTAGTTGGCCGCCTGATAGTTGGCCGTGCTCTCCGAGCTCGACAGGTTGGCCTTAGCGGTATTAAGCTCACTGATAAGGTTGGTGCGGTCGAGCTCTGCGATCACCTGCCCTTTCTTCACCACAGAGTTATAATCGACATAGAGATGGCTCACGATACCCGACACCTGCGTACCAACGGAGACGCTGGTAACCGGCTCGATGGTGCCCGTGGCGGTGATCGACGTGCTGATGTCGGTCGTAGCCACCTTAGCCTTTTCGAAACTCACTTTCTCTTCTTTCTTCCCGCCAGAGAGGAGGAAATACCCGATGACCACGAGGGCTACAGCCCCGATGCCCATCCATACTTTCTTGCTGATCTTCTTCATATCTTCACGTTTTCACTTGTCTTCACGTTTTCACTTGTTACTTAATCTCGTTGCCCTGGTAGAACTCGAGCATCTGCTTGTTGTACACCGTCTGGTATTTCGACTGGAGCCTGTTCTGCTGGGCCTGCAGGAGTTTGTCCTTGCCCGTCATGAGCTCCACGATGTTCTTCAGCCCCAGGCGGAACTGCTCCGAGAGGAGGTCATAGCTCTCGCTGGCACTCTCCACGCTGCTGGTGGCGGCCTTGTACTTCTGCTGGTTGGTAGTGGCGTCGAGCCAGAAGCCCTGCAGACTGGCGTAGAGGCTCTTCTGCTTCTCCTGCAGGTCGAGCTGCGCCTGCAGCAGTTTGATCTTGGCCTTGTTCACCTGGGTCTTGGTGGAGCGCCCGTCGTAGAGGGGCATGCTGACGCCCACGCCCAGCGAGGCATTGACATTGCTCTTCATCTGCGCGCTCCAGCCGTTGCTGCTCAGCGAGTTGGTCGATGTGGTGACACCGCCCTGCAGGTTGACCGTAGGCAGCCAGGCGGCCTTGGCGACGCTCACGCTGAGGGCGCTGCTCTTGGCCGCCAGCTCCTGGCGCTCAATCTCCGGGCGCGTGAGCAGGGCCTGCTCATAGACGGTCTGCAGGGCAGGCACGTCGCCAAGTATGCGCTCGTCGGGGATGTCGGGGATGGCCACGTCGAAGGGCTGCTCGTCAGTGATCTCCAGCAGCTGCTTGAGCTGCAGCTTGTAGTTGGCCAGCTGGCTCTGGGTCTCCACGATGTTATACTCGTCGGTGGCGCGCTGCGCGGAGAGCTGTGCCAGGTCGGCCTTCGACATCTTGCCCACGGCCACCATCTCGCGCCCGCGCTCCTCGTTCTTCTTGCTGGTCTCGAGGGTCTGCTGCATCACTCTCACGCTCTCGTCGAGATAGAGTATCTGCACATAGATCCTGGCGATGCTCTCCTGGATGGTGTTGGCCGACTCCTGGGCAGAGAGCTCCGCCTCCTGCTCCGTGAGCTTGCTGATCTTCACGTTCTTCACGTTGCGCCCGCCGTTCCACACCGTCCACTGGCCGTTCACGCTGTAGCTGCCGTTGTAGGAGGTCTTGTCGGTCTCGGTGTTCACCTGGCCGTTGGTGACGGTCACGATGCTGCTTTCCTTCCAGGGCTGGTAGCCGAAGTTCTGGCTGGTGGACGCCGTCACGGTGGGCAGCAGGGCAGCCTTGGCGCCCTTCAGGTCCTCCGTGCTGCTCTCGAGGTCGAGCTTCGACTTCTTCAGGCTGATGTTGTTCTCCAGTGCATAAGCGATACATTCGCTGAGAGTCCACTGCTTCTGGGCGGTGGCGGCCATCGTCAGCGAGAGCAGGGCTGTCAATACTATACCTTTCTTTTTCATCTCCTTGTTGCTATATTATAATTTCATGCTGCAAAATTACGGAATATCGGGCAAAGAAAGAAACAAAATAGAGAAGAATTGGCAGTTAATAGACATTAACCGCCAATTCTTCGATAAATTCCCGAAATGTTAAAATCGTTTAGGGATTCAGTTTTTCTCCGTGGCAATGAGCTTCCAGATGCCGGCCGCGCAGGCGCCTCCTGCCAGCGGGGCAACGATGAACACCCACAGCTGACTGAGCGCCTGGCCGCCCTCGAAGAGAGCCGGGCCGATGCTGCGGGCGGGGTTCACGGAAGTGCCCGTATAGTTGATGCCCACGAGGTGGATGAGGATGAGTGCCAGGCCGATGGCGAGACCTGCGAAGTTGTTGGTGGCCCCGTTGGTCTTGGCCGTTGCGCCAAGCACCACGAGCACGAAGATACAGGTAAGCACGAGCTCTACGATGAAGCCGTTCCAGACGTTAATCGAAGCGCAGGCGTTGGCCCCGGTAGTTGTTCCGCGCGCCAGCCCCGGGTCGGTCGAGACGACAAGTGCCAGCAGGGCAGCAGCCAGGCAGGCGCCGATCACCTGGAAGAGCATGTACATGCCACAGTCCTTACCGCTCATGCGGCCGCTGAGGTAGCAGCCCAGCGAGATGGCAGGATTGATATGGCATCCGCTGATACCGCCGATGGTGTAGGCCATTGCCACCACGGCCAGTCCGAAGGCGACAGCCGTCCCCACGATAGAAGCTGTGTCGGAACCACAGTTCAGGCTCACGGCTGCTCCACAGCCCAGGAACGTCAGTACGAACGTTCCAATCAATTCAGCATAATACTTCTTCATAATCTCTAAGTGTTTAATAAAAATTTATAATGTTACGTTTAATGGGATTCTCACCGGCTTACTCACACTCGAAGCGCATCGAGTCGAAGTGGGCGTAGGTCATGTCCTTCTCCACCACTTTGTTCTTCTCATAGCAGTACATGCCCACGACAGCCCCCGTGAAGCCGCCCGCCGTCTCGGTGCTGAGCAGCGTGCAGCTCATGGCGTAGAGCTGGCGGTATTGCTGGCCGTCCTTGGAGTACTCAAAGTAGTACTGGTCGCCGTCGCTGCGTATGCGCAGCCAGGCATCGTAGAGGTCTATCTCGTGGGTGGCGAAGCGCCCCGTAAGCCCCTTGACAGTGGCCTTCACGCTCACCGACATCTTGCTCTTGGTGCCCTCAAGACAGATTTCCGCGTGGCCGTCGTTGATCTGATACACACTGAGGCCGGCCTCGTCGCCATTATAAGACTCACGGAAGTCCACATGCACCTCGGCCAGCAGCCGGGGGCCTTCCTGCCTGCGCCCGATGAACACAGGGCGGTCGTTCGCCGTCATCGACGACAGCGAGCCGTAGAGGCGCAGCTTACCGTTGATGCGCTGGTAGCGGGCGGAGTCGGGATTCTGCAGATACACCCACTCCGGTCCGAACGGCTCCGAGAAGTCGTAGCGCGTGGGGAGGGCGGGCTGCTCTACGAGAGGCAGTGTGGGCGTGCGCATCAGCGTATCGACCCCGTGGCCACGGTTCACCACCGGCCACTGCCCTTTCCAATCTACGGGAGCCAGGAAGGTTTCGCGCCCTAAGTGGTGATAGTTGCCGCCAAGATGGCGATAGCCTAAGAAGACCATCCACCAGGAGCCGTCGGCCGCCTGCACCAGGTCGCCGTGGCCCGTAGCCTGTATCTGCTTCCCCTGCCCCTCTATATTGCAGTGGGTCAGTATGGGGTTGGCGGGATTGCCCGTATAAGGGCCGTAGATATGGCGGCTGCGGGCGATCGTCACCCTGTGGGCAATCTCCGTACCGCCTTCAGAGATGAGCAGATAGTACCAGCCGTCTTTCTTATAGATGTGCGGCCCCTCCGGATAGCGGCCGCCCGTGCCCTTCCACAGCGGGCGGCTGGGCGTAAGCTGACGGCCCGTGACGGGGTCGATCTCACAGAGCATGATGGTGTCGTCGGGATTGCTCACCAGATAGCACTTGCCGCCCTCGAACCACAGCGAGGGGTCGATGCCCTGCTGCTCCAGCCATACGGGCTCGCTCCAGGGGCCACGGGGGTCGGTGGCTGTCACCATGAAATTGCCGCCGTTGCCCACATTGGTCGTCACCATATAGTAAGTGCCGTCATGATAGCGGATGGTAGGGGCGTAAATGCCCAGCCAGGAGGTGGCGCCCTTCAGGGGCAGCTGCGACTCGCGGTCGAGCACATTGCCTATCAGGCGCCAGTTCACCAGATCCTTGGAATGGTAGATGGGCACACCCGGGAAATACTGAAACGAAGAATTTACAAGATAAAAGTCATCGCCCACCCTGCACACGCTCGGATCGGGATGAAAGCCCGGAATCACGGGATTTCTCCACTGGGCCGAAACCGAAAGCGCAACGAGGAGCAAACACCAACTCAATAATGCTTTTTTCATACTTTTAAGTGCCTTAAACGATGCAAAGATATATAAAATTTCATAAAGTACCAAACTTTTTACAATTTTTCCCCGACTTTTGCGTAACTTTGCATCAAGATAGGATACAATTATGGAACAATCGAATCAATACATCAAGCAGTTTCCCCAGCTGATGAAGGGGAAGAAGATACTCTATGTACACGGATTTGGCTCGTCGGGACAGTCGGGCACCGTCGCCCGCATCCGCCAGGTACTGCCCCAGGCCACCGTCATCGCGCCCGACCTGCCCATCCAGCCGCAGGAGGCCATGACATTATTAAATAAGGTGTGCCAGGAGCAGCAGCCCGACCTGATCATCGGCACATCGATGGGCGGCATGTATGCGGAGATGCTCTACGGCTACGACCGCATACTGATAAACCCCGCCCTGCAGATGGGCGACACCATGAAGGACCACGGCCTGACAGGGGCACAGCACTTCTTCAACCCCAGGGCCGACGGCCAGCAGGACTTCATCGTGACCAAGGCCCTGGTGAAAGAATACAAGGAGATGACAGAGCACTGCTTCAGCGGCACCACACCCGCTGAGCAGCAGCACGTGTGGGGACTCTTTGGCGACGAGGACAGCCTCGTGGACACCTACGGCCTCTTCAGCGCCCACTACCGGCACGCCATCCGATTCCATGGGGAGCACCGCATGAACGACCGCTCCTTCATGCACGCCGTGATGCCCGTCGTGAGATGGATCGACGACAGGCAGGAGGGCCGCGAGCGCCCCATCGTCTATATCGCCACCAACACCCTGGCCGACAAATGGGGCAAGCCTCAAAGCTCCTGCCAGAAGACCATCCGCACACTGCTCGAGACCTACCAGCTCTTCTTCGTGGCGCCAGCCCCCGACAACCCCACAGCGTACAGCGACACCCTGGCATGGCTCAACGACTACGTGAACGTGCCCGCCTGGGGGCACACCGTGTTCACCAACCAGAAAGCACTGCTCTATGGCGACTATCTGATAGACGCTGACGAGACAGAGGGCATGGGCACGCTCATACAGTTCGGCTCCGACACCTTCAAGACGTGGGACGACATTGCCGGCTACTTTGCACGTCTCGGAGGACAATAGCCGCCCAAGGGCACAAAAAAAGAGGGCGAATTTGTGCTTTGACGGCCGAAAATCTTGCAGAAGTGGAGAGAAAACACTATCTTTGCCGACAAATAGTGCGACTGCACCCCTAATGATTACCAAAAAAATTACAACTTGAAGAGATGAGATTCAAAGAAGAGATCAACGAGAGCTACACGATGGCCGAAGCCATCAGGGAGGCCCAGCGCTGCCTGCACTGCAAGGTACCCCAGTGCAAGAAGGGGTGCCCCATCAGCAATGACATCCCCGACTGGATTCACGAACTGAAGAAGGGCAACATGGGTAATGCCATCAGCATCATCCGTGCCAAGAGCAACCTGCCTGCCGTCTGCGGACGTGTGTGCGCCCATGAGCGGCAGTGCGAGGGCAGCTGCGTGCTGGGCAAGAAAGGACAGGCCATCAACATCGGCAAGCTGGAGCGCTTCGTGGCCGATTTCGACTCCGACAACGCGCTCACCCATGAGGACATCGTCGAGAAAACCCGTGGCAAGGTGGCTGTTATCGGTGCGGGGCCCTCGGGCATCACGGTGGCTGGCGACCTGTCGCGCATGGGCTTCGCCGTCGAGATGTACGAGATGGAGGCCCAGTGTGGCGGTGTGCTCCGCTACGGCATCCCTGAGTACCGGCTGCCCAAGGAGGTGGTGGCCCGCGAAATCCGCTACATCGAGAAGATGGGGGTGCTGATTCACCGCAACACCCATGTGGGCGTGGAGATCACCGTCGATAGCCTCTTTGCGCAGGGGTTCGACGCCGTCTTCATCGGCACAGGCCTCAGCAAGCCGAAGTCGCTGGAGATTCCCATCTGGCAGAACGGGCGCTGCATCTCTGAAGGGGAGGGAGCCGTCAGCTGCGCCGACCTGAAGCGCATCCGTCTGGCCACCCACTTCCTGCGTCGCGTGGAGCTCATCTCCGAAGGGTTCATGCAGCGCGACGAACTGCCCGTCGATAGCGGCGCCCGCGTGTTTGTAGTGGGATGTGGCAACACGGCGATGGATGCCTCGCGCACGGCCCTGCGCATAGGCGCGTCGCAGGTGGACGTCATCTACAACGCGGGCATCGACACCATGTCGGCCCTCCACGCGGAATACGAGGATGCCCTGAAGGAGGGCGTACACTTCAACTGGTGGAGCGCCATCGTGGAGGTACACGTCGATGAGCAGCTCGACATCACAGAGATTGTGCTTGAGACCACAGAGCCCGACAAGGCGCCCGTGCGACAGACACTGCCGGCCAGCAACATCATCTTCGCCATCGGCTCCACGCCTGCCACGAAGATTGTGCGCACCACCTCCGGGCTGGAGAACGATGACAAGAAGTTCCTCATCACCCGCGAGGTGCCCTATGGCATGACCACCCGCAAGGGCGTGTTCGCCGGCGGCGACGTGGTGGGGCGCCAGGCCACCGTGGTACATGCCATGCAGGACGCCAAAAAGGTGGCGCTGGGCATCGCACAGTACGTGGACGCCGTCAAACTGATGAAGATCATCAATATGTAAAGCCGGCGCCTATTGGTAAAAAAAAGATAAATTATAGGCGCTGACGCACGATATATGGATAAATCTTCGTACCTTTGCAGGCACGATTAGACGAAAGTTACTCACAGTTTTATAAATAATACAATTATGACAATCAATGAATTCAACTTTGCCGGTAAAAAGGCAATCGTACGCGTAGATTTCAACGTACCCCTCGACGAGAATGGTAAGATCACAGACGACACCCGCATCCGCGGTGCCCTGCCCACCCTGAAGAAGATTCTGGCCGACGGCGGCGCAACAATCATCATGAGCCACATGGGCAAGCCCAAAGGCAAGGTGAACCCGAAGCTCTCCCTGGGCCAGATCCGCGAGGCCGTAGAGAAGGCCCTCGGTGTGCCTGTGGCATTCGCTCCCGACTGCGCCAAGGCCGCTGATGCAGCCGCTGCCCTGAAGATGGGCGAGGCTCTGCTGCTTGAGAACCTGCGCTACTATCCTGAGGAGGAAGGCAAGCCCGTGGGCGTAGAGAAGGGTACGCCTGAGTACGACGAGGCCAAGAAGGCCATGAAGCAGAGCCAGAAGGAGTTTGCCAAGACACTGGCCTCCTACGCTGACTGCTACGTGATGGACGCCTTCGGCACCGCTCACCGCAAGCACGCCTCTACAGCCGTGATCGCCGACTACTTCGATGCCGACAACAAGATGCTCGGCCTGCTGATGGAGAAGGAGGTTCAGGCCGTGGATAACGTGCTGAGCAACATCAAGCGCCCGTTCGTAGCCATCATGGGCGGCTCTAAGGTGTCTTCCAAGATTGGTATCATCGAGAACCTCCTGGGCAAGGTCGATAAGCTCATCCTCTGCGGTGGTATGACCTACACCTTCGCAAAGGCTCACAACGGTGAGATCGGTAACTCTATCGTTGAGCTCGACAAGCTCGATGTAGCCCTGGGTGTTGAGGAGCTTGCCAAGAAGAACGGCGTAGAGCTCGTACTTGGCAGCGACTGCACGGCTACCAACGGTCTCGACTTCGGAACAATGACCGTGAAGCCCGGCTCAGAGATTATCAACTGCCCCGCCAACAACGTTCCCGCAGGCTTCGAGGGCGTGGATGCCGGTCCTGCTTCTCAGGAAGACTTCCGCAACGCTATCAAGGGCGCCAAGACCATCCTGTGGAACGGTCCTGCCGGTGTGTTTGAGTGCGACGACTTCACAGCCGGCAGCCGCGCCATCGGTGAGGCTATCGCTGAGGCAACAGCCGAGGGTGCCTTCTCGCTGATTGGCGGTGGTGACTCCGTGGCTTGTGTCAACAAGTTCGGTCTGGCCGACAAGGTGAGCTACATCTCTACCGGTGGCGGCGCACTGCTCGAGGCTATCGAGGGTAAAGTGCTGCCTGGCGTAGCTGCCATCAAGGGCGAGTAAGCAGAGAACTTACCTCAATAACAGATAAAAAGAAGAGAATGTGTCACGTTGGCACATCCTCTTTCTTTTTATCTGTCGCTTGCTTTTTCCTTTTTCAGCCGATTTCTTTTTTCAGCCGATTATTCTGCGCAGACGCATTATTCCTTGGTCTCAGCGTCGATGGCTTTGATCTTCTCGCGCACCAGGTTCATGTCGTCTTTCAGCTTCTGCACCTTGCGGTTCATCTCGTCGATGAGGCTGTTGCCTTTCTTCGATGATACGTTCAGGAATCCGAGATTGTTCTCATAGGTCTGTACCTCCTGCTTGATAGCCTCGTACTGTCGGAACAGGCGTGCGCGCTCGTTGTCAAGCGCACTCTCACCACGCTCAGCCACCTGCTTGAGGTTCTGCTTGAAGTTGTTCAGACGCCTGCGGGCAACGCTCACGTTGAGCTCCTTATAGAGCTTGTCGAGAGCGGCATGATACTCTGCATAGAGCTTGTCTTTCTCCTTGTAGGGCACATGGCCGACAGCCTGATACTCCTCGATAAGGCCCTGCACCTTCTCCTGCACATTTACGCCAGCCTCCTCAGTGATGGCCTTCAGTCGGGCGATGATATCGCGCTTCTTCTTCAGGTTGGCATGCTCCTCGTTGCGCTGTCCGGCTCCGGCTGCGCTACGGGCTCCGAAGAACTTGTTGCAGGCGCCAAGGAATTCCTCCCATAGCTGGTCACTCTGCTTCTTGGGCACATTGCCCACAGCCTTCCACTCCTTCTGCAGAGCGGCAATCTTCTCACCTGTCTTCTTCCACTCAGTGGAGTCCTGCAGCGCCTTGGCCTGCTCTATCAGGTCGCGCTTCTTGGCCACATTCGCCTTGTACATCTCCCTCAGCTCCTGGAAATACTCCGCTTTGCCGACGAAGAATTTGTCGCAGGCGGCACGGAAGCGCTCGAAAATCTTCACGTTCATCTTTATCGGGGCAAAACCGATGTTTTTCCACTGCGCCTGTATGTCGATGATCTCCTTTGTGCGCTTTTCCCACTCAGCAGCGCTCTTGGGTGCATCGGCAGCCAGGGCTTCCACACGCTCGCAGAGGGCAGTCTTGCGGGCCAGATTGTCCTCCTCTCTGGCGCGCACGTCCTCGAAGAACTGCTGGTAGCGCTTATTGATGATGGTAGAGGCAGTCTTAAAACGATTCCACACCTCGTCGCGCTGCTCTTTGGCCACAGGGCCTATCTCGCGGTATTCAGCGTGCAGTTTCTGCAACTGGTGGAATGCGCTTACGGGGTCGGCCTCGCTGGTCAGACGCTCTGTAGCCTCAATGAGCTTGGTCTTCATCTCCAGGTTTTTCTTGAAGTCGTACTCGCGCGCCTCACTGTTCAGCTTCAGCAGGTCGTAGAACTGCTCCACGTAGAGCTGGTAGTTGCGCCACAACTCGCTGGCTTTCTCAGCGGGCACACTTTTGATTTCGCGCCACTCAGCCTGCAGGGCCTTAAATTCCTGGTATGCTTTGTTGGCCTCCTCGGGCGAGGTAATCATGGCCTTAATCTTCTCAATGATGGCCAGTTTCTTTTCCAGGTTAGCCTGCTTCTCAGCCTCCTGCTCTCTGAAGAGCTTAGCGCGCTTCTCCTTGATGAGCCCCATCTCGGCCTTGAAAGCCTCTTCGTCCTCATCGCGCCTGATCTGATAGGCATCGGGGTCGCCACCACCGTCGATATAGGCTTTCAGCTCGGCTTCTCGCTCAGCGGTATGGAGCTTGTAAAAAGCGGTCTTCAGATAGTCCACCTCATCCTTCTGCGGTGCCTCGTCGCTGTGGGCGATTTCCTTCACACGGGCGAGCACCTCCTTCTTCGACTCATACACCTTGCGGGGCTTCTCAGCCGTCTGTGGGGCAGGCTCTGCCGTTGCCGTGTTTTCTACTTCAGGAGCGGTAGCTTCCTGGATAATTTCTTCGTTCACCTCTTGTGTGAGGTTCTTGTCTTGAGAGTCCATCATTATAACTATTAGTTACTGACTTGAGTTTATTCAAACACTATTTGGGGTCAAAGTTACTAAAAAGTTGTTTGCAGACGGCTTCTGCAAACAACTTTTTTTGCGATGTTATTATTTTTTAACATTACTTAGGATTCAAACCAATCTTTTATGCCTGAACACCCACCAGCAGAGCGATGAGATGCCAAGCGAGATGATGATGGCCATCATGAATCCCCAGGGCTTATCCTCCATGCCGTTGATGAGGTTCATACCGAACATCGAGGTGACGAGCGTAGGTATCATCATGATGATGGTGACGGAGGTGAGCGTTCGCATCACGGTATTCATATTGTTGTTGATGATGCTCTGGTAGGTGTCCATCGTCGATTCGAGGATGTTGGAGTAGATGCTGGTTGTCTCTCGCGCCTGGGTCATCTCGATGTTGACATCCTCGATGAGGTCGGCGTCGAGCTCGTCTATCTGGAGTTTGAACTTCAGTTTGGAGAGCAGGGTCTCATTACCGCGTATCGAGGTCTGGAAGTAGGTGAGCGAGTCCTGCAGGCGGCTTAGTCCGATGAGGCTCGAGTTGTTCACCTCTTTGTCGAGATTACGCTTGGCCTTGTCGATGAGCATGGAGATTTGCTTGAGGCGCTTCAGATACCATACCGCGCTGGAGAGGAAGAGGCGGAAGATCATATCGACGTAGTCGGTGAAGCCCTCTCCCCTGCGCTGCTGGTAACTGACGAAATCAATCATCATGTTGGTCTCGTAGTAGCACACGGTAATGGTGATGTCGCGCTTGTGGATGATGCCCAGCGGCACCGTGGTGTAAGGTGTGCGCGAGCGTATCTCCTTGACGTATGGTATGCGCAGGATGATGAGCATCCATCCGTCGTCGTACTCATAGCGGGCACGCTCGTCGGTATCGCTGATGTCCGACATGAAGTAGTCGGGGATCTTGTAGGTTTCCTCGAGTTCGCGCTGGTCTTCTTCGGTGGGGCATGTCACCTGTATCCAGCAATTGGGCTGCCACTCTGAGAGCTGGGTCAGTCCGCCTTGGGTGTTCCAGAATGTCTTCATTGTGCTAATCCTTTTGTTTGCCCCCCGTTTCAGGGAGGATTACAGACTTAGCGGCAAAGGGATTAGCAGCCTTGCTCGCCACCCCCTGCCTTTACGAATTGTTAGTTTCCGCCGGGTAATCGTCCATAATTTTGTTACACTTTAGTTTATCGGCTGCAAAGTTACGAATATTTTCCAAGAAACCGAAATTTCCAGAGATTTTTTTGTCTGAGGATGCCTAAATTTCCGTGTGGGGATAAGTTTGGCAACTTATCCCCACACAGTGTGTTATTTCTCTGGAACGTCCTCGAGCGTCTTTTTGAGCAGTGTCCAGAAGGGTTCCACCGTAGCGATGAGCGCGCGCTCAGTGGTGGTGTGTGGCGACTTCATCGTCGGGCCGAGACTTACCACGTCGAGGTGTGGGTACTTGCCCAGGATGATTGAGCACTCCAGGCCGGCGTGGTCCACCTGTATGATGCCGTCCTGCCCGAACAGCTGCTTGTACTCCTTCAGCAGCAGATGCAGGATTTCCGACTCCGGGTTGGGGTCCCATCCGCAGTAGCTTCCGCTGGTCTCCACCTTCATGCCTGCCATCGAGAAGCAGCTCTCCAGCGTCTTGACGATGTAGTCCTTCATGTCCTCACGGCTGGAGCGTGCCAGAATTTTGAATGCCGCCTTGCCCTCAGCGATACTGATGATGGCCAGGTTCGAGGAGGTCTCTACCACTGAGGGATAAGAGGGAATCATGCGCACCACGCCGTCGTGACAGCCGTAGATGGCATTGATGAGGTTGTCCTGTATCTCTGCGGGCACTTCCTTCTGGGGTGTCTCCACATCCTCGCAGACGACCTCTATACCGCTCTCTATGCCCTTGTACTCGTCGGCAAAGTCGTCGAGCCAGTCGGCGGCTATCTCCTTCAGGGCCTCTACGTTCTCCTTTGGCAGTGTCAGCACAGCCTCAGCCTTGAAGGGGATGGCGTTGCGCATGTTGCCACCCTGCCAGCAGGCCAGGCGGGCGTCACACTCCTCTATGGCCTCGCGCACCAGTCGCACGAGCAGTTTGTTGGCGTTGCCACGGCCCTCGTGGATCTCCAGGCCGGAGTGCCCCCCACGCAGGCCTTTCACGGTGACTTTCACGGCAGCGTCCTCCGGGTCGGTGTCAGCCTCCTGATAGTCGAGGGTGGCTGTGATGTCGATACCGCCAGCCGAGCCGATGACGAATTTCCCCCAGTGCTCCGAGTCGAGATTGAGCAGGATATCCCCCTGCAGCTCACCGGCAGGCAGGGCGTTGGCTCCGAACATGCCCGTTTCCTCATCGGCAGTGATAAGGGCCTCTATCGGGCCGTGCTTCAGCGTCTTGTCTTCCATGACAGCCATGATGGCAGCCACGCCCAGGCCGTTGTCGGCTCCGAGGGTAGTGCCCTTGGCCTTCACCCACTCGCCGTCAATCCAAGGCTCGATGGGGTCGGTCTCAAAGTTGTGGGTGCTCTCAGGGGTCTTCTGCGGCACCATGTCCATGTGTGCCTGCAGGATAACGCCCTTCTTCTGCTCCATGCCCGGCGATGCCGGCTTGCGCATCACGATATTGTCGGCGGGGTCCTTAAAGGCTTCCACGCCTGCTGTTTTGGCGAAGTCGAGCAGAAACTGCTGTACTTTCTCTAAGTGCCCGCTGGGACGGGGCACCTGTGTGAGTGCATAGAAATTCTTCCAGATGCACGCTGGGGAAAGGTTCTGAATCTCGTTCATAATTGTCGATTTATTTTAAGTTTGTCAGACTGATTGTTTCTTTGTCACGGCCTCGCTGCATGGTGATAGCCGCGCCTTTCTCGTGAAACTCAATGCGAGCGCGGCATATATGCCGAGCGCGATGACGAGCATCGTCTGCACAGTATGCACAATAAGCACGAACCACAGGGCCTGCTCGTCGGCCACGCCATAGAGGATGAGCATCGTCTTTATAGCGAAGTGCCAGGGGCCGGCGCCGTTGGGCGTGGGCACGATGACGGCAAAGTTGGCCACCACGAAGGCCACGAGTGCGCAGCTTATCCCGAGGCTGCTGGTAAAGCTGAAGCAGAAGAAGGTAAGGTAGAAATGGAGGAGATACATCACCCAGATGCCCACCGACAGGCAGATGTAGAGCGGCAGGTTCTTTACCCGTTTCAGCGAGAGCACGCCCTCCCAGATACCGGCCAGCGTCATCTTCACCTTATTATATATAGAGAGGTTCTTCAGCAGCAGGTGGAGCAGCAGCAGGGCCGCGCAGGCGCATACGGCTGTCACGAGCCAGCCTGTGGGCGAGAATCGGCTGAGGATGCTGTCCATCGAGGTGCCTGTGGCCTGGAAGAAGGTGCCGAACACACTGAGCTCCACCAGCAGGATCAGTCCGGAATAGAGCATCACGATGAGCGTATCGACAGCGCGCTCTGTCACCACCGTGCCCAGGGCTTTTGAGAAGGAGATGCCCTCGTAGCGCTTAAGCACGCCACAGCGGGTAAACTCACCAATGCGCGGCACGACGAGGCTGACAGCGTAACTCAGGAATACGGCATTGATGCATGTCGATGCCCGAGGCGCCTCGCCAAGGGGCTCCAGTGTCTGCTGCCATCGCCAGGCGCGGAACATCTGGGCCAGGATGCCGAAGGGAAACGACAGCAGCATCCAGCTCCAGTCCATCTCCTCGGTCAGCACGCGCCACATGGCCGAGAGGTCTTCCCCGCGATACATCCAATAGAGTATGGTGCCGCCCAGGATGAAGGGCAGGAGGATTTTAACGATACTTCCGAGTATGCTTTTCGCTTCCATAGGTGCAAAATTACGAATTTTTATTGATACGGGTCAATGAAAGGCCGCTTTTTTGATAAAAACGGGAGTTTTTCTTGGTTGTGTGCGCAAACAGTTGTACCTTTGCACCGTCAAAAGACAAAACATGAGGGCCTCAAGCCCTACAGAGAGAGAAATAGAAAATAGGTTGTTAGTAATAAAAGATTGAGAAAGGAAAATTATTATGGTATCATTAGAGTATGGTTTCATGGCTATGACAATGGCCGCTTTTGCACTGGCACTCACACTGGTCGTAACAGTTGCAATGAATGTAGAGAATAGCAAGTAAGTTTGTATAACCCATGCCTACTCCAGTATTTGCATATACTCGGAGTAGGCTATACGTCTGCCGCCCATCGACCTGAAGAGCGAAGTCTCAAACTGGCAGTCGATAAGCACTCCCCCAGCCGCCTCCATGGCCTTTGCCAAGTGGACAAGCGCCAGTTTGGAGGCATTGGGAACCAGTGAGAACATACTTTCGCCAAAGAAGGCCTTGCGCAGCGTGACACCATAGAGGCCACCGACAAGCCGCCGCCCCGAGGCATCGGGCACAGGCTGAGCTGCTGTCGGGCCTGTCTGAAGCCTTTCCCAGACTTCCACGCTGGCGGCATAGCCCAAGCGATGCAGTCGGGTAAAGGCTTCGATGATATCCGGACCAAGCCAGGCGCCGCTTTTCTCATTGCGCCCTTGTGCCGTTGAGCAGCCTTGTATTACGCCCTCAAAATCCTCGTTTACGGTTACCTCGTATTTCCGCTGCCTCAGGAGCTGGCGCATAGAGTGGCTGATGTGTATCTCCTTGGGGAAGATGACATAGCGGTCGAGCGGACAGTACCAGTGGGGCTCGTGCTCCACGTTGAAGGCATACCAGGGGAAGAAGCCGTTGCTGTAGGCCAGCAGCAGGCGGTTCACCGACAGGTCGCCCCCGACGGCCACGAGTCCGTCGTCCTCACCCCATCGGGGATTGGGGAACCACAGTTCATCATCCAATTGCCAGACTGCCATCTTTCACGTCTATGATGATATCGCCGCCCTGCCTCAGCGTGCCAAAGAGTATCTCGCGCATCAGCAGGGGCTTCAGCTGGCGGGCGATGACGCGATCCATCTCGCGGGCGCCGTATTCAGCAGTGAATCCTTCTTTCAGCAGATGGGCGAAGACCTCATCCGTGAGCGTCATCTTCACCTGCTTGGCAGAGAGCTTGGCATCGAGTTCGCGGAGTTTTTTCTTCAGTATGAGCGTGGCCATCGCCCTGTCCATGTCGCGGAACACGACGGCCCCCGACAGGCGGTTGAGAAACTCCGGCTTGAAGGTGCGCTTCACCTGCTTCATCATGGCATCGCCACGGCCCACGCTGCTGCTGAACCCGATGCTCTGGCCGGCAAACTGCGCCCCTGCGTTAGAGGTCATGATGAGCACCACGTTGCGGAAGTCGGCCTTGCGGCCCTTATTGTCGGTCAGCCGGGCATAGTCCATCACCTGCAGCAGGATATTGTAGATGTCCTGGTGGGCTTTCTCTATCTCGTCGAGCAGCAGCACGCAGTTGGGTGTCTTGCGGATGGCGTCCGTCAGCAGGCCGCCGTCCTCGTAGCCCACATAGCCGGCCGGCGAGCCGATGAGCTTGGCCACGGCGTGCTTCTCGGTATATTCGCTCATGTCGAAGCGTACCAGTGCGATGCCCAGCTCCTTGGCCAGCACCTTGGCCACCTCCGTCTTGCCGACGCCCGTAGGGCCGACAAAGAGCAGCGAGGCCAGCGGCTTGTTGTCGTCGAGAAGGCCTGCCCGCGACATCTGCACCGACTCCACCACCTGGCGGACGGCCTCGTCCTGGCCGTAAATCTGCGAGAGCATGCGTGCCGACAGCGTCTCCAGCCGCTGGTAGTCGTCCTCCTCAGCGACAGCCAGCGCATCTACCTTACACGTCTTCGACAGCACATCGGCTATCTCTTTCTTGCCGATGGCGCATGCCTGCTCAGGCTGGGTCCGCTCTGCCTCAGCCGCTGCGCCGGCCTCGTCGATGAGGTCGATGGCCTTGTCGGGCAGATAGCGGTCGCTGATGTGCTTCGCACTGGCCTCAACGGCAAAGCTGACCGCCTCGTCGTCGTATCTCACCCCGTGGAACTCCTCGTAGCGGGGCGTCAGCTGGCGCAGGATATGCTTGGCCTCCTCTACAGTAGGCTCCGCGATGTCTATCTGCTGGAAACGGCGTATCAGCCCCTTCGACCGCGAAAAGTGGCGGTTGTACTCCTCGTAGGTGGTAGAGCCGATAAAGCGGATGGTGCCCGACTCCAGGTAGGGTTTCAGCATGTTCGAGGCATCCATCGCACTGTCGCTGGTAGCGCCTGCGCCCACAAGGGTATGGATCTCGTCGATATACACGATATTATTGTTGCCCTCAGCCTGCACGCCATCCATAATCTGCTTGATGCGGTTCTCAAAGTCGCCACGATACTGCGTGCCTGCCAGCAGCGTACCCATGTCGAGCTGATAGACGCGGCTGCCTTTCAGGCGGGCGGGCACCCGGCCTTCCTCTATGAGCCGTGCCAGCCCCCATACGAGTGCCGTCTTGCCCACTCCGGGCTCGCCCACGTGGAGCGGATTATTCTTGTCGCGCCTACAGAGCACCTGGATTGTGCGCTGCAGCTCCTGCTCCCTGCCGATGAGGGGGTTCTGCCGCCCGTAGAGGTCGTTCATACAGGTGACGAGCCGTTTCCAGGCCTTCTGGCCGGACTGCTCTTCGCCCTTTTCGCCCTGGTCATCGTCCTGGTCGCAGAGGCTGATCAGCTGGCTCATGAAGTCAGCCTCCTGCCCGTCGAGACTGTCTCTCAGCAGATAGGTCGCCCAGGAGTCATCCAGCTCCAGGATGCCTCTCACCAGATGCGGGATGTCCAGTCCCTCCGCACTGCTCGAAGCCACTTGCTGTACGGCCAGCTCTATCACCCGTTGCAGTTGGGCCGACGCGGTGGGCGTATAGCCTGTCGCCTCGTCTTGCTCATGCGCGTCGTTGCCCGGCATTTTCTCGGGCAGCTGCTCCACGCTCTCCAGATAGGCCCTTATGCGGTCTTCCAACAGACTGGGGTTGCAGAAGATGGCCAGGGCGCTCCTGAAGCTGGAGTCGGCTGTGAGCGCCAGCAGCAGGTGCTCGGGCATGATAAACTCATGTCTGTACGCCACGCAGCTGTTATAGGCTCTGTTCAGTATCCGTGTGGCACGTATTGTCTGTTCTATCTGTGGCATCGCTTACTCTTTCTCTGGTTCAACGGTCAGGCGCAGCGGATAGCCCTTCTCCCTGGCCATCGTGGTGGCCTTGTTGGCCTTCGACACCGCGATATCGTAACTATAGATACCCACCACGGCCTTGTCGGAGTGGTGTACCTGTAGCATCAGCGCCTCTGCCTCCTCCTCGCTCTTCAGAAACACCTCCATGAGTATCATCACGACAAACTCCATCGTGGTGAAGTCGTCGTTGTAGATGATGACCTTATAGCGGCGCGGCTCCTTCAGGTTCGTGCGCTGCCTTTCCCTCAGTTGCGACTGTTCTTTCGCCATGACTAGTTCGAATTTTTCAGAGATGACGTGATGTCGGTACCGTTTATGCTGATGGCAAAGTCTTTGTAATTAGAGTGATTTACCGTCATGAATTTATAGGTATTCTCTGTGGTGTCGAAATTGATCTTGAGGTCAAACTCGCTGTCGCTCCAGTTGACGGCATCAAAGACGAGCGTCGTGTCATTCGTCTTCAGGCTGCTCTCCTGGAAGTTCTCTTTATCGAAGCCCTCTATAGTGCATCCGAACGCCCCGCCATTGTTGGTATTACCTCCCAGAACAACCGCGAGCAGAAGTATCCCGCAATTAAGAAAACTCTTCATCTTACCCATTTTGTATATTTGATTTTTTCGCCACAAAGGTAGTACTTTTTTCTTGAGCCACCAAACTTTAGCGTATTTATTTATTCCGCGATTAGAACTCACGGGACCTGTCCCAATGAGTTCTAATCGCGTGTTCGCCCAGAAATTGTATATAGTACACAAAAAAGGCCGTAGCCGCAAGGGCACAGACAAATAATTACTGTTTTATTTGCAGGATTCAAAAAAAAAACTATCTTTGCAGACAGAATCAGCTTTTTCTACGACGATGACGAAATTAGAACTAAATGTGGAAATGAGCGAGGTGAGACGCGCCAGAGCGTTTGCACTCTCCATAGCCGCTGATGCCAGACTTAGCGAGCGTCTGGCACAGAATCTGCACCTTGTCGTCGAAGAGGCTGTGGCTAACATTGTGAACTACAGCGGAGCTACCATGATGGAACTCCGCGCCTGGCAGGAGGATGGCCGCCTCTATGTATCCTTCACCGACGACGGCACCCCCTTCGACCCTACCCAGCATCCAGAGCCCGACCTGACGCTGCCCATAGCGATGCGCGCCATCGGCGGGCTTGGCATCCACTACATCCGCAAAATGAGCGACGGCGTGGCCTATCGCCGCCAGGACGGGAAGATTTACGTTGGCAGCACCAATGGCCTCTATACCGTGGCGTCGAGGCAGGCCAGGCGCGTGGAAGGCATCAATAATATCTGCTGGGCTCTGTGTGAGGACCGCCAGGGGCTGCTGGCCGCTACCTCCAGCGGCATCTTCAGAATCGCCCACGGCGGTGCTGTCAGCCGTCTGACGTCCAACGCCACGACAGCCCTGCTGGTGGATGGCGACCGCATCTATGCGGGAGAGTCCGACGGTGTCAGACTCTATCAGTCGGGGACGGCCAGCCGGGTGGACGACCTGCCGTTAGTGACGGAAATCCGCAAGGATGCCGGGGGACGGCTGTGGATGAAGAATGTGCATGGAGAGACCAGGGGCGTGGCGCCTGCCCGGACTGCGGAGCCCATCGACGGTCTGCCAGAGCAGCTGCTCTACCCTCTCGGCAACATGGAGATCAAGGCCCAGTACCGCGAGGGCGACAGGGTCTGGCTCGGCAGCGACGACATGCTCGTCGCCGTGGATACATCTCTGCAAGGCCTCGACACGCTTACGGCTGGCCGCCATGTGCGTTTCCGCTCCGTCGTCATGGGCGCCGACAGCGTGCTCTGGGGCGGCTATGGGGCGATGCCGCGGTCGCTGCCCCGTCTGCGCAGCGACGAGCGTAGCCTGCGCTTCATCTATGCCGTCGATTACACTACACCCTGTCTGTACAGGCCCGCCTGGCCAATGGCTCCCTGACGGAGGTAGCCTCTGTCCGCTTCAGCATCGACTACCCGCTGCTGATGCGATGGTATATGGTCATCGTCTATTTCTTCCTGATAGCCCTGCTGGTCTATGCGGTCATGCGCTATCGCCTGAAGATGCTGCAGCGCGACAAGATCAAGCTGGAGCAGATTGTGGAGGAGCGTACCGCCGACCTGCGCCATGCCCAGCAGGAACTGATACGGCAGGAGAAGATGGCCTCGGTCGGCCAGCTGACGGAAGGTCTCATCGACCGCATCCTGAACCCGATGAACTACATCATCAACTTCTCCAAGATGTCGATAGACCTGCTGCAGGATCTCAAGGTCAATATCGAGAACAACAAGGAGAGCATCCGCGAAGACGACTATTTAGACACGGAGGATGTGCTCGGCATGCTGACAGAGAATCTGCAGAACGTCGATCAGTACGGCCAGAACACCACCCGCACGCTCAAGGCGATGGAGGAGATGCTGAAAGACCGTACCGGCGGCTATGTGGATATGGACCTGCTGCCCGTGCTGCAGCAGAACGAGCAGATGGTCAACACTTACTATGCCAGGGAGAAACAGCAATACGGTATCGAGACCGTATTCACCCTGCCCTCTGAAAGCATGCCCATACATGGCAATCCTGACATGCTCAGCCGTACCGTCATGAGCCTGATTGCCAATGCCGTCTATGCCGTGGTGAAAAAGGCCCATGACCCACAGATTCTTCTCTCCGCCACCAAGGCCGGGGAGTGCTACGTCCTGAAGATCCGCGACAACGGCATCGGCATCGAGGCGACCATCATCGACAAGATATTCGACCCGTTCTTCACCACCAAAACCACCGGCGAGGCGGCGGGCGTAGGGCTCTACCTGAGCCGCGAGATTATCCAGAACCACGGAGGCGACATCAGCGTGGAGTCCGTCAAGAACGAATACACCGAGTTTACCATCACATTACCCGCCCTGCCCTGCCCCCGCAGGGACTGAACCCACAGGGACTGAACCCACGGGGACTGTCCCCTGTGGGTTCAGTCCCCGTGAGTTCAGCCCCCGTGAATTCAGGTCATGGCATGTAATCTGCTGATTTTACTGAAAATATATGAACACGAATTACCATTAATCATCCATTAATTGCTGCGCGTAGTCAATTATATGATTAATTATATGGTAATTATATGTCTAAAAATAATCGTACCAAATTTATTTTTTTAACGGTTACTAATATATTAGAATGCGAATTTTCCCGTTTATAAATAACTAACTTTTGTATAGCTATGGATAATAACGTAAATTTCAAGTCCACGACCGATTTCGTGGCATTCGTAGAGTCCGAGGCAGCTGCCAAGCTGTCTGAGTGTAAACTGCACACCGGCCGTCATTACAACACGGCCAAGAAGCGCCTGCAAGAGTATCTCCTCACCAAGGGCATGACCACGCTCACCCGCGATCAGATGACCCCGGAGTTCTTTCTCGCCTTTGAGGCCTACTTACTGCAGACGCGCGGCCGCGAGACCTCATCGGCCTACA
>Ga0326511_10000698_pt1 | contig 29417 bp, 49 predicted proteins | sample 0_2496_0518_D_FD_203701 | JGI IMG/M metagenome (GOLD analysis project Ga0326511, IMG submission 203701) | Bovine rumen microbial communities from UC Davis, California, United States - 0_2496_0518 | ecosystem: Host-associated > Mammals > Digestive system > Stomach > Rumen | place: USA...
GGCGCTTCAGAGCCTCCAGGGGCTCCTCCCCCTCCCTATCTCAAAAAGTGACGACAGCTTCCTACCACTCTCCGTCGGTAAAATTGACCGCTTTTCGGTTCGGTTTTTTGTCGGAGGCCGTCGTGTTTCCTTTTGCCTGATTACAGCAGTAGTGAGCAGCTTGTAGGTTGTTCCAATCTCTCGCTGCTTCCTCCGGCGAGTTATAACCGAATTGTCGCCAGCGTGAAACTGGCTTTATCTCATCTATCACGAAGGAGAGAGGATGCTTTGCGTCGCTCGGTTCGTCGTAGTGTATCGGGCCGAGCCGTCCTTTGCAGATTCCGCACGGCGCGCCCATTGCTTTGAAGCGTGCGCGGTGTTTCCTGCGGAGGCTTCCGTTCTTCCATCGTGGATTGACCTCCCCGGTCATTTTTCGGACGCCCTACTCACGAGATGTGCTTTCTGTCCGGTCAGCGTTTCCCATCGTTCGATGATGACGTCGGTAAAGCGTGGATCGTATTCCATGAGGTATGCGTCGCGTCCGTCCTGCTCGCAGCAGATGAGCGTTGTTCCGCTTCCTCCGAAGAGATCCAGTACGGCTTCTCCCTTCTTCGAGCTGTTGCGGATGAGGTAATCGAAGAGGGCGACAGGTTTCATCGTCGGATGCAGTTCGCTCCGGTTTGGCTTGTCGTATTCGAGAAGCGTCGCCGCTGGACGCATCTCCATCAGCTTTGTGCAGAGCTCGACCAGTTCTGCTTTCGTCAGCTTCTGCGGATCTGTCTCCGTGAGATCCTCTATGACCGTGCTCTCCGTCCGGCTGTCGGTGAAGTAGTGCGCGGCTCCTTCCTTCCATCCGTAGAGGCACGGCTCGTGCTTCCATTGATAGTCGGAGCGTGAAAGGGTGAATTTTTGCTTTGCCCAGACCAGCGTCTGCTTCTCTTCCAATCCTGCGTCGTGCAGGCCTTTGATGGTGTTGAAGCTCTGGCTGCTCGCGTGCCAAATGTAGAAGGCTGCTCCGGGCCGCATGACCGCGTCAGCGTTCTTCAGGCAGCTCGCGATGAATTCCTGAAACTCTTTGTCACCCATGTCGTCGTTCGCGATGAGAAGGCCGTCCGTCCTCCGGTGCAGTTTGGTTGCGTCGTATACGCTTCCGAAATGTCCGAGCGCGACGTTGTATGGTGGATCTGTAAGGAGAAGATCTATTCTCCGGTCTCCGACGAGCGCTTTGACGTCCTCGGTTTTTGTGCTGTCTCCGCACATGAGCCGGTGCCTGCCAAGCTGGTAAATGTCGCCGCGTTTCGCTTTCGGTTCTTCCGGAGGCTCCATGTCGAAGTCATCATCCGTTGCCGGGACGTCGTCTCCTGCTCCGGGTAAGTCGAAATCAAAACCGTCAAAGTCGAGATCTTCCATTTCCGCTTCGAGCAGTTCCCAATCCATGCCTGTCTCCGCGTTTGTTTGATTGTCCACAATGCGCAGCTCCCTGATATCCTCATCCGTCAGTTCGTCTGCCTTTTTGTCGATGACGTGGTAAGGCATCTTGCATCCGAGCTGGAGCGCTGCGAGGCGCCGGCCGTGGCCGATGACGAGGATACGATCGGAAGTTATGACCGTGTCCTGCTGCCATCCGTATCTTCGGATGCTATTGCAGATGTTTGCGATCTGGCGCTCCGTGTGGATCTTTGCGTTCTTTTCGTATGGTGTTACTTCGGTCGGATCGATCCACAGCGCGTATTTGCTGTGGTCGTTTTCTTTCCCTGCCATGTTTTCACTCCTTCTTTTGATTTCCACTCCGGTTTTGAATATAAAAGACGGCCCCGCCTCCGTCTGGTTTTCCCTTATCTCGGCCAAGCGGAAACCGAGAAACGTTCCCTGATAACAAACGGCAGGATCGGCGCCGCGCAGGGGAGTGAAAAGCTGCGTGAGCATCTTATGACAAGATGAGGAAAACTTGTCCGGCCGCCCTTTTACCGTTTGCTATTTGAGCAATGAGATAAAGCAAAGCGGAGAAGTTTCCTCCTCCGCTTGCTGTTTCTCTATTTTATCTTATATCACATTTGATAGGGGACATTAAAGGACATCTTGGAGTGTTTCGGCCGCACGGTTTTTGAGGCGCTTTACTTGTCGGTAGCTGTAGTGCATTCCGACAGCGATTTCCTCCAGCGTCATAAGGTTGACGTAGTAGTTGAGCAGGATCGTCCGGAGCCGGCCGTCCTCCAGCTTGTAAATCGCCTCGGTGATCTCGCGTTGCGTCTCGACGAGCTCCTCCTTCTTTTTGTCGAGCAAATCGATATAAACGACGATCTTGTCCAGCTTATGAGGATCTTTCGTTGCCGTCGCTCCGTCTCCGTTGTAGTTCTGCGTAATCTTCAGCGCGGCTTCCTCGGCCTTGTCCTTTGCTCGCTGGAGCGCCTTCATCTCGCTGTCAATTGACCGCGCCCTTCCGAGCCATTGTCTAATGTTCATGTTTCTGCTTTCACCTCTTGTCCAAATAATCGACGATCAAATCCGCGGCTTCTTCCCATCCGCAGCAGATGCGCGCGAGGTAGCCTTGCTTTTCGAGCGCTGCAATCCACGCTTTCTGTGCCTCGCTTGCGCGTCCTCCTTTGAGCCGTTTCATCTCAATAAACAGACCGTGCCAGTTTCCACGTGCCGCCGGAAGGAAAAGATCAGGCACGCCGGCTTTCACTCCTTCGGCTTTGAACCGTGCCGCTTCGGTCTTTCCTCGGCTGCCTCCGTTCGGGATGTGGAAGAGGAGCGCGAGCTCCGGGTATTTGCGCTCTTGCATTTTTGCCCACGAGAAGAGCGTTGCCTGTTCTACGCCTTCGGATGGTACGGCGCTCCTTGGGAGAGCGTATTCTTTTCTCATGGTTTCTCCTTCCTCGCTCGAAAACTCCGGCGCCATAGCCAGCGGATCACTTCGATGGCTGCTTCCTTTTTGACCCCGCTGTATCGCCTCGGTTTTTGCGTGACGATGTAGATTGCTACGGCTTTGTCGTGGTCGCTTGTTTCCGGGTTCTCGATGTCGCTGAAGATCGCGACAGCACGGCAGATCGTCATATCGCTGTCTTTCATGTTGCCTCCTTTTTCGACCATCCGTCAACGATCCAGAGGCATTGCTGCTGTATGTCGCGCGGCAGTTTCGCCTTTGACATATTCGCTATACCTCCACTCCGTATTCGTTCAGGAGGACGCGGCGAAGATCGGAAACGGACACCCGCTTCTCCTTGATCTCATCGGAGAGCTTATTGACCTCTCTCCAGATGTCTGGGATGTAGTCCTTGCCGTCGAATTTGTCTGCAAGGACAGTAAGCATGATCGCGCACGCGATCGTGCACCCTTCGTCTACGCCCTTCTCCCACGCGCGTCTCACATCGGCCTGCGTCGCAGGGCGATTGCGCGGGTTTGTTTTACTCGGCGTCGAAGTCCTCCTCATATCAAACCCCACTCGGCGAATGCCTCAAATCCTCCGATTCCGAAGATAAACTCTCGCGCGGTCTCGACGATCTCTCGGTATGGGATTCCGTTGATTGTTTCGTCTCCTATCGCGCAGCAGTACTGCACAGGATGTCCGGTTTTCTGCGCTTCGAGCCATGCGTAAATGTTGACGCTGACGTCTGCCTTTGAAAGGTCTTTTCCGTGCAGGCCGCCTCCGGTGACGCTGTCTCCCATGTCGCTTCCGAGTTTCCGGTTCGTTGCTCCTGCGTCGACGTCCGGCCCTCCTGTCCAATCGCCGAGCGGATTGATCTCCGCTTTCGGATACTTCTTCCGGATCTCCTCGGTCTTTGCGTTGCTCTGGCAAATAATAAGCCGGTCTTTGTCGAGGATGTATTTTCCGTCGCTGTAGTACTGGTAGTAGATGTCGTTTGCGATTCTCGCGAGTGCCTGCTGTTCGTGCGTAACCGGCACGCCTTTGAAGATCCCATTATCGCCGCATCGGATCGCTCCGCGCTGGTTGTTCGCCAGATGCGCGTCCTGCGGCACCTCGTTATAAAACACGGCCTCGATGCCGGTCAGCCGTTTGACGATGTCCTTTACCTCTTGGATCGTGTGATGGACGCTGGATTCCGCGATAATGTGGCAGACTCCGTGTCCGATCAAGACCTCGACCGCGATGCATGGGTTTTCCTGCTTCCGGTATGCGAGATCAACGAGGGCGCCGGCGATGCGGTCTGCCAGCTTGTCCGGGTGCTGCGGATTTACTTTTTCAAACATTGAGGCTGTACTCCTTCCATTTCTTCACGATTTTCCCATCGTTATCGTACTTGTATTCCCAGCGGTCGACGATCGGCATTCCTGCTTCCTTCATCTCGTGGATGCGGCTTGCGAGCCGCGCGATGCCGAGATCAACGACCGCCTTTGTGTTGCTGATGCTTCCGCGTTCTTCCATATAGCGCAGGATCTGCGCGCGCTGGATCTCTTCGTTCTGATCGTTCATATTTCTTCCTCCTTATCGGTAAGGCCGCGCAGCAGCTTTTCGTGATCTGCCTGCAGTTCTTCGTGTTCTTTGAGAAGCGCTTCGTGCTGTTCTTTCGTCCGTTCCAGTTCGACGCGGAGCTTTTCTCGTTCGAGCTCACAGGCGCTCATCTCGGTGCGCACCGCTCTCAGTTTGTCGCCGAGGCTCTTCCGCGCCGTTTCGGAAAGCTGGAGCCAGTTCTGGAGCTGCATTCCTCTCTGCTGTTCGTCTCGGAGGGAAGCGTTGAGGGCGTCGACCGCAAGACCGCGTGCTTTGAGCAGTTCCTCCAGTTCGACTCGGTATGCGTCTCGGTCGCACATCGTGCGTTTGAGCTCGTATCTCATCCTCCGGAGTGCGTTCCGGCCGAATGGATCAGTAATTTCCCACTTTGGCAGAGGAATCTCGTAGTCCTTAATCAATTTCGGCTACCTCCTTCAGAAATTTCGTTAGAGCCATGCCTACGAGAAGCGTCAAGATCGCCCAGCTGAAGATCTCGTTGTTTACGATCAGCATCAGGCCGAAGAGCGCCCACTTGAATTTTGCGGTCATTTTTGATACACTCCTTTTGTGTTATCCGGAGGCGTTGCCTCTTGTCCGGTTCGCCTCCGGTGCCATGCCGCTTCTCTGTGCCATCAGGGAAGCGGCTTTCCTCATTTTTGAAAGCTCTGTTTTACCTTTGCGTTCTTTGCTGCTCGTGATATTGCGAAGTCGTTTACTATCCGCTCGCGTTCACGTTCCTCTTTCGCCTCCGCGAGCCGCTGCCGGTATGCGATGTATTTCGCGCATTCGTAGTGGCAGGCTTCGTGTCTGCTCATGCATCCTTTGCACGGTGCCTTCATGCCGTTCCTCCTTCTTTGTAAATGCCGAGCCGTTTCGCTGTCTCCCTTGCGCGGACTACCCACTCCGGTTCCTGATCGGATTCATCGTTTTCTTCTGATTGATTAATAGAAGAAGAAATATTATTTTCTCTATTCTCTTCTAAACCTAACCTATCCTTATCTAACCTATACTTATCTAAACCTAACCTATCCTTATCTAACCTATACTTATCTGTGTATACATTTTGTATACAGGATGTATCCAGCTCTGTTTCGGTGTTTTTTGCATGCTGGAGCGCCTGTCTTTTCCCTTCTCCGGGTGTTAAGGAGTAGGCGTTGTTTTCGTCGAGGAAAAAGAAGCGCAGGAGATCGTGGTACGGGCTCGGTTTGTATCTGTCCTTCTGGATCGTGTTGTGCATTCGCCAATGTTTGATCAGTAGGATGGCCGTCTGCGCGTGCGTCATGACGAGCGTAAATTTCCTGTCGATCAGTTCTCGCATATCGCTGTCGCGGAAGCCGTACGCTCGCATGACCTTCCGTGGATTTGAGACGAATCCGTCATCGTCTGCGGCAAGGCAAAGCCGGAAATATAAAAGCTGACTATCGTTGCCCATCTCCGTGAATACGTCGCTGTCAACAATCGTAAGCGAGAACATCCTCTTGTTTGCCATATCAGAACGGCAGCTCGTCTGCGTCTTGTTCGGCCGGTGCTGCCTCCTCCTTCCGTCTGCCTCCTCTGAAGTCGACGCGGCTCACGTAAATCTCCCAATTCGTGCGCTTGTTGCCGTAGCGATCTTCCCATTTGCGGCTTTGAAGCCGGCCGGTCACGGTCACGAGATCCCCTTTGATGCAGTACTTTTTGACGACGTCGGCCGTTCCTCGCCATGCTTGGCAATCGATGTAATCTGTCTGCTTTTCTCTGCCTCCGTCTCGCTCGCAGGCAATCGTGAAGTTTGCGACGCTGGTTTCGCCGACCGTCTTTAATTCCGGATCGCGCACGAGGCGCCCTTGAATGATGGAAATGTTCAGCATTTACTTTTCCTCCTTTGGTGCTGTCTTGCTCGCGCATTCAATGCACAGGCATTTCCCTGTCTTTGTTTTCGCGAGATCTGCGATTTCTTCCGGCGAGAACACGTTCCCGGTCTTGCTTGTCCAGCTCGTGATCGTCTTGCCGCAGGCCTCGCATTTCAGCTCGGTTTTCTGCGGTGCCGGTTTCGGTTTTGCGGCCTTCTTCGGTGCCTGCGCTTCCTCGGTCTTTCCGTGGTCGTTCGTCGCGTCAGGATCGTCCGTGTCGTCGATGCAGAATAGGCCGTTTAGCGCGTATTTCCGGGCGTAGCTGGACGCGCTCCCGGTGATCTGCGCGGCGTCCATGCCTTTTTTCGTCTCCTCCTCGCGTGCGAAGGCACACGTGCTGATCTGCGTGCCGTTCTCCTCGTTCTCGTAAAGCGTCGCCGTCGCCTTGATGTAGTAGCGGTCGCCGATTGGGATCACTACGTCGGAAATGGTAAGCGTGAGGCCTTCCTTCTTCAGCAGCGGCTTGACCTCCTCCAGAATGTCGGAGCAGCTCCGGTATTTGTATCCTCCGAAGTCGTTTTTTCTGTTTTTCGGTGCTTTCAGCTCCTGCTGCACCTTCATGAGTTTTTCCGTGACCATGTTGTCCTCCTCACTTGATGGTCATGCTCGCCGTCTCAACGAGCGCGGCGTGCGGGATCTCTTGGCCTGCCTTGAGCAGCTCGCCGATCGCCGTCTTGTCCGGCTCCGGCTCCCGGATGCGCAGCAGGTCCTTCGCGTTCTCGGTCGCCCAGCTCACGAAGTCTGCGTCTACCTCGACGCGCTTCGTGCGGCGCCACGAGGCCGCGCATCTCGCCGTCTTGAAGGCCTCGCCGTCGAGGACGTGCTCCAGATATTCCTTCGCGCGCTTCGCTGCGTTCTCTACGGTCCGGCGCCTCGCCGCCAGCGTCGTCTCCTCATCCTTGATGGCCTTCGCCTCCGCGGTCATGTTTTTGATCGCGAGGATAAGGTTTTCGACCTTCGTGTCTCTCGCCATCTGCAGGGCGTCCAGCGCCTCGCCGTCGATCTCTCCTGTCTCCGGATCGCAGTTTTCGATGATGGTCCGGATCTGTGCGTCGATGTCGTAAATGGTCATTTTTTCACTCCTTCTGTGATTACGTTCTGTTATCAAATGCAAATCTGCCGTGCGAGATCCGCTTTCGTCACTCGGCCGGTCGCCGGGTTGAAGCGGATCAGGTTTGTGACCGTGTGACGGTTTACTCCGATGAAGGCCGCCACCTCCTGCTTTGTCAGCATTCCCTTCTCCGGGAATGCTTCGTTCAGCTGTGCGATCGTATCTCGGTATCCTTCTTTTTCGCGTGCCATGTTTCACTCCTTGTCAACCTTTTGGAGACCTGCCGCTCAAAAAAAAGACGCCAGCTCGTCCATCGTAATGCCGAGCGCCCTGCTGATCGTGACGGCCTCGTTGATGCGCGGGATGTATCCCTGATAAAGCATCTTGTAGACCTTCTGCGGAAACCATGCGATTTTCCGCGCGAAGGCGGCGTCCGTGCCGCAGCGCTCTTTGATCAGCTCGTGCAGTTTCTCGTTGCCCATGTCTGTCCTCCTTTCGTGTAAGATCCGGGGCGTCGTGAAGATCGCCCTTTATGCCTCCGGGCCTCCGGGGGCATAAAGCGCGGCCTTCCGGCCGGCGCTCATGGTTTGCTGTGTACCTTGATCTCCGCGAAGTCGTAGCCTCCGTGCTTCGTCGACGGAGTCATCACCACGGTCAGCAGTTTTCCGTCTCGGTTGATGCCGTAAATCTTGACCGTTCCGTCGCTCCGGTAGAGAATGTGCGATCCGCTCGTGTCCTTCATGTCGTCCTCCTCATCTTCCCGCTGATCCGCGTGATAAATGCGCGGAGCGCAGCGACGTCCTGCTTCGTGTACTGATCGTTGTAGTACTCTCCGACATCGTATTGTGAAAGTACCCAGCGCGCCTCCTCGAACAATTCCGCGGCACTCATGCTGGTTGCGTCCTGCTCCGTTTCTTCGAGGTAATCGTCGAGCATCTTTGGGATCTTCATGTCGTCCTCCTCACCACCGGACCGTGTAGATCGTTTGGCCGAATGCGTCGCGGCTGGTCCAGATGGCCGCGCTCGTGATGCCTCTCTTGCGAAGCTCCGCGGTGAAGATCACCGCGCGCTCCAAGCTGAAGAATACTCTTGACATCGTCTTTCCTCCTGTGCCGTCGTGACCTCCGCGGCGGGATGTTTTTTTATCTCTTGAGGATCTTGTATCCGGTCGTGAAGTCTCCGCTCGTGAAGATCGTCTCGCCGTCAATGCGGAGCGTGTAGCAATGCAGGCTTCGGACCGTCTGGCCGCTGTTTCCGTACATCGTGAAGCGCTTTCCGTTCCTTGCCGTGCCGTAAACCATCCAGCCGGTCGCTCCGTCGATCGTGATGCCGTCCTTGCTGCACTCCGCTTTGAAGTTTGCCAGCCATTCTTCGTATTCCCGCTCGCGTTCTTCTTTGCTCTTGTGGGAGGCGCTGTAAAACCGGGCCTCCATGTCGGTCAGGCGCTCGCTTTCGCATTTGGCCGCTTCGTCCTTTTCAATCGCTGGCGTCAGCTTGTTCAGCCGTTTCTTCGCGTTTTCGAGGCGGCTTTCGGTTTCTTTGACGTCCTCCTCGGCGCTGTACTTGTCGAAGTACGCGGCCCATTGCTCTTGCGTCATGTCCGTGTCGCGGTGCTCGTAGAATTCTTCCTTGCCCCAATTCGAGCCGGCCTTCTCGGCCTTCGCGATCTTCTTTGTGAGCAGGTCCTGCTGCCGGTGAAGTCTGGTTTCCAGCTTCTCGATCTCCTTGCGGATGCTCTCGGCTTTTTTCTCGATCATGGTCGTCATGTTTGACCTCCTGTCCGTCTGTCAATTGTCAACCTTACGGTTACAGTATAAGCCCATCCGGGCTTTTTGTCAACCTTTTGTATGCTTTTTTTGTTTTCTTTTTTCGGTTGCTTTTTTGTCTCCGGTATGTTACCATTAAGATGACAGGAGGGATTGTCATGTCTTTCGGTGAAAAATTAAAAGCGCTGCGGAAGGCCCAGCATTTGACGCAGGAGGAGCTCGCCTCCCGCTGCGGGATCACAAAACAAAATATAAGCCGGTATGAAAAATCGAGCCGCCAGCCGTCCATCAAAACGGCAAAAACGATCGCGGACGCGCTCGGCGTCACTCTTGAAGATCTCGCGGCCGGCGTTTCATCCTCCGGGCCGTCCGTGACGGAGGACGTCGTTCCGATCTCCATCCTCGGCGAGGTCGCCGCCGGCTTCGACCATTTCGCCGTGCCGGATCTCGAAAGCGGCGCCGTGGACGTACCGCGCGCTTGGTTGAAAGGGCGGCCTGCGGAGGATTTCTTCGTGCTGCGCGTCTGCGGTGAGAGTATGTTTCCTCTGTATCAGGAAGGCGACCTCGTTGTGGTCCTCCGTCAATCGACGATGAATTATAGCGGTGAGATCGGCGTCGTCATTTACGACGACGACAAGGCCACGCTGAAGCGGATCGAATTCGTCGCCGGCGAGGATTGGATGCGGCTGTCTCCTGTCAATCCGCAGTTTCCTCCGGTCACGGTCCGGGGCGAGGCGCTGGAGCATTGCCGCGTCCTCGGCGTGCCGCGGATGCTGATCCGGTCGCTATGAAAAAACGCGATTACTCGCGGATGTTCACGCTGCGCGCAGATGGTCGTTTCCAGACGAGCTTTCGTGACGAAGCTGGCCGGCGCCATTTCCTCTATGACCGGGACGCGGAGCGGCTGCTCCTCCGGCTGCAGGAGGCCACGGCGAAGGCGGCGGCTGCATGGTCCTTCGAGCAGGCTGCGGATGCGTGGTCTGAAAAACATTTCTCTCGGATCTCCGGGAAAACTGCGGAGGCCTATGCTGCTCCGCTTCGCCGCGTGAAAGACCACTTTCGCGGCGAGCTCGCCGAGGACGTCTCCGCGCAGGCCGTGCAGGCTTTCCTGTCGGATCTCGGCAAGCGCGGCTTTTCCCGGCGCTCGGTCCAGATGCACCGGGACGTGCTGAATATGATTTTTAATAACGGCATCCTCGAAGGCCGGCTTTCGTTTAATCCGATCGCTGCCGTCTCCGTGCCTCGCGGTCTGCCGGCGTCAAAGCGCGAGCTGCCTACCGATGCTGCGCTCGAAGCCGTCAAGCGGGGAGCAGGGGAGCCGTTTGGCCTTTTTGCTCTGGTCTGCCTTTACGCAGGCCTCCGGCGCGGCGAGGCGCTCGCGCTCCGTTTCGAGGACGTCGACCGGGAGCGGCGCCTGATCCACGTCTCCCGCTCGGTCGAATACGTCGGCAATTCTCCGAAGATCAAAGGCACGAAAACGGCGGCCGGCGTGCGCGACGTTCCTCTCCTCGCTCCGCTCGCTGCTGCGCTGCCTTCCGGCTCCGGCTTGATCTTCGCTCGCGAGGATGGTGGTCCTCTTTCAAAGACGCAATACCGCAAACGCTGGGACCGGTATTGCTCGGCGATCGGTTTCAAGATCTCGGCCCATCAGCTCCGGCACGGCTTTGCGACGATCCTCTACGAAGCCGGCATCCCGGACAAGGACGCGCAGGAGCTGCTCGGCCATTCCTCCATCGCCGTGACGCGGGATGTGTATACCCACATCCGGCAAAAGCAAAAGGCCGCCACGGCTGCTCGGCTGGATGCCTTCCTCTCCGGCGATGTCTGACATCCGTTTTGACATCCAAAGGCCAGCCGAAACCGGCCAAAATATGCAAAAAGCGCCCACGGACGGCTTTTGCCTCCGTGAGCGTTTTTTCTCCTCCGCTTATTGAAAAATAAAAAAATGGCCGCTGGATGCTCGTTTTTCAGAACATTCAGCGGTCATTTCTCTTGGTGCTCCAGCGGGGATTCGAACCCCGGACACCCTGCTTAAAAGGCAGGAATAAATCGCGTGTTCATGCGGCTTTGCGGCTTTTTGACATCCAAAAAGACACACTTTGCCTCACTTTTTTCCTTCTTTCGGAGCTGGTTCTTCCTCATCGCCTTGCGCTTTGTCGAAAGGCCCGCCTGGAGGATATCCAAGCGGGCTTTAAGCCGGTTATTTGTTCTGGTAATAGGTCGCCGTGCTGATGCCGACGAGGGCGCCAATCAGCGTGCAGACGATGGCCGAGACCTGTGCGACGATCTCGCCATAGCCCCAGCCGAAGACCTTATCGAGGCCGACAAAAGCCGTGGTGCAAGCGGGAATGCAGATCAGGACAAGCCATTTGAGAATGAGATAGACTTTATCAGGCAGCTTCATGTTTTTTCCTCCAAATTTTCAAGTTTAGTTGAAATCTTTGCTATGTCGATTTGGATCGCCTCAAATTTTTGGGCATATCCGTTGTGTTCGTCGAGTTTTTTCTCGACATTTTTGAGCCGCTCGTCCAGGCGGATCTCCCGCTCGCGCGAGATGAGCCATTGCCCTACCACGGAGAAGAAGCCCGTGATGATTGCGACGATAATTACTTCGCTCATTTTCTCACCTCTGGTTATCAAGCAAGACTGATTGTAAGGACGCCGTTGCTATATGACGCGGTAAGTCCTGTTCCCGCGACTATCCGTGTATATGCTTCACGAACTGTGACCGACCATCCGCTGTTTTTATCAAGTTTGTAGACATATACCTGGTCGCCCTGTTGAGTCGCTGAATGTGCGTTCACCGACCTGTAATACTGAAATTCAACATTTGTCGGAGCAGCGGCATTGTTGACGTATGCCATAAATGCCAGCCTCGTTTGCGATCCAGTAGCAGGATTGCTGGCGCTCGATGCGCGGCAATAAACAACCTTATTTGCGTTGTACGCATCAAGAAAATCCTGCCATGTGGAATGTCCATACGAAAGTATTGCCATTCCTGTGATAAAGCCGCTGTCGTTTGTTAGATCGCTCGTTTTTGACGGGATCGTCGGTTTGTTCTCAAGGTCGTTATAGTCCGTCGTTCCCGCTGGGCCTGTCTCGCCCTGCTGGCCTTGCGGGCCTTGCTCCCCCTGCGGGCCTTGTGGCCCTGTTTCGCCCTGTGGACCTGTTTCGCCTTTTGGGCCTTGCGGGCCTGTGTCGCCTTTTGGGCCTGTATCCCCTTTGGGGCCTGTGTCGCCCTTCGCGCCTGTGTCGCCTTTGACGCCTTGCGGCCCCTGCTCGCCCTGCGGGCCGCGCTCGCCGGTGTCGCCCTTTGCACCCTGCGGCCCCTGCGGGCCTTGCTGGCCGGTTTCACCCTGCGGGCCTTGCTGTCCGTTGCGTGCGGTCGCTCTTGTGGTGACGCCCTGCGCGGTTACAGTAAACTCGGCGCCTTCCTCGGTTTCCTCGACTGTGATATACGGCTCGACAACATACCTGGCGACAGGATCGCCGGTGCTGACGCCGAGTTCGGCTCCGTCGATGGAAACGCCGACGCGCGGCGCGTTGATAGTGACATTCATGCTTTATCCACCACCTTCAAAGTGGCGCACGGAATGATGTTGCACATGAAGCTCCCGCTCTGGTACCAGTCCAGAGAATAGACGTAGCTTCCGACAGGAAGGGTTTCTGCCGCCGTCAGTTCCAGGGAGACAGTATTCTCGGAAATGTCCGCGAAGTCCTTCTCCAGAATGGTGTCGCCGTTCACTTTGTCCTTAATGATCAGTTTGATGCAGTCGTTTTCGCCAAGCGTGGTGCCGGTGATCGTGATCGGGAGCGCGACGCCGTAGTCGCCTTCCGTCATTTGGAGATTGACTCCGCTTACATTCCACATATTACGCCTCCATGAGTTTTTTCCATGTTGCTTAACCGCAGATATTGTCTGCTTCAAGGCCATTCTTTTGCTGAAACTGGTACAGGGCAATCTTCGTTTGCTGACCATATTCGCCGTCTGGATACGTTAATTCATAGCCCTCGGATTCGTTCATTCCTCTGCCTCCTTTGGATGGACGCAGACCTCTTTGTCGAGCTGTTCCCCGGTCTCGGAAAGCCACAGCACGGTGTGGACGGGAACAGATGAGATGGACGCAGAGGCGGCGGTCTGGTGGAAGATGCTCCGAGCTTGATCGTACTCTGTCGCAGTTTTGAGAGGCGGCGTCGCGGTGTTGCCGTTCTCGTCGGTTTGCAATTCGATGATAACGTATGCCATTTATTTCACCTCCGGGCGGTCAACCGCCAAGCAGAATTTTGTTGACGATCTTCTGTACTTCTGCTGGGTCATACCCTTGCTGCTTAAGAAGGATCGTCCGGGTCACACCGTTTCCAAACTCGCCGCGGATGACTCGGTTTGCGACTTCGGTCAAGTCCGTAGGAGTTGCCTCCGCTGGCTCTTCCGTCTCTTCCGGTTCTCCGCGCAGCTTGAACACCTCTCCCACGTGGATGATGTTCGGGTTCGTGATCTTGTTGATCCGAACGATATCATCAAAGGGGACGCCGGTCTTTGCCGCGATGCCGTAGAGCGTGTCGCCCGGCTGGACGGTGTAGGTGGCAAGGATGGTGGCATTGCTGATGTCCCCGACATTGTTGTCGGTCACATCCGTGGTAGGGACATTGCTGTCCTCACCAGCCACGATCGACCAATTCGGTCTGCCGTACCCCGCGATGGTGGGAGCGCCGATCCCGTATGCATTGCTCCGCACGGCATCGCCGCTATTGCCCTCGATGGTTCTGACGATGCCTCCGCTGGCTGATACCACGATGCCGGTGTGGTTGATCACGCCATCGGCGTCTCTAAAAAAGATTTGGTCGCCCGGCTCCGGCTGCTGTGTGAACGCATCGTGCGCGGCAAAATAAGCTGCAGAGTACCGGCAAGCCGCGGAGAAGCCGCCGATTGGCTGGTATGTCATCTTGCTGGCGTTCTCGATGCCGAAGCATTCCACAAAGCCCGCGTCCACGAACACGTCGCACCACGGCTGGTTCTGCACGTTCCAGCCATAGGCGGCAGCCATGTTCTGCGCATACTTGTTCCAGTTGTCGCCGCTCTCGGTCGTGCCGATCTGGGCGTTCGTCCATGCGAGGAGTTTACTTATAGCTTTGTTCTTTGTCATGTTGCCTCCTTACTTCCACCGTCCGATTGCCACCCAGCGGCAAACATAGTTTTGGTCGGACGCGGGGCGAGCAAAGAAGTCGTAGATTCGGATGTAAGCTCTTTCCGCAGTACTTGGCGAAAAACCGAGTGGAACTTCAAAGCCGGTGGAGTATCTAACGTTCCCAGTAATAATATAGTTTGCGTTGGCAAAAGCAATCGGGAATGTAAATTGGACCGTGCCGTAATAAACGCCAGAAGATGCTATCTGTGCCAGCGCATTTTCTACGTTCAGTACCGTAGTACCCCATTGAATTAAAGTTCCGTCAACGACTTTGCGATATCCGATGCCGCTGCTATTTTCATAACCCGTGCCAATGCCGTCTATTGCAGTTGTCCAAGAGCTGCTAAAGTCCAGCACATGGTTTGCTTCTGACACCTTACCAATGCCGATGCCACCGCCTTCGCCAGCGGCGAAATTAACTCGCGTTAATCCTGTCGGCAATACAACAGTATAAGTTGCGGAACCGAAATAATCAGTCAACACAAGCTGGACGTCGTATGTGCTGTTTACATCGGCGGTGATGTTATGGACTTCCCCGCTCTGCGAAAAGCTGGACATTGTAATTGACGCTTCTGTGTATGAAGAGGCAGACCGCTTTTTATACCGAACTTTGAGATATCTGTTGTTGTGACCGCCGAGAGCAGTAATAGTAACATTGTAGTCCACGCGCATATACGCGCCGCTGTTGTTTAGCGTGCCGTCGCTGTTGCACCTGTGAACGGAAAAGCTGTTGATCTGCGGCGAGGTATAGTCATAGATCGCAATGGTTACGGACGCTGTTGCAGTTTGGCCTCGGCTGTCGGTGATTTTCGCTGTGACGCTGGTGTTACTTGCAGAGGCGATCACGTCTGTCGTGGCTGGGCTGCTGTTATAGGTCGCCCCATTTGCCGTAATCTGCGTCAGAGAAAGCGTTGCGCCATACTGCAGCGTGTTGCTCAACGTGACCCTGATCTTCGATTTGCTCTTTACATATCGGCCAAAAGTCGAGAGATATCCCTGCGGATCAGTCGTTGCAATGGAAACAGCCGGGGCAACATCGGCTGCGCGGAATGTAAGCGTGCAGGTCGCTGTAGCCGCACCGACGAGCGTCGTGCCGCTGTAGGTTTCACAGGTGACGGTCGCCGTCGCGCTCATTGTCGTAGTGATCCTCGGCGCGTAGGTTGCAACAGCCGGAGTCCAGTTCACGGTCGGGTATGTTGATCCTCTGGTCATGAGGGTTTCAGTATAGCCAGCGCAAGAGACTTTGACTGTATGCGTAAAGGAGGACGCATGGCGTGAAATCGTTATGGGTACATTTGAGCCGAAATAGCCATTGGAAACGCTGACAGATGAGGCACGAGGACGAGTAGTAAGCGAAACACTTTTGCTCGTTCCAGCCACGCCAAAAGGCTGCGACGGTGACCCCTGATATAGAGCGCAAAAGTAATCGTCGCCGCCGTAGGAGAAGATGCCTACAAGCTGCATCGTGAACGCGCCTGTGCCATCGGAATTATGCGACACGTCAACCGATCCAGATGAAGGAATTGCGACGGAGCAGTAACCGTCGCCTGACAGGCTGACGCGAACAGATGAACCGCCGTTCATTGAGATAAGCGTTGTGCCGTTTACCTTGATATCGCCGAAGAACGGAAGAGAACCCCAGTTAATGCTGTTGCCCTGCTTCCGCAGTTCGACAGCCGTTATCTTAACGGTGCTTTTGTTCGTGGAAATACTGTAGCTCTCCGAGTAGCTGATTCGGACATCATATGTTACATATCCGGCAATCGAAGTCGAATACGAATCAGAAAATACTACGCTTCCCATCTATCAGCCTCCTACCCAAGTGAAATCCAACGACCCGTTTGAACGGGGGATAAACGCGAATTGACCGAGCGTCAATCTGCCACCAACTGGAATGACCACCTCAACAGGAAGCTGAAACGTGTTTGCTGTCCAGTATGTCACAGCAACGCCGTTGATGTAGATGCCTATGCGGTCATTCTCGACTTTCAGTGTGATGGGGTTCCCGACCTCACCCAGCGTGATTGTGCCGCCCGCCATCTGGATATAATTCTGCATCGCCGTGAAACGAGCGTCAGCATTCGCCGCCACATCGTCAAGGTCTTGCTGAAGCACGTCGAAGTTGTACGTCCAGCCCTGCGCGGTCTGTTCAAGAGATGTTGACACGGAGGATACAAGACCATCGGTTTCACCCTTGGTGTAATAGTTCTCGCTGACAGTCAGGCGAATGTTCTGCTCACTCTGCTCAATCGCGCTTTGATTTCGGACTTCAAGTTCACGAACAGCCCTTGCAGTTTCCTTTGTTACATTAGCCTCGACCGTCTGCATGGCATTGGCAATCTGGCGCTGATTGCCCTCGGTCATGCTGTAGGTCGTAGCACCGAGCGTCAGCCGGCTGTTCGCTGGATTTATCAGATCAATGTCGAGCTTCTGGACGAGATACTGCGCGGCGAGGCCGTGTTCGGTTTCGTGCCACGGATCTTCGATTCGGACATAAGTTCCGAGCGAGAATGTGTTATAGTCGTATCCTGCCTGTGAAAGATCGGCCGCCGAAATGGTAACCGTCGACGGAAGCTGACGCGCGATCGCAAGCTCGGCCGTCGCTTTTGTCAGGAGATTTGTGGCCTGCGTTATGTCGTCGTAGACCTCGACCTTAACGATGCGGCTTCCGTACTGCGTCTCGGCCGTCTTTGAATAGACGATGTCGCCGTCTTTGCAGATGTCGTCCGTCTCGGTGTCCGGGAGACCGGAGATTGTGAGGCGCGTCTGCGTTTCGCTGTTCTGCGCGCCGAGCGGAAGGATTGCTGTCGCTATCTCCTCGCCTTTGCGTTCTGTGGTTATTCCAAGAAGGTTGACTCCGGCTGTGATCGGCTGGTTTGCCATCGTGGTAAAGTCAGCGAGGTAGTCGATGTAGTTGACTCCGTTTTCGTGCCTCACCCACAAATAGCCGCCGAGCGTGTCGAGCAGGCCTTCGTTGATAAGCTTCCAAGTCGTGCTGTACTCGGTATCGGATCTCGCGATGTATCCATTTGGATCTGTTACCGTTACCGTGCCGATGGTGAAGCGCCGATCCGCAGAAACTTGCGCGTTGTGTCTCCCAACAAGAAACGCGAGGTAATCCGCAGGCGTGGCATTGTCAGGATCAACAGGGAATTCAAACGGGCGCTGGATGCTGTCGTTAAAAAAGGCGAGCTCGCCTTCGCACAAACAATCGCGCTCATTATTCCATCCGAGCTGGTCGTTTATCAAACGGCAGCGGCTTTTGATGGACGCTCCATATGTCGTTTCCAGCGTCGTTTTCAATCGGTCTATTTCGCCATATGCCGGCGCCTGCGGATAAATGGAAAAACGCAGGACGTCTGCCTTGTTCAGTTCCTGCGTCAGCCGAGCGGTGGTAAGCTGTCTCTCGCTGACGCGCGGATCATAAACAATCACGCCTGCGTCTGTCGTAATGCTGTAATTGCTCACAGAGATCCCTCCTGCCACGTGAAGGTTACCGTCGCGTTTCCGGTGATCGTGATCTCGGTATCACCCTGCGGCAGGACGAGCTGTGGTATCGTCTGCTCTCCGGAGGAAATCGCCACGCTGTATCCATCCCACGAGAGCGTTGCCGCTGCCGTCGACGTGACTTTCGGCACGGCTGGCATCCGTTCGTTTGTGAGCGTCACGCTGCCGGTGCCTGTCACGGTCGTCAGCGTGTTTTTGAGCTTGTACGGCCCTGCGGTCATCTTGACCGGAATGAGGCCTTTGTTGTAGCCGCTCACGTCGCCAATCGAGAGGACTCCGTGCCAGTAGTGCGTCGTGTCGTTTGGCAGGACGAGGTTTACCTCGCGGCCGTGCCAGAGATTTCGGAGCATACTGACAAGGCTGTCTCGCGTCTCCTCGTCCATCGCTTTCGCCAGCGTGAACGATATCTCGCGGTCATAATAAACCGGCATTCCCTGCGGCGAGTAGCTCATGTTGAGTGAGCCGTTGCCGCCGGGAATGTCGACTCGGTTTTCCTTCAGCCGCGGTTCTCCGATTTTGAGATCTGAACAAAGGAAAAGGCCAGCGGATGTGTACGTGTTCGTGTTGTTGATTATGACTCCGTGAAGCGCCATTTAAGCCTGCCCCCTTCCGGTCAGGACGGCCCGGTTGCCGAGCGCGTCGTCCATGCGGTCGACGAGCTGGCCGACCATTCTGTCTCCGTCGAGGTAGACGCCGATGTTGTCTATCTTCCGGGAGAGCGCGTTTACTACAGCTATCAGCGTTCGCAGATCTCCTGTCGCCTCCGTATCGGAGGAAACGCCGAGAGCCGCGTTGACTGCGAGCGCGTTGTCCATGCCTGCTGTGGTCATGGCTGCGACGTTGTCGATTGCGTCCGTTACCGGCTTCGTGTCCTCCGTGATGCCTTCGGCAAGACCGAGCGTGATAAACTCGCCGATCTCCTCGAAAACTTTAGAAGGCGAGGCAATACCGAGGGCGCCCTTTGCCGCGCTAACGACAGCTCCGACCGCGTTTCTTGCCGCTGCGATCGCGGCACCGACGGCCGCTTTGATGCCTTCGACCAGACCCATTATCAGGTTACGGCCTGCGGAGACGAGCTGACCGACAAAGCTGGAAATCGCGCTCAGTACAGAGCTTCCGATCTGTCTCGCAGCTGCGGCTGCGTTCGATACTCCGCTCTTGATGCCGTTGACAATGTTCTGCGCGACGGACGTAGCGGCTGCGAGTGCGTTTCCTGCAGCGGCTTTAACCGTAGAGACAGCGTTCTGGATTCCTGTCCTCGCGGCCTGAATGAGCGGCCCAGCGATGCTTTGCAGGCCTGTCACGATAGTTGTCCACAGCGTTGTGGCCGCTGCCGATAGCGTTCCGGCCATGCTCGAAAGGCCGGAAATCAGCGCGTTGACGATTTCCGGTGCCGCGGCAATGAGCGCGGCTGCAATCTGCGGAAGCGCCTCGACCAATCCCATAAATAGCTCGACGCCGGCCTGAACGATGACGCCGATGCTGGACGTCAGGCCTGTGGCGACGTCGGTTATAATTCCGGGAAGTGCCGCGATGAGACTCGGTGCAGAAGCGAGCAAGCCTTGCACGAGTGCCAGAATGATGTCCGCGCCCACAGAGAGGAGCTGCGGTGCCATCGTTGCAAAACCGGAAACAATCGCCGGTATCATCGACGAAATGGACGAGATCAAACCGGGGAGCGCGGCCGCGAGGCCTTGTCCGAGGTTCATGATTGCGTCCATTCCTGCGGAAAGCAGGACAGGGCCGAGGCCGGTCAGAAGCTGGACGATCGCCTGCGGCGCAGCTCCGATAATGTTTGAAATCATCGGAATGACGTTGCTGGCGAATGTCACGACGCTGTCCGTCAAAGTCGAAAGAGAGGCGCTTATGTCGTTCCCCAGAGCGAGATCTGCGAGGAAGTTCTTTGCAGAGACTTTCATCGCGTTAAAAGATCCGGTAAACGTTGTTTTTGCCTCTGCTGCTGCGACGCCTGTCAGGCCAAGCTCGCCCTGAATGACATGGATCGCGTCATACACATCGCCGAGGTTGTCGATGTTATACTCGACGCCTGTGATGGCCTGCGCATCTGCGAGCAGACGCTCCATCTCGGTCTTTGTGCCGCCATAACCGAGCTTGAGGTTATCAAGCATCGTATAGTTTTGTTTGGCAAAGCCCTGATATGCGCTTTGAATAGCGCTCATATCAGTACCCATCTTCGCGGAGTTGTCGGCCATGTCCAGCAGCGCGGTGTTTGCTGCTTCCATCGCCTTCGTCGTGTCTCCGCTGTACGCCTGCTTCAAAGCGGCGCCAAAGGAGACGGCTTGCTCCGCGTAGTCGTTCATGGATATGCCGGCAGCGGCAGCTTCGCGTGCGTATGCCTTCGCGCCTTCTGCTGCGTCTCCGTAGATCGTTTCAAGGCCTCCGAAGGATTGCTGGATCGCGCCTCCTTCATCGAGCGCATTTTTTATAATTTTGCCGACTCCGGCTGCTGCGAGAAGTTTAACCGCTCCTCCGAGGAAACCTCGAAAAAACGATTTCCCTCCGCGCGCGCCTTCGTCTCCGAGGCTTTCGGATATACCGGAGGCGATGCCATCGGTCGTCGGTATGATTTGGACATACGCCTCTGCTATTTGTCCGGCCATATTTTAGCCTCCTATGATTTTCAAACGTGCCGCCTCAAAATCGCCAATAGAGCCAAATGTTGAAAACTCTTTTTCCTGCTTCTCCTTGGTCAGTTCTTCGAGGATTGATTTCGGCCTGTTGCGGCCGGCCGCTCCGTCTTTGCTCTGCATCCATGCAAGAAGCGAGGCTCGGTCAACAATCATCGCCATCAGCGTTTCCGCTGTGGTCAGTTTCGCCCCCGATAATGCCATCATGACGCGGCTGTCTTTAGATAAGCCAAGAGCGAGCGTTGCCAGTTTGCGTACCGGCAGCGCTCGCAGATCGTAGATGTGATATGTCTCGGCCATGTCACATTCCAGCTCGTCCTCGTATTTCGCCATAATGGACGCGAGGGCGATTATTTTTTTTCGGCGTCTCTCATTCCTTCCATGATCTCCGCAAACTCCGCGACGACCTTGCTGATCGGTACGCGTCCTTCTTCGGTGCGGCAATGGTCATAAAGAGCGGTTTTTTGCTCCGGTGTCAAAATGAGACCGAGCAAAGCCGGGAGCTTTGTCGCGTCTCCTTTGTCGACCTCGACGATCAACTCGAACACTTCCATATCGTCGAGCGTCTCCGGCGCCATGTCGATTTTGAAGCCAGATTTCGTGACAATGTGAGCCATATCTTTCACTCCTTATTTTTGTTCTTATTCGCCGGCGGCTTTGATGTACTCGACGTGAGTGTCGCCGTTGATGCTCGTGCTGGGGAGCGCGTTGATCGTGATTTCGTATCCGATCGCTTCGTCGTCTTTGTAGACGATGTCGCCCACTTCGGCTACCTGTCCTTCCGGGATCACGATGCGCTTGGCCGCGTTGTTCGTGAGGATCATGTCAATCACCCACACGCAGGCCGGCACCTGTTTGCTGTTCGCATGAAGGGTGATGCCTGCGGCAAGCGTGCCGGTGACGTTCGTGCTTCCGTAGACGGCTTTGAGAACGTCGACGTTCAGCGCTTCGATGAGAGTGAATTTAAACTGATCCGGCTTCGCGGTCTGAAGCGTCAGAACGGTGTCGCCTCCCCACGCTTTGACGGTATCTGCCTCCGGACTGTTCGTGTTTGTCACGCCATCCTCGGAAACATAGCCGAGCGCGGTGAAGGAGGTTAGTGCGCTGACGCTGTCGGTCGGCAGGGTAGTGCCGGCGGCCGCCATATAAACGGCGCCTGCTACCTTCGGTTTGCCGACGCTGACATTGGAAACGGTGTTAGCCATTTTATGCCTCCATATAAGTTATTCTGAAAACCGCTTGATAGCGGTATGTCTTGGTGCTGGGATCTGTGAAATTGTAATCGGTGTCGATGTGGCAGCCGCCGATTTCCGGGAGCGTCACGATGTTTTCCATCGTCGCCTTTACGAGCTCGTTAAGCGTCGCCGCTTCCAGTAAAGATCGCGCGCAGCTCTGGACCGCGATGTTTGCAGTCGGTATGCGGTTGATCTTGCTGCTTCCGGTTTTCTCAATAACGACGTAACGAGGAGGCGTCGGCTGGGCCGGCACCTCCATCGATACGGGTATGTTGAGTTGCTCGGAGAGATAGTCGAGGACGATTTTCTCAATCATGATACTTTCCTCCTCTTACTTTCTCCAGCGTGTTTGACGCGTAGTTGTTCGCTCGTGCGGCAGCGGTTTTCGGATAAACGATCGCGCCGGTACGTTCAGGGTATCTCACGACTCGCGCGGCATAACCGGGGCCGGCTTTGCTCGCCATCTGGTTTGCGATCGACAGACACGTTCCGGGCGCTCCTCCTCCGGTGAGAAGCTGGGAGCGAACCGCGGCAGTATTGAGCTTCACGTCAACTCTGGGCATCGGTTGCCTCCGTTTCTGTCTGCTGGATGATGCTCTCGACCTTGACCTTCTTGTTCCATTTGAGCGGTATAAGATGGTCGAGGCCTTCCGTCGGCTGTCCGATCACGCGCCAGCGTTCTCCAAAAAAGCCGACCTCGCATCCTTCCCAGACGTGTGCGTCTCCCTTCGGTATGCCGAGCTGGTACTTTGCGCGTCTGCCGGTGAGGTTGAGTGTGTCGAGGATCTCTTCGTCGCTCAAAGGCGCCACGAGAACGTTGTCGACCGCAACAGGCGTATCCGTAAACACCGGCGCGTTGAATGCGTCGACTCCGGCCTGCGTTTTTGCGTAAAGCGTGACGGTGATGCCTTTAATCATGCCAACACGTCACCACCTGATCTTCGAGCGGGCTCTTGCTTCCGATTTTGTTTCCCATTCCCAGCAGTTGCTTTTCGAGCTTGCCGAGGTAAAGTTCGCCTGTCGCTCCGCTGCTGCCGATCGACCAGCTCTGCGTATAGCCGAGCGCGGACATCGATCCTTGCGTTGCTCCGAGCGGGACTCCTCCGTCATCTCCGACCGCACGCATGACCATGCGGCAGGAGACGACCTGTTTCGCCTCTGCGCTTGCGTTCGGTGAGAAAGCGTCAATAATGACGGCCGCATCGTCGAGCAGCTTGCTGATGACGTCTTCCTCCTCCGGTGAAAACGCACGAGAGGTTCTGGCCTCCACATCCGCTACAGTTGCGTAAGCCATGCGGTCACCTCATTTCTTGCTTTTGGATTTCTCCTTCTTCTCCGTCTTGGCCGGCGTCTCCGGGAGAGGAGGCGGCAGGGCGCGTTTATGCCCTGCCGCGATATATTCGTCTACGCGCGTCTCGTGGACGTACATGACGTTGCCGGTCGCTTTGTTGATGAATTTAACCATTAGGCCTGCGGCACGGCGCCGGTGAGGAGATTGAAGCAGTTGGTGTCAGCGCGGAAACCGACTTCAATCTCGGCGCGGACAGCAAACATATTATGCTCCCACAGGTTGACCTGCGTGCTGTTGATAGTGAGGCCGGTCTGGTCAGCGAAGCGGATCTGCACGCCTTCGACCGTTCCGAACATGGCCTGCGTCCAATCGCCGGCGATGCCGACAATGGCAGGAGTGCCGGCTCCGGTGCCGACAGGCGCGACGCCAGCTTTGTAAACTCCGCGGCCGGTGGCGACGGAAGCGCCGAGGATGCGAGGGATCGCTCCGTCAGCTGCGCTGTTGATGAACAGAGGACGTCCGGTGCTGTCGACGGCTCCGAGGAGGACGCCTTCGGCTGCAGGGGAGAGTGCGAAGGCGTTCAGAATGCCGCTGTGCTCGGCGATGTCGGCATAAGCGCCCACAAGACCGTCATACGCGGTGTGGCCTTCGGCCTTGATGATGCTCTGCGCGGTGCAGTTTGCGAAGTTATCGAAATTCTCGCCGGGTTTGTCAACAGCGCCGACGACGGTCTGGTCAAACTTGAGGGCGAGAGCGCCGGGGAGACGGGCGACGATCGCGTCGTAAAGCGCAGCAGCGTCACGACGGAATTCGTCAGAGAAAGGCACGATGACGGCCAATTTGTAGGCCTGCATCAATTTGGTGGAGAGCGTGGGATTGCTCACGGGTTTAGCTCCGGTCTCGGCTACCCATGCGGCGTCAGGATCGCCGGTAATAACCGGAATGGAAAGACCGCGGCCGGGGAGGGCGACGTTGCGAGCGAGACGCATGATGGCGCTCTCGTCGCGCATCTTCTGCATGATTTCCTGCGATACTTCCGCAGGCAGGGTGATGTTGGTTCTGTTGGTGGGAATACCAGCCATTGTAGTAGTCTCCTTCTGTTATAGATTTTCTTTCGCCCACGCAGCGAATTTATCACGCGTCTGCGTTGTGGGCGGCGTATGGATTTCTCCTCCGTCTCGAATGCTCGGATAGCCGGAGGATTTGGCAAACGCGAGGATCGCTTTTGCCTGTTCTGCACAGGCCTCCTCGGTCTCCCCGGTCAGCAGTTCCGCTGGTACGTTGTGCTCGCTGGAAACCTTTGCGCGCATCGTGCGCAGTTCTTCTGCGCGTTTCATGCTGTCCAGTTCCGCTTGCAGAGCATTTGCGCGTGCCGTCACTTCGTCGAGCGTGTCCGGTTTCACGCTGGCCTTGATCTTCGTGATCTCCTCCTGCGCTGACGACAGCTGCCCTTTGAGAGTGTCGAGCTCGCCTTTTGCCTTGTTGATGTCCTGACCGTTCAGATCCATCAACTTGTCGATTTGTTCCGCGCTTGCTTCCGGGAACAGTTCGGTGATGTCTGTGCGTTTCATTTCTGTCTCCTTTTCGACTACGCTTTTTACGAGGTTGCCTCTCTTGTCTTGATAGTTTTACGGCTTTCCGGCCTTAATTTATAAAAAAGCGCTGCTCTCAATGACCGCGCTCTTTTAACTTTGTTTTGAGCTTTTCGAGGATGCTTCTGTCCTCCCACATCTCGCTTTCGGTATCGTATCCGCGCCATCTGTTGACGACGGGGCCGCCGATCATGTAATCGATATGATTGACCAAGTTCGGCGCGAGATTGAATACTGTTTCTCGGCCATGATTCTGAAGGAAAAACTCGCGGAAGATCGTATCATCGCCTTTATTGATTTTTCGGCAGATAGCCGCCTCCGCAGAAAGATCCGAAGCGCCGCTCCTGAACCATGCCGCCGCTTCGCGATCGTATTCGTTCGGAATTCGGACGCATTGGAAACTGTGCCACATATCCTCGGCATAAACGGTGCCGGTCATTGTGAGATCGTCTTTGAACCAGCGGTTGCAAAACCCATAAACGACGCCGCTGTCGTGCTCCTCCGTTCGTTTCGCAAAATCCGAGCAGATGACGACGTCGTCTTGCAGATGCCACGTTCCTCCTTCGCTCGTGCAGCTTTCAAAGGCTGCGATGCAGGCTTCGAGATTTCCTCTTTTATCCGTGTCGTTCCAGACCGTGATGTCGCTTGCTGGTATGTTCTGCTCAAGCATCGACGGAATCAGGAATTCCTCGACATACCACATTCGCTCCGGGCAGGCGTGTATCATGTATTTCGGCATCGTCTTTCCTCCTCGAGCTTATCAGCCGACGTTCGTCTCCTCAGCCTCCGGCGCGTTCAGTTCCTTCCTTTTCGCGTAAGCGTCGCGCTTCTGCTCGTTGATGACCTCTTTGTTTCGCGCGTAAAACTCGCGCCGCATGGAGTTAAGTTTTTGCCTGCCTGTCCGTCCGTCGGCGCTTTCGTACATTTCTCGGTATTCCTCCGGTCGGTATCCGGTGACGTCCGAGCTTTCGTCAAAGCGCACGGCATATGTACAGTCGCAGTTCGCGTGGATGTGCTCCGGATGTCCTCCGTTGAGCGCGTCCTTCGACGCTGCCTTCCATCCGCGCGAGGCGAGCATGATGCAGTACGGGCAGGTAAAACCTGTTGGTATCCATGCCCACTCTGCTTTATCGCGGATCGCGTTCTGCATCGTCGTCTCGACTCCGCTCATCTTGACGAGACGAGAAACGGAGGCGCCGAGCACCTCCGCGTTCTCGCTGGTTTCAAGCGTGCCGATGACGGCCTTTCTGACCTCGGCATAGTTGGCCGGTTCAGCAGGGAAGGCCGGCTCGACGGTCTTGCGCTCTGCAATCGCTACAGCGTCGTACATCTGCGCGGTCAGCTCCGCTGCCGCTTCTCCGTACTTCTGCGTAATCGCATAGCAGTAATCGATGAGCGTCTGGTAGTTTTGCTCCGTCAGCGGGCCTGCCGTGCTCGCCCATGTCCGGCCTTCAAAGAAGGCGATTACTTTACTCGCGGCTGTGTCGTTGATCCTGCGCAGATCTTCGATATATTTATCCCAGATCCGGCGTGTTATTTTCATTCGATTTCGAGCTCCTGCAGCACGTTAAGGCCGCGCGCTCTCTGCTCCTGCGCTTTGATCCTCCGGATGTCGGCTTTTGAAAAACCGAGCATTTCGGCGAATACGTCCGTCTGTGCAAAGCCGGGCCGGGCCGATGCGATCTTGATAGCCGCGTCAGCGGTAACGGCGACACTCGGCATCGCAGGATTTTTGAAATGCGCGACGATGTCCTTTTGCTCATCTGTGAGCGTATCGATTGTCTTTTTCTCGGTAATCGCGAGCGCCATGAGCGCGATCGTGCGGAGGCTGTTTCCGTTGCCGGCGTTGAGCTGCTCGGCCATGCCGACGAGCGTCTGGCTTTGCGCGAGGATCGCGTCAGAGCTGGTCGGATTCGCGTCGTTCACGACTCCGACGTCGGAAACCGTCAGGCCGGTCGCTGCGGAGAATTGCGTAGCAAGCAGACGCACCATCTCGACGTGCGGCGCGATGTTGCCTTGCTGGAGCTGTCCGAATGTCGGCTTTTCTCCTGTCTCCGGGTTCACCGTGCTGGCGAGGATGTTCCCGACGTACTGCTTGAATTTCTGATTGACGACCGCGTCGTATTGTTCGTCCGTGATGCCGAGCAGATACTTCTGCGGCGACGTGGAAAATTCAAGTCCGATCGTCGCGTTTGCGATTGTCCGGACGTATCCCTGAATGAGGCGCCGTACTGGTTCTTTGATTCTGGATCTGCCAAACGGTTTACAGCTGGTAGCATTCCAGATGAGCGGCTCCATCAGCGGTCTGCCCATCGGGTGCGGATGGCGCTGTGCTGTCCATTCGTCTCCTGATCTCTGCAGGACAATCACTACAGCATCGTTGTAGTAGTTAACGACAGAAGGTCGGAGCTCGTGCGGTTCTTTTTCTTCCGGCGCCGTATCGATAATGGCAAGGCCAGAGGCGATGCGTCCTTTTTCCCCATCCCAGCGCGCGGAAGCCGTGCGCGGTGAATGAAACCGGATCTTGCATCCTATTTTCGCGTCTGCGGAAAGCGTAGCAAAGACGCATCCAAATTTCAGCTCATCTCTGGCTGCTTTCATATATTCCGCGAGGAGATCATTTGCAAGAACGAGCTTGTCCAGCTCCTCGACGTCCTCGCCGTCCATTCCGACGAAACCGTCAAACATTGACCTCGCCGCCAGCACGTCGACGGTCTTTGCCCCCCATGCGCAGCCGATCTCCAATCCTCGCAGGCCTTCCGGGAGGGCGATACCGAGGTTTACTTCGCCGAGACCGATCTTGCCTTCATAGTAGCGTTCCTTCTGCGCGTTCGCGCTCCGGTGATCTTCGAAGATAACCATCAGCTTGTTAATATCTGCTCTTTCTGCGTCCGTGAGGCCGGCGATTTTTCGCGTGTCGATGTCGATGTACATTTTGTCTCCTTATCCGATCCGCATCGTTTTTGTGGGATCTCGCTTTGATGTTTTCGCTCCCCACAGCGCGAGCGCTGCTGCTTCAATCGGTGCCGCGTTGTCGCCTCCGAATGCCCAGCCTCCGGCGAGCGGCCGTTTTGTCGATGTGATCGCGCTGTCTCGCAGCGCTTCCTGTCCGTAAAACCACGAGACGGATTTCTCCGCGAGCGCGTCCAGTAAAAGGCCGGCCGCTGCTATCACGTCTCGTGACCTCGGTCGGATGACGCTGTCTTTTGCGCGCCATGTATCCGAGATCTTGTCGACGAGCACGTCGACTCCGTTTCTGCCGTCAATAACGACGCAGCTCGCTTTGCCGTTGCGCTCGTTTAACCAGTTCGCGAGCCATTGCGTTCCTCGGCCTGTCGGTTCTCGCTTGATAAGCGAAACGCGCGCAGGGCCGTTCTTCGGAATGACCGCGCCGCAAAGGCAGACCTCGCTGCCGTCTGCGCTGAATTTAACAGCGTATGCCGTCTTTCCTTCCGGTTTCTGTTCTTCGGATTTGCAGGCATCCCATACATCCGCTGGAATCGCGTAGTCGGTGCGCTCCGTCAGCGTCGGCGCCCACCATCCGAGGCGTTCTCGTGCGAAACCGTCCTTGCTCATCGTCCGTCGTTCCTCGGCTGTGAAATCCTCGGACAGCCGTATTCCGAGCGCTGGGTTTGCCATGTACCAGAGCGTCTTGTCGTCTATGTTGATTTCTTCGACGCTGTCTCCGCTGACACTCCATTCGTGCCACGCATCAAACGGCCCTGCGTCGACGGTGCATATCGTTCTGCGGCGCCTGAAAACCTCGCCGGGGCAGCCGGGGTATGGTGGCGTTCCGGTGTAAATAATTTGCCGCGTTCCGGTCGCCGACGCGGAAAGCGTCGCCATGATCGCTTCCACCTGATCGTCGGTCAGCTCCTGCGCTTCGTCGTAAACGACGAGCGAGATCCCATCAAAGCCACGAGCCGCCTGCCGAGATCTGGCCGAGTATTCAATCGAGCCCCCGTTGTCGAGCTCGATGCATTCCTCGCCGTTCGTGTAACGGATATTTTTGACGATGTCCGTTATCTCCGGGTGCCGCTTGTCTGTGAACATCGCCGCGAGCCGTCGAAAGCTCTTTTTTGATGTCCGTACTTGGTGCGCTGTATGCAGGATTTTCTCGCCGTTTATGACAAGGCCGTAAAACTCGCGCGCTTCGAGGCAGACGTTTTTGCCGTTCTGTCTCGGCAATGCAAGACCGGCAGACGTGACGTTGTACTTTCCGGCTCCGTCTCGGCCGAGCCAGCATTCGACGACCTCTTTCTGCCAAGCGTCCAAAGGGAGGCCATATGCCTCCATTAACCGCGCCGCGTCCGTTCCGTCCGTCGCTGCACGTTGCGGTTCTATTTTTATGCGCGGTTCTTGACTCCCTTTCATGCCTCTTTCTCGTGCTTCGCTCTCAAAAGCGATAGCACGGTCTGCGGCCGTTCTTCTTCTTCGATGACCTGTGTCTCGGCCGGCAGCGCCTCAATGATGCGATTCATGCCGGCCATGTATGATTTCCACAGCCCTTCGTAACCTTTAAACAGCGGATTTTCGCGGAGGCCTTTTTGTCCTCCTCCGTTGTCGTAAGGGATCACGACCTGTGATGTTTTAATCACTTCTCGCGTGTCATCGAGCCGTACTTTCATCCATGCGACGTTCTGGATGACCGGCTTCAAAATCTCTATTCGTTGCTCGCTCACGTCTGCGGTTTTTAGTGTATTCCGTAGGCGCTTTTCCTCTTTCGCGGCTTTCTTTGCCAGTTGTTCTGTATCACTCATTTTTGTCTCCTGACCACCCACTCGTAACGGTGAGGCCTTTGGGGGTATTTCGGCGCT
>Ga0326511_10000699_pt1 | contig 29402 bp, 29 predicted proteins | sample 0_2496_0518_D_FD_203701 | JGI IMG/M metagenome (GOLD analysis project Ga0326511, IMG submission 203701) | Bovine rumen microbial communities from UC Davis, California, United States - 0_2496_0518 | ecosystem: Host-associated > Mammals > Digestive system > Stomach > Rumen | place: USA...
GTATACATTCGAACACGAAGCCACCTACGACAGAATGTGCCTCGTTAACGATGCGGTCTATATCGCCAAAGATAAATCAGATGGTCATTGGACAGCAACGGGAACACAGTTCCAAGTCCCTTATGTATTTAAGACCTTATTCAGTCATGAGCCAATCGAGTTCAAAGATAAATGTGAAACTAAGACAGTTACCACGGCATTATATTTAGATATGAATGAGAATCTAAAAGAAGACGAGCACGACTATCATTTCGTTGGTAGGGCTGGTCAATTCTGTCCTATTAAACCCGGAAAAGGTGGCGGACTTCTTATGAGGGAAAAAGATGGTAAATATTATGCCGCAGGTGGGACAAAAGGATATCGTTGGCTAGAATCAGAAGTAGTTCTCGCAAACGGTAAGGAAAAAGATATTGATATTAAGTATTATCTTGATTTAGTTGATGAAGCAGTTGTTTCCATTTCCGAATACGGAGATTATGAATGGTTTATATCTTAGAAAGGAGCAAAAATGGCTGTCAATAACAACATTAGTATAGAAAATGCTAAATTGGCATTTCGTAATTTTAGCGGAAAAGAAGGAAAATTTAATCCTCCAGGTAGGAGGAATTTTTGTGTCCTTTTGGATTCAAATATTGTACCTATGCTAATAGAAGATGGGTGGAACATCAAATATCTTAAACCTAGAGATCCGTCTGACGATCCGCAAGCCTATATTCAAGTGGCAGTTAGTTATAAGAATATTCCGCCTAAAATAGTACTCGTGACAAGCTCTGGAAAAACTACACTCGATGAAGAAAGTGTATCTATGTTGGACTGGGCTGAAATTGAAAACGTAGATCTTATTATTCGACCGTATAATTATGATGTGAACGGCAAGGTTGGTGTTAAGGCATATTGTAAGACTATGTATATAACAATTGTCGAGGATGAGTTCGAAAAGAAATATTCAGATGTACCAGATAGCGCAACAAGCGCAATGCTTGAAGAACAGGAAAATGATATTCCCTTCTAAGGCGGTGATATAGGTGAGCGTGCAACTTGATGATAATCAGTTACTTGCACTCGAACAATTGAAGAGTGGATCCATATTGTGTGGCGGAGTAGGTTCTGGAAAGTCCAGAACTTCTTTGGCTTATTTTACGCTTAAAGAATGTGGCGGAGGGTTGAACGGTGAGAAAATGACCTCACCAAAAAGTTTATTCATCATTACAACAGCTAAAAAGCGCGACAGCAAGGAATGGGAGGATGAATTTCCTCCTTTTCCTTTCGATCAGATTGATATTTCGATAGACTCGTGGAACAATATAGGAAAGTATACAGAAATCAAAGATTCGTTCTTTATATTCGATGAGCAAAGATTGGTCGGTTCTGGAGCCTGGGTCAAAGCATTTCTTACGATTTCTAAAAACAATAAGTGGATTCTTCTCACAGCAACACCCGGCGATACTTGGTTGGATTACATTCCCATATTTATAGCCAATGGCTTCTATAAAAATCGTACTGAGTTTATTCGACGACACGTTGTTTATAATAGATTTTCTAAATTTCCAAAAGTAGATAGATATATAGAAACCGGAAGGTTAATACGTCTTAGAAAATCAATACTTGTTAACATGAAATATGTTAAGCCGACGCAACAACATCATTTTCGTATAACCGTTGGTTACGATCAAGCCCTGTATAAATGGGTCGTGAAGAACCGATGGGATATTTATAAAGACGAACCATTGCGTGATATATCATCGCTTTGTTATTTACTCAGGCGAATAGTCAACACAGACCAGCAACGAATTGACGCGGTAAAAAAATTAATTACTGATCATCCACGTATAATCATATTTTACAATTTCGATTATGAATTAGAAATACTTCGCGATATTGGCGAAACGATGGATATTGATATAGCTGAATGGAATGGGCATAAACACCAAGTTATTCCTGAATCTGATAATTGGCTATATCTTGTACAATATGCTGCTGGAGCTGAGGGATGGAACTGCACATCTACAAACGTGATAGTGTTTTATTCGCAAAACTATTCGTATAAAGTCGCAGTTCAAGCAGCTGGAAGAATAGATAGGCGTAATACACCGTATTCGGATTTATATTATTACCACATAAGATCGAATTCATCTATCGACGTTGCTATTCATCAAGCCCTGTCACGAAAAAAGAGTTTTAATGAAAGGGGATTTGATGCCTGATATGTATTCCAAGAAAAGAGGGCGACCGCCAACACATCCAAAAGTAATTATGCTCGAAACGGGAGAGATATTTGACACTTTCAAGGAAGCAGCAGACGCGGTAGGCGGTGATAAGGCCAATGTTAGACGAGTTGTTTATGGTGTTCAATCTCACCACAAAGGCTACCATTTCGCGTTTTTAATAGATAATTAGGAGCGCGCGAAAAACATCGCATATAATAGAAGGGAAGCATAAAATGTGCTTCTCTTTTATTTTTTGTATGCGGAAAAGAGGTACTAATGCTAGAGAACAAATTTCAAAGAGACTTGATAAAAGAATTAAAGGTGTTGTTCCCAGGCTGCATAGTGCTAAAGAATGACCCGAATTATATTCAGGGCATTCCGGACTTGCTTATTCTATATGGGAAGAAATGGGCGGCATTAGAATGTAAAAAATCAAAAGATTCGCCATCCCGACCAAATCAACCGTATTACGTAAAGCGACTGAATAAGATGTCCTTCTCAAGATTCATATTTCCTGAGAATAAAGAGGAGGTGTTACGTGAACTTCAATCCGCATTCAAATCTGGTAGGTCAACACGCGTTTCTAAGCGCAAGTAAATACCACTGGATAAATTACGACGAGGAAAAACTTATATCTTCGTACAACAAGTATCAAGCATCTCAAATGGGAACGCGTTTACATGCGTTTGCATGTGAGTGTATCGAACTTGGACAAAAGTTACCTAGAAAAAAGAAAACTTTAAATCTATATGTTAATGATGCAATCGGTTTTAAGATGACCCCCGAACAGGTTCTATATTATTCAGATAATTGTTTTGGAACAGCTGATGCAATTGCATTTAGAAATGATTTTCTAAGAATTCACGATTTAAAAACTGGCGACTCTCCAACCTCTATGTCCCAACTCGAAGTATACACTGCTATATTCTGTCTTGAGTATGGCATAAAACCTAACGAGATTGGTAAAGAATTACGTATTTATCAGTCTGATGAGGTTGTGATCCACGAACCCGAAAACGATCATATTTTTATGATCATGGACAAGATCGTTTATTTTGATAAGTGTATTAATCAACTTAAGATTGGAGCGTAGAAATGTATTTCGAAGATGAGTTATTACATTACGGAACGCCAAGGCATTCTGGAAGATATCCCTGGGGGTCAGGTGAAGATCCATATCAGCATAGCGGAACATATTTAGGAAGAATCGAAGAGCTTAAAACTGCTGGTATGACAGAGTCACAGATCGCCGCAGAATTGGGCATGTCTACGACAAAACTTAGAGCTGTTAAAGCTATTGAATTATCCGAACGAACCGCTTGGGAACAGACTAAATGCATGGAGCTCCACGATAAAGGATATTCCAATGTACAAATAGGTAGACTTATGAATATGCCAGAGTCTACTGTCAGAAATCGGTTAAATCCTCTTCTTCAAGAGAGAACTAATCGCTATGAGGCGACTGCTAATATTCTCAAAGAACAAATTGAAAATGGGAAGCCATATTTAGACGTTGGTAAGGGAGTGGATAAGCAACTTGGTATTTCTGAAACACAATTGAAAACCGCAGTAGCCATGCTCGAAGAACAAGGATACAAAGTGTCATATTTAAAGGTTGAGCAAGCGACTAACCCTGGACATGGAACGTCGGTTAAAGTTCTTACAAAAGAAGATGTTCCGTTTCAAGAAATATATCAGAATCGTGACAAAGTCATGTCTCCTATGGGAACATATTCAGAAGACGGTGGCAGAACATGGAATAATATAAAGCCCCCGGTAAATATAGATTCCAGTAGAATTGGAATAGCATATTACGAAAACGGCGGACGAGACAAAGATGGTGTCATTGAAATTCGTCCGGGTGTATCCGATTTATCTCTTGGCCAATCATCATATGCTCAGGTACGTATAGCTGTTGATGGAACGCATTATCTAAAAGGGATGGCTATGTACAATGATCAGCTTCCTCCTGGAATCGATATTCGGTTTAACACCAATAAGCATGAAGGAACTCCAATGCTTGGAGATAAACAGAATTCTGTTTTAAAACCAATTAAAGATGATCCTGACAATCCTTTTGGATCTACCATTAGACAATTTGAATATAGTGATTCCAATGGCGTTAAGCATCAGTCACCTATAAATATAGTTAACGATGACACTGATTGGGGGAAGTGGTCAAAAAATTTATCTTCTCAAATGTTATCTAAGCAGGATCCATCATTGGCGAAGCGGCAGTTAGGTTTGGCTTATAATTATAAGAAACAGGAGTTTGAAACACTTTGCGAATATACAAATCCGGCTATTAAACGAAAACTATTATTATCTTTCGCTGACGAATGTGATTCAGATGCGGTTCATCTGAAAGCGGCCGCACTGCCAAGACAGCAAACACACGTTATTTTGCCGTTAACCACTTTAAAGGACAACGAAGTATATGCTCCGAATTATAACACCGGAGAAGAGGTAGTCCTTATTAGATATCCGCATCAAGGTACTTTCGAAATTCCACGGTTAACCGTAAATAACAATAATCCAGAAGGAAAACGACTGCTCGGTACACCAAAAAATGCTATAGGGATAAATTCAAAAGTAGCCGATCGACTGTCTGGCGCAGATTTCGATGGTGATACAGTTGTCGTTATTCCTACAAAAGGGCAGAATATAAAAACTACATCTCCGCTAAAGGGTCTTGAGAACTTCGATCCAAAAGAAAGATATCGCGCATATCCGGGGATGCCAGAAGTTGGTCCAAAAACAGGATTTCATAAGCAAACCGAGATGGGTAAAATTTCAAATCTTGTGACTGACATGACAATAAAGGGCGCGCCTTTAGATGAAATTGCAGCGGCCACTCGTCACGCACAAGTTGTTATTGATGCCGAAAAGCATAATTTAAATTGGCGGCAATCATACGAGGATAATCGTATTGCTGCTCTTAAGGAAAAATATCAAGGAGGCGCTCGTCGAGGAGCATCAACCCTTATTTCTAAAGCCAATTCTGACGCTAGAGTTCCAGTTAGAAAGGATTTTCGACCAGAAATAGACATCGACCCTCAAACTGGTAAGAAAAAATATAGGGAAACCGGTGACGTTATTTACGAGTACAAAGGAAAGTCCGTATTTAAAGATAAAAATGGAGATTATTATTATAAAGATAAAAAAACTGGTGAAAAGACACAGGTTCCTAGTGATAAAGTTAAGACTAAACTGCGTGAGGAAATCTCCAACAAAATGACAGTAGCTTTTGATGAAGGCAAGGATGCATATTCCCTGTCATCTGGAACTCGTATAGAAAAATACTATGCCGATTATGCTAATAAAATGAAAATGTTAGCTAATGAAGCTCGAAAAGAATATTTAGCAACGCCGCCAACGAAAGTAAATAAATCCGCTAAGGAAACATATGCTGCTGAAGTAAAATCACTGAATGAAAAATTAAATAACGCATTACAAAACGCGCCAAAGGAAAGGCAAGCGCAACTATTAGCAAATTCATATATTGAGAAAGTGAAACGAGCCAATCCCGATATTTCTAAAGATGATTTAAAAAAGAAAAGGGCTCAGGCTATTTCTGAGGCCCGTGCCCGTACCGGAACACTACGTCGTGATAAGAGAAACATAGAGATTACTGACAAGGAATGGAAAGCAATCCAAGCTGGTGCTATCTCTAACAACAAGCTAACTCAGATATTGGCCAACACAGATGAAGAGAAGCTTAAGGAACGAGCTATGCCTAAGAACAGACAATCTATTTCTTCAGGAGCCGTAGCTAGGGCTAAAGCTATGATAAATATGGGATACACACAGGCAGAAGCCGCGGAAGCGCTAGGTGTATCAGTATCAACACTCAATAGGGCACTATAAACTTTGTTTCTTTATCGTAAGAAAGGATGTATACTATGGCTAAAAAAATAGTTGGCTATATGTTAACGACGACTGATAATCCTTTCGATCCTACCACTCAGTATGATGAGTGGTTATTTTATGACGAGCAAGTGCTGGGGTACTTTACTAATGCATACCTAGGTAGAGTAACACATCTAGCGCCAGAACTTACTGGTTATGAAGTTCAACTTGAAACCACCCGGGCCATGGACGATATTATTAGGCTTAATGGGCCAAATTTTTATAAAAAAGTTCCAATTTATGCCTGACGATGCTAGTTTCATATTAGATTGTATGGATTATCTTTATAAATATAGCAAAAATAAAATAAAAATAGACACGGGAGGGGGGGTATATAGATTTGCACCCCCTCTGGAATCGCGTCGGTCTTTAAAATTTCCCCAGAGGAAATTTTTATATTTTTGTTCTATGCTCTTTGCGGGGTGCTAAGCATTTGCGCAATCATTTCTCGCTCCTTTCTGGTTATACCCGCATAGAACATTCTTGGCGCCCCACAAAAAGTATAGAGAAAGTTATATTTTCTTAGCGCAAAGGAGAGATAAGTCAATGGGAAGTAGGAAGAAGCCTACCCCAACCGATCGAAAGTATAAGCCAAAGCCAGCCGAATCTCCCGAGGCAAGGTTAAATCAACTCGTTGCCAAGGCTTTTGATCTGGTTGAGCGGCGTTTAGATGAAGGAACAGCGACTTCACAAGAGACAACAACTCTAATGAAGTACGGTTCCCCAAAAGCAGAGCTTGAAAGACAGAAGTTGCAGACCGAGATCGATGCATTACACGCAAAGATTGAAGTGTTGGAATCTTCAAAGCGCTCTGAAGAGTTGTATGAGAAGGCCATCAAGGCTTTTGCAACGTATAGTGGTCATAGCGAAACATTAGAAGAGTTTGAGGAGTTGGAATGAGTACAATCAACGAGGAAAGCATACTGAAAAGTATCCGTAAACTGATAGGGCCGGAAGATGACTATACTCATTTCGACCCTGATATTGTGATACACATCAACGCCGCAATAAATCGGTTATTTCAGCTCGGTGTTACTGGAGCCAAAGGTTTTCGAGTGACGTCCGATGCAGAGACATGGGGAGACCTATTCGGTTCGGACGAAGAAGTCATCGATATGTGTAAAACATTTATTTATTACAAAGTTAAGATGGGTTTTGACCCTCCTACTAGCTCAATTGCCGCTGAGGCATATAAGAGCGAAATAGATAAGCTAGAATGGCTTATCAATGTATGGGTCGAGTCTAATACGAAGGAGTGACAGTTATGGCCCAGAATTATTATCTCATGCACCATGGTATAAAAGGCATGAAGTGGGGTGTGCGTAGAACCCCAGCTCAACTTGGTCATAAACCTAGTATAGGATCAAGAGCAAAAACAAAGCTTAATGACCCTGAATTTCAGAGGAAAGCAGCGAAAGCCGCTAAGATAGCATTAGCGGTTGGCGCTATGTATGCGGGGCATAAAGTACTTAACAATCCTGAAGCTATAAACGCTGGCAAGAAAGTGTTGTCGAATGTTCTTGCTGCAAAAGGAACAGTCAAAGCATCGGCAATTAAGGCGATTACTAACTCCTCAGAATTTAAGATTGCTAAAGCCGCCGGTAAGGCTGGTCTTGAAGGAGGAAAGAAAGCGCTCAAATTTGTTGGTTCGGATAACTTCAGAAAGACTGCAAGCGGTATTGGTGCAATTGCTTCGACTGCTGGTGTATTACGTAAGCAGATAAAAGATCTTAAGAACAAACCGGAAGGAGACACAGTAGACAAAGCTTTAGGTTATGCTAAGAAAGGATCTGCAATTGGCGAGTCTTTGAATACACTCGCACGAGGAGGGGCTTCGTCGTCAGGAGAAAGCACAAATAGTTCTAGCTCTAAGACTGATTCATCGGGCAAGCCAAAAACTGTGTTTACAGCCCCTGGCGGGCAAGAGAAGTTCTCGGCAAATAGGCATCTCGACACTGATGACTTAAGAGCACTCAAACAATACAAAATCAACCATCCTGGAATGACGACCAAAGAAGCATTGGACGAGCTTGGGTGGTTGGATAAAGAATCTACCATTACTCATGACGATAAAGGACGGATTAAAAGTTACAGTACTACACTAAAAATGAGCTCAACTCCTGGTTGGAGTTTTAATCCTATGGCCGGCTGTCGTTACATCTTCTAAGAATTCAAAATGGAGTAAAATTTATGTCCCTATCTAATACGGCGACCCCTTACTATTATGGCCAGTTTCGGGAAGCCGTAATGAGGGGCGAGATTCCTGTTAATAAGTGGATCTCAAAAGAGATGAATCGAATAGACGCTCTTATAAGAAATCCCGGAATTTACTATGACGACAAAGCTATGGATGGTTTTGTCGCTTTTTGTAATAACGAACTTACACTGACTGATGGTTCTGATATGGTCCTGCTCGATTCGTTTAAGCTTTGGGCTGAGGAGATTTTCTGCTGGTACTACTTTGTAGAAAGAAGTGTCTATGAGCCAGGAGAAGACGGAAAGCCCGGTAGGTATGTTCGAAAAAGAATCAAGAAACGTCTCACTCAGAAACAGTATCTTATAATAGCCCGTGGTGCAGCTAAGTCTATGTATGACTCTGCGATCCATGCCTACTTCTTAACGTGTGACGGCTCTACAACAGAGCAGATGACAACGTCTCCTACAATGGCCCAATCTGAAACGGTACTATCTCCTATACGTACTGCAATCATAAGGTCGAGAGGACCGTTATTCCAATTTCTTACAGAAGGAAACATTCACAATACGACTGGCAGCAAAGCCAATAGAGTTAAGCTTGCATCAACTAAGAAAGGAATTGAAAACTTCCTTACAAATTCCAGTCTTGTTATAAGGCCGATGAGTCTTGATAAGAATCAGGGATACAAAGACAAGATAGCAACGATCGACGAATGGCTTTCTGGCGATGTTAGAGAGGATGTAATCGGTGCTATTGAGCAGGGTGCATCGAAGAATGACGAGTATCTCATTATTCTTACAAGTTCCGAAGGTACTGTAAGAAATGGTATAGGGGATACTATCAAAATGGAGATCGAGGATATTCTTAATGGTGAGTACTACAACCCTCATGTTTCCATTTGGTATTACAGACTAGACGATATTTCAGAAGTAGAAGCAGGTAAGACTGATCCATCCATTTGGCTTAAGGCTAATCCTAATCTTGGAAAGACAGTAAGTTATGAGACATATTTGTTAGACGTCGAAAGAGCTGAGCATGCGCCTTCAGCAAGAAATGATATTCTTGCTAAGAGATTTGGCATTCCTATGGAAGGCTATACATTCTTCTTTACATACGAGGAAACACTCCCGCACAGAAGAAGAAGTTATTGGTCTATGCCTTGTGCGCTTGGCGCGGACCTTTCCCAGGGAGATGACTTCTGCGCATTTACGTTCTTGTTTCCTTTAGGAAATGGTAAGTATGGCGTAAAGACTAGAAGTTACATTACATCTCTTACGATGATGAAACTTCCTGGCGCCACACGACTTAAGTATGAAGAGTTCCTCAACGAAGGAAGTCTTGTCGTTCTTGATGGAACAGTACTTGACATGATGGAAGTTTATGAAGACCTTGACAAGCACATTATAGATTGCGACTACGATGTTCGCTGTTTCGGTTTCGATCCGTATAACGCAAAGGAATTTGTGGAAAGATGGGAACGCGAGAACGGCCCGTTTGGAATTGTAAAAGTTCCACAAGGTTCTAAGACCGAGTCAGTTCCACTTGGCGAACTCAAGAAACTTGCCGAAGAAAGAATGCTTCTCTTCGATGAGCAACTTATGATGTTCGCTATGGGAAACTGTATAACAGTTGAAGACAACAATGGAAACCGTAAGCTTCTTAAGAAAAGACGCGATGCTAAGATTGATAACGTTGCTGCTATGATGGATGCTTACATTGCATATAAGGCGAACAAGGAAGCCTTTGAATAAATTCAAAATGGGAGATTATTTAATTCATTACGGCGTTAAAGGCATGAAGTGGGGTGTTAGAAAGCAATACGAAGCCATCGGCCGAAGGCGTAGTAGATTCTCTGCTCAGTCGGGTCCTCGCGTGAATGAAGCAAAAGATACAGTTAATAGACAAAATCGCAAGAATACTGTTAAAAAAGTTGCTATAGCCACAGTTGTTGTCGCTGGAACAGCTGCGGCCGCATACACATTGCATCGTTATGGAAATATGAATTTCGATAAAACGATAAAAAGTGGTATTAACATACAGCATATGAGCCGGGTTACTAATGAAATCCTCGATAAACCGTTTTATGCTAGTTATTTGCGAAAAGACAACAAGTTATACGCTAGGAATGATTTTTTTGGCTCTAACTGGACAACAAAAATGTCAGTAAAATCGGCAACTGATTTAAAAATAGCAGGCAAAAAGAACGCTGAGAAAGTATATAAACAATGGCTTATTAATAATCCTGAAGCTAAAGCTCGGTTTGGAAAGCAATCTTACTACTCGTTTAATAGGAATCTTAACTCTCCAGATGTTCGGGACAAAAAGTTGTTTAGTAGTTTTTATAACGAATTACAGAAGTCCGGATATGACGCAATAAGAGACATGAACGATCAGACTCAATCTGGAGCCATTTCTCCGGTCATAATTTTTGGATCGCTAAAAGATATTAAAGTTAGTGAAATACAGAATGCTAGGAAAGGATTCGAAAGATGAACCCTGATGGCACATATTCTGTGACCAGGACTGACTATTATTACTATTAGTATGATTCGCACCTATCGCAACATGCGCAACTCCTATAATAGAACAATTATTTCTATCATAGGAGAAAGGAAAGAGACATGAAAGCGATTAATAAGGATGAAATCAGAACTAAACTTGACCAGGCTAAATGGAGAGTACGTGGTACTATTCATAAAGCGGAAACATGGGCAAAGCAGAATCCTGAGAAAGCTCTTGCTATTGCAAGTACCGGAGTCGCAGTTGCGCAGTATTTTGGAAAAGCAGCGATTAAAGACTTCAGAAACAATAGAGAAGCTACTCAGCTGAAGATGCGTTGCTATGATCCGTCAAAGGGACATTACTACTATCTCAAAAGGGAGCTTACAAATAAGGAATGGCTTATGATTGATAAACGTAGAGACGCTGGCGAGAAATTACCAGATATTCTTGAAGAGATGAGAGTTTTAAAATAACTAACGAGAAGCGGTGTGATGTACATCGCTTCTTATTTTTTCGTGGAGATTGAAAATGTATTACAGAGTTATTCGCTTAGATGAACTTTATCATTACGGCGTCAAAGGCATGAAGTGGGGTGTTAGAAAAGAGCGTGAGGCTGGACATCGTCAGTCTAGAGCAAGAAAAGTGGCTATTATAGGAGCTTCCGTAGTCGGAGCGTCTTTAGTTGTTTATGGCGGGTATAAAGTTCAACGCATACATCAGAAAGCCGTGTCAGATTTAGGCAAAAAGTATATGCGTAAGGCGAAGCTAAGTGGTTATACTGCGGAACAGTATTCCAAAATGGCGTCTGATGCTCTTGACAAATACAAGAGTAGTAAGTCTGAGGTATATGCCAATCATTACTTCGGTGAGTATAAGCGATTATCTGACATTTCTAACAAATCTATGGCGAAAGCCGCCGAACTATCAGGGAGAGCGGTTAGCGGCAAATTCCCGAAAAAAGAACTAGCTTCTGCTATGTTTGATATAGGAACAAATTATAGGTTTAAACAGAAAGGATGATAGAAAAATGAATTATAGGCTTGTATACCCAGACGAACTCTACCACCACGGCGTCAAAGGCATGAAGTGGGGTATTCGTCGGTATCAGAACGAAGATGGCTCATATACAAAAGCTGGCAGGAAGCGTTATGCTCTTGATCTTGATGTTAATGATACCTCGAGGAGGAATGTTGCTAAAATAAGAACCGGTGAGGCTAAGCGTCGTTTAGATGTAGCTAAAGCAAATAAAAACAAACCGAATAACGATTTCAGAATCGCCGAATTACAGGGGCGAGTAAGATCTGCTAAAAGAAACGAAAGAAATGTTGCGTCTATTGATAGAGGTGCTAAGCTTGCCGCAAAAGGAAAGACTATATCCGGGAGTAAAAGAACTGCTCTTATTCTCTCAATCGGCGCGACGAAAGGATATAACGCACTGAATAAGCATCTGAATCAGCGTATTGAAGATTTGAATAACGCCGGAGTACTTAGGCCTGGACATTATAAAGCAGCTAAAATGCTTAACACTATAGGCGCTGTTGGTTATTATGCCGCTACTGCTGGCTATGGTGTCAAGGCATACAGAGATCAGAGAGATATGCGTAACTTTAATACATCAAAATGGACAGGGACATCCACTATTAAATCCGTCGGTTCTACCGAATATAAGGATAGAAAAGAAGCGGCAAAGCGTAAGTAATGGATACTCTGAGAACATACCAGCATCTTCTGACATTGCCAACTTTCGAAGAAAGATTTCAGTATCTTAAACTCGATGGAAAAGTAGGCAAAGAAACATTCGGCTTTGATCGATATTTCAACCAGAAGTTTTATCGGTCAACCGAGTGGAAACAAATACGAAATTATGTAATAGCAAGGGATCAAGGATGTGATCTGGCTATTTTTGATAGGCAAATTTATGGACGAGTTTACGTTCATCATATGAATCCTATCAGTTTAGAAGATATTAAGGATGCCACGGAGTATCTTCTTAACGCGGAATATTTAGTTTGCGTGTCTAAAGAGACTCATGACGCCATTCACTATGGCGACGGTTCTCTTTTGATGACAACTAATCCGATTGAGAGAGCCCCTGGTGATACAAAACTTTGGTGATAATTATGGAATACAGAATAATACGATCAGACGAACTCTATCATTATGGAGTTCCAGGCATGAGATGGGGGCATCGTAAGAGTCCGACTTCTCTTGCCGGAACAGGACACCGAGTTCTTGCCGGGGTGTATGGAATTAATCAGCGATTTTACAGTAAGAATAATCGAAACAAGACTCTTGCTAGTATGAATGCGGCCGCTAGAAATCAACAGCTTAAAAAAGCTGCCGCGGCAGATGCCGCCAAGGCGTCTAAGGCCAAGAGTGCTCGCGGAGCTAAAGTGGTGAAAGCAAAGTCGGCGGTCAATTCGAAAACATCTTATAAAGAAAGTCTTAAAGGAAAAGCGTCGAAATTAGGAGCGAAGGTAGTCGGTAAATCCTACAAGATTAATGAATCTGTCGAGCGAAAGAAATCGGCAGTTGCGTCTAAAGTAGGCCTCAAGAAAGTTGCTCAGACGCATGCCAATAATGCTGATTATTACAGAAAAACATCTAAAGACTTGCAGTCTGGAAAAGTTGGAAAACCTTCTAATAGGTATCAGAAAGCAATGCAAGCGCTTGGCAGATCGAAATACGCCACCCATGCGATAAAGAACTCAAAATATCTTGACACACAAGGTAAAGCACAGGCGTTAGCCGAACAGGGATTACTTAGAGAAGACTATAGACGAAGGAAAACAACCAGTAATGTTAGCCGTAAAACTAAGAACGCAGCAACAAAAGACTACAAGAAAGCATACGCCTCTAAGGAAAAAGAATTATATGTAAAAAATGGCAAGGCTTTAGAAAAAGCCAAGGGCGATAATTACTACAAACTAGTTGACTCGATACAAGACCAATCGTCCAAACATGCTCGCGATTACATTAAGAAAAAATACAACTTAACCGTTGATGATATAAATCGCGGCAAAACGAGAATACCGGGTCGTATGAATACCGGAAAATAAGGAGTGTTCAATGCCAGACTATAAATTTTCAGATAGGCTAAAACATGCCTGGAATGCTTTCACAAGCAGAGACCCGACTCCTCCTATACAGCCAACTGTATACGGAGGTTTTTCTTATAGACCGGATAGACTTTATCACTACAGAGGTGGTGAGCGTTCGGTAGTTGCCTCGATTATCACTCGCATAGCTATTGATGCTGCGGCGATTGATATCAAGCACGTTAAGATGGATGAAGAGGGTCGGTATCTTCAGGACATGAAGTCCGGTCTTAATAACATTCTTACGCTTGAGGCTAACATTGACCAGACAAGCAGAGATTTTCTGCAGGATGTTGTGCAGTCTCTTCTTGAAGAAGGGTCAATTTGCGTAGTACCAGTCGAAACTTCTATTGATCCACGCCGTAGCGATTCTTATCAGATCAATACTATGCGTGTTGGAAAGATTGTTCAGTGGTATCCGCAGCATGTGAAAGTAGATCTTTACAATGATCAAAATGGCAAGCACCAGGAGGTAACACTTCCTAAGAAGATGGTTGCCATCATAGAGAATCCTCTCTATTCAGTAATGAATGAACCAAACTCGACTCTTCAGAGACTTATCCGTAAGCTTGCTTTACTGGATGTCGTTGATGAGCAGAGTAGTTCCGGGAAGCTTGATCTTATTATTCAGCTCCCTTACGTAGTAAAAAGCCAGACCAGAAAGGACCAGGCTGAAGAGCGCAGGAAACAGATAGAAACACAGCTCACCGGTTCCAAGTACGGTATAGCTTATACAGATGGTACAGAACGAATAACTCAGCTTAATCGTCCTGTAGAAAACAATCTGCTCAAACAGGTTGAGTATCTTACCAATATGGTCTATGGCCAGCTTGGCATCACAGACGAAGTTCTTAAAGGAACCGCCGACGAAAAGACGATGCTGAATTATTACAATCGCACCATCGAACCAATCTTATCCGCAATTTCACTTGAGTTCAAAAGGAAATTTCTCACTAAAACTGCAAGATCGCAGGGTCAGTCCATTGAATTCTACAGAGATCCGTTCCGTCTTGTTCCGGTCAACGATATGGCCGAAATCGCAGACAAGTTTACAAGGAATGAGATCATGACATCCAACGAAATCCGTCAGGTTATTGGTATGAAGCCATCAGACGACCCAAAGGCAGATGAACTAAATAACAGCAACCTGTACAGTGAATCGTCCGCGATGCCGCCAGAAGAGGCGCCGATGGAGGGTGAGATGCCAACGGAGGAGGCTTCTGCGGAAGAACCGATTGGGGAAGAAGATCCGGGCTCAATTCCAATTAGTGAGATCATGAACTAGGAGGTAAAAAATCAAAATGGTAGCAAATTATGATTTTAGTGGCTGGGCTACTAAAAACGATCTGCTGTGCTCTGACGGGAGAACCATTCGAAGAGATGCCTTCAAAGACTGTGACGGCTTGGTAGTGCCGCTTGTATGGAGCCACATCCATAACGACCCAGACAATGTCCTTGGTCATGCACTGCTTAAGAACGAACCGGAAGGAGTTAGAACGTATTGTACATTCAATGATACTCCAAAAGGGAAAACAGCCAAGGCACTTGTAGAACATGGCGACATTACAAACCTTTCAATCTACGCTAACAAGCTTAAACAGAAAGGTGGAGATGTTCTCCACGGTGTGATTCGAGAGGTCAGCCTCGTGCTTTCCGGAGCTAATCCGGGGGCACTTATAGATTACCCATCAATCGAGCATAGCGATGATGAAGAAACTGAAGCCTACATCTACACAGATGAGGGCATTTTTATTGCTCATTCCGAAGACAATGAGCCAGAAGAAATGCCGGAAGAGCATTCAGAAGAAGAGTTAGAACACAAAGATAAAGAAGAAAAGGACGAAAACATGGCAGACGAAGCAAAGAACACCAATGGTGGAGAAAAGACTGTTCAGGACGTGTTTGACAGCATGTCCGAAGAGCAGAAGAACGTATGTTATTTCATGATCGGCCAGGCTCTCGAGGATGCTGGCGTAGATGTAAACGATGAAGGAGAAGAGGAAGAAGATATGAAGCACAATGTGTTTGACAACGATTACGAAAGAGATGATGTGCTGACTCATGCTGATCAGGCTGAGATTCTGAGCATGGCTAAGCAGCCTGGCATGACATTCCAGTCGGCTCTTAATACTTACGCTGCTAACAACGGATTCGACGCTGATACACTGCAGCACGATGGCGTTTCCGTTAGCGGTTTCGTACAGCCTGCTTCTGGTGTAACAGGACTCACCGTTGACGCTCTGTTCCCAGAGTACAAGGATGTAAGACCTGGTGCCCCGGAGCTTATCACAAATGACCAGGGTTGGGTAGGAACAGTTCTTGGTAAGGTTCACAAGAGCCCTATCAGCAGAATCAGAACTTCCCAGGTTGATATTCGTAACATCGATGCTCTGAGAGCAAAGGGTTACAAGAAGGGTAACCAGAAGGGCATCACAGGTAACTTCCAGCTCGTAAGAAGAACAACTGACCCTCAGACAGTATATGTCAAGAGCCAGCTCCATAGAGATGACGTAGTTGACATTACAGATTTCGACTATGTTCAGTACCTCTACAACATCGACAGAATGAACCTGAATGAAGAGCTTGCTATGGCTATCATGGTAGGAGACAGAAGATCAGACGAGTCCGAGGACAAGATCTTCCCAGAGCATATCAGACCTATCTGGACAGATGATGAACTGTTCACACTGCACTACGATCTTGACGTTGAGGCAATGAGAGAGACTCTGCAGGGTTCTGAGACCGGAAGCTTCTTCGGTGATAACTTCGTATACGCTGAGGCTCTGATCGAGAAGGTCCTGTATGCGAGAGAGAAGTTCAAGGGCACAGGAACTCCGGACTTCTACATGACTCCGCATATGCTGAATGTAATGCTGCTCGCAAGAGACAGAAACGGCCACAGAATCTTCAGCTCCAAAGCTGAGCTTGCTTCAGCACTCAACGTAGGTTCGATCATCACAGCTGAGCAGTTCGCTGATCTTACTCCGAGAGTAGACGATGATAACAATAAGCACAAACTCCTCGGTCTGTGCGTAAACCTCGCTGACTATAGCCTTGGCGCTACAAAGGGCGGCGAGATTACACATTTCACAGATTTCGACATCGACTTCAACCTGATGAAGTCTCTGCTTGAGACAAGATGCTCCGGAGCTCTTACAAGAGTTTACTCTGCAATTGCAATCGAAGAGCCTGTTGCTTAATTAAGGAGGTAGTGTATGTCTGTTAAAGGTGAACTTAGAAAGGTTGTTATAGCTTGTGGTAGTACTCCAACTAAGAATACCATTCCCGGTCTCATTGGAGAAATTGCTGTAGCTATTGGTGGGACTGGGAGTGGAAAAACCGTAGCCGAGCAGTTACATAATATTGCACTCGCAAAAGGGTTCCCGGAGGATGGTACATGGACTGTGACATATAATGCAAATGGTGGAACCGGAAGCATTGACGCAGTCGAAGTAAATGCCGGCGATTCTATAACGCTTAATGATGGAAGCACTCTTACTGCGCCAGAAGGCAAGGAATTTGTCGGATGGGCTGAATCTTCTTCTGCTCAGTCGGCTACCGTCGCATCACCATTCACCCCGATAAAGGACGAAATACTTTATGCTGTTTGGGGAGATGTGACCCCGGTTGAAGAACCTACAACTTAATTTCAAAATGGGAGTAATTTATGGCTAAGTTTTTTGGAGTTATTGGATTTGAAGAAACCCAGGAAACGAAGCCTGGGGTATTTGAGCCGACGGTGACTGAACGAAGTTATAGTGGCGATGTTCTCAGGAGCTCCAAACGGAATGAATCCGGAGAAAAAGTCAACGATGACATCACTATTAGCAATCAGTTCAGCATCGTCGCTGACAAATACGCATACAATCACATCTATGGCATGAAATATTTAAAGTACATGGGTGCAAAGTGGAAGATCTCAGATGTCGAAATCCAGCACCCGAGACTAATTCTTAGTATAGGAGGGCTTTACAATGGGAACGAGGATTCAGCTTCATGAGAAGCTTTTAGCTTTGTTCGGAAGTAATCACGTTTACTTCCAGCCGCCTCCGACAATTAAGATGGTCTATCCGGCCATAGTCTACAATCTGGACGGTCTTTACACAAGACCGGCTAATAATAAGAAGTACGTTAAGGAAGAGCGATACATTGTCACGTTCATCCATAAAGATCCGGATGAAAACTATTCAGATGACATGTTCAGTACTTTCCCGATGTGCTCTTTTGATAGGAGATTTGTCAGCGACAATCTCTACCATGACGTTTATACAGTTTATTACTAGGAGGTAATAATTAATGGCAAGACTTGTATGGGACAAGACCGGTGAACATTTCTATGAAACCGGCGTTAAGAACGTTGTTCTGTATCCTATGTCGGGCAACAGTTACGACAAGGGAGTTGCATGGAATGGCGTTACAAGCATTGAGGAGAATCCATCTGGAGCAGACTTCAATGCCATATATGCTGATGACATTAAGTACCTGAATATTCAGGGAGCCGAGGAATTCGGAGCTACTATTGGCGCTTACACATATCCTGATGAGTTTGCAGAGTGCGACGGTTCTGCTGTTCCGGTTGACGGAGTAGCAGTTGGCCAGCAGGCAAGAAAGGCTTTCGGACTTTGCTACAGAACTACTATCGGTAACGATACTGAGGGAATTGAGTATGGTTACAAGCTTCATATCGTTTATGGAGCCAAAGTAACTCCTTCCGGAAAAAGCTACAGTACGATCAATGATAGCCCGGAACCTGCAGAGATGAGTTGGGAAATGAACACAACTCCGGTTGCTGTATCAGGTTTTAAGCCGACTTCGATCATTACAATCGATTCGACTAAGTTTTCTGAACAGGCAGATAAGGCTAAGCTTACGGCTCTTGAGGATATGCTGTATGGTAAGGATGGAGAAGGCCAGGCGTCTACTCCTCCTTCACTTCCTCTTCCTGATCTTGTTCTCAGCACACTCGGTTATGTAGCACCGCAGAACTAATTTAAAGGGGTGTAATTTCTACACCCCTTATTCTTTTACGAACGAAAGGAGCAACTTATGATCAAGAAAACTGTAACCTATACCGATTTCGATGGTAACGAAAGAACAGAAGATTTTTATTTCCATCTTACAGAGCAGGAACTCACTGAGTGGGAGCTGTCTGTTGATGGTGGTCTTTCGGGAGTTCTTACAAGAATCATCAACTCCAGAGACGACAAGAAACTCATGGAGATCTTCAAAGATCTCCTTATCAGGTCGTATGGTGTTAAGACTCCTGACGGCAGAGGTTTTATCAAGAATGAAGAGGTTCTGAATAGCTTCAAGTATACGCAGGCATTCAGCGATATTTACATGGAACTTGCAACAAATGACGTTGCTGCTTCGGAATTCGTGAATGGCATTATCCCGGCTAATCTGGTGAAAGAAGCTAATAAAGAAATGAAGGTTAACAAGTAATGATCGACATTATCATCCCGGAAACCGAATATTTCGACGAGGAGCGTATGCAATTTGTGACATACAAAGAGCAGAAACTGACTTTGGAACACTCGCTTATCGCCATTTCAAAATGGGAGTCAAAATTCGAGAAACCGTTCCTGTCGTCGGAGAAAAGTGCTTTGGAAGTAATCGAATACATTAAATGTATGACCCTTACACAGAATGTTAAGCCTGAGACTTACCTTCATCTTTCACCGAAGAATATTGAAGAAATTCAGGCCTACATTGAAGCACCTATGACCGCTACTACCTTTAAGAAAATCGAGAAACGGGGTGGTAAGAAGGAAATTATTACAGCTGAGCTTATCTATTACTGGATGATAGCATTCAACATACCTTTTGAATGTCAGAAGTGGCATCTGAATAAGCTTCTTACACTTGTGGAAGTTTGCGCAAGGAAGAACGAGCCACCGAAGAAGATGTCCAGACGAGAAATCTCGGCTCAGCACAAAGCAATAAACGAAGCAAACAGAAAGAGATTCCATACGAAAGGATAACTGAGATGTTTCATTTAACATCAAGGCAAGAAGGGAAGAAAACAGAAGACTTCCTTAAGAAAGCAAAGGAGCTAAGAATTGAATCCGTCCTGAATAAGTATGGAGCAAAGGGTGTTCAGGCTTTAGCTGCTGCAACACCGGTCGACAGTGGAAGGACTGCCTCAAGCTGGGGCTATGAACTGGAGAATAAAGGCACAGGATGGTCAATTCACTGGACTAACGACAACATAAATCAAAATGTCAACATTGCAGTTATTCTGCAGTACGGACATGGAATAGGAACTGGGGGCTATGTGGCAGGAAGAGATTACATTAATCCTGCACTGGCTCCTATATTTGATGAGATCGCTAACGAGGCGTGGAAGGAGATAACAAACATATGAGTGAGAGTATTGATCGCCGCGTCGTCGAGATGCGATTTGATAACAAAGACTTTGAGCAGAACGTCAATACTACAATGACAGTTCTTGACAAGTTAAAAGAAAAACTCAGTTTCAAGGGTGCTGGCGACAAGTTCGAATCAGCTTCGGGTCTTGGCGGTGCTATCGACGGTGTTAAGAGCAGATTTTCAGCGCTTGAAATAGTCGGGATGACAGCCCTTGTCAATCTTACAAACTCAGCAGTAAATCTGGGTAAGCAGATGGCAAAGAGCTTGACAATAGATCAGGTTAAAGCTGGCTTTGGAGAATACGAACTTAAGATGGGTTCGATTCAGACAATTATGGCGAGTACTGGTGCAGATATTGAGACGGTCAACCAGAAGTTGAATGAGCTGAATACATATTCTGACAAGACTATTTATTCGTTTTCAGATATGACTCAGAGTATCGGTAAGTTTACTAATGCTGGAGTAGATTTAAACACAGCAGTTGCTGCTATTCAGGGTATTTCGAACGAAGCTGCAGTATCTGGAGCAAATGCTCAGGAGGCATCTCGAGCAATGTATAACTTTGCTCAGGCACTTTCTGCGGGTTATGTAAAGCTTATTGACTGGAAGTCGATTGAAAATGCTAACATGGCAACTAAAGAGTTTAAGCAGCAACTCATCGATACAGCTGTAGCAGAAGGTACTCTTGAGAAGCAGGCAGATGGTACATACAAAGTATTGACCCAAGGCGCAAACGGAGCCTATAAAGATTCTATAACTGCAACCAAGAACTTTAATGATTCTTTGTCTGCGGCATGGATGACGACGGATGTCCTCACAAAAACCCTCGGCAAATATGCCGATGAGTCAACTGATATTGGTAAGAAAGCATTTGCAGCAGCTCAGGATGTCAAGACATTCTCACAGCTTATAGACACAGTTAAAGAATCCATAGGCTCTGGATGGGCTCAGACATTCGAAAACATATTTGGTAACTTAGAAGAGGCCAAAGAGCTTTGGACGGGCGTGAATACCGTTATATCTGGATTCATAGGTAAGAGCGCCGATGCAAGAAACGCATTACTTCAGGCGTGGCATGATAGTCCTCGCGGAAGAGATGCGATGATTACCGGCTTTCAGAATCTCTACAAGGCCGTAAATGCGATTGTTAAGCCGATTCACGAGGCTTTTCGGAATGTATTTCCGCCTACAACAGTTGATCAGCTTTTAAACTTCAGTACGAGATTCAGAGCACTGACGAGTCATATGATCATTGGTGAAAAGACTGCTATTAGATTGCGTACTGTTTTTAGACTTGTATTTTCGGTACTTAAAGGCGGCATTAGCATAATATCAAATTTGGCCAAAATAGCGCTTAATATTGGTAAGATTGCGATTCCAATCGGGGACGCTATTCTTGGTGTATTGGCGCATATCTCATCGTCGATTTTACGTATTACGCACACAACAGATTCTAACTCTGGGATTACAAGTTGGCTTGGAGCTTTAGCTGAGGCAAGCGATGTTGCATCAGAGAAAGTTGGCAATCTTGCAAGCGGAGCTATTGAGAAGCTTGGTTCAATATTGTCAAAAGTTGGCCCTGCTGTTGGAAAGTTATTTTCGCTTATAGGAACAGGATTATCCAAGCTTGACTTTGGAAAAATTGGAGGATTACTTGCTGGCGGCGGTATTATGGCTGCAGCTTTAAAGATTGGCAAAGTCGCAGATACGGTAAAGGAAAAACTTGAAGGCTTATTTGGAAAAGATGGCGAGAAGAATGGCGGATTAAAATCAAAAATTGAAGGTACTCTCGACGGATTGAGCGATACCCTTAACCAATTCCAGTCATCTTTAAAGGTCGGCCAGCTTGCGACCATTGCCATAGCTATAGGAATATTGGCGGCGTCATGCGCCACCTTAGCGGATATTAAACCTGTAAAATTGGCAGCCGCAGTTGGTGCTATAGGCGGGTTATTTGTTGAACTCGGAATAGCTTCCCATCTTATGACAGGAGCTAGTACTAAGGGTATAATAGCTATGTCGGTTGCCATTGTGGTTCTTTCTCGCGCAGTTAAATCGCTGAGTGAGGTTGAGAATCTCGGAAAAGGGTTACTCGGGGTTACTGCTTTACTCGGAGAATTGACCGCATTTTGCTTGATTTTTGATAGGTTAAAAATCAAACCGAGAGCATTAAAGAAAACCGGTGAAGGCCTTATATTTATGGCCATAGCCATTAATCTTTTGGCCAAACCAGTAAAAGAGCTTGGCGGAATGGATATTGGTTCGTTGCTAAAAGGTCTTGGCGCTGTTGCTGCTATGCTTACAGGTTTTACTCTAACAGCAAAAGCCTTTACAAAGATTGAAACCAAAGGTCTTATGAAGGCAGGCGCATCGATGGTTGTTATGGCAGTTGCGGTTGGACTTCTTGCTAAGCCATTGGCTCAACTTGGAGGCATGAACTTCGGAACATTAGCCAAAGGTCTCGGAGGTATGGCTGTCGCCCTTGGTGAATTAGTAGGATTTACTGCTATTATGGCTAAAATCGCGGCGACATCTGGAAACATTATGAAAGCTTCCGCGGCATTATTGGTAATGTCCATAGGAATCAAAATAATGGCAGGAGCCATTGCACAAATGGGCTCAGATGCAAATGCTGGGCAGGGTTTGAGTGTTATGTTCGGTTCCCTGCTAATATTGGGAGCTGCGATGGCTGCTATGCAGAATTCGTTGCCTGGCGCAGCTGCTATGATAGTGGTTGCTGGAGCTTTGGCTATAATGGCACCAGCAATAGCGCTTCTTAGTTCGCTTAATTTTATGGGAGTTGCCGCAGGACTTACTGCTTTGGCCGGAACACTTGCGGTGTTTGGTGTTGGCGCTCTGTTACTAGCGCCTGTTATACCATTGATGATTTTATTGGCTTCGGCTATGACACTTTTAGGAGTAGGCGTTCTTAGCCTTGGCGCAGGAATGACACTGTTGGTTGGAGCCTTTGCTATGGCTACCGGACCAATAATAGAAGGTGCCACAGCAATGGCACAGGCAATTCCTATTATTGCGAACGGTATCGGCGAAGGAATAATATCGATTATCAAGACCATCGGGGATAGTGCACAAGCCATAAAAACGTCATTTGTTCAAGTAATTGACGCTCTTTTGAGCGGACTAGAAGAAGTAATTCCTAAAATTGCTACTACAGGTGTAAACATACTAGTCGCTTTGCTACAGGGAATACGTAGCAAGATTGGAGATATTACAACACTAGCCATAGATATTCTTGTAAACTTTATCGATGCGTTGTCTGAAGGGCTACCGGATATTGTTGACTCTGGATTTAATCTTATGATCAGTTTTCTGGAATCTATGGCGGATGCTATATCAGAAAATGGTGATAGATTAGCACTTGCGTTTATGGATGTTATACTAGCCGCTCTTAGTGCAATTGCTGGACTTATACCAGGATTCGGAGATCGTGCAAAGGCGGCCATTGATAAATACAGAGAAAGTATTGCATCCGGAGAAAAACCAACCGGAAAATCCGCTAAGAAGGTTGCGGAAGCTGCTGAAAAGAATCTTAAAATAAAAGACCAGACGTCCAACGGCGAAGATGCAGTGAGGGGATTGAATAGGGGTATGGAAAACCTCGTCGGTCCTCTTAAGAAGACAGCAAAGAAGATCGCAGACATAGTTGATGATACGATCAGAAAACGTAATGAGATTGAATCACCTTCTAAGAGATTGTTCCGTACAGGTGCATATTTGATGAAGGGCCTTATCGGAGGTGTAGACTCTCTTTCTGGTGAGTACGAACGAAAAGCAGACAATATTGCAACTATGCTAGTCAAATCGACAAATAGTTCTCTTGATTATTTGTCCACATCTATGTCTGGCATAGGATTCGATACTTCATTTAAAACTGCATCAACGGTAGATATGCACGTGAGTGGTATGGTTGATCAGAATGTTGAATTAACCAGAAAGATAGATAAACTCGCTTCAAATCTCGGGGCTATGACGGAATCCATGAATTCAAGATCACTCAACGTGTATAACACCATCGACGGTACTGCTGATCCGGCAGCCTTTGCAGAAAGTGTTATAGATAGTTTTAGGTTAAACGCGAGGACCACATAATGGCTACAAAGACAAAAACCCCTACGGGTCTCAAGATAAATCGTGGGGATATTATTCTTACAGAGACTCGCCAGTCTAAGTTTGTTATCAGTTGGAAAATCGCTGATGCGGACCATAAAGCTGGACAAAAACTCTATTGCCAATTAGGCACATTATCGTCGGTCTCGACCGGTACCAATTCTGCTAAAGGCAAAGAGAAAAAAATCAAATATACAAAAAAAGAGAGTTTAAGCGTTTCAAATACAGCTACCTCTAAATCTAAAACGGTAAACCTTAAGGACTATTATCCTATGAAGGCTGATGGTCCTTTTTTGGTATCATTTAAAGCTACTGTTAAAGGAAAAAGAAAAAAATATAAGGAAAAGAAAAAGACTATCACCCCAGATTGGTCTAAGGAGGCTACAAAGGTCTACACATTATATGCTCCGCCAAGACCTATTATTTCGGAAGAACTTGTCGAGTCGAATACGACAGTATTTTCATGGTCGTTGGATAATTATGAGAAAGACGGCCAGATGTTTTACGATTACGAATGGCAATCTGTACTTGTACGCGATGCCGATACACCTAGCTGGGATACAATCGATATTGCAACATATCGTAATGGCAAATCTGGCTCAAGCATTACGAAAAAAGCACAAGATACATCTGCGCCGGGAGAAACATCCTGGGAAGTTGCTATCAGTGAAACCGGCATAGACACCTTGCGACAAGATTATTCATATACCAGATGGATACGTGTTCGAGCAAGAGGTCTTTCTGGTTATTCAAAATGGGTAGAGCAAAAGCATACTTATACGCAGCCATCCCTTACAAATAATTTAAGAGCTGGATATCAGGTATATACTGAAAAAGTGGACGGTCAAGACTATAAAAGACTTCAGGTTAAAGTTGAATGGGATGCCCCTAATAGTAAGGCATACCCTATAGATGTGTCCACGGTTGAGTATGCTATTGTGACGCCTAGTGTATCCTATTCGGATGATACGGAAACCGATACAAGGATTATGGATATAAGTTATCCGAGTGGCGCTGAAGGTGAATGGGTCGCCGCTTCTAAATACACGGACACTGCCGGGAAGAACGGCATAATGTTCTATATTGACCGGATGTTATATCCAGATGAGATGTTATTTGTACGAGTTAACACGACATACGACGGAGTAACTAATCGCGGTATGCCAATTCTTGCCGGTGAACTACGATATTTGTCTACACCGGTAAGAAGTCTATACGTAGGACAAGCCGCGCTTGTGGATTGGGACACGTCAGATAGTTCGTCTATAGGCGGAATATTATATAAGAATGAGATTTTGCCAGCCGTCGGACGACTCGCTGCTCCTGCTGGGGTATTTATCACCCCTCCTCCAGAGGGATCAAATATCGTAGAAGTAGATGGTGTGGGTACATCAGAAGTTGTTAATTCATTTCTTGCCGTATATTATAGGGAATCCGTAGACGAAGAAGGACGTTGCATCGGCATAATACCATACAACAAACAAGGAGCTGGCGATACGGTACCTGTAATCGCGCCTACATGGCCGACTGGTGTTTCACCATCGTTTGGGGTAAGAGCCTTTGTTGCTAATTATTCACCAATAGATGCATTCATAGACGACGTAACTGACTACGCAATTGATAATATCAGAATGCAGTCCGATTCTATAAAGTGGGATCCAACCGGATCCATACCGCTTCCGCCTAATATCCATGATCTAACATCACCGTCAAACGGCGTTATATTAGTCACTTGGGACTGGACATGGAAAGATGCGGATAGTGTTGAGTTAAGTTGGGCCGACAATAAAGACGCCTGGGAATCTACGAATCCGCCATCAACATATATTGTAAGTAATACCCATATTGGCAGGTGGAAAATCACTGGATTAAATGTTGGAACGTGGTACGTGAGACTACGCTTCATCAGATATTCAGATAGTGGGATTGCTTATGGAACGTATTCCGAACTGAAAGAAATTAAATTGGCCTCAGCTCCCGATATCCCGAATCTTGTTGTTATGCCTACCGTAATTGCGGAAGACGGATCGGCAACAGCTACATGGATTTATTCAACAAAAGACGGTACTACACAGAGTAATGCAACCGTTTGCGAGGCTATAACTGACGACGAGACTGGTACTGTGTCTTATGATATTGAAAATGCAAAATTTGCAAATACCGCTCAGTCGATGGTTATCAAGCCCGAAGATTGGGGGTGGCATGCCGGCGAAGTTCACTCTTTATGCATCAAAGTAACTTCAGCATCTGGAGAAACTTCTGAAGAATGGAGCAAGCCGGTTGCAATTACTATAGCCGAAAAACTCACAGCCACGATCGACACTACGCCTGAGACGTTAGATGATGGAAATCTGGTATACAAAGAAGTTAAGGAGTTCGAGAGTTTATACCTGGTTGACCTGCCACTAACTGTTCATGTATCTGGGGCTGGAGACGGCGGTACGACAACTGTGGCCATAGAACGTTCTGGAAATTCAGACTATCGAATGATTCGTCCTGATCAAGATGAGGCGCATGAGGTTGTGACCGGATTTGTTGGTGATACTATCGCTTTGAAAGACGATCAAGATGGCTCTGGAGTTATTCGAATTACGTATAATGACCTTATCGGTAGTCTCGATGACGGGGCGGATTACAAAATAATCGCAACGGTTACAGATACACATGGGCAGACTGACTCTGATGAATTACCGTTTATTGTGGCCTGGGATCATCAGGCTGTGATGCCGGAAGCAGTCATAACGCCATCTATAGAAGATGCCGTGACTTTTATCAGACCAATTCAACCTGACGGTTACGAAGAAGGAGACTTTTGTGATATTTATCGATTGTCTTCTGATAAACCCGAACTCATAGTTCCGAATGCAGAATTTGGAACATTATACGTCGATCCGTATCCTGCATTGGGAGAGTTTGGCGGTCATAGAATAGTTTATAGAACTCGAAACGGAGATTATATTGCAAATACTGAAGATGGAGAACGTCCTGCGTGGACTGATTATACCAATGATGACGGAGATACGCTTGATGTTTTTGCTATAATTATTGATTTCGAAACTGACAGTATTAGACTCCCGTATGATATTTCCTTATCTCATAGCTGGACAAAGGATTTTACAGAGACAAAGTATCTCGGAGGTTCTGTGGTTGGAGATTGGAAGCACGGCGTATCACGAAAGACCAGTGCCAAGACAACAACCGTTATATTGGAGGATCCAGACCACATTAAGCAAATGCGAAGGCTTTCTGAATATTCTGGCATTTGTCATGTGCGGACACCTGATGGTTCAAGTTTTTCCGCGGACGTGCAAGTAACAGAAGATAGAGAAGAACGTTGGGTTAACAAAGTATCCAAGTTCTCATTAAGCATAACAAGGGTTGATTCCGAGGATTATGACGGACTTCCTTATGAAGAGTGGTATACAGAGGAAACTCCTGAGGAGGAAGGAGAATAATTATGGACTGGTCTAAAGGATATAGTTCAATAATATATATGACTATAGTGGATCCTATTTCTTGGCGGGATATTGATAGGATCGAAATTCTTGGCGGAACCATTACTCATTCATATTCCGACCTTAGGGAAGCCGCTGATATCGATGTAGCCAACTACGAAGAAACTGCCGAACAACTTATTCGAGTATGGCTGGACGTTTCCCAAGCAGGAGACGCTAGTCATACTCCTTTATTTACCGGTTATGCGACATCGCCGGGTAGAAGTATAAGTGGAAATCTTGTATCCAATAGGCTGCAATGCTACTCAGTCCTTAAACCTGCCCAGGATATTTTGCTGCCTAGAGGATGGTATGCACCTACAGGTACTAATGGAGCCGCGTTGGTAAAAGACCTTCTTAGGTGCACAAAAACCAAAATCGATATCGAAGGTACTGACGAGCCATTAAAGGAAGCGATTCTTGCTGAAGAAGGCGAGCATAATTTATCGATGGCGAATGCTATATTATCTTCTATGAAATGGCGATTGCAAATACGTGGTGACGGCAGTATTCTTATAAGTCCTAAACCAAAAATCACGGATATTTCAACTACTTTCGATTCCATAAGTAACGATATTTTAGAGCAATCGATAAGCATCAGCCATGATTGGTATAATTGTCCGAATGTTCTTCGGGTGGTTTACGGTGGTTTGTCGGTGGTGGTTCGTGATGATTCCCCAACCAGTAAATATTCCACGGTTTCTCGTGGAAGAGAAATATGGCGCGAGGAATCTAATGCGTTTTTAAAAGAAGACGAATCATTATCAACATATGCTAATCGTCGGATGAAAGAACTCCAAAAAGTCGCCACTACTATAAACTACACCAGACGTTTTCAGCCAGATCTATATGTGAGAGATAACATCAGGATCAACTACCCATCGATGGATGTGAAAGATATATACGAAATAACCTCACAAACCATATCATTATCTGAGAACGCAAAAGTATCAGAAGAAGTTCAGGAGGTACTGCCCGATGAGTAATGATATTCATAATTTAACAACGGGCATCCTCAAGTATATTAACGAGGCAGATGCCCGAAAACCTAAACCTTATGACACAGAAGCTGTAGTTTCCAGAGTAGAAGGCAACACTGTATTTGTAAAGATTCCTGGCGGAGAAGGCGAAACACCAATTAAAAAAACAATCGCGGCTACGGTAGGAGATACGGTTCAAGTTCGAATAAGCAATCATCGCGGATGGCTTGTGGGGAACTTTTCAGCTCCTCCGACGGATGATACAACAGCAATTATTGCTGATAATAGAGCTGTAAATGCTAATAAAGTAGCAGTTGTAGCTCAAGATACAGCGGATGTTGCCGACGGTAAGGCTACTAAAGCAAAGAAAACTGCCGAAAGTATATTAGTGTATGACCACACTTATAAATTAAGTGAAGATGAAACTACTGGGGAACCAATAGCTATATTTACCGCATATTTATACAAAGGTGGCATTGACGTAAAAGAGTCTTATCCAGAGACTCTTTTTACTT
>Ga0326511_10000700_pt1 | contig 29389 bp, 61 predicted proteins | sample 0_2496_0518_D_FD_203701 | JGI IMG/M metagenome (GOLD analysis project Ga0326511, IMG submission 203701) | Bovine rumen microbial communities from UC Davis, California, United States - 0_2496_0518 | ecosystem: Host-associated > Mammals > Digestive system > Stomach > Rumen | place: USA...
GGCTAAACATGAAACCTTTGATGAAGATAAGCTTATTGATGTTTTAAAGGCTTCAAATCTAAAGAGTGTAATTAAGACAAAGGAATATGTTGACATGGATGCACTTGAAAGTGCCATTTATAATGGTAAAGTTCCTAATGATGTTCTTATTAAAATGAACGATTGTAAGAACATTAAGGAAGTAATTACATTAAGGGTTTCAAGAAAGAAAGGAGAATAAACTATGGAATCTAAAGCAACTATCAAATCAATTAAAGCAACAAGTAGAGCAAGCATTAAGGTGATGGATAGCTTCTACACATTGGAATATTCAGAGGAAAGACTTATTCCAGAGGATGCTAATATTGAAGAAGAACGAGCAATACTTTGGGATGTAGTAAACAATGAAGTAGATAATCAGATTGCGGATATTGAAAAAATTGCTAATAATTATCGCAAATAGTATTGACAACTATTCTAAGATATAGTACAATCTATATTGTATTTAAGCGTATTTATTAAATTTTACGTGTTCTTTCAATTTTATATCGGTTATTAACGTACGGGTTAATAACCCAAAGTTAATAGCCGATAGCAGATGATTCTCACATAATTATCTGCTGAACCAAACCACAAGTAGGTCGATTCCGTACAGTCACTTACTTGTGGTTTTTATTTTACATTAGAGAGGTATTTATATTATGAGAAATTCAATATTAGGGTTTAATCAAAATAAATTAATTGCTATCCAAACAAATGACTTAAAATTAGATATGAATGATATTCTGTTAATGGATTATATACAAAGAGCATTATCACAGCCAAGCATGTGTAAAAAGTGTGATGATAATAATCAACCTTATGTATGGCTATCACATAAAAAGATACTTGAAGATTTACCTATTTTAGATATAGGTGAAAGTATGCTAAAGAAAAGAATTGCAAAGCTGGTAGAATTAGGTCTTATAAAATCTATGACCTTTGCAAATGAAAACTTAAGAGGTTCAAAATCTTACTATACTATAACAGAGGCGTTTGAAGATTTACAAAATGATGATATGACCAAGGATAATATTTTATCCGTGGAAGATATGACCAAGTGTAAAAAATTACCCCTGAAAGAACGACCAAGTGTAAAAAATTATCCGTCTAATAATAAGTTAAATAGTAATATAGATAATTATAATAATATTATTATAAATAATAATAAAGAACTTGAAAATAAACCTAAAAAGAAATCTCTATATGATAAGTGTATTGATAGTATTAATGATTTTATGTTAGCTAATAGTATTAGTGAAGATAAAAAAGATAGCTTATTTAAAGCTTTAGTAGATTATCTTAATCTTATATTAGAGATTAAAAAGGATGAAGGTAAAGTATTATATGCTAATATGTGGAAAGGTATGTTAAATACTTTATTAGATGTTGCAAATTCAACAGGTAGTGATTATATTGATATTGTTAGCTATGCAACAAAGAGAGGCTGGAAAAACTTCTATCCAATTCCAACTAATAATTTTAATAATTCATATAAACCAAAAGATGTTGCTGATATGACTTCCACAAGAAGTCAGAAATTAGTCGGTAGTGACTTAGAAGAATGGGAAAGGAGAAGAGATGCAGGAGATGTTTACTAATGAAAAGTGTTGGTTTAAAGGTACATCAATATGCACACGAGATGATTGTAAGGATTGTTATATTTACAATCGTATGAAGATGCATTTTGATTATGCTGGACTACCTGAGAATAAACAAATTACAATAAGACTTACACCAGATGCTTGTGATAGAAACGCTTATAATGAACTTGCCAACATAAAGCGTAATATCTATGATTTTGTAAATGAAGGTAGAAGTCTTTATCTGTGTGGTCACACAGCTGGGAATGGTAAAACAAGTTGGGCGATAAAGTTATTACAATCCTACTTATTACAAATTTATGATGTTAAGTCTTGTGAAGATAGACCTGCTTTGTTTATATCGGTAGCAAATCTTTTAATAGCTTTAAAGGATTTTAATAATCCTTTACCAAAGGAATATTTACAAGCTATCAAAGATGCTGATTTAGTTGTGTGGGATGATATAGCTATAACAGGATTGTCACAATATGACTATTTACAATTGTATTCTTTCATTGATACAAGGATATTTAATGGTAAGTCAAACATATACACAAGTAACAGAATCAATGATAAGGAATTACAAGACTATGTGGGCGATAGATTAACAAGTAGAATCTTAAGCAAAGATACTACCATTATAGAATTGAAAGGAAGAGATAACAGATGATTGAAATAATTCAAGTTCAGATAATATCTAATATACTTCAAACAAAGTCATTAGATATTATAGAAAACAATATGCTTAATGAAGAATACTTTCTAGGCTATGAGAATGAATACAATTTTATTATAGAACATAATGAAAAGTATGGTTGTGTTCCTGATAAAGCTACATTCTTATCAAACTTTCCTGACTTTGAATTAGTCCAAGTTGAAGAAAGTGATAAGTATTTAGTTGATAAGATACGTGAACAACACCTTTATAATAAGTCCGTACCAATAGTTCAAAAGGTTGCGGAATTGCTTAAAACGGATGCAAATGCAGCTAGTGAGTATATGCTAAGTGCGGTAAAGACTTTAACACCTAACTATGATATAGGTGGTGTAGATATTATTGCACAGGCTAATGATAGATATAATGAATATATGGATAGAAAGAACCATCAAGACGAGTGGTTCTTCACAAGTGGATTACCTGAACTTGATGATGTAATACATGGTATTCAGAGAAAAGAAGAGTTCTTTGTAATTGTAGCTAGAACTAATCAAGGTAAGTCATGGATGCTCGAAAAGATAGCTACACATATTTGGGAGATAGGTTTTAATGTAGGTTATGTATCACCTGAAATGGGGGCAAGTAGTATAGGTTTTCGATTTGATACCTTACACGAACACTTTTCAAACACCGACCTAATGTGGGGAAAGACGGGAAAACTCGATAGAGAATATAAAGCATATATAGATAATCTTAAGTCTAGGGAAAATAAATTCATAGTATCTACCCCAAATGACTTTGGTAACTCTATCACAATTAAGAAATTAAGAATGTGGATAAAGAAGTATAAGCTTGATATGATAGCTATTGATGGTATTTCTTATCTTTCTGATGAAAGAGCCAAACGTGGTGATAATCTTACAACTGCACTTAAGAATATAAGTGAGGATTTAATGACACTATCAATGGAAATGAATATTCCAATATTAGTTGTAGTTCAAGCTAATAGAAGTGGTGCTAATAATACAGAATCAACGGATGTTCCAGAACTTGAAAGCATAAGAGATAGTGATGGAATTGCCTATAATGCCAGTAAAGTTGTAGCTTTAAGACAAACTAAAGATGGATTATTAACACTTCAAATTAAAAAGCAGAGAAATGGTAGGGTTGGAGATAAGCTTCAGTATATGTGGAATCCCGATATAGGAGAATTTATCTATCAAGAGAATGTAGAAAGCAACCCTATAAATCGTGAACAAGTTGTTATCAAAAAACATACAAATAAGGAGGATTGTTTCTAATGATTATTAATGATACCTTATTTAATTGTAGTTTAAGCGATATTATATATGAACTTAAGAGACAACTTGATATAAATCATATACCACTTTTAAGTAGCATTAAGGATTGTGGTACGGATATACAAATAAGCTGTCCGTACCACAAAAACGGACAAGAAAGAAAACCTAGTGCAGGTATAAGAAAGTCAGATGGATTATTTCACTGCTTTGCTTGTGGTGAAACACATAGTTTACCTGAAGTGATATCCCATTGTTTAGGATATCATAATGATATGCTAGGTAAATACGGTTGGGAATGGTTGATAAAGAATTTTCTTTCAGTTAACATAGAAAATAGGAAAGATATAGATATAGACTTATCAAGAAGCATGGTTGAGACAGAACAAACTTATGTATCAGAGGAATTGCTTGATTCATATAGATATATACATCCTTATATGTATGAAAGAAAGTTAACAGATGAAGTAATAGAAAGGTTTGATGTTGGTTATGATAGAACTAATGATTGTATTACTTTTCCTGTTAGGGATGTTAGTGGGAAAACTCTTTTCGTGGCTACTAGGTCTACTAAAGGTAAGTTTTTTAATTATCCTAGTGGTGTTGAAAAGCCTGTTTATGGTTTGTACGAGTTGTATTCTCTTAATCATTTCCCTTGTGCGGTCTATATTTGCGAAAGTATGATAGATGCCTTGACATTATGGGCACATAAGGGAAGATATGCGATTGCTTTAAACGGGCTTGGTACTTCATCACAATTCAAACAATTAAATGAAATGCCATGTAGAGAATTTATAATTGCAACCGATAATGATGAAGCTGGTATGAAAGCTAGGCAAAGAATAAAGAAAAACTTGCATAAACTATTAAGCGAAGTAATATTACCTAAAGGAAGAAAAGATATAAACGAATGTACATATGAAGAAATAGAAAACATGAAAGAGGTGTTATTATGATTTATATTTGTGGTAAGGTTAAGGGTAAATTATCCTTAAGAGCATTTAATAAAGCCGAGGATTACATGAGAAATTCACCAACATACTCTACTTTTGCAAATCAAGATTACTTAAATCCAGTAGCGGTATTTAACGCAATCGGTGTGGATTATGAAAAGATGAATACAAAAACAAGATTAAACTTTGAATTAAGTTTATTACAGAATTGTGATACAATATATATGCTTAAGGGTTGGGAAAACGATAGGGTTTCTGAATTACTTTGTAATTATGCTAGCTTAAATGGATACAATGTAGTGTACTCCAGAAAGTTTTAAAAATATGCTTGACATATAAATAAATATGTTATATAGTATTTCTTGTAGGAACGGTTAGCCATCTATTCCTACCCTCTAAATATATATTAATCATACACAAGCCTAGTAGGATATATAGTTATCCATCTTAAGTAATCATCTACTTACTAGGCACTTGCGCATATTCGCTAAAATGTGCATACTATAAAAACATACAAAAGCCAAGAAAGGAGAAAAACTATGGCAAAATTTAACTACGCAGATGCAGACAAATACGGTGGACAAGGAGGTGCTGGTTATTTTAGTCTTAAGAATGACCATGATGTAGCACGAGTTAGATTCCTTTATAACTCTATTGAGGATATTGAAGGATATGCTGTTCATAAAGTGGAAGAAAATGGCAAAAAGCGTTATGTAAATTGCTTAAGGGACTACAATCAGCCCATAGATGACTGTCCATTTTGCAAAGCACGTAAACCACAGCTTGCTAAATTATTTATTCCACTTTGGAATGAAGATGAACAGAAGGTGCAGATTTGGGAAAGAGGTAAAAAGTTCTTTGCCAAGATGTCAAGTATCTGTTCAAGATATGTTTCAAACAATGACATTGTTCAGCAAGTATTTGAAATCGAACGTAATGGTGCAAAAGGTGACCAGCAGACGACTTATGAAATTTATCCAGTAGGTCAGCCTGACAATTCAAGAATTGAAGATTTCGCACCCGATGATGTAGAACTTCTCGGAAACCTTATTCTTGACAAGACACCTGAAGAAATGGATGAATATATTTCAAGAGGTTCATTTGGTTCGACTTCAAATGATGCACCTGTTATTAGAAGAGGTGCAAGTAATACTCGCCCTTCTGCAAATGAAAATGATTTACCTTGGAGAAATGATACACCTACTAGGAATGATGTATCTTCAAGAAGAACTCCAAGAAGAAATGAAGATTCATTCTAAAGGAGTAGATTATGGCATTATTTGAATTACCAACACGAGTTGGAAGAAAAGGTGCTATGGAAATAGCAAAGTTATCTAATGCCACTACATACAAACAGACCTCCATTACCATAAAAGGTGGTGGGGGTTTAATTGGAAGAATTTCCGAAATAAAGGAAATGACTGAAAAGGCATTAGGTCAATATAAAGATAAATATCAGAATATTCAAGATAAAGAAGTTCTGCATGATTATATAACCGCCTGTATTAAAAATGGTTATATATGTATAGATACCGAAACCGAAGGACTTGACCCATTACAGAATAGAATAGCTGGCATATGTCCTTACACATTCGGGGAAAAATCATCTTATATACCAATTAATCACAGGTCATATATAACGGATGAAATATTACCAAATCAGATTCCAATTGAATTTGTCCAAGATGAATTTAAGCGTTTGTTTGATGCTAAAGTAGATGTGGATATGTTCAATGCCACATTTGATATAAGGGTATTAAGGGCATCAGGAATAGCTAATGCTTATTGCACATGGGATGCTTCACTAGGTAGTAGGTTGCTTAATGAGAACGAACTTAAAAAGAACCTTAAAGACTTGCATAACAAGTATTGTTTAGATGGTAAAGGTGATGCATTTAGGTTTGATGATTTATTCAAAGGTATTCCATTTACATTAATTCCGTTAAACATAGCTTATTTGTATGCAGCACATGACCCTGATATAACATCACAATATTGTGAGTATCAAAGACCATTCTTAACACAAGGCAATCCAAAATGTGAAGAGCATGGACTACATGATGTAGCATGGGTATTTCATAACATAGAAATGCCTATTGTAGATGTTGTTTGCAACATGGAAGATAATGGAATTGATTTTGATTTTGAGTATAATGAAAAACTTAAAGATAAATATCATAAGGAATTAAGTAAGCGTGAGGATAAGTTTCATTCCATTGTTGAAAAAGAGTGGGGAAAAGAAATAGATGCATATAAGCAAACACACTCAGATGCTAAATTAGAATCACCAATCAATATTAATTCTGTAAATCAGTTAGGAACACTTCTATATGATATTATGGGATGTGATATGCCTTATGATAAGAAAGCTAAAAAGAATAAGCCTAAAACGGATTCAGAATCATTGAAAGCACTTGATAATGACGTAGCTAAAGCAATATTAGGTTATAGAGAGTTATCAACAATAGTAAGTACATTTATTGATAAATTACCAGAATGTGTTAATCCTAATGATGGTAGAATACACTGTAAGTTTAATCAATATGGTGCTGATACTGGAAGATTTAGTTCAAATAATCCTAATTTGCAGAATATTCCCAGCCATAATAAAGATATACGAAAAATGTTTAAGGCAAGTGATGGATATGTACTTATGTCCTCAGATTATAGTCAACAAGAACCGAAGAGTTTATCTGCATTATGTAAAAAGAATGGTGATTCTAAACTTTATGATGTATTTATGAGTGGTAAAGACTTGTATTCAGAAATTGCAAGTAAGGCATTTAATGTGCCTTATGAAGAATGTTTAGAGTTTAATGCAGATGGTACAACTAATAAAGATGGCAAAGAAAGAAGAACACAAGCCAAATCCATATTACTGGGTGTTTTATATGGTCGTGGTGATGCAAGTATTGCAGAACAATTAGGTTGTTCCGAAGAAAAAGCTAAAGCAATTAAGGATAGTGTGTTTAGAGCTTTTCCAGCTATTAAAAAGTTTGAAGAAGATAGCTTAAGAATGGCATATGAAAAAGGTTTTGTAACAACGGTATGTGGTAGAAAAAGAAGATTACCTGATATGCAATTACCTTATTATGAGTTTAGATATGATAAGAATCATGTATCAGACTTACTTGATTTTGATAATGATACAAGTTACGTTCCAGAGTCTAAAATTAAGTATTATCTAAATAAACTTAATAATGCAAGAAGCTTTAATACGAAACAAAAGATATTCCAAGAAGCCAATGCGGAGGGTATTTGGATAGAAGATAACCACACAAAGATAGCAGAAGCAACTAGACAGTGTGTTAATGCTAGAGTTCAGGGTAGACGGAGTACAAACTGCCCTTACCTATTGAACCGTATTACTCACGGGTGTGCTTGATTAAATCAAGTGCTAACGGGGAAGCCTAAGTCGAGAGATATGGTAATCCCGTGCTAAGTTATAATAATTTTAGTTAAATCAGTATTTACTTTTAGTCAAGTCTGATATATCTAATAACCAATTTATTAAATGGAAAGCAATATGTCGGAAAAACACGATATACATTAGGACATAGATTTACACAACACTGCAATAATAATTATAATACTTATATACATAATGCTATACAGAAGTATGGTAGAGAGAACTTTAAGATTGAGCAGATATGTACTTGTGATGATTGTTATTGGAGAGAATTAGAACAATTTTACATTAAAAAATTTCACACACATTATACAGAGGGTGGATATAATATAACCTGGGGTGGTGATGATAATCCAATGGATGATGAAGTTGTTAAGCGTAAGCATAAACAAAAAATGTCTACTCCTGAAAAGCGTAAACAGGATTCAGAAAATATAATTAAATATAATAGTTCTGAATTACGAAAATTGCATGATAAGGAAACATCCGAAAGACAAAGGGGAATTTATAATTCACATTTTAAACAGTATAATGATAGTAGAAAACAACCTATTGCTATGATAGATGAAGATGGCAATATTATAATGAAATTTGAAAGTTGTGCAGATGCATGTAGATATATTGAAGAAACCGAGCATAGAAAGATTGACAAAAGTTATACAGCTACTTTTAAACGATATTCAGATAAGTTTAATAAAAATGGTAAACGAGCAAAATTTTTAGGTCATTCGTGGAAATTATTATAAAAAGTGTATCGACTATTCCCTTTGTAGGGAAGTACAATCGATGATGAGTTACGATTGGAAGAGGTAGGCAATACATAAATTTGTATTGAAAAGATAGTCAGGGCTTATAGAAATATAAGAATAACCGAGTGCGGCTGATTTGACTAAGCTTGCCATGATAGAATTAAACAGAAATGAAAGACTAAAGAGGTTAGGATTTAGAATGTTAATTCCAATACATGATGAAATATTAGCTGAATGCCCTTTAGAAAACGCAAAGGAATGTTCTGAATTATTAGCAAGTACAATGTCAAAAGCGGCAGAAACAATATTAGATATGCCAATTAAATGTGATGTATCCACCACAAAATGTTGGTACGGAGAGGAGATTGAAATATGATTAAAATTAAAACTGACATATTAAAGGATTTAGTAAATAAAGCAAGTAAGGGAATAGCAGTAGATAAATTAATTCCTATTACAAACTTTATGTGTATTAAATATGATTCTGGAGAATTTGCAATAATAACAACAGACTCCACCAATTATATGTATGCCAAGCAGAACTTTTTAGATTGTGGGGATGAGTTTTACGCAGTTGTAAATACTGATATATTTACAAAACTTATATCTAATGTAACAAGTGAATATATCACACTAGATATTATTGATAATATCCTTATAATTGAGGGTAATGGAAAATATAAGATTCCACTTTCATTAGATGAAGATGGTTCTGTTATTAAGTTTAAAGACCCAATGAAAGATGTAGGACTAACTGATGACTTAATGCACATTAATGCTAATGAATTAAGAAGTGTTATAAAGGCATTAAAACCATCATTATATACTAGAGATAATGATATCCCATTCTTATCTAAGTATTATTTTGGGGATTGTATATTAGCATCTGACAAGGTACAATTAAGTTGTTATTCAAAGAACTTTACACATGAGCCTGTTCTTCTATCTCAGTATATGTTAAATATTCTTGATGTGATAACATCTGATACTATTGGGTATGCTAAAACAGATAAATATGTAATTTTTAGTGCAGATGGAGTTACAATGTGTGGAGTGTATGACACAGATGTTAACACGTTCCCAGCAAACACTTTAAAAAAGATTTTAGATGCTGATGCTCAGTTCATAAGTAGATGCAAGATAAGTAAGTCTCAATTTATGAATGCACTTAAACGAATAAATTTATTTGTGGGAAATTATGATAATCACATCATTAGTTTAAAATTTAATGCTGACGGTATTGAGATATCAAGCAAAAGTTCTACAGGTATTGAGTTTATTGAATACACAGAATTATCTAATTATTCTTCATATGAATGCTATATAAATATAAATATGTTAATGTCACAGCTTAAAGCTTATCCAAATGATACCGTAGATTTTGGATTTGGTCATGAACTGTTTGTGTCGCTTAGGTATAAAGAGTTTACACAGATAATTGCACTTGTTTCCAAGAATTAAAATATATAAGGGATTAGCCCACAACTAATCCCTTATTTTATTTGACATAATAATAACTACTTGATATAATATAAATGCACATAATCATAAAAGGAAAGGAGATAAATATGGCACGAAATAGCTTAAAGAATGTAATGCATCTTATTGATGTAGCAAACCAAAACATTCCAGTAGAACAGATGTTTTTATCTGATTTAAAGCGTTCTATTGAAATTACAGATGAAAAGGAATCAAGACCACCAAGTAAAACTTATAAGCCCAGTAGTATGAATTGTGAAAGACAGATGTACTATCAAGTTATAGGGGCAGAGCAAGACAAGGGAAATTCTAACTATTGTCTTGTAGGTATTTGCGAAAGTGGTACTGATAGACACGTAAGGATACAAAATGCTGTTATGAATATGAAGGCTAATGGAATGGATTGCGAATACATAGATGTAGCAGAGTTTGTAAAATCACGTAATCTTGATTATCTCGATATCATAGGTAAAAACGCCGATAATACAGAAACAAAGCTTTATCATAAAGGATTGAATATGTCGTTCTTATGTGATGGTATTATCAAATATAAAGGAAAATACTACATCATAGAATTTAAGACGGAGAGCATTTACAAGTGGGCTTCAAGACAGGGTGTTAATCCAGACCACTATAATCAAGCAATATCATATAGTATTGCATTTGGCATAGATGAGGTATTGTTCGTATATATCAATCGTGATAATACAGATATGAAAACATATATCTATAAGGTCACAGATGATATGAAACAAGAACTTGTGGGTAGGATAGATTATGTTGATTCTTATGTTAACAAAATGAAAACACCACCTAAACCTGAAAAGCCTAACAAGAAAGCTTGTACATATTGTAACTATAAAACACTTTGTGGGAGGGAATAATGATTATAAAGGAAAACGGTAATTGCTCATTATGTGGAAAACCTTACTATCATTATGGTAATAATCCCGAACCAGTATTACCTTATTGGGAAAGAGTATGTGATGATTGTAATATGATAGTCATAGTTCCTATGAGGATTAAAAAGCTTCAAAGTGATTTAGCTAAAAAGGAGATTGATAATGGCAAATGTAAATAGAGGTAAGGATTTTGAAATTAGGGTTCGTGATGGATTTGCTAAAGTAAGAGGGGTATCTATTGATAGATTACACGACCAAACAAATGGATACTTAGGAAGTTCTAATATATGTGATTTTATAGTATATAAGAATCCTAATGAATATTATATAGAATGTAAAAGTCATTATGGTAAATATTTACCTTTTGATTGCATTACAAAGAAACAGTGGCTTGGTCTTTTAGAGAAGTCAAAGATAAATGGGGTTATAGCAGGTGTAATGGTTTGGTTCATTGATTATGATGTTACAGCATTTGTTCCAATACAGTGGCTTGAAGAGTTAAGAAAGCAAGGTAAGAAAAGTATTAAATACACCGATGTAATTAATGATAATGAGCATTATTTTGAAATCGAGGGTAGCAAAAAGAAAGTATTCTTTAATTATGATATGTCAAGTTTCTTAAGAGATTATTGGGGATATGAAGAATAAGAAAGGAGGAAAATATAAATGACAATTTCAGAGTGGCTTAAAGATAAGTTTAATAAGTCAGGTGCATTACAATCAGAAATTGCTGATTCAGCTGGTATTACAAGGGATTTAATGTGCAGATATGCTTCAGGACAAAGAATACCAGCAGTTCAGAACATGGTAAGATTATCACTTGTACTTGATTTTGACCTTAACGAACTAAAAAACCTAGAAGAATTTAAAGACTTAAGAAAGGAGAATTGATATGAAATTTGAACTTGATAAAGATGACATGAAGGAAATACAAGGCATCAAATTTAGAATAGAAAATCATGCTAAATCTTTAGAAAATGTGGTGGATGAGATAATAGTTCCATATTGCAAGGATTTAGATAACTATGTGAAGTTTATAGCTGATTGCCTTAAAGATGGAACTAATCCGCCAACAAATGTAGAACTTGAAGATTTCTGTATGAACTTATCAACATATATTTACTTTGCAAGTGGCTTATGTGAACAGCTTGGCATTAAAGATGATATAGGTAAAGCTTTATATAAAGAAATGTATCATACAGTAAGAAATGAACAGAGTGGTGGTACGGTTGCCGACAAAGATAGTGTCGCTGAACTTGAATCACAGAAAGAACAATTAGTAAGTATTTGTTATACAAGGGCATATAAGATAGTTAAAGCCAAAGTAGATAATGCACAGGAATTACTAAGTTCATGTAAAAAGGTTCTTTCAAGACGTATGCAAGAAGCAGAGTTAACTAGAATGGGAGGAAATTAAAATGGAAAAATACGATGCTATTAATCCACATCATTACAGAACAGGAAAGTATGAATGTATTGATGTGATGCAAGAAGCACTTGGTTTAGACGCAGTTAAGAATTTTTGTATATGCAATGCTTTTAAATATATCTATCGCCACAAGAATAAAAATGGTATGGAGGATATAAAGAAGGCTAAGTGGTATATAGATAAATATATCGAGTTAGAGGGAAGCGACTTAGATGATTAGTGTTGATAATATAGAAGTATTCAATTTTATGGGTGCTATTCGAGGTATGCGCAATCCATTAAATTCGTGGGATAAGCGCGATAGTAAATATTCAGTATTTAACTTTAATAAATGTGAAGTAGATTGTGCTGTTGGTAACAATGATTTAGACCTCATGCGTAGGCTGTATAAGGCTGGCTCGGAACATAGAAAGTTTGCTAGACAGATTTTTGTGTCTATGGATATAACCGCACCACTTTACTTTTGGAAGGAATTTGATACATATAAAATTGGTACAACATCAAACTCATGTAGTACAATGCACACTATTCATAGGAAAAAATTTGAATTTGATGATTTCAGCCATGAACATTTAAGCGCACATTCTATGGCTGTGTTAGAAATACTTATTGGTGAGTTAAATATTTATAGAGAAGCTTATATTAAAACTAAAAATAAAGATAAATGGTGGCATATGATACAACTTCTTCCAACATCATATAATCAGAAAAGAACAATCACTATGTCTTATGAGAATGTGTTTAATATTATTAAGCAGAGAACTAATCATAAGTTAGATGAGTGGAACACGCTTGTTAAGATACTTAAAGATTTACCTTACGTGAAGGAAATAACGGGTGAATAAAGTAGTTGCAATAGATGGAACTATGATACATAATCCAGTAGGATATTGTGATTGTAAATCACATGAAGGATATCTTAATAAAGCCTTAATACAAAAGCATAAGTGTTTAGGTAAAAAATGTAAGCACTTATGCTTACATGAAAATATAAGTTTTAAATGTAAATACAAGAAGAAGTGGATATTCCACGAGAAAGATTTCGATGAAGTTCATGCAAAGAAAGAACTTGGAGATGTAATGTGGTATGTAGCTCTGATATGTGACTCTTTTGGCTGGAATCTTGATGAAATACTTGGTATGAATATAGACAAGCTTAAGGCTAGATACCCAAAAGGTTTTGATACGGTATTAGCAAATAATAGAAAAGAAGGAGATATTTAATATGAGTTTAGAATCAATAATGAAAGACTTCAATAAGAAGTTCAAAGAAGAGGGTGAACTTGTACATATAGGATTAGCAGAATATGATTATGATAGAATCCCATTTACAAGTCCTAGACTTAATTATATGACTTATGGTGGTATTCCCGTAGGAAAGCTTGTTGAGTTCTATGGTGAGGAGCATGGGGGAAAGGCATTACCACTTGATTGTAAAATACTCACACCATCTGGTTGTAAAGAAATGCGAGATATACAGATAGGTGATGTTGTACTTGATGGTGCTGGACATAAAACCGAAGTAATAGGTGTATATCCACAAGGTAACAAGGATATGATGAAAGTTACTTTTGTTGATAATACAAGTGTTTTATGTTCATCAGACCATTTATGGGAAGTTGAATATCACGGAAAAGATATAAAGACAAAGGTTTTATCCACAAATGAGTTATTTAATGATTATAAGACTTCAAAGAATGGAAGAAATTACTTTAAATATTCAATAGATACTCCAATAGTGGAGGATATAAATTTATACAATAATTTACCAATTAATCCATATTTGTTAGGTATTTTAATTGCAGACGGAACATTGGAGGGTAAAGGAATTGATATTTCTATACACGAGGATGATATAAAGCAAAAAGTCAGTGAGTTATTAAAAGTATGGAATATGAAACTTGTACCTCATGGAGCGTCTGGAGATTATAGTATAAGACACTCAGGAAAAATTCCTAATCAATATTCAGATAAACTTACTTTAAAGCAAATACTCTCAAATATGGGATTATGTTGTAAATCTATTGATAAACATATTCCTACTGAATATATATATACTACTGTTGAAAACAGAATACAATTATTACAGGGTTTGTATGATGGTGATGGATATACTACAAAGAGTGGTGGTGTAAAATATTCAACAAGTAGCAAGCGGCTTTCAGAAGATTTTGCAATGTTAGTTAGGTCTTTAGGTGGACTTGATATGGTAACATCATCTAAATCTCAATATAAAAAAGATGGAGAATATGTTAAATGTATTGATAGTTATACACATAGCATTGTGTTTAGAAATGGAATTGTGCCTTGTTCTTCAAAGAAACATCTATTAAGATACAAAATGGAAAGGAAAGGCTCTTATTATAGAAAAATTATTAATATTGAGAAAGTTGATAGTTTAGATTGTCAATGTATAAAAGTTAAATCAAGTACACATACATTTTTAATTGGACAAAATGAATTTATTAAAACACATAATACAACCACAGCATTAGATATTGTAGCCAATTATCAGCAGATGGAAAACGCAAGAAAAGTATTATATTGCGATTGTGAAAATACTCTTGATATTAAGTGGGCTAAAACACTTGGGGTAGATGTGGATAACATGATTATTCTTTCCCCTACTAATCAGGGCGCAGAAACCATATTCCAATTCATACTTGATGCTATTGAAACAGATGAAATAGGGTTAGTAGTGATAGATTCACTTGGTGTAATGGTAAGTAATCAGGCTATGGAAAAGTCCGTTGAAGAAAAGACTTATGGTGGAATTGCTATGGCATTAACAAACTTCTCAAAGAAAGCCGAAGGGTTATGTCAGAAAACACAGTGTACACTTATAGGAATCAATCAGATGCGTGATGACCTTAATTCAATGTTTGGTGGGTTAACAACAACAGGCGGTCGTGCTTGGAAACATAATACATCAGTAAGACTTGAATTTAAGCGTGGTAAGTTCTTTGATTTTGATGGTAAGGATTTAACAAGAGGTGCGGAAAACCCAGCTGGAAATTATGTACTTGTAACTATGATTAAGAATAAGACTTGTAGACCAGATAGAAGAACTGGATTCTATACATTAACCTATCTTGATGGTATAGATTATCTTGGTGATTTAATAGAAGTGGGTATTAAATATGGTATTATAGATAAGTCGGGTGCATGGTTTACCGTTGTGGATACAGAAACAGGAGAAGCACTTTCCGATAAGATACAAGGTCAGGGAAATCTTAAAAAGTTCTTATCAGATGAAACTAATATAGATATATTAGCAAGAATAGAAGAACTTGTTAATAAAGAAGTTGACAAAGTATCCGAATAATGCTATGATATATGTATGAACTTGTTCTAACATCTTTCAAGTTCATAGAGTTTTTCAATCATATTTTCCTTTTTTGAGGTTTGCGAAGATATCGAGGTAATGTTGGCTACCTCGATATTTTTCAAAAATAGTATTGACAAAATAATAAATATGATATATATTGAATACATCAAACAAAACTATAAAAACTACAAAAGGGGATAAAGCTTATGTACGATTTATTAAAATCTTGGAACGGTAGCGTTTCAATAAATGGAAAAGATTATAATTCAATAGATGAAGCTAAAGATAGTTTTAGCAATATTAAAGGGGATATGTGCATTGTACTTCATTCAAAGACCGTTAAAAGCGAACAGAATGAAAGCAAAGATGAAGAAAAAACTTCCAATACAAGATACCTTATAGAAGTAAAGCCCTATATGATGAAAAAGGCTACACCATCATTTGATTTTATGGCAAAGTGGAATAATGATAATCCAATGCCGTTGAAGATAATGGTAGGAACAGTTGAAAAGGAAACTAGAGGTATGGTATACATGAAGCTTCATGCTGAATTACTTGAAAAACAGACACAGAGATGCTTATGTTGTGGAAAAGTTATTACAAATCCAGTATCACAATACTTTGGAATGGGCGGTGTATGTGGTGGTCATAACTATGTTAATCCATTTAATTCAGACGAAGAACTTAAAGCAGCGGTTGAAAAGTATAAAGCCGAAGTTCTTTCTAAAAAGACTTGGGAGGGATGGATTATCCGTTCGGCAATAATAAGTAAGGAGGTGGTTGAATGATTTACAATGATGTAAATATAAAATATTCCACAACTGGAATATTTTATAATAGTCCTGTATCAAAACATTTTGCAGAGATATCAGAAGAAGATTTAAAGAAAACATTATTAAACTTACAGGAACTTGGATATATAGTTGTAAGTTTAACTTGTGGAAGAATTAATTAAAAGGGAGAATAATTTATGAGAAGAAACTTGTTGAGTAGGAGGGATAATAATGATTAAACCAGTAACAAAATGTGTAAGAGTAAGTGTTACACCTACTATAAATGAGCTTGCAGATATAATATGGGGCATGGATTGTGAAGAACAGGCTGTGTTGCTACAGTTACTTGCGTGTCGGTTCGATACTCCAGATGGTTATATGCAAATGTTAAATACTTCAACTGAGGTTGTTGAACACGGCTACCCTAACACAGTTGGTAGTTTTGTGGATAAACTATATGAATATCTAGGGTGGGGTCAATTAAATTATATTAAAAGCTCGATGATGGTTGGGGAGGGGGATGAATAATATGTACGTACTTGAAAAGTTAGATAAAGGATGTCCGTTCTGCGGTGCAGATGGAGCGGTAGCTTGTGACTACTCTTCTGACCATTACAAACATATATGGGTAGGATGTTCTAATCCCGGTGTTTTTGTGGTGTGCATGATAAGTTCATAGACATTAATGATTCGGATAGAGAAATACAGAGACGGTGGATAAGGGATAGTAAGAAAGGTATAAAAATCCTATTGAAGTGATATATGACGAGTTACAAACACAAATGGTACAAGAAGATGAAAAGCTGGTAATGAAAACCGTTAGAAACGTAGGAGTAAATGTTGATAAGGGAGAGTTAATAAAGGCTTTGCAATATGACCGCAATCAATATACAAAAGGATATGAGGATGGTAAAAACGATGTTCTTGACAAGATAAGAGCCGAGATAGAAGCATATAACGATACTGTATTCTTGCCAGCGAGTGGTAGAGAAGCTATTACGCTTGAAGCTCTTTTCCAAATTCTTGACAAGTACAAGGCAGAAAGTGAGGTAGAGGAATGCTGATAGTAATTGATATACCAGACAGAATATATAAAAGACAAGGCTATCTTAATATTATAGATAGTGAGATTTTAAGAAATGCACTGAAAGACGGAATACCACTTCCTAAAGAACACGGAAGATTGATTGATGCCAGTAGCATATCATTTAGTCAGTTTTTTGACGCAGGTGATTACTTACAGGCAGTGCGTGGGATATATGATGCACCAACAATCATAGAAGCAGATAGAGAGGTAGAAGAATGACAAAAGAAGAAGCACTAGTAAAGGTTAGAGGATACTTAACCGATTATCTTAGTAAAGAAGATAGTTGGGAAATAGAAGAGATAATGAAAGCACTTGATGACGATGACGATTCTTATATTTTTGAAAAGATGGGGAGAGAGACAAGAGAACTAAAAGGGGGAAATAAGTAAGCTATGGCAACCATTAACATAACAATATCTGATACTGATTATGAATTTTATAATGTGCCAATTAAAGTGGCTAAGGCGGTAATAACGCTTTTATATGAGTGTGAGAATGATGAATCTGACATAGTATCCACAGAAAGTGGGAGGTAATTGAATGATAGGTGATGGAACTCCAAGAGAAGATACATTTGAGCAGATAATGCAAGAATATAGAAGCAAGAATTGTGAGGGATGTCCATTCTACTATATTGCAAGAGTGTGTGATAAGACATCACAGAGAAGATGCAGATGGAATGAGTTAAAGGAGGCTACAAAATGACAACAAAAGAAGCAATATAGATAATGAAGAAATGGTATAAGATGGGACATGACGGACATATTACAGGTCTTACTGATACTGAGGAAGATGGTGGGCTTGGTTATTTAGATGGGTGGTTTACCAGAAGTGATGAAGAAGCTTTTAATCTAGCCATAAGTGTATTAGGTGTTATTGACCAATTAAGGCATGAAAGAGATATGGCATTAGAGAAGCTTGAAGAACTTCAATATAGTTTTAAGACAATTATGGGTGAATAAAATTAATATAAAAACCATAATCTTGCTATTTTAAAATAGTGAGATTATGGTTATACTTAATGCATAATCAAACAAGAAAGGAAGTGCTATATATGTACGGAAAAGCATTAAGTAGAAAAGAATGTGAAAGGATTTTGAAGAACAATGGTTTCTTCTTTGCAAGGTCAAAGGGAGACCACTTGATTTACAAAAATGCACAAGGTCGCACTTTTGTAATTACTAGTAAGATTTCACAGAAAACTTGGAAAAGAAATTGCAAAAGAGAAGGGATAAAGGAGGATTGAAAACGGAATGACAAAAGAAGAAGCGATTAACTATTAAAAGATGATAGAGCATTATGTATTAACTCAGAAACAGAACCGTTTGCCGTTGCCTATGATATGGCAATCAAAGCATTAGAGCAAGAACCAACTCCTAAGGATGATTTAGGAGTTGATTGCATATCAAGAGCAGATGTTAACCAAGTAATCGAAGATTATATGGATGAACAATATCATGTATTAGGCGATAGAACTAGAGAACGTGCTTTTGGAGCAAATGCAGTTAAGGCAAGAATCAATGAATTGCAAACAGTAGCACTAGAGCCAAAGATAGGTCATGAAAGTTTGACAAATTCTGAGTGGATAGATTTTCTTTCTGAACAATTTGATATAAGTCGAACATCAGCAAAGGAAATGCTTCATACTATGATGTCAGTAAAAAAGGAAGATAACTTTAAAAAGCTATTTAATCAAGGAAAGGTGTGTTTAGTCAAGGATTTAGTTAAGGAAGAAAGTGAGGAAAAAATTAATGCAGATAGTAATTGATATTGACGTTCGAGCTTATAACAAATGCTTGAAACTTGTAGATGATAATGATGGGGGGATTTTGGGAATGCATCTTATAAATGCGGTAGCAAATGGCACACCACTTCCAAAAGGGCATGGAAGATTGATTGATGCTGATGATATAAAAGTAATTGAGTTGGAAGATAGCTTGCATATTATTCGACATTGTAAAGGTGATGATATTGATGTTTATATAGACGTACCAACAATAATAGAAGCAGATAAGGAGAGCGAAGAATGATTTATTATATTATCAAATCAATAATACCGTGTGTATTAGGTTGGATAGGTTGTGAAATGTATCACAGATGGGAGGATAAGAAATGACAATAGAAAGAGCAATCGAGGTATTAAAAAGCGAGTGTTATGTATTTAATCCGCTTAATTTTGACCGCACAACATTGATAAATACAGCACTTGATACAGTTATCGAAGCTTTAGAGCAAAAGCCAAAGACATGACATTGGATAAGGCACGACAATGGAAAATACCATTGGTATTTATGCTCATGGTGTGATACTATGGTAGGCTCAGATGAAAAAATGATGGCATACAAATATTGCCCAAATTGTGGTGCAAAGATGGAAAGTGAGGATAAGGAATGACAATTGAATTGACTGATGAGGAGTTAATAAAACTAACTGAATTAACAGGGATTGAAATTGCAGACAGGGCAGATGCTGAATATGCCATTGCTATTGTATTTGATAATGTATAAGAAAGTGAGAGATAATGGAAAAGAATAATGATATATCATTTTGGTCACTATTACAAATAGTGCTAATTACCCTTAAACTCTGTGGTGTAATTAAATGGAGATGGATATTTGTTCTATTTCCCCTAGTTGGTGGAACAATAACTGAAATAGCCTGTGCATTAATATTACTTATATCAATAATAAGGGAATTTAAGGAGTGATGCTGTATGAGCGAAGAAAACGGGAAAGTTTGTTGTAATTGTAGGCACAACATAAGGACAGGTGAAAAAACAAACATAGAGTGCCATTGCAATATTGATGGGTGCTGGTTATCTTATGTCACAGTTATGACACATTGGTGTCGGCACTGGAGCAGAGATAAGTCAGAAAGTGAGGATAAGGAATGAAAAGTAGAATAACAGGTCGAGTTGAAGAGTGGTGGAAATCAGTATGCCAAAAGCATAAATGCAAATATTACATACATGAAGATTATCCATTTTGTAGTTATTGTACTTGTCCAGATAATTGTATTGTAGTTAAAGAACACAAGGCAGAAAGCGAGGAATAAGAAATGACAGTAAACGAAGTAATTAAGTTATTGGATTATGGAACAGCATATGAAATCAAAGGTGTATATAGTGGAAAGATATACCATAAGTCTTTCATAAACAGCAGTAAGAATTTGGGTAAATATGCCAATATGGATGTTACAGACAAGCCATTTTATACAGATATGAGAATAAGAGGTTCAGAAAACAATCACCGGTGCATTCCTGTAATAGGGATATGGATATATGACTATGATTTATGTAGAAAGTGAGGGGTAAATATGGCAGATATGGAATTAGTAATTAAGATAGCGGAAGTTGAGTATGAGCATCTTACAAACAAAGAGAAATTTAATTCTTTAGAGAAGAGCAAACAGGAGTGGCTAATCAATAAAACTTTAAACTGTGTAATCAATGGCACACCACTTCCAAAAGGTCACGGAAGATTGATTGATGCTGATGAATTAAAGAAAATATATGATGAACGAATAAGCCGTTTGTATGCATTAAATAAAAAAGACAACCCGTTGCGAGAATCAAAGATATGCGCTACAAATTGGTGTAATAATACGGTTAATGAAGCACCAACAATCATAGAAACAGATGAGGAAAGTGAGGACAAAGAATGAATAAAGAACAACAATATTGGGAAGATGCACAAGAAGCATTAAGCAGGATTTTTGACCGATGTGAAGAGATAGACCCACAAAGTGGGTATGACATGTTAGAAGATATACAGTTTGTGCGAGGTTTTATTAACAAACATAAGCCACAAGCAGAAAGTGAGGTAGAGGAATGATAATTGAATTGACTGATGAAGAGTTGATAAAACTAGGAGAACTTACAGATGTAGAAATTAAAGACCATAGTGATGCTGAATTTGCTATTTCGGTTATACTAGAGAACTTATAGAAAGTGAGGAATAAATATGTTAATTAAGATTTTAGAAATAATTATAGGTATTGCGTGGGTGGGCGGAGTTATATATCGAATATCAAAAGGTCATGTATTTAATATTTAATTGGTTTTACCATGATGTAATGGGGTGGCATCTACCAGATGATAAACCACAAGAGTTTGACGGATGTAACACTCATGCACATTGTAAGTTTTGCAGAAAAGAAATTATGCAAGACAGTCAAGGCAATTGGTTTTAAATACAAGGCAGAAAGTGAGGATAAGGAGGAAAAATGACTAAACAAGAAGCAATAGAGTTATTTGATGGTGCTATTCAAAAGATAGAGGATGAGCTTAACTCATTAGATGAAGAGTATTTCGAGTTTGATAGTGGGTGTGGGTTTGCATACAGACAATGTTTAAGCCTTTTAAGGGGAATAAAGGAGGAAAATCTGTGACAAGAGAAGAAAGAGATTACGCAATTGAATGTATTGAAGATATTATAAGTATCTGGGAATCTTACGATGGTAATTCAGTTGTAATTGATGAAAGTGATATTAAAGTTCTTAAAGAAGTAGTAGAAGAATTAAAAAAGTGTGGGGTATAACATGAAAACAGTTTTAGTAATGATAGTTGTAGCTATATGTGTTATGATTATCTTTGATGAACTTTATAAGAAATGAGGGATTAATAATGGTAAATAATGAACAGATAAGAGAAGATGCAAAGTTCTGTCTTGAACTTATGAAAAGGTTAGAGAAGTCAATAAATGCTAAGACTGGTTGTTTTTACGAAACCTATTGTGTTGATGGATATACTCAGATAGAAGCTGACATCATAAGACTCAGAAGAGAACTTCTAATATTAAAAGCCCATGTAAGGGAAGAAGAAGATGTGTGAGAATTGCAAGTATGCAGAGCATATGAAGGTAGAACAAAGGACAAGCTCATTTCCTTATAAGACGGAAATGGTTGATGCAGTGCATTGCAAGAAGCTTGGCTTTTCAATAGTTTTAGGACAAGTTGCTAATTGCAAGTATTTTGAAAGGAGAAGTAAATGTACACAGACTTAAGAACATTAAAAGATGGTACAGTATTTCAAGTTGAAAATGGTGCTTGGAAAGGTATAGTGTTTTCTAGGTGGGATAAAAAGTATGTCCATGTATATGACACAGGCAAAAATCATCTGATAAGAGGTGATGAAAATCTTATTATCACAATTGAAGATGAGATAGATTTACGCAGAATATTTTTTAAAATAGATAGAAGTGAGTGGGTATTTCCATTAGCCTTCCGTTTACTATGTGTGGGAAATAATAAAAGACCTTACTCATTCATTATACACTTCTTATGCTTTGAACTTATCTTTTGCATAGATGATGACAGCTACAATAAGATTTATTAGGGGGGTATTATATGATTGAATTTAAGTCACAGTCTATTGATATGTGTGATTCTATGATTAAGTCAATATCGGAATTTAAAGAAACTTTAAACACTATGGATGAAAGCACTTTAATGAAATCTCTTGACTTTTACGATGATTTTCATAGATTGGCAAGTATCTATTATGCTAGATTCATGCTAGATTGCAGGGAAAATAAACACGCAATGAAAGAATTAAACATAACAAAATCTTGATATAAAAGACAAAAATTTAGCATATACAAGTATTCCAGTAAGTGATATAGTTTAATCATCCGATATGGCAAAAGTCATTAAGGGTGATTAAACTTATATAGGAGGAAAACAGATATGATTAGAAAGATTTATAATGTAGTCTTTGGGGTTAATTCAATAAGTGCCTTATTAATGGCATGCTGCTTAGATAGTAAAAGTACAATTCCAATGATTGTACTTGCTATAAATATGTTAGTGCTATATGCACTTTATTTAATCGAAAGGGGATTTTATGATGATGAGAGGTAAAGAGTGGTATGTATTGTTCAGTGTAAGGGATAATATGTTATATATTAATTCCAAAGAACTGACACCTAATTGTGTTGGTATGTCATTCGAGGAAAGACGTAAGGCATTTGATGAAGCTTATGAGCTTTCCTATATGGAACGTCTTGAAAAGTGAGGTAGTGACATTGCTAAAGCCTATGTGAAAGAAGAACTTGAAGCACATAAGGGCTGTGCAATTTCTGAATTTATTATTCCAGATATCGGATTGTAAATTTAATAAAAGGCATCACCTATAAGGTGGTGTCTTATTAATTAAAGGAGGATTAACATGAAAAGAAGAATTGTATTTATTGGTTTATTAATTATAGCTTTAATTAGCTTATCAGGATGCACAACAGAAGCAGAAAGGGTAAGTTATAATCTATCACAGCAGGCTGATAATTTTAATGTTGTAAGACGTGTAACCGTTGTAGATTGCATTACAGGTGATGTGTTATTCCAGATGACAGGTAGAATGTCAATTAAAGCAGACAATACTGACCATCAACTTGAAATCACAGTTGAGGATGGTGGTACTTATCAGAAGCATATTATAGGGTTATCTGATAATGTAACCTATGTTCTTGAGGATTTAAACCTCGGTAAGAATGATGTAAGTAAGTATCATTATTCTATAAACTTTAACCCTAAGATGTGGTTGCCTGCAGCACCTGATTATATTGATTAAAGGAGGAACTTAACTTGTATACACTTTATGAGGGGGATTGCTTAGAGGTCATGAAGTCCATAAATGATAAATCAGTGGATATGATATTATGTGATTTACCTTATGGAACTACTCGAAATAAGTGGGATAGTTGTATTGACCTTAAATTATTATGGGAACAATACAACCGTATAATAAAAGATAATGGATGCATTGCTTTATTCGCACAAACTCCATTTGATAAAGTGCTGGGGGCAAGCAACTTAGAGATGTTAAAATATGAGTGGATTTGGAAAAAACAACAGGGTACAGGGCATCTTAATGCAAAACTTATGCCATTAAAAATTCATGAAAACATTCTAATCTTTTATAAGCATCCACCAACATACAATCCGCAGATGAGAACTGGATATTCGTCATATGTGACAAAATCAGGTCACGCTTCAACAAACTACGGTAGCCAAAAAGTGACAATAACTCAAAGTAATGGTGAACGTTATCCTATAGACATTCTTGAATATAAATATGATAAGGATAAATATCACCCTACTCAGAAACCTGTACAACTTTTAGAATACCTTATACGCACATATACTAATAAAGGTGACCTTGTATTGGATAATTGTGTGGGAAGTGGTTCAACTGGTGTGGCTTGTATTAATACGGGTCGAGACTTTATTGGTATTGAGTCTGATGAATGTTATTTTATCAAAGCTAAGGAAAGAATAGAAAATACTCCAAATAAATATCATCTGTTTGATATTTAATTTTTCCCACATAAATTTGATATAAAACCAATTTTATTGGTAGTTTATTCTGGTTTGTTCTGGTATAGTTAATTCATCAAAGCAAACAAAAAGAAAGAGAGGTATAAAATATGTTATATGCATTTTATGGGTTTATCTGTGGTCTAGGTATAGGATTAGTTATGCTTAAGAAGTGCATGAGTGATTGCACAAAAGAGATTAATTCTATAAACAAGTCATGAAGAATTGAAGTAGATAACAAGAATGAAGTTATTAAGTCACTACAAAAGCAGTTAGAAAGGGGATAATAGTGTACACATTTAGAGTAGTTTATTATGAAATAGATAGCGACCTTTATCTTTATGATTATATTAGAGTAAAGGCGGATAAGACAATTAAAGAAGCTTGGGCGATAGCTTTATCTAAAGCTTTAGATACACCAAGAGAAACGGTTGTAGAAAAGCTTATTCTTTTACATAGCGAAGAAGAAAAGGAGGATTAAGGATGTACAAATATACAAAGATTGAAACACCATTCAATCGTGATATGGATGGAACTAAAAAGTTAATTGAGGGGAGTTTTAGAAACCTTGCTGTTGAATATCTAGCAAATAATAAGTGGATATGTACTGAAAAAATTGATGGTACTAATATTGGAGTTGTTTGGGATGGACATAAAGTATCTTTTCAAGGGAGAACTGAAAGAACACAGATTCCAGCACATCTTGTAAACGTACTAAATGATATCTTCGGGGATGAGAGGACAGAAGAACTCTTTGAGCAGAAGTTTGGGGAAAATCCAGTAATTCTTTTTGGTGAGGGGTATGGATATAAGATTCAGAATGGTGGAGATTATATTTCAGATGGTGTATCATTTATTTTATTTGATGTGTATATGCCCGAAGCTGATTTATGGTTAGAGAGGGATTCCATTGAAGATATTGCAAAGACTTTCGGAATAGATGTAGTGCCAATCATTTTAGAGGGTACTTTATATGATGCAATTAATTATGTAAAGAAAGCACCTAAATCAACAATTGGAAAAGCAAATATGGAAGGTCTTGTTTGTAAACCACTTGTGGATATGCTTACTAGACGTGGAGATAGGATAATGGTTAAAGTTAAGGTTAAAGATTTTAAGGAGGATTAAAATATGATACTAGACATTGAGTGTAAAAATAAGCGTGTCACACTAGGGACTTTAGTAGCTGGAGATGTATTTATTTTTGATGGGAATGTGTGTATGAAAACTAATGATGCCAATGTAAATGCAATTGGTCTGCGACATGGAGCAACTTTACATCTTTGTGATTGTACTGAGGTTGAGTTTATTGAAGATGCAAGACTATGTGGCACATCTTTTGCAAGAGATTGCGAGCTGACATCAAATCTATGACATTAAATAAATATCCAAAGAAAGTGTAATAAAAATAAGGAGGATTAAAATATGCAGTACATTGTAAGATTAGGCTATGAAAATTTCAAATTTGAAAGTGGACAAGAAGCTCTGTCTTTTGCAGAAACAGCAAGGAAATCACACATTGATGATGAGGATAGAGGGTATAGAGTTGATGTATCTGTTAAATCCGAAGATTCAACTGAAGAGGGTGATTAGACAAAAGATAATAGAGGTGAAATTATGAGTTATAGAGTATATGTAGATGATTGTCAGATATTTGGTAATAATGAAACTTATCCTGAGTGGGATGAGTTTATAAGGTCACAGGGAATTGAAATTGGTGAAGGTGGCGATTACGAAGGTACAACCACTGATGTAAAAGGATTATTTATGACTTTAGAAAAGATTATAAGAAGGCTTATTAAAGAACAGCATGAAAGGGTTTTAAAACAGGAACCATTTCATAAAAATGAACTTGCTGATTTTAGTGGTTCATGGATGCTAGATGATGATATACCAATTTTAAAATTCGATGAATACATAATAAATAATTCTTATATATTCATTCCATATTTAGTATATCAAGCATTAGAGTATAAACTTGTGTGCACTAAGCGTTGGGATGATAAATGGTTCAGTGCATCATATGAACTTAAAGATGGCGAAGTCATTGAATTAAGTGCTGGCTAAAATACACCATAAATTTAACATAAATGTCATTTATATTGTATAACAACATAATGTAAAGCTATATAATAAGCACATAAGTTGCAAGAACAACTTAAAAACTATACAAACAAATCCAAAGGAGGAAAAGGAATTGGAAGAATTAAGATTTATTAAGAAAAACAGGTTAGTTGGCGATGGTGGTGATGTTGCATTAAGTGTCATAGGTAACTCTAATAGGGGTACACGAGCAGTAAACATCACATTCAGAAATAATGTAAGCGATTTTATCACTGGTGGTAAATCTGATTACATTATAGTGGCGGTATCCAGAAATAGATTATATTTCAAAGTATCCACAAAGTACGAGGGGTATAAGCTTTCTATTTCATCTAAGGATTTAGAAAGAGGTTCTACTTCAAAGAGAGTTGCAATACAGTGCAATGTCTCTAAAGCACTTTCAGAGTTTGTTGAAAAGAATATGGGTGATTATACTTTAAAGTTCGACAATAATAGAGGGTTACACTATATAGAAGTAAACAAGTTTAATTATTGAGACTTGTAAAACTTATCAAAAGGCATTATTATTAGATAATGCCTTTTGAATTTAGGCTAAGGAGATATGCATGGATAATGAATTTTTGTTAACAGACCGACTTACTAAAATCAAGTCAGTAATAAACGAGTATGGGGAAGAAAACTTTTATATCTCATTTTCAGGTGGAAAAGATTCTACTGTACTTTCAGCATTGATAGATATGGATATTCCAGATAATAAGATACCTAGGGTATATGCCAACACAGGCATAGAACTCAATATGATTAGGGATTTTGTACTAGATTTAGCCAAATCTGACAGTCGTATAGAAGTATTAAAACCATCTAAGCCAATTAAACAGGTGCTTGAATCTGATGGCTATCCTTTTAAAAGTAAAGTTTTCTCTATATACGTAAATAGATACAGGAGGCTTGGAAATACAAAAAGTATTCAAGTCTATACGGGTAGACATCCCAAAAAATGGCATGCTAAGAACAGTTGTCCTAAAAGTCTATTATATCTTTTTTCAGAAGATTATAAACCCACAATTCCTATAAGTGCAAAATGCTGTGATAGACTTAAAAAAGAGCCTTTACATAACTATGAGAAGTTGCACAACCGCCCTTACCGAATAATTGGGGTTATGCAAGCTGAGGGCGGGGGCAGACAAAATGCTCAATGTTTGGCTTTTACTAATGGGAAATTAAAAGCATTTCAACCATTAGCTCCTGTTACTAAAGATTGGGAGGAGTGGTTTATTCAGGCATATAACATTAGAATATGTGACATATATAAACCACCATATAATTTTGACAGAACCGGTTGTAAAGGCTGTCCTTTTTATTCTTATGGACAGAATACAAAAAATACAACAGATTATAAATGAATATGGAATAGATAATTTCTATATTTCTTTTAGCGGTGGTAAAGATTCAGTTGTAGTATCTGCTTTAGTGGATATGGCATTTCCGAATAACAAGATTCCAAGAGTTTATACAGATACAGGAATTGAATACAATCTTATTAGGGATTTTGTAAAAGAATTATCCAAAAAAGATGATAGAGTTGTGATGATTAAACCTACCCTACCAATAAGGCAGACCTTAGAGAAGTATGGGTATCCATTTAAGTCAAAAGAACATTCCGAATACCTTAAGGAGTATCAAAGGATGGGCGAAAGTTCAGGTGCTTATAAACGATATATGTTTCCAGAAGAGAAACGTAAAAGTTATGGATGCCCTAACAAGCTTAAATATCAGTTCTCACCCGACTTTAAACTAAAGGTTTCTAGGGAGTGTTGCTACAAGTTAAAGAAAGACCCTTGTAAGAAATACATGAAGGAACACAATAAACCTTTTACAATTACAGGTATGATTGCACAAGAGGGCAATACACGAAGAAACCTTCAATGCTTAAACTTGAACAATAAGAAGCTTAACCCACTATTGCCTGTAACTAAAGAGTGGGAAGATTGGCTCATTCAGCAATACCAAATTAAGCTGTGCGATATATATATAAGCCACCTTATAATTTCACTAGAACAGGCTGTAAAGGATGTCCGTACAATCTTAATTTACAGCATGATTTAGACGTACTAGAGCAGTATTTCCCTAATGAGAGAAAACAGTGCGAGATTATATGGAAACCTGTATATGATGAATATAGAAGAATAGGTTATAGATTGAGAAAGCGAACATTACTTGATGAATTTGAAGAGGGGTGATTTTTACGAAATGTCCTATATGTAATAGCAAGGCTAAAGTCATTGATTGTAGACCTGTCCCTCATGTTAATTGGAAATGGCGAGAACGTGAGTGTACAAAGTGTGGTT
>Ga0326511_10000701_pt1 | contig 29382 bp, 37 predicted proteins | sample 0_2496_0518_D_FD_203701 | JGI IMG/M metagenome (GOLD analysis project Ga0326511, IMG submission 203701) | Bovine rumen microbial communities from UC Davis, California, United States - 0_2496_0518 | ecosystem: Host-associated > Mammals > Digestive system > Stomach > Rumen | place: USA...
ATTTGTCTAACCGGGCATAAACGTCAGGCGGCAGAGTGCAAGAGAATTTGACAAACTTCTCTCCGGCTTCCTTTGCCGATCCAAAACGGGGACGGCCTCGCTGGGATTCTTTCTCAGCCATAGGGCATCACCTCAAGGTAATTCTATCATGGGTGTCAAGGAGGATGCTATGAGCGTTTTGGTCGATGTGGATGTTGCCATTGAAACTGCATGGATGATTCTGGAAGGGCTTGGATACCGCAGAGATGAGAATCCGCAGTTGGAACAGACTGTGCGTGAAGTGTATGCCACAGCTCTAACCTTTGAGGCACAAAGTATGGACAGACGAAAAACAAAAAGCCTTGATGGGAAGTGTGGCTCTTGCCGATTCTTTGAGCTTGAACCGGGGGAAAAGTGTACTGGGTATTGCTCTGGGCGTATGAAGCAAAAGGGCAGATTACAACGCACATATAAGTGCATTGGCTACGAAGCGACCCCGGTCATCATACCGGCAAGCGAAGCGTAAAAACGCTTAGTAACTTAAATTGGTTTTCTGGCATGGGCTGAAAACGCCCGTAAATACTGGGGTTTTCGGGCATCGAATTTTGACAGGCCTACTTAAGTGACAAACCCATCTCATGAAATAGCACGGGGCCGGGAGTGATCATACCGGGGTAACCTGCCACCTGAAGGCGCGTAGTGCAGTCCCCGTGCCTTCACATTAACATCTTAGGAGGGGTGCCGCTTGAGATCATATCGCAAATACATCCCAAAAGACCAGTCAGAGTTTGACCATCGCTGGGCCTGCTGGGCAAGCAATCACAGAGGGTGGGCAAAAGCCAAACGGATGAACAGGCGGCTGGCAAAGCGCAAATTTAACCGAGAGGTGAGATTATGCTGCTTATCAGGATCATGATTTACATTGCCGTGGTATCGGCAGTCATCATCTTTTTCTATGGGGCAAGCGGAGGAGACGCACCATGACCGCAGATGATTTGGACGTATGGATTAATTACCTATTGGAGGGTAAACGATGAGCAACTATCAGAGAATTTATTTTAGGCTGCGCCATCACGGCCTATCTGAAGCCGGTGCACTTGGCTGCCTCGGGAACTGGGAGTGCGAGAGCAACTGCGAGCCAAACAGAGTGCAGGGTGATTTCTCGCCCTACCGCACAGCCAGTAAGCAGTATGTAGCGGACGTCACAGCCGGAAGGATTTCCAGAGATCAGTTCGGTCACGACGGGAAAGGCTTCGGCATCTATCAGCTTACTTATTTCAGCCGGAAGATGGGCTATTACGATTTCTGGAAGGAATCCGGGAAAGCGCTGGACGACGTGGAGCTTCAGGTGGATTACGCCGTGCTGGAGCTGAAGCAGGATTACGGCAGCCTTTACCAGTATCTCTGCCGCACGGATGACATCGCTGAAGCGGCGAGACGGGTGTGCTGTGATTTTGAAAGACCAGCGTGGAACAACGTTAATGCGCGGTATGCTGCAGCCCTCAGAATCAAAGACGAGATCAATCTGGAATGGCATGATTATCCGGTCGGCGGCGCTATTGAGATTAAGCCGGGGGATATCGAACCGGCGGAACCGAAACTTGAGACTTGGCCTCCCCGCGTGATCGATGAGCATTGTACCGGCTGGCCTGAAGTGTGGATGTTGCAGGCAATCCTGAAGTGCCGTGGATATGCCGTCCTTGTGGACGGCATCTGGGGGAGTGCCCTCACCGATAAGGTCAAGCAGTTCCAGAGGGAGAATGAGCTTGACGCTGACGGAGTAGTCGGCCCGATGTCATGGGCCAAACTTATGGAGCGGGGGTGACACCAATGCAGAATCTTACACCGGCGCAGGCAACCGTTATTGCCTCGATCATCTCAGGGCTTGTGGCAGTCATCGTCTGCCTGATTAACAATCGGGCAGTGGCCAGCAAGCAGAAGATTGCGGAAGCGCAGAGGGACGCAAGGCTTGAGATGTGGATGAAGACCGTGGACCGGAAGCTGGACACACACAACGGATACGCAGAACGATTCGGGGAAATCAGTACAGACATCGCGGAAATCAAGACCGCAATCCAATTTTTGAAGGAGAAATAACATGGACAAGAAAGTATTTATCGTCGTGACGAAAGAAGCGGCCTACAACATGGTGGCGGAATCCGTCGAAGAGGTCAAAAAGGAATTTGACGGCGTGAGCAAAATCTTTCAGGAGGTAGAATGATGGCTATTGACTGGAAACGGAAACTCACAAGCAGAAAGTTCTGGCTGGCTGTGATCGGCCTGGTCAGCGGTCTGCTGATGGCGTTCAAGGTTGACGGGGAGACGGTGGAGACCATCTCAGGCGTGATCATGTCGGCGGCTTCTGTCATCGCCTACATCATCGGTGAGGGCATGGCGGACGCTGCCAACGCAGAGCAGGTCGTCATGGCTCCGATTTTCGGAGAGCCGGTCGAAGACAAAGAGGAATAATTACTACTAAATTACTACCAAACGTAAAAAGTATCAGTAATTACTATATGCTTGGCTTCGGCGGCGAGGGTTCGAATCCCTTTCTCTCCGCCATACAAAAAGACGAGGAAATGATGGATTTCCCCGTCTTTTCTTTATTTCCTCAAACTTTCCGTAATGAAAAGTTACACACGCTCGCCGGCGTCCGTAGTAGTCTGTATGCCGTTTTTTACGTCCGTAAAGGCACATAAACGGTAAAATTACTACGGATTTACTACCGTTTTGCTGAGGTCAGCCAGTAGTAAATCCGTAGTAATCGCGCATCGCCTGGACGTCGGCAGAGACGTCTTTCTGCGAGAGCTTGACGTAAATTTTGTGAACGGTCTCGATGTTGGACCAGCCGCCCAGGACCATGATGGTGCGCTCGGACCATTTGAGATGGTATCCCAGGCTGGCAAAGGATCTTCGGAGATCGTGCGGGGAGCAGGGCGGGAGACCGGCAGCGGTGCAGATCTCAACGATCCTTCGGTTCAGTGTGGAGCGGGGGACTGTGACCACCTTCCCGGATTCCGGGATCAGCTGCTGCAGGCGGGGGATCACGATGGGCACGGTTCTGGTGGAGGTCCGGTTCTTGTTCGTCTTCTTCTCCACCAGCTTGAAGTTCTTATCCGGGACCATTGCCCCACGGACGAAGATGTCCGTCTCTGTGATGTCACTCGCCGCATCCAACTTCAGCAGCTCTGACATCCGGAGACCGTGCAGCATGAGAAGCGCGGCCGTTTCACATCGGTCTCCTTCAACGGCCTTCAGGAAGGTCTGGATCTGTTCATAGTCCAGGAAGTCTTCATTCGATTCCGGAATTGCAGGCAGGTTTACTTCCGGGACCGGAATCTTTGCGTCCCTGTATGAGGCAGAAACAAGACCCCAGGCGTTTTTCAAAGTCTTGGGAGATGTTTCTTTTGCCTCGTCGTTCACCATTGCCTGGTGATCGATCTTGCCCACGGGTAGAGGCATATAAGCCTTGAAGCGGTTCTTGTATATGATCTCATATCCGCAGATGGTGGACGGGGACAGAACGCCATCGTTCTTGTCGATGTACTCCCGCAGGACCTGCCTGAGCGGGCGCTTCTCCGGATGGGCTTTCATCTCGGCGATGCCGGAGCGGAGCGCGTCGATCTTTGCTTTATATTGCTTCTCGTTCTCGGCCTTGATGGTTTCACGTGTGCCGTTTACCATCAGCTGGCCGAGCAGGCTGCCGTCGGCAAGGACCCGGTACTTCGGGTACTTCGCGGGCGGCTTTTTTTCGCGCTTCTTCCTGGCGATCCGCTCCCCGCAGATCATGCAGAAGACAGACTCATCCGGGACCGCGTGGTTACAGTATGGGCATTTCATATTTGCGCATCCTCAATTCAGTGAGTGAGAAAGACCCAGATTGCTTTTAGGAAGGAGAGAACTAAAGCAACATTCGGGATCAGGATTATAAGCCCCATCACGATTACGAAAACGGCAAGAAGAACACTTTTTACTTTCTCACGTAGTTTTTTCATTGGTCACCTCACGATGCTGGTAAAGGCAACTGCCTTACCGAGGATCCGGACCGCATTCATATCAATCCCCCAATAGACGAGGGGACGATACTGCGGGTTCTCCGGTTCCAGAACGACATGATCCTCATAAAGGTGCACGCGTTTCAGGGTGGCCTCGTCGTTGATCAGAACGGCAGCGATCTCACCGTCGTCCACAGTCTCCTGCTGCCGGATGTATACGATGTCGCCATCGAAGATCCGGGCGTTGATCATGCTGTCACCCTGGCAGCGCAGAGCAAAGTCCGCGTGGACGTGCTCCGGCGCGGAAACATCACCTTCAATGTTCTGCTCTGCGAGAATTGGTGTGCCGCAGGCAATAGTGCCAACCAGAGGAACGCTGCGCATGGCGGGTATGTTCGTGATATTATTAGCCCCAAACCTTATGTCTGGTGGTAAGTAGTCGGTAATATCAAAAGACGATTTTCGTTCAAGTTCTGTTCCCATTGTCGACAATGGTTCGAGCCACTCGGAGCGCTCCATTGGAACGTCATACCCGATTAGCCAAACAGGATTGACATTCATCTCATTAGCAATTCGGTAAACGACATCCTGTTTTGCCTCATATTCACCACGACAATAGCGGGTCATATTCGACCTGTTGATATCGCACTTTTTTGCAAGCTCAGTTTTGGTAATATTTTTTATACGGAGCAGTTCGTTTAACCTATCTGCGAACGTAGCCACTTTTCCTGTCGCCAAAGTGCTCACCTTCCTTCTGGATTCTATTATAAAGTATGTGTAAAGATAAATCAACAAGAAATTGCGAAAACTCAAAAATATTTGTTGACATATCGCAACAATAGTGCTATGATACCGATAGTTGAGATTTCTCAACAACAACACGACACGAAAGGAGGACATTTGATGGCACGCTTCAACTATTCCGCACTGCTGGGACTGATGAAGGAAAAGGGCTTCACTCAGGAAGCTCTCGCAAATGCTGCCCACATGAGCCATAGCCAGCTCAACGTAAAGTTGCAAGGCCGGTATCCGTTTAAGCAGACGGATATCCAGAACATTGTCGATGTACTGGATATCGCGCCAGCGGATATCGGCCGATATTTTTTTACTGTTTGAGTTGAGAAAACGCAACAGAAAGGAGAATATCACATGGAAAAAGACAAACTGCACGATTTGGTTGCGTCCGCGGTTATCAACAGCATACTGAAAGACATTATTCGAGAGACCCAGGGTGAAGAGACTTTGAAGGAACTCGAAGAGCTCACGACGCTGCGAGGCAGAATCCAGAAGTGCATGGATGAGCCGAAGCTGATTTCCTTCGAGGACGTGGAACGCTTCAACCGGCTCGTCAGCAAGCACTTCCCTGAGCGGGGTGAGCGAGATGCCGAGGCTGACATGGATCAATAAGGCGCCGCCGGTTAATGTACTGAGCGCCCTGTTCCGGGAGCGGATGAGGATGCAGCGGATCCGCTCGGACGATGTGGGCAAGGCGTTCGGGTGCACCGGAGACAATGTCCGGGCGATGCTCCGGAGACCGGCGAAGAAGTGGAAGGTCGGAGACATCATGACCTTCTGTGACGCGGTCGGGGTGCCGTATGAGGAGGCTTTCGATGCCGCCACAAGATAAGAGCGGCCCTGCCGGATGGGGGTCCGACAAGGCCGCAGGAACTTGATGAGCTACGGATATTATATCCGGAAAGGAACACGATGTCAAACGAAGAATTAATCCGCGAACAGCGGACGCGGGTGCTCGCCTGCATCTGCCACGGGGCGGACCTTGCGAACACCAGGGACTGGATCTCGATGCACACCGGCCTGAGCGACCGGGTGGTGCGGCAGCGAATTGAGGAGCTCCGGAACGAGGGACACCTGATCTGTAACCTGCAGAACGGGAAAGGCTACTTCATCGCAGAGAACGACGAAGAAGTCGAGCTTCAGTACAGACAGGACTGCGCCAGGGCAATGAGCATTCTGAGAAGGATCAAGCCCTTCCGGCACTACCTGCGGTCACTGGATGAAGAACGAGGCGACCAGGTCACCTTCGAGGAGATGGCACTGGAAGAAATTATCAGTAAAGGAGAACTGTAATCATGGCAGACAAGATCAAGAAGAGCGCAAAGGCGCATGTGAGATACAAGACCAGTGACGGACAGATCGTTCCGGGCGCAACCACCATCACGGGGCTGCTGAATAAGCCTTTCCTCGTTACCTGGGCAAACCGGCTGGGGCTGGAAGGGATCGACAGCAGCAAGTACACGGACGAGGCAGCGACCGTCGGCACGCTGGCCCACGCGCTGATCCAGGCGGACCTGCAGGACGACACCATCGACCGGGACCTCTACAGCAAGCAGCAGATGGATCTGGCCGAAAACGCGGTGCTCAGCTTCTTCGAGTGGAAGAAGCGCCACAAGATCGACGTGGTCTTCTGCGAGAAGCAGATGGTCAGCGACACGATGCGTTACGGCGGCACGGTGGACTGCTACTGCATTTTGGACGGGAAGCCGACGCTGCTGGACTTCAAGACCGGCAAGGCGATTTACGAGGAGTATTTCGTACAGCTGGCAGCTTATGCCGAGCTCCTGCGGGAGAACGGATGCCCGGTGGAAGAGGTCCGGATCCTGCGGGTAGGCAGGGACGAGACCGAAGGCTTCGAGGAGCGGAGCGTAGCGGACACCAGGAAGTGGTTCGACATCTTCAAGCATCTGCTTGATATCTACTATCTGAAGAAAGAACTGGGGTGGAAGTAATGAATATCTACGAAGCAATCGGCAGCATCATGAAGAAGGGTGTTGCCATCGGAAAAGAAAAGAGAAATCAGCAGCAGAACTTCATGTACCGCGGGATCGACGACGTGATGAACGTTTTTCAGCCGCTGATGAGCGAGGCGGGAATCTTCATGGTCCCCGAGGTCCTGGAGGCGAAGAGAGAGGAGCGGCAGTCAAGCAGGGGCGGCAACCTGATCTACTCCATTCTGAAGGTGCGTTACACCTTCTATGCCGAGGACGGCAGCAGCGTGAGCGCGGTCGTGATCGGTGAAGGCATGGACAGCGGAGACAAGGCCAGCAACAAGGCGATGGCCGTGGCGATGAAATACGCGATGTTCCAGACCTTCTGCATCCCGACGGAAGAGATGCCGGACCCGGATGCGGAGACGCCGCCGCCCAGCAGGCCGCAGAAGCCGGCGCAGCAGAGACCGCAGCAGCCACAGCAGCCGGCGTCGAGACCGGAAGCACCGCAGCAGGCACCGCAGCAGCAGGCACCGCAGCAGGCTGCGAGGCGGCAGCGCCAGGCACCGCCACCACCGGATGTACAGCCGGAACCTATGGAAGCCGAGGACGGATACTACTACTGCAAGGACTGCGGACAGATCATCAGCGAGATCAAGCTTCAGAACGGGCAGCAGATGAGCCCGAAAGAGGTGGCCGTGATGGGGATGCAGAACTTCGGTGATCAGCTCTGCTACAACTGCGGAGCCGCCAGGATGAAGGCAAGGCGGGCCGGATGAAGATCTTCGGGGCCAGGTATGAGAAGGGGGAGCTCCACCTCAAGTGTGAGCCCCCCGACGGGCTGAAGTTCGTGTACGGATTCAAGGAGGGCTTGTATGAGATCCTGCCGCAGAAACGCGAAAAGAAACGCCGGAGCCTGGATGCGAATGCGTACGCGTGGGTGCTTATCGACCAGATTGCGGCGAAGGTGGGCACAGCTCCTCTGGACGTTTATCGAAATGCGGTCCGGGACACCGGCGGGGTCTCGCTGCCGGCTGAAGAGGTGCCGCTGGATCAGGTTGAGTCATTTATACGTGAGTGGGTCGGCAACCACCTCGGTAGACAGGTTAAGATTTTCGATGCGTACCGATGCGGTGCTGTCAACATTATCCGCGTGTTCGGTTCCTCGGATTATGACACATCGCAGATGGCACGGTTTATTGACGGCCTGGTTCAGGATGCTCAGGTGCTCGGAATCGAGACGAAGGACCCAGCGTACATCAGGAGCCTGCTGGACAGCTGGGAGGCGCGGAAATGAGTTTGGAAGAACTCAGTGAATGGTTCAACGAGCATTACGACGAGTTCCACGAAGAGAACCATGACGATTACGGAGAGGTGAACGGGGATGTCGGGGGCGCATAGAACGTGCTTCCTTTGCGGGAGGAACGGCAGCGAGGATCCGCTGGACCGGCACCACATCTTCAACGGACCGTACCGCAAGAAGAGCGAGAAGTACAAGCTGGTCGTGGATCTATGCCACTACCGCTGCCACATCTTCGGCAAGTACGCGGTGCACAACAATCCAGACACCATGCTGTTCCTGAAGTACGAAGGCCAGAAGAAGGTCATGCGGGAGCAGGGCTGGGACACGAAGCGGTTCATCCGGGAGTTTGGAAAAGACTACGAAGCAATCTATATGAATCACATCAAGAATATGGAGGGGCAAGATGCTTAACCACATCGTTATTATGGGAAGGCTCACGAGAGATCCTGAGCTGAGGACCACACAGAGCGGCGTATCGGTGGCCTCGTTCACCGTGGCCGTGGACCGGGACTATACGCCCCAGGGCGGGCAGAAGCAGACAGACTTCATCGACTGTGTCGCATGGCGGCAGGGTGGAGAGTTCGTCAGCAAGTACTTCCGGAAGGGCAGCATGATCGTCGTTTCCGGGAGAATGGAAAGCCGGAAGTGGACCGACCGCGACGGGCAGAACCGGACAAGCTGGGAGATCCAAGTGGACCACAGCTACTTCGGGGAGGCCAAACGTCAGGACGGATACAGCCAGATGGACGGTGGATACAGCGACGGATATGCCGGAGGCGAGCCGCAATACACCGCACCGCAGAAGCCGCGGACGATGGGCTACGGCGCCCAGGGAACGCCCTTCCAGGAGCAGGCGCAGCAGCAGAGTATGTATGGCAGCCCTTCTCCCTACGAAGAGCTGGAGGACGACGGAGAGTTCCCGTTTTGAGGAGGACGAGATGGACAGGAAGCAGTTCACGTTCTATGACAGCTTCGCGATTGCTGCCAAGAAGCTGAAAAGTAAGCAGGCCCGCTGCGAGTTCTATGATGCGATCTGCGACTATGCGCTACATGAGATCGAACCGGATCTGGATCTGATCTCCGATGCTGCAGCAATGGGATACGCCCTGGTGAAGCCGATCCTGGACGCAAGCAGGCGGAAAGCAAAGAGCGGGCAGAAGGGCGGCTCCGCGAAAGCAGACGAGAAGCAAGAGGAAACCGAAAGCATCGAGGAAGCATATCCCGAGCAAGAGGAAGACGAAAGCAAACCGGAAGCAAACGAGGAGCAAGAGGAAGACGAAAGCAAGAATAAGGACAAGAAAAAGGACAAGAAAAAGAATAAGGACAAATGTCTTACTCCCCTTACCCCTCAGCGGCGGGAGCAGATGATCTACGAGGTGTTCAACGAGCACAGAGCGGATCTGCCGATGGCGGTTCTTGAGTGGGTGCAGTACAAGATCGAGAAGCGGCAGCCTTACCAGGAGACCGGGCTTCGGAATCTGCTGGCTCAGATCCGGAACAGTGCGGATGAATACGGGGACGAGGCGATGGTGAGCGTGATCCGCAGGAGCATGAGCGCCAACTACCAGGGGATCGTTTTCGACTGGCTGAAGAAAGATCAGCCGAAGCCGAAGCAGTACACCACCCAGGAGAACTACAAGGCTCCGACCAAGAAGCTGACTGTGGACGAACTCTACGGGCTGGTGGACAAGATATAAAAACGCCGCTCACAGCTGACACCTGTGGGCGGCAAGGGAAAACATCACGAAGGGAGAATATCACATCATGACAGATTATGCAAGCCCCATCAGGATTGTGGATGAAGATCCGGAGATCCGGTTTGACGTCCCGAAGAGCTTCCGGATGAAGGCCGCGCACAAAAGAGACCGGTTCTTCCGGGACTACGGTCTCACGCTGCTGGTGGTGTTTCTGGTGGCCGTGCTCATGATGGCCGGGTGCATCATCACCGGCGTCATCGTGCGGCACAACACGCTGGAAGAAGCCAGGGCGGAATATGCACAGGCGATTGAGGATTACAAAGCCGCCGAGGCTCAGTCGGAGCAGGCCAAGTACTGGCTCTCCGGAGACGCCAGCCGGGAGGCGTGGGTCAATCAGTCTATCGTGACCGCAGCGAAGGCTGCCGGTGCCAAGGAGATGCAGAACGACGTGCAGAAGGGCGGCGTGATCATGACGATCATCGCGAGGATGATGAACCGCTCTTACCCGGGAACGGTGCAGGAAGTTGTCGCCCAGGAAGGGCAGATCCCGTTTTACTCCGGGGACAACACCTACACGCAGCACGACTGGGACATCGCGGAGCAGCTGCTGCGGCCGTACCTGGTGGACGGGGTCGTTCCGAACGGCCTGACCGAGGACTTTGTCTACGCGGAGTGGACACCGAACGACTATGTGTTGCGGGACCAGTGGGTCAAGGACAGCAGCGCTCACTATCTGAGATATGGGGGATAAGAATATGGCAACGAAGAGGAAATACGGCGAAGAACAGTTCGAGGCAGTGATCCTGCAGCGGGCGTTCGGCAAGGGAACCTCCGCGATTGCGGACGAGCTTGGATGCTCCAAGAATTTTACAACCTGTGTGGCGATCGTCTTTGACGCGGTGAAGAACCGCGAGTGGGACAAGGCAGTTGAATCGTTCATCCGGTACAGGCCGACGATGTCCCTGATGGACTGGGCGGCGAGGAAGGCCGGTACGACGGTCCCACTGGAAGTCAAGCAGAAGATCGAACATGAACTGGATGCGAGCCGGAAGAAGATGCTTGAGGACGTCAAGAAGGAGACCGAGGCGAAGAAAGCGGAACCCGCGGTGCCCCAGGCCCAGGCCGTGACATGCGCTCCGGAACACTGGCCGGAAGAGAAGCTGATGCTGGCGCAGATGATCACGGCACTGAACAAGCAGAATGAGCTACTGGAAACCTTAATGGACGTCGTGATACCCAAGTATGTGGGAGACATCAAAGACAACCTCAATGCCAATTTCGACGTGCTGCAGAAGCAGATGCAGGGCTGCGAGGAAAAGATGGAGGCCGTGAAGCTGGCGCTCAGGAAGAGAGGCATGTAATGCCATGAAAGACTATTCGACGCAGGGCGGGACCTGGAAGGAGTGCCCGCAATGCGGGAAGAAGTTCTTCTGCACAAGCCCCGAATGGGCGTACAAGCGGCCGGTCAGCGTGGACGGGAAGAGCTCGATGTGGTTTTTCGACAAATACTCCTGCATGAGAGTGTTTGATGAGGGGTACGAGAAGCAGAAGGCGAAGATGCGGAGCGAGAACGCGAAGCTGCAGCACAAGAGGCAGCAGGAAGGAGGCGGGCAGATGGCGAAGCTTGACGAAAAAGTTTTTCTCGCGGCTTTGGCGGAGAGGTTTGCCGATTACGTCCCGGCGAACACTGCAAAGGCAATCTTATCAGACATAAGAGCCGAGCTTGAGAACTACCAGCTTGTAACCGTGATCCCAGGGACGCCGGCAGCGGATGAGACGGAGGATCTGGTGAAGCTGTGGCTGAACGCAAAGACTGTGGAGGGTTTGTCGGCCAAGAGTATCGAACAATATGAGTATTACCTCGGCAGGATCCGGCAGGACATCGGGGTTCCGTTCGGAAAGCTGACAATCGACCACGTCAGAAAGTATGTAGCTGACGAGCTGCAAAGAGGCGTAGCAAAAACCACTGTGCAGAATTATCAACGGGTGCTTTTCCAGTTTCTTCGCTGGCTCAACGAAGAGGGCTACATCAGCAGCAACCCGTGCCGGACGATGAAGACGATCAAGGTGCCGAAGCCGAAAAAGGACCCGTTCACCCAGGAGCAGGTCCAGCTGATAAAGGAATCCACCAACAATGTCAAAGAGCTGGCCATTGTCTATTTTCTGCTGGCCACCGGGTGCAGGGTAGGGGAAGTGGTCAGGATCAATCGGGAAGATGTGGACTGGCGCAAAATGAGCCTCAATGTTACAGGGAAGGGAAACAAGACCCGCGAGGTTTATTTCGATGAGGTCACGGCGATGATGGTTCAACGGTATCTGGCAACGAGGAAGGACGACCATCCAGCGCTCTTTCTCAGCAAAACTGGCGACTACTTCACGACGAGTGGGATTCAGGCAATGATGCGCCGCATCGGCAGAAAAGCAGGGTTCCAGGCAAATCCGCACCGGCATCGCCGCACGCTGGCTCAAACCTGCCTCGACAGAGGAATGAACCTGGAAGAGGTTCAGGCTATTCTTGGGCACGAGAAGATCGACACGACGCTGAGATATGCACGTGCCAGCCAGAAGAATGCCGAGAACAGCTACAGAAAATTTGCATGCATGTAGGGGGCAGAGATGGAAAGCTGGAAGAACTGTGAAAACTGCAGGGATCGGGGCTGTTACTGGTGGATGAAGCAGGCAGGGATCGTGACGGAGAAAAACTGCGTTGACTGGGAACCGATCCGATGCAGATGCGGTGGGGCGCTGAGCACGACCAGAGAGCACAACGGCAGGAGATACCGGCACTGTTACAGCTGCCACAGCGAATTCTTTGAGGAGGGGTGAGCATGGCTGAATACATCAACCGTGATGCGTTTCTTGAAAAGCAACGTACATGGTACTGCAAGGACTGTGACAGGCGCAAGAACACAAGAGGAAAATTAGTCTATGAGATCGGAGAAGCTCCGTGCCGTGCATGTGATATCGGAACTATGCTGGACGCTGTTGAGGACTATCCTGCCACCGACGTGGTGGAGAGGAAGACCGGGAAGTGGATTCACAATACTCTTGGCGAAACCAAAATGCCAATAGTGAAATGCTCTGAATGCGGATTGAAAGAAGTGTGGTATGAGGTTGAAGGGATGGGTTTTGCATTGCACGGACAAAAGTATGCCAACTTCTGCCCGAACTGCGGAGCCGAAATGGCAGGAGGCGAATAAGGATGTATGAGGCGCTTGTTTTAAAGCTGAGAACATGGGAAAAAGCTGGTTTAAGTAATAGCCATGTATTCAAGGAAGCCGCCGATGCCATTGAGAAGCTGTGTTCTTTTGTAGGCGCGGAAGACGCAGAGAGAATGGAAGCATACCCGCCGAAGGAGAAAACATGAAAAGCAAAAGCTATCTGTTCACGTACTGCTATGAATGCGACAATCACACGATTGGATTCGGGAGCGTAACGATGACGCAATCGGAATACACGCCGATCAATCAGGCGGTGATTGATGACGCTATCGAATGGGTGCGGAAAGAAGCCAATGTGCCAGCCGACAGGAAAATAGCACCGCTGGCGTTCATCCGGTTTGAGGACGAGGAAGAAACTGTTGCGCATTGTAACCTTGAAGAAAATGCGAACTATATTGCAGCGATCCTAGATGCAGATGCGGACGGGAAAGTGTGGACACCGCCGAAGGAGGACTGAATGGCAAGACACTACGTGAGTCCGGCAGCAATCTGCCCGTTCTATAAAATGGAGGAGACCACCAAGGTCTACTGCAAAGGCGTGGAAGAGGGGGCGCTTTCCATCCAGAGCTGGAAGACGGATGCGAAAGCGTACAAGGACCGGTACTGCAAAGGGGCCTGGGCCAGATGCCCTGTGGCCAGGATGCTGTTTGACAAGGAATAAAAATTTTCAGAGGTGGGGATTCGGTTTCGAGTCCCCGCTTTTTATACTGTTTGCAGACCGACAGGAGGGCGGCAATCGTGGGCAAGCACAGAGACTGGACAGAGATTGAGAAAGACTACCAGGAGAACGGTCTGAGCTTAAAAGAGCTCGCGGTGAAGTACGGCGTCTCCATATCCACACTGAAGAAAGCGGCCATGAGGCAAGGCTGGGGCAAGGGAAGGGTGGCACCAAAGCGGCGGCAGGCAGCTGACCGGGTGAAAGCAGCTCTTGCAGAAGTGGAGGAAATGGAACCAAATGGAACCGATGAAACGGAACCGGAACAAATGGAACCAAATGGAACCGAGGTGGTTCCATTTTACCCGGAAGACCAGACAATCCTTCCAGCGGAGAATGACAAGGAACGGTTTCAGAGAATCGTTGACGGGATGCTGGACCGGGTGGAGGAAGCCATCTGTAAGGTGGACACATCGAACGCGGGAGCGGTCAAGCTGTTGACGGCAGCGCTGAAGGATCTCAGGAGCCTGAAGGGACTGGACAAAAGCCCGCTGGATCTTGAGGAACAGAAGGCCAGAATCGAGAAGCTCCGCAGCGAGACGAGGATTGTCGAGGATGCCGATGAGTATGGCGTGATCGTGCTGCCCGAGATCGAGGTGCTGACACCTCCGGAGGAAAAGCATGGTTGATCTTGCCAGGCCGAGATCGCCGAAGGTGATCTGGAGGCCGCAGCCGAGGCAGGCTGTGATGCTGAGCCGAGGTGAGGATGAGGTCTTCGTGGGAGGATCCGCCGGCGGAGGCAAGAGCGAAACCGAAGTTATCGCCCCGCTGAGGCAGGTCGAGATCCCGCACTTCCGCGGTCTGATTCTGCGAAAGACATACAAGGAGCTGGAGGAACTGCTGGGCAAGGCCGAGCGGTATTATCCGAAAGCATTCCCGAGAGCCAGGTTTAACGGCTCCAAATATACATGGACCTTCCCGAGCGGAGCAAAGATCGAGTTCGGGAATCTGGAGCACACGAAGGACAAGTACAAATACCAGGGCCGAGCGTTTGACTTCATTGGGTTCGATGAGCTGACGCACTTCCTCTTTGAAGAGTATGTGTACCTGGGGTCCCGTAACCGTCCAAACGGACCGGGTACCAGAGTGTACCGCATGTCTTCCGGAAACCCGGGAGGCGTCGGGCACGGATGGGTGAAAGACCGGTTCGTCACAGCTGCAAAGCCTGAGACGACGATCTGGGAGAAGGTCGAGATCGTTCATCCAGATGGCTTCGTTGAAGTGCAATGGCTGAGCCGGGTATTCGTGCCGTCGAGCCTGTTTGATAACCAGGAGCTGATGCGCAACGACCCAAAGTACGCAGCGAGGCTGGCAGCAATGCCGGAGAAGGAGCGCAACGCACTTCTCTATGGAGACTGGGACAGTTTCGCAGGCATGTTTTTTGAGGACTTCCGCACAACACCGGATCTGCGGATGGCAGCGGCAAAGGGCTTCCAGATGAGCGAGAAGCAGCTGCAGCGGGAGCGGCGCTTCGTCCATGTGATCGATCCCTTCGAAATTCCAAACGACTGGAAGATCTTCCGCAGTTTTGACTGGGGCAGCAATAAGCCCTTCAGCGTGGGCTGGTGGGCGATGGACTATGACGGCGTGGCTTATCGCATCCTGGAGATGTACGGATGCACAGATTCGCCGAACACCGGCCTGCACTGGCCTGCAGAACGCGTGGCGCAGGAGATCAAGAAGGTCGAGCAGGAACACCGCTGGCTGAAGGGCAAGCGGATTCAGGCGGTTGCGGATACGGCCATCTGGATTGAGGACGGCGGCCCGAGCATTGCCGAGCGCATGATGAGCCAGGGCATCTATTTCCAAAAGGCAGACAAAGAGAGGCTACCGGGCTGGGACCAGGTGCATTCGAGGCTGGCCTTTGACGACAATGGATTCCCGATGATGTACGTCTTCAGCAACTGCAAGGCGTTCATCCGGACGATTCCGACACTGCAGTATGACGAAGTAAAGACGGAAGATCTGGACACGGACGGTGAGGATCATGTGGCGGACGAGGTGCGGTATTTCTGCATGATGCGGCCGATCAAGCCAAGGCTGGCGACGCCTCCTAGTGAATACTACAAGAGTCCGCTGAAGATCTTTCTGGATATAGACGAAGAAGATCTGATGCCGGCTATTGCGAGGCCGAGAATGGAGATCATCAATGGCAAGAAATGAATTCGGAAATATGGCAGTGGCACAGAGCCTGGACATGAGCGCGGTACCGGATACGGGAGAGATCGCGCCGTTCCAGCGCCTGCCGATCAGCAAGACGGAGATATCAGGGGCGTATCAGACGCTGATGGACTACCGGCAGGGCAAGGCGAGTCTGGAGCAGCGCCTCATCGATAACCAGAAGTGGTACACACTGCGGCACTGGGAGTATCTCCGGCAGCAGGAGCAGCAGAAGCTGGGAAAGAAACAGGTTGAACCCACGAGTGCGTGGCTCTTCAACTCCATTGCCAACCGGCACGCCAGCGCGATGGACAACTTCCCGTCTGCCAATATCCTGGCGAGGGAGGAAGGAGACAAGGACGAGGCGCAGATCCTCTCTTCCGTCATCCCGGTGATCCTGGACCGCTGCGGGTTTGAGCAGACCTATTCCGACGTCATCGACGACAAGTGCGAGAGCGGCACCGGCGTCTACGGGATCTTCTGGGACGCGGGGCTGGACCACGGTCTTGGCGGCATTTCCGTCAAGTGCGTGGACCTGATGAACCTGTTCTGGGAGCCGGGCATCACGGACCTGCAGGACTCCAAGAACCTGTTTTTCGTTTCCGCAGAGGACAACGACACACTGGAGTCTGCCTATCCGCAACTGAAAAACAGGCTGGCCGGGCAGACGCTGCAGCTGCCGAAGTACACCTATGACGAGACTGTCGATACCGGGAAGAAGTCCACGGTGGTGGACTGGTACTACAAAAAGCAGGTGAACGGAAGGACGGTCCTGCACTACTGCAAATTCGTGGCGGGCCAGGATGAACCGCTCTTCGCGTCAGAGAATGACGAGATGTACACGGAGCGCGGCTGGTATGATCACGGGCGCTATCCCTTCGAGGTGGACCGCGGGTATCGCTGCAAGGGCACCATTGCCGGATTCGGGTATGTGGACATCGCGAAGTCCGCTCAGGAGTACATCGACCGCGGCGATCAGGCGATGCTGCAGAACATGCTCTTCAACGCCAGGCCCCGTCACTTCATCCGGAACGACGGCAGCGTGAATGAGAAAGAGTATGCCGACGTCACCAACGACTTCATCCACGTAGACGGAGCCCTGGGGCAGGACAGCATCCAGCCGGTAACACCGAACCCGATGAACGCGATGTATGAGACGATCATCGCGAACAAGGTGCAGGAGCTGAAGGAGACCACGGGCAACCGCGATGTCACCACCGGCGGCACCGGCGGAGGCGTCACGGCAGCTTCGGCTATTGCGGCCATGCAGGAGGCAGGAAGCCGACTGGACCGCGACATGAACAAGGGCAGCTACCGGGCCTTCCGGGAAGTGGTGTATCAAGTGATTGAGCTGATCCGCCAGTTCTACGACGTGCCGAGGTGGTACCGCATCCTGGGCGACCGGGGCATGGAGCAGTTCATCCAGTTCAGCAACAAGAACCTTCTGCCGCAGCCGCAGGGTGCGCTGGTCAACGGCGTTCCGATGGAGGCCGGCATCGAGGTCGGATACCGCATCCCCGAGTTTGACATCGAGGTGACAGCGGAGAAGCAGAGCCCGTACAGCAAGGTGGCGCAGAATGAGCTGGCGCTGCAGCTGTATTCCGCGGGATTCTTCGCACCGAACAACGCTGACGCGGCGCTGGTGTGCCTGGACATGATGGACTTTGACCGGAAAGAGTTCGTCATGGAGAAGATCGAGCAGAACGGGACGCTGCTGCAGATGCTGCAGGCGACACAGCAGCTGGCCGTGCAGATGATGGCGCAGGTGAATCCGGAGGCCGCAGCGATGATGCAGCAGCAGTTCGCGGCGCTCACGTCGCAGAGCCTGCCGGGGAATCCGGAAGCGGGCCTGGCAGCGGCGCAGAGTCTGGAAGCGCTTGGGGCCGGAGGCGGGAAGGAAAGCCCGATCACGGCCAAGGCGCGGCAGAGAGTGGCCGATTCCACGAATCCGGGGTGAGCAGATGGTCAGAGCAAGTCTGAAGGTCCTGCGGGACAAGGGCGCGATTGAGATGCGCTGCCAGGGACATGCGGATTTCCGGGAGATGGGCAAGGACCCGGTGTGTGCCGGAGCGTCCGTGCTGGCGGTGACGATGGCACAGTGCGCAGAGACCATGCACGAGAGTGGGAGGCTGCAGAAAAAGCCGGTCGTCACGGTGCGTGGCGGCAATGTGCGTGTTGTCGTGAAGCCGAAACCGGAAGCGTTCCATGACGCGGTGCTGATCTTCGCGGGAATCAGCGTGGGCTTCCAGCTGCTGCAGGAAGCATATCCGGGATACGTCAGCTATTACCAGTTTGATACGGCAGATATCCCTGCCGAGTCAATAGAAAAAGGGTCGTGACCTACCACAGGAGGCATCTATGCAAAGATCCACAAGAATCCCCAGGTTCTTTATCCAGCTCTTCGGAGAAGGAGGCGGAGCCGGAGCCGGGGCAGCAGGCGGAGCGCCTGCAGGGGCAGAAAGCGCGGCACCCGCCCAGCCGCAGCAGGGCGTAAAACAGAATCCGCTTGCCGACGTGCGATACGGGAAGCAGGAAGGCGCGTCCGACGCCGGGGCGCAGCAGGTTGGAAAACCTGCAGGCGACGACAGAACCGCACAGTTCGAGGCGCTGATCAAGGGAGAATATAAGGACCTCTACGACCAGAGGGTGCAGGACACGATCCAGAAGCGGTTAAAAGGACAGGCAGAGACCGTCAACCGCTACAACGCGCTCTCACCGGTGCTGGAGATGCTGGGGCAGAAGTATGGCGTGGACGCCAACGATGCCGAGGCGCTCAGCAAGGCGATCGAAGAGGACTCCAGCTTCTACGAGGATGAGGCCATCGAACGCGGGATGAGCGTGGAGCAGCTCAAGGAAATCAAGAAGATGGAGCGGGAGAACCGCGAGCTCAAGGCTCAGATGGACCGGGAGCGGAACCAGCAGCAGGTGGATCAGATCCTTATGAAATGGCATGAGGATTCCGAGAACTTGAAGACGGTTTACCCGGACTTCGACTTTGACAGGGAGATGCAGACGAACGAGCAGTTCGGCAGGCTTCTGCAGTCGAACATCGATGTGCGCACGGCCTATGAGGTCACCCATCTCAATGACATTATTCCGGCTGCGATGAACTTCACCGCACAGAAAGTGGAGGAGAAGGTCACCAACAAGATCCGCGCGGGCCAGAACCGTCCCCAGGAAGGGGCGATGGGCAACCGCAGCCCTGTTGTCGTCAAGAGCGATCCGTCGAAATACACGAAGGCAGACATGCAGGAGATCTTCCGGCGTGTCTCGAACGGGGAGAAAATCATCCTTTGACGACGATGTCTCCCCTGTATCTGAGGAGGAGATAACATGTTCAACAAATTCCGCAACTTTATTCAGCTGTTCGCAGTGCAGACCACGCTGCTGAACCAGACGGGGAACAACCTGTCCCCCGAAATGAAGACCTTCTATGACAAGGCTCTTCTGTACGCCGCTCAGCCGCACCTGGTGCATCACCAGTTCGGCCAGAGCAGAAACATCCCGAAGAACGGCGGCAAGACTATCGAGTTCCGCAAGTTCACCCCGCTGGGCAAGGCCCTCACGCCGCTCACCGAAGGCGTGACTCCTGCCGGCAACCAGCTGGACGTGACTGCCGATACGGCGACCGTCGTGCAGTACGGCGATTTCATTGCGCTGTCCGACCTGCTGGAGCTCACCGCGATCGACAACGTGATCGTGGAGACCACCCGCCTGCTCGGCGATCAGGCCGGCATCACGATGGACACCGTCGTCCGCGACGCGCTGGTCCAGGGCACCAACGTCATGTACGCGCCCAAGATCGGCGACGGCGGCGCAGAGACCGCAGTCTCTACCCGTACCGGACTCGATGCTACCGCGGTTCTCACTGTGGACCTTCTGGAGCAGGCTGTGGCCTTTCTCCGCTCCCACAACACTCCGACCTTCGATGACGGCTACTACCACGCCATCGTGCATCCCTACACCGTGTACACGCTGCGCAGGGATCCCGACTGGCTGGCGCCGCACCGCGAGGTGGACACCGCCAACATCTATAACGGCGAAGTCGGCGAGCTGGCAGGCGTGAAGTTCTTCCAGAGCACCGAGGCGAAGATCTGGTCCGGCACCGGCTGCCCGAGCGGCCTGGCGGTCTTCGGCACCCTGGTCTTCGGCCGTGACGCTTACGGCGTGACCAACGTCGAGGGCGAGAACCTTCACACCATCGTGAAGCAGAAGGGCTCCGGCGGCACCGAGGACCCGCTGGATCAGCGCAGCTCCATCGGCTGGAAGGCCCTGGAAGTCGCGAAGATCCTGATGCAGCCCTACATGGTTCGCATCGAGCACTGCGACAAGCGCTACAGCGCGACCGCGACCGCGAACTAAGCGGTAAACCGGGGAGGGGAGGCTCCGGCTTCCTCTCCCAACTCTGAGGAGGAAAGATCATGGCAAGCAAGAAACAGATTGAGACTCCGGACACCGAAAAGGTCTGGACAGAAGAGGAAGCATGGGAACCTGTCACGGTAAGGCTGCCGATCATCCCGGGCAAGGAGAAGCAGGAAGCACAGTTTGTCGCGGTCAACGGCCGCGAGTGGACCGTCCCGAGAGGGAAGGAATTCGAGCTGCCGAGATGCGCAGCGCTGGTGCTGCAGCAGGCCGATGACGAGATGCTCCGGGCTGTTGAATACCAGATGAACGCGCCGTACAAGCGCGAGAAGTAAGATTGACAGGGAGTGCCCGGCGGTGCTCCCTGTCGGCATAAAGGGGAGAACACCATGAAAGTAATTGAGGCAATCAACGCGGCAGATCGGCTGAAGCCGAACATGTACACGCTGCCGGATAAGATAAAGTGGCTCAGCAGGCTGGAGCATCGGATCTTCAACGAGAACTACATGACGCACGAGCTGAGCGAGGAAGAGATGAGACCGTTTCTGCCGGAGGACGAGGGTGAGGAGGGCGGCAGCAGGCCGGAGGAGGACCCGGACTTCGTGCCGGGGCTGCCGGGGCCGGAGCAGGCGGCCGAACTCGCACTGGACCTGCCGCACGGATCCTTCAAGAAGCCGGATGCGCGGAGCAAGATGAAGCTGCAGGACCTGACGCCGGATGACGGGGACAAGGACCTGATCGTCGGGGAACCCTGGAACGAGATGTACGTGCACTGGCTGTCGGCGCAGATCGACTGGTACAACATGGAGACGGACGGGTTCAACAACTCCAACGCCATGTTTGAGTCGGTCTACCAGGACTTCAGGCGGACATTCAACCGCAGCCACATGCCGCTGACGGAGAGAAAGATTTATTTCTGAGGTGAGAGATGAGCTACCCGAGACTGAGCTCGCGGAGGAGTGACCGCGTGGTGACGGACACCTTCGCGGGCTACGACCACAACATGAAGATTCCGGACGGGGAGTGGTATGACACCAAGAACCTGACGGCGATGCGCTATCCGATGTTCTCGCCGCGGCCGAAGCGGGCAACTCTTAATGACCAGTTCACGAAGCTGCACGCAATCATCGCGAAGGATTCGCTCTGCTGGATCGACAACGGGACGCTGTACATCAACGGCCTGGCGACAGGACTCACGGGCCTGCAGACGGAGCGGGAGTCGCAGCTGGTCTCGATGGGAGCGTACATCTGCATCTTCCCGGACAAGAAATACATCAACACGATGGACACAAGCGACTATGGGGACATGGGCGCGGTGTGGAACTATTCCGGGACCGTGACCTATTCCATGTGCCACCAGGACGGTACGATCTATCAGCACGTCACAAAAAGCACGACGGAACCGACGAACCCGGCGAACGGGGACGTGTGGATCGACATTGCCAGCGGCAGCGTGAAGGAATACTCCGTGTATACGAAGATCTGGGTAGTGATTGAGACCGTTTACACCAGGGTGAACTTCACCACATCCGGCCAGGTGAGTTCCGCCTTCAAGGAATATGACGGGGTGAACATCACCGGGATGCACGAGGACGAGAGCAGCGACCTCAACGGAAGCAAGATCCTCTATGCCGTGGGGCAGGAGAACAACAGAGACTTCATTGTCATCATCGGGATTCAGGAGGAGTCCTTCAGCGAGACGGCAGAGATCCGCATCAGCAGGGACGTGCCGGACATGGACTTCGTCTGTGAGGCGCAGAACCGGCTGTGGGGCTGCTTCTACGGCAACATCCCGGGGAAGGGCAACATCAACGAGATCTACTGCTGCGCCCTGGGGGACTTCAAGAACTGGGAGCAGTACCTTGGCGTCAGCACGGACAGCTGGCGGGCGTCGAGAGGATCGGACGGGCCCTGGACCGGCTGCATCAATTATCTTGGATCGCCGACCTTCTTTAAGGAGAACATCATTCACCCGGTTTCCGTTTCTTCCGTGGGAGCGCATCAGGTCGGGGACCTGCCGGCACGGGGCGTGCAGCAAGGCAGCCACGCGTCACTGGCCGTGGTCAACGAGACGCTGTACTACAAGGCGCGGACCGGCATTGTGGCGTATCAGGGCGGCATCCCGGCGGACGTGGGGCAGGCCCTGGGCGAAGAGAAATACTACAACGCGGTGGCCGGAGCGTTCGGCGACCGGTACTACATCAGCATGCGGGACGGGCACAACACGTGGCATCTGTTCTGCTACGACGTGAAGAAGGGAATCTGGATGCGTGAGGACAACCTGCACGCGGAGGGCTTCGCCTGGTGGGGCGATGAGCTGTACGCGAAGGTTGGAAACAGCATCCTGGCCCTGAACGGGACAGAGGGGACACCGGAGACTCAGGTGGACTGGTATGCCGAGACGGGAATCCAGTACTACCAGCAGCCGGACCGGAAGTTCCTCAGCCGGTACAACATCCGGCTGAACATGGAGCGCGGATCGAAGATGCAGATCTTCTTTGAATACGACAGCAGCGGGCTGTGGGAGTTCCAGCAGGAAGTGAAGCTGCCGGTAATGGGCACGGCGATGATCCCGGTGAGGCCGAGGCGCTGTGACCACATGCGGATGCGGCTGGAAGGATCGGGAGACGTGCGGATCTTCAGCATCGCGAGAATCCTTGAGCTGGGGAGTGATGCGTAAATGTACACACTGAAGCCACCGATGCTGTCCGGGGACGCGGGGCGGGATCTGGCGGCGCTGCGGGACTGGGCGTGGCAGCTCTCCCGCAGCCTGGAGACCGTCGAGGCGGCAGGCAGCAGCGGGAACGTGGTGAGCTACGGCCCGAACGGGCAGCAAATCCAGACACCTGCAGGGAGCGGCGGGACGGACAAGGCCAGCATCGAGGCAATCCGGAAGAACGCCGGAGAGCTGCGGGACATGATCGTCAAGTCTGCGGAGAATATGCAGTCACAGATTGACGAGATCGAGCTGACGACGTTCTACGTCAAGTACGCGGACGATTTCACCGGGACTTATCCCGAGACGATGTACAATACGCCGACGGCCAACACGGCGTATATGGGCGTCTGCTCTTCCAGCAGCACGACAGCACCGACGGACCCGAGCGTTTATACCTGGAGCAAAATCAAAGGCAACACAGGGGCGCAGGGGCCGCAGGGAATCCCGGGGACGACGGGTGCTGACGGGCGGACCAGCTACCTGCATATCAAATATTCCAACGACGGGCAGAGCTTCACGGTAGACCCGGACACAGGGATCGCGGACGGCGAGACGCTGGGCACATGGATCGGCATGTATACGGACTATACGGAGAACGACAGCTCCGAGTTCAGCGCCTACTCATGGAAGCGATTTTCCGACGACACCGAGCTGCGGGCGCTGATCACCGCAGGGGACCAGGCAGTCCGGAGCTATGTGGACAGCAAGACGGAAGAGTACAACAGCCTGTATGTCGCAAAGAGCGAGTACGGGACCTTCACAGAATCGATCAACAGCCGTATCGAGACTACGGCCAGAGGCGTGCTGGAAGGCTACAACTACGGCAGCGCGATTCAGAGCATGCAGGACAGCATCAACCTGATTCAGGGGTACTTCACCAACATCACGGGCGAGATCCGCAGAGGAATTGTCCAGGACCCGAGCACGGGCGACTATGTGACCGGGATCGCAATCTCGCAGAACCTGCAGTTTTCCGGAGAGTGCGGCGGAGATGACCCGAACAATCCGGGAGACGGCTATACCTACTACTATCTGACAAGTAATCAGACCTTCGGCCTGTACACGTCGACCGGCTGGCAGTTCTGGATCGACGGATACAAGAAAGGCTGGTTCGATTCTGCGGACGGGATGCTGCACGTGGCGACCATCTACGTCGAGGAGAAGATCGTGCACAGCGGGTACTGGGAGACGAAGAACAGCGATATCAACGGATATCACATGTTCGAGATCAGCTACATCGGAGGGTAAGAGATGCCATCTGTAACATTTGGAAAAGACCGGAACTGGGAAGGATACATTCGCGTCAACTATTCGTATACGCAGAGCACCACATACAAGCAGAGCTCCGTTACGATCGACAGCATCCAGTTCCAGTCCATAGAAGGCAGAACCTGTACATGGACAGCCTGGGGATACATCTACTTCACGGCGAGCAGCGGCGGGCAGGACTACGTCTCATACGCTTCCAAGAACGTCTATACCTCCGGCACGGGCTGGGCAACGCTGGACTCGAACCCCGGCGCGTCCATTGTCGTAAACCACGACAGCAACGGGAACGGTTACTTTACGATCACGCTGCAGCCATACGGGAGCTACAACGACTTCAACGTCTTTCACCCGAGCGGCGGAAGCTACAACTGCGAATACTCCGGCGGGACGAACCTGACAGTCAGCCTGCCACAGATCGACAGCAGCGGACCGACGATCACCCTGACGGCGAGCGTGGACGCGCAGAACAATGTCACGCTGAGCGCGACTTCAGATGTGGCCTGCAGCGGCTGGAAGTATCAGGTGGACGGCGGCTTCACCTGGACAAACATGGACACGTCCACCAGCACGACGGCGAGCGCGACGATCCCGAACATGTCCGGAGCACATACCTTTGTGGTGCGGGCGACGAAGACTTCCAACGGGGTCACGGGTTCTTCCAATGCCGTGTCGACGGATACTCCGGCCGTCAGCTGGGGTTCCAACACGGCGACGTCGGATGACGGTATCGTCCTGAGCATTACCAACCTCCCAGCGAATACCACGGTGCGGGTAAAGTACGGCAGCACCGGGCTGGAATCGAACACCTGGGCAGAGAATAAACAATCGGTCGCTATTTCATACCCCGCATCCAGCCTGAAACAGTGGTTCACGACGGCAGGCGTCACCACGCTGCAGAGCATCACGGTCACGGCATCGATTGACGGTTATCCCTCAGCGACCGCGAGCTTCACGCTCACAGCCGGAAACAACATGAAACCAACGGTCACGGTGAGCAATGTGCATGTCGTGCAGCCGGAGAGGATTCAGCAGACTTTCCCGACAGTGTGGATCGCAAATGTTTCCAAGGCCAAAATCGAGGCGACCGTGAGCCTCGGCAGCAATGCGACAATTCAGAGCGTCGTGATGAATTACGGGTCAGAGTCAAAGGCCATGACATACAACAGCACGACGGGGAAGTACGAAGCGACGACGAGCAAACCCATTACGGGGGACACAGATTTCACAATCATCGCGACGGATACACGCGGGATGACCGGGCGAGACGTCTTCAACCTTACGGGCGTAACCGCATATTCGAAGCCGACGATTACGATTGACAGGCGAGCGACATACCGCTGCGACTCGTCCGGAACCGAGCTGGACGGCGGGCCGTATGTGCGGGTGAAGGCAACCGCAAGCTACGACACCGGCCTCAGCGGGAACACGCTTGAGTATTTCCGGTTCTACGTCTCCGAGGATGGCAGCAGCACAACGTACCCCCTGCAGAACGGAGCACAAAGCGCAGCAACGCAGCTGATCAGCCCGAGGCCGGACAACGCGATTACCATTGCTGTAGAGGCGCAGGACAAAATCAGTGATCCGGTATCGGTAAGGGTTTCCCTGGGTGGGGCGCACAGGGATTTTGTGGTTGCCAGATATACAGACAAGACCGTTGTCGGGATCGGGCAGGCACCGGCCAGAGTTAAGACGAGATCCGGAGCATACTGCGACGGCGTAGACGTGGCTTCCGGAGGAGGATACTACGTCGACGGAATTGATACGATCAACCTGCGCGGTGTTGCGAGTACAGGGACGGGCATTGATACCCTGTGGGAATCCAATTTGCTGGCGATTGACACGTCCGACGTGAAGGCAGAGAAGAACCAGGCAAGGGAATTCAGACTGCCGGCCACCTGGGTGAGCAGCTGGCAAAACGTACCGGCAGATGTCGTTACCGCAGGAACGAGGTTCCAGGGATTTCGAGAAGTTCGGATCGGCGGGTACTATGCGATTGTGACGATTTATGAAATATACCCGGTTGTCGGGAGAATATGGATGAACCTGGGAACACTCGGGACAACGATTTCCTGGGGCGGCTGGAAGGCCCATACGCCGGATATCACGTAAGAGAGGAGAAGAAACATGGCAGGAACAATGACAGATCAGGAGAAGCTGCTGCAGGACGCGGTGCAGAACAGAGCGCTGGCAGCGGCGCAGAACACGGTGAAGCCGACCTATGCCGGAACCTTTGAAGGGCAGCTGAACGACATCTTCGACAAAATCCAAAATCGGGAGCCGTTCAGCTACAACGTCAACGAGGATCCGTTTTACCAGAGCTACAAGGACCAGTATATCCAGGGCGGCAAGCTCGCGATGAAGGACACGATGGGCCAGGCGGCGGCGCTGACCGGCGGCTACGGCAACACCTACGGCCAGCAGGTCGGGCAGCAGGCGTACAACGCCTACCTTCAGAACCTCTCGGCAGTGATTCCGGAACTCTATGACAGGGCCTACGGCAAGTACCAGGACGAGGGCGACGACCTGAAGGACCAGTTCGCGCTGGCCGGGCAGATGCGGGACACCGAATACGGCCGGTACCGGGACGACATGGGCGACTGGGAGTATGACCAGAAGGTCGCAACCGAGCGGGAGCAGGAGGACTACAACCGCAGGACGGCGGAAGAGCAGAGAGCCTGGCAGCAGCAACAGCAGGCTTACGCGAACCTGGTGGCGATGATCAAGGCGTCCGGTTCGACGCCGACGGACGAGCAGCTGGCGGCAGCGGGCATGACCAGAGCGGACGCGGATGCGCTGCGGGACGAGTTCAACCGGCAGGTGGCGGCAGAGCAGGCGGCCGCGGCGCTGGCCGCAAGAGAGACCGAGGCACGGATCTCGAACTATTACAACAGCAGTTCCGGCGGCGGAGGCGGCTCCGGCGGAGGACGTTCTTCCGGCGGTGGCAGCTCCGGCGGCGGGGGCTATTCCGGCGGAGGCTCGTGGAGCAGCGGAGGAAGCAGCTGGAGCAGCGGCGGAAACGACTATCTGGATTATCCAAGCGCCTACGACGTGGCAAAGACAGCGGCCAGCAGCGGATACAACTACCAGGGCATCAACAATCTTGCATCAAGCGCAGGACTTTCCAGCAGGGAGACCAGAAACCTGCAGGAGGCCTATCAGGCAGTGACGCAGGCCGGAGTCAACCGAAGCGCAGCAGGAAGCCCGACGGCGACGAAGGCTCAGAACATGGGCGGCAACGGATATCAGACGACCTATTCTGGGACCGTCAATTATCCGAAGCACAGCTCATCGTCTTCGTCTTCCAAGTCGGGGAATGCGACGTCACTGCTCAGCGCAGCGGTGAACAAGATCAAGAATCTGTTCAAATAAGGAGAAAGCAGCATGGGAAAGAAAGATCAGCTGTTGCGTGCGATTAACGGGGGGAGCCAGAATGCAGGCTCCTCTTCCGGCAGCTCCGGAAGCTGGCAGCCGTCAGGCGGCGGCCAGACGAAGAAGGACGCACTACTCGAAGCAGTGACGGCGCAGCAGCCGGCGCAGATTGAAAACGTCTACACTCCGGCAGAATGGGCGGCAATGCAGGCGGCGCGGAATCAGCAGTGGAGAGATGACAACAGCCTCTCAGTCGGCCAGGCGATCGGCGGCGGCGTGGTATCCGGCCTGTGGCAGAACGTGACCGGCCTTGCCAACGCTGCGGCAGCAAGCGCGGCGGGCAAAGTTGCATCCGACGATGCAGGGAGACTGTTTGGCACAAACAGGTGGGCGCGTGGCGTGGACCTGATGAAGGAATACGCCAATACGCTGAAGGGGATCTGGGGCGACTATTCCCCGGGAGACGGGACGCTCGGCCAGAACCTGAAAGATACCGCTTTCTCTACCCTGCACTATGCAAACCAGCAGGCGAAAGAGGGCGGTGTCAGGAACGAGGCGGTTTACCAGGCGGCGAACGCTGCAGCGGGGCTTGTCAGGAACATTCTGCCGTCTCTGACCGGATCGAACGATATCGACGAGAACGCCAGATGGTTTGCGGACCAGGCATATGGGCTGACCGACAAGGCCACCGACGCCGTTTCCAAGTGGGGCCCGATGAAATATGCAGACAACGAGGAGTTTCAGAGAGCCCTGCAGAATTCCGGCAAGGCGGTACAGACCGCAGGACAGGTATCCAGCGTGGTGGCCAATATGCTACCGTCTATCGCGATATCTCTCATCACGAAGAATCCGCAGACCGGCCTTCTCGCAATGGCCGGGAGCGCTGCGGGCAACTATGCTTCGGAAGCCTACAGAGCCGGAGCAACGCCGGAGCAGGCGGCATACATCGGCCTTGAGAAAGGCGAAATTGAGTATGCAACGGAGCGGATGTTTGACGCGGTCGGCGCGTTCGGCGGCGGGAAACTTTCCCAGGGCCTGCGACAGGCGCTGGGCGATCTTGCGCTGACCAAAGCGGGAAGAGCGGCAAGCAAGGTCGGGGAGTTCCTCGGCGAAAACGTGGAAGAGGCGGCTGCGGACTGGGCCGGAACCGGCATCGAGCGGGCGGTGTCAGGACAGACACTGAACAACATGCAGCGGACTCAGGCAGGGCTTGAGGAGGAAGACGACGACGTCACCATCCTGCAGGCACTGCGGGGGCAACTCCCCTGGACGGAAGACGGCGTTGTCACGCTGCTGTCCACGCTGGTCATGGGCGGCGCGGGGTCCCTGATCCGGAACAATGTTGTAACAGTCCCGAAGGAGCAGGCCGAAGAGGTCCTGAAGATCGCCAGAGGGACCGGGAATACGCAGCTTGTTGAACTGGCTGACGAGTACAACAAGGCGCTGGAACGCAGGGGCAAACTCAGCATTGACCAGTACCAGACCATTTACGAGGCGACCGAGAGGCGCGTCGGAGAGGATGAATTCCGGACACAGCTTGAGAATGCCGGGAAGGAACGGCAGAAAACACTCGACCGGCAGATGCTGTCTGACTGGATCGACCAGCGCTTTGCGGACGAGGGGCTGAATGAGGACCAGGTCCGCGTCCTGAAAGAGGGCTATGAAACCGGAGAAGCCGGAGCCGCAGATTATGCGGAAGGCGTCGCGAATGCCTTCAACTACGGCAAGCAAAGGCTTACTCTGGAGCAGGCCAGGAAGAGCGCGGAGAAGAGCGGAAGCAGGCTGAATGATGTGCAGTTTGAGCATGCTTACAGGCTCGGCCTCGGGACCGTAACGGAAACCGCAGATACGCAGACGGAAGAGGGCA
>Ga0326511_10000702_pt1 | contig 29334 bp, 22 predicted proteins | sample 0_2496_0518_D_FD_203701 | JGI IMG/M metagenome (GOLD analysis project Ga0326511, IMG submission 203701) | Bovine rumen microbial communities from UC Davis, California, United States - 0_2496_0518 | ecosystem: Host-associated > Mammals > Digestive system > Stomach > Rumen | place: USA...
CCGTGCTCATCGGGTCCCACCCGCTTGTTAGTTTATGGCAGTAGACGTAACCCGTAGGCGTATTGATGAAGCGCCTTCGTGCGGAATCCTCGTGGTTAGTAGGAACCGCTGACGGCTTTTCCGCTATTGCAACCTGGTCCGATATAGTCATCCTTGAAAGACCGTTGTCGCGAAGCCACGCATCCTCGAACTTGGTCATGGCATACTTGCGCCTCTGGTAGAATTCAAGCACCGAGCAATTGTACTTCATCGGTATCTGGGTGAGGAAGCCTACGAACCTCCTTCTCCCGTTGCCGCTCCTATACACGTACTCGATATATATGGCTATATCGGCAAGCCTCTGGTCGGTGACCGCACCGTATAGTTCCTCTACGCGTAAGACGATCCCTTCAAAAAGGCTATTCGTCTTCTCGTCTTCGGGGAACGCGAACCTCAAGTTTGAATTCGTCTTCTGGATTATGAGGGCGCACATCCTCTTCATGAGCGCCGCCTTCTTCACAAGAGTCTTTCTTTCCATATTGGTCAAGGCATTTCTTGATGATTACCCTACCTCTCTGCATGCTCTTCTTCACCGCATCACATCCAGACGCTGCAGACAGGTTGCCCCTCTGAATCTGAATCTTGCGGATTTCGGCGATGCTGAGACCCTGGTGCTGGAGGATAAAGGCCTCCCTTTGAAGTGGCTTGAGCCTTGAATAAGCCTCCAGCATCTCGTCACCGAACTGGCTTTCATAGTTGTCAAGCGTCACGACTGCAGAGGAGGACTCCGAATCAAGGAACATGCCGTCAGTATCAACCATGTCGGAAATCTCGACGTTGTCCTTGGCCATGTTGCTTTCCTTCCATAACCCTTCCTCATAGTTGTGTATGAAGCGCTTGCAGACGATGTGAATCCAGTTCTGCAGTGCCTTGTCTGGTTTTGTACCCGTATACCTCTCGGGCTTGAATGTCTCGATGCCCTTGAAGAGATAGGTAAGGCAAAGGAAACGGATCTCGTTGAAGGTCTCACCAGTCTTGTTTACGATGTATTTGGCGCAAAGGTAATCAACGAACTTGAAGTTCGGAACTATGTATTTGTTCCAGAGTTCATGTCGTTTTGCGATGACTGCGGGGTCTCGTTCTCGGTCGTAGTTGGGATCTCTCTTTTTTGACTGTTCCATACGATTGCAACCTGGCGCGTGAATGCATCTTTGGTCGCCTTGTCATAGTTATGCTTATTGGCGAAGTCGACCCAAATGGAGCGAAGCCTTATGAATTCGCTTCTTACCTCCTCATCAGTTGGTTGCGGCTTTTTGCCGAGAAAATGATAGAACGCTGCGCAGAGGTCACCCAGTTTGGCAAACCCTCTATCGGCCTCTCTTTTTCGTCTTCTTGCTATACTCATATCAGATTGAATCTTTTGCAGTAAAGGAACCAGAATGTAGCCGCATCAGCAGCATTGTCGTCACCTTTGGTGTCAATTCCGAATCTACGCTTGATCATGTCGCACATATCCTTCTTGGTAGCGCTTCCATTGCCGGTCAGCCATGACTTTGCTGTTGTCGGGTTGATGAAGCAGGGTTCTGGAAGGTTAAGCTCATCGCAGATATAGAGGAGGATGCCCCTATACTCCAGAAGTTTCTTGATGGAGACCACCTGACCACCCTGGAACACGTTGAAGTCCTCTGCCACCACCTGTTTGATATCGTAGTCGATGATCCATTTCTTGATGGTATCGTGGAACTGCTTGTGCTGCTTATTGTCATTGCGTGCCTTTGATTCGGTAAGGTCGAGGGTTCCGAATCCAAGGAGAGGGTTGTAGTAGCCACAGTGATTAGCCATGTCAAGTGACAACACCTGCTCCTTCTTCAATTGAGTCTTTTCCTGTTCTTTTCTGCTGTAAATACTCATTAATTATTTATAATAGTTGAAATACCATTCTCTTTTGTAACGGTCAAAGTGTGCGGATAGGACTGGGTGATCGGGTTATGACTGACCACGATTGTCGTTACCTGGATGCGGTTGAGCGCTTCGTAAATACCGACAAGACCAAGTTCGTCAACGCCGTTAAGTATCTCATCCATCACCAGAAGGTCAAGTCCTCTACCGTTCTCGCAGTTAGCATTGATAAGCCTTGACATGGCTACGATGCATGCCGTATCGATTCTCGCACGTTCACCCTTGGACAACTTGAAGTAGGAACCGAATTCGATGCCGTTGCGAAGGATTGCAACCGTAATCTTATCCCTCACGCTGCCGTTCTTGAGAACCTTGAATCCATCGATGCGTACCCTAAGGTCACTACCAAGCTGCTCAAGAATACCGTTAAGCATCTGACTGAGCGCGGTGATCTTGGTATTGGCAAGTACGCTCTTGAACCGCACGAACCTCTTGGATTGTGCATCAAGGGTAGAGAACTGGGTGTTGAACTTTTGGAAGGTCTCCCTTGCCTTTGCGAGGTCCGCTTCCTTTCCATTCAATTCCTTTTGTAAGGCTTCAGGGCTGAAGGACATGGTGTGCGTGTCCAGTTCCTCAATCTGCTTCTTATAGGTGTCAATCATTCCAGACAAGGCAGACATATGCTGGCAGTTGGAATCGATCGAATGCTTAACCTTCTCAATCTCGTCCTCAATGATTTCGAAAGCCTCGTCAAACAGCTTTGTCTTGAACTTGGCAAGGTCATCCTTCAACGTTTCAACATTGCCAAGAATAGAGTCACACTGGAAGGAAAGCCTTTCTTTGTCTGAACTCAGTTTAATGGCTGTGCTCTGATGCTTTCCCAATTCCGTCTGCGCTTCAACAAGTTTCTGCTCGCTCTGGCTTTTCTTATTCCTCAACTCAACGATGGAGTCGGCACAAGTCTTCTGATTTTGCTCGTTACCGCTGATGAGACCGTTAATGTTATAGTTTGCCTCATTCAGCCTCTTCAGTTGGGCTTCCGCTTCCTCTACATCAATAGGGTTGCCGACCACAAAACGATGAGCACACTTGGGACACGTAACAGTTCCAGTCAAATCCATCTTGATCTTATGGATAGCCTTGTTGTTGTCCGATGCCTTGGTACAAAGGGCTTGATATTCTCGTTCAAGAGATGATTTCTGCTCATAGAGTTTACCCATCTCCAAACGGCTGGCCTCCCCTTCAGCCTTGAATTTCACCTCAAGGTCATCAGCATTCGCCTTGGCCTGCTGGACTTTCTTGTCATTATCCTGGATATCTGAAACAATGGATGCTATTTCATCGTTGATGCTTTTCATCCTGGCTTCATACTCTGCAATCTTTTGCCTAGCCTCAGAGATCTTGCCATTCCAGTCAGATAACCTCCGACCATCTGGAAGCACATCATGGATACGCAAACCTACATTTGTACAAAGGGTCTCGAAAGGAGTCTTGTCGTCAGCCTCGTAAATATCAAAGATATCAAGTACCTCGTTAAGCCGCTTGATGAACCCTTCCGCTTTCTGCTTATCCGATTCCAGTTGTCGTATCTGAGCACGCTTGTCGGCTATCAACTGGGTCAGATTCTTCTTCTGCTCTTCCTTGGCGGCTTGGGCTGCCTGCTCGTTCTCCACAGCCTTTAGGATCTGCTCCTGGATAACGCTCAACGCACCTTCGCATCGGCTCACTTCAAGTTGGGCCTTGTCTCTCTCCGCTCCTACTGGCTCCATGTCAACCGCAACGGCATCGATAGCCTGATCGACGAGAACGGCATTCGAAAACTTGTTGATGATGGCCTTCTTGTCTTTGTCCGAAGCTGCAAAAAATGACTGGTATTTGGTCTCGGTAAGTACGAAATATGAATAGAACTCATCCTTGGTAATGCCGATAAGTTCAAGAATGAAACGGCAATAATCGTTTACGGTCGCCTGTACCTGTTCATTGCCGTCAAGGATAACGGTGATTGACTGGGGTGACTTGCGGCTGAACTGTCTGATTATCTCCAGTTTCTGCTTGGTTTCGATATTGGATAACACGCATGACACGTTCATCTCTTCTGCATCATCGCGGATTATCTCGTCTATCTTGACCTTGCGAAGAGGATCTCCGGTCAAGGCCAAGGCGATGGCCTCAATAAGCGCCGACTTGCCGCTACCATTGCTTGGCTGATTATCGGCATTGTCAAGATTCTGGCCAAAGATAAGGGTTGTCACACCACGCTTTGGCTGGAATTCAAGCGATTTGAATGAGGCAACGTTTGTTGCTGATAGTTTATCTATTGTCCACATGTCAGTTGATCTTTTCAAGATAAGTCATTCCAAGTTCGGGGTCAACCCCTTCATTGATGCAGAACTGGGCGTACTCCTTCTTGATTTCGCCCTTGTCATACTTGGTCTCAAGGCTCTGTTCGGTAGTCTGATTGGCCTGGAGGGATTCGTCGACTACCTCGACCTTGTTGTAGCCCATGGCCAGATACTTGTCTTTATCAACGGTTTCGTCTGGTTCGGCGTGTACCCTAAGGCGTACGCGATAAAGAGGGTCATCAAGCAATTTACGGTTTTGGCTTGCTGCGGTAAACGATTCGACATCCTTCGACTTGCATTCAACGGTGGCGAATCTTATGTTGACAAGGTTCTTAACGAACTTGGTAATGCCGTCCGAGAAGATGGTATAGCCTTTTTCCTCGTCTTCGCCATAGGTATGCTGACGGGATGCACCGATGTAATAGATGTTGGTTCCCTTGATATGGCATCGATCGTGGTAATGACCGACAAGCACAAGGTCGAACTTCTCAAAGGCAGATACTGGGAGTTCCTTGTCAGATGGCTTTGAAAGCGCTCCGCTTATACCTTGGTGGCAATAGAGGACGTTCCAGTCCCCAGCCTTGACCTGATCCGATATCTGCTTAATCTTGTCAAGCGCAGTACCGCTCTCTGGATAATAGTCGAGCATCCAGAAGACGCCTGGCTGACCGCTCTTGGTGTGGAAGGTAAGGTAATTCTTTGTGATATCTGGAGAAAGGCACAACGCACCCTTCTCGATTTCAAGGATGTTGTTAAAGGATTCGTATCGCTCCTGGTCGGTCTTGTCATGGTTTCCAGCAATAAGGACAATCTTGATTCCCATTGCCACCGCCTTTCGGATACTCGCCCTAACAGCAAGAAGCGTGTCAAGAGTCTGGGATGCACGGCTCTGGAAAAGGTCACCTCCGATAATTACATTCTTGATGCCGTTTTCCTTGCATACCGACAACATCTCATCCCAGTTCTTTTCAAACTCATTGAGGTTATCCCTCGATGCGTGTATATCGTTGAATAATAGTGCTGTCATATATAAGATAATTAAATGCCGCCCATGCTCAACCACAAACATGGGCGGCGGAAGAAATGAATTATGCTGAGGTTATTGCCTACGCCTACGTGCTGGACGGGTTGCTGGCTCTGCGGTGTCTGGATTCTGATCGGCGGCTTCTGGAGCCTCGTCATCATCAGCCTTCACCTCGTCAGCCTTGGGGTTCTTCTGCTCAAGTTCGTCCTTGATGCCATCGAGAATGTCGGTAAGGCTCATGAAGCGGCGAACCTGGAAATCGAGTTCGTTGGCGTCGATGAAATCCATCAACTGCTCCTTGACATCCTGGAACTTCTCCGAACCGCTCTGCTCGTCCTTGTATTGGTCAACGAGCTTCTCAAGTTCGGCCAGAGTCTTGGTCTTCTCGGTGTTGTCGACATCATCGTCATCGTCATTGCTGGCGTTGCGGTCGAAGTGCGAATGGTCATCTGCTGGAAGAGACAACTTGATCTGCTGATATGCGGAATTGATCTCCTTGTCCACGAATTCACCGTTGTCACCAGTCTCCATGAAGTTGAAGCCGAACTTCTCGTCAATGTCCTGGAGATATGCCACCGTTGCCTCAAGATGGAAGCGTGTGTAGCGGTAGATGACCGTAGGAATGCGGTCCATATTGATAAGGGTGTCCAGCATCTTCTCCGAAACTGGAACCTCCTTACGTGACAGCGAGAAGGTGATTGTTGTTTTAGGGCTCGACTTCTTGGTAGCAAGCACGTCATAGCCATGTACTGGATGGGTCAATGGGCATACAGCCTTCGGGTCGTCTGAACGCAACTCCTTCCACGTGCTCATCTTGAGCGTCTCGAGGTCGCGGTACTGGGCGTTGGACAACTGGAGCATGGCGATGTCGTTCGGGTTCTCCTGGTCGATAACGTACATGCAGCGACGGAACGAAGGGCGAAGGCCGGCGCCACCCTTGCTTGTGATGTTGCCGAGAGCCTCGATGGTCTTCTTGTCGTCACCGCACTCGGCAACAGCCTTGTCGTAGTAGACCTTGATGAGGTCCTTCTCCACGTTCGGGAATACCTGGGTGGTATCGATGACCGAAACGTAACTGGGCTTCTTCTGGCCCTCCTTCGTGAACATGAGCATGTAGTCAACCAGAGGATACTCGTAACCCTTGCGGTCCTGTACCCATTTACCCTCAACGAGGTCTGGTGCAATCGGTAATACTCGAAAACGGTAATCCCCGTCATTGGTGAGACGGAAATAGTTGGTTTTGGAACGGGATTCGGATGCGACCTTGGCTTGCGCATCCTCGAACGTCATCGCGCTCTCCTCAAAAATCGAGAACGGGCTAAGAATTTCTTCTGCCATAACTAGTTGGATTGATGTGATTTGTTAGTAAGGTAATCTTTCCAGGTCTCCGCTAATGCATCCACATATAGATCTTTAGATTCAGCGGTCTTCATTTCCTCGATTGTTGGAATGTGGATACCGAAGATTGTCTGGGCGTGATGAATGATGGCTTCTATCACATCAATCATCTCAGTTGCAGGTTCGGACTTGAGGTCGCGGTAAACGAACCTCTCTCCATTAATATTACAGTAATGAGCAGGAGCGAACTCCTTTTCAAAATACCTGTAGAGGGCACTGATTGGCGGGTGAGTCGGAAGATTGTCTGAGATAGTCTTCAGCACAACGCCGTTCAAGTACTTCAATTGAGGTAGAGCGCGATTCTTCCCTTCATCAAGGATGTAGAACTGATATGAACCGTTCTTGAGGGAAGCAACAGCCGCATCGAGCTCTTGCGTAAGAGGGATCCCTTCGGCTATCTCTAAGGCCCCCTTCTTTTTAACCATTTGAGCGTGTTTGTTTCGTTTTCTCGGTGCAAATATAAGAATAATTATCCGAATAAAACGAATCAAATTAAAATTTTAACACAATTAATTCTGAAAACGCACCGAAATTAATAATATATTATTAAATTATCCGAAATTTTGCTCAAAAGGTTTGAATCCATTTAACACTCTTTTCTTGAGAATGAATTGTCAACTCTATCCATAGCATTTTCAGCGGCATCCCAGTCAATTGTCATCTGCCTATCGACTTGCTGTTCAGGCGCCTGCTTGGTTCTGAAACGGCGTAATTCCCGAAGATGGTCTGGAATGGTAAGCGCTCTGAAATGCTCTAGATAATCAGCCAACTCATTCTTGAACTGGCCGCTCTGGTTGAATCTGCAGCAATGAGCCTCTCCACAAATTCCACCTCGATACACGCACTTGCGCACCATCATCTTGGCAAGATCAGGGTCCACCTCACCGATAGCCTTCTTGATGCTCTCGAAGATGATGCGTGTTTCGGATTGAGCCTGATTGCAAAGACGAAGTTTGCTCATATCGATAAGCGACTGGGCATTAACGAGGAGGCCTAGGTTAACTGGGGTGTTGCGGTCTGAGTTGTCCCTAAGATCCGTAATAATTGAAATAAGGTGTTGAATAGTAGCCTTCCTGTCATCAGAAGATTCAACGGCATGAAGGAGTGTGATGGCCTCGTTGCATTTCTCTGGAACGCTCTGATTGCCGCCATGCCGGTCTGGTCTGCAGGATAACTGGAACGGTGTGCTGCCTACGTGATGTCTGATGAGATGAGTAGCGGCAGCCAACGGTAGATTCTCGATCTTGACCCAAAATATTTGAGTACGTACTGGAGAATGTTCCGTCTTGTAGATGCTCAGGAGCGATTGCTTGCTCTTACCCAGAAAGGTACACTCGCACGCCTTTCGCATCATCTCTTCATCAGTCAGTTTCTCAACTGTTACTTTGAATTCGCGCATAGGATTTCTTGATTGTAAAAATATTCTCATCATCAAAATGTTCGGCAAAGATAAGAATTTATCGCGAATAAATCAAGAAAACACTATCTTTTTAACTATAAATTAACATTCGTTATAGACTTATCTCGCATAAGCCTTTTCCTTTTCCTGGCACGTCTTTTCTTTTCCTTTCGTCTTTCTTCAAGCATCTTTGGATATTGCACGAGCCTATAGTCTATCAGTAATCTTCTGAACTCTTCGGTCCTAAACCATGGAGACTCGCACTGGTAACTGAACACTTCCAGGAAAAGCGGGTCTGGAATCTTGGTACCACCAGATACGGAAAGCAGAAGCCGATATTCGACCCCTGCTTCCTTTTTCATACGCTGAAATATTTTATTTCTATCAGCACATCTTGCCATATTAATCGAATGCGGCATCAGCCACGTAAGAACCGCTGATATACACCTTGAGGTTTTTCCAGTAATACGTCTGCTCTTCGGTGCTATGAGTGTTGATACCCATGTAGCACTTGCCGGCCTTAGTCATTCGGATATAACCAGTATATCCCCTTTCGATAGCCGTCATATCCGTAACATTGATCGATATTGGGAACTGAACTGTAATCGCTGGCCTGTAGTTATCTTCCAGAAGAATGTCTACTGGGAACTCGAGTTCGGTGTTGGAATCTCTGTCATAGTCATCACTGCGGAAATAACCGTTCACCGTGACGATAGGGCCAATTCTTCCGAACGTGAGGAATGCATAAGGCGCCTCGTAATTGTCAGGAGTACCAGTGTTATAGTCTTCGCAAATGCTGACCTTCACCTGATCCATAGTAGCCACCGTCTTGCCGTTGGTCTTAAGAGTTCCAGCCACATTGATCTCGCCATTGGTGGTTACGGCATGACCTTCGGAATCGTTGGTGCGCTGGGTATAATCAATAGGTACTAGCGTTTGAGCCTCTACATTACCTACTCTGACTGATGCATCGTAAGAAGGATCAGAGCCATCGTTCAAGTCATCAACAATATTGACACTACCGTCTTCACAAATGATTATACCAGGCCTTACTCCATTAGCCTCCTTTCCTGATAACTGGAGATTGTTGCTTTGTGCGATTATCGATGCTGGGGAATTGTTAAACAATAATCGCTTCACACGAAGGAACCCATATACGTCAATCGGATTGTCCGAATAAACTGGAGTCGGATATCGAGGAACGAACTTCTTGTCGGCCAAGACGGATGTAAGCATGGGGTAATCATAGTCGTAATCACCGTTTTCTCCAACAACCTGGATCTTCACATAATGATCGCTGCTCGTTACTGATGTTGCCGCTACAGCCCTATAAACGTTACGACATACGTTGCTTGTTCCGTCTACATACTCAGCATTTTCGGTACTGGTACGAAGAACAATATAGCAGATTCTACCCGTCACATTGGTCGCGTTAAACTTGCAAAGTTTACCATTCAAGAAGACGTAGCCTCCAGAAAGGTACAACTTGTTTGCAGAATTGTCATAGTCTGGAGTACATCCGCTCGCAATGAAGTTGCCCAACGGAGCGAATACCTGTCCCCACGCTTCGGCCAATTCGTTCAGATTCTCGATATCCTCCAGAGAAAGATACCTTCCAGATTTTGTGGCTACAAACTCTTTCATTTATTCAACTATTACTAAAAATGATTTACTTGACAACTTATATCTATTCACTATCGCCCTCACCATATTGGCATACTCGCCCTGGTTAAGTGAGGAAACTGGAGCGGGACAATACACATAAAAACTATACATATGCCTCCTCTCAGTATACAAAAGGGAATTCTTACTATTGGATTCTCTATACAGTGCGGGAGCCAAATCGTGATGAGCCGCCACATAATCCTCAGTAAACAAGGCTGGCAACTTGGCGAGGTCTGCTATATACGTTTCAATGTGTATCGAGCCAGACTGGTTGGCAAAATAATTGCGAAACTTGTAATTAAGATACCATTCCAGCATGATTACCTGGGAAGTCATGGCGGCTTCAATGTTGGTCTCTCTTCCCCATTCAGCAAACGCATCCGCCAAACTCTGCAAAGGGTAGACCAATGCCTTCATGAACAACTTGAACTTGTTTCCAGCCAAGTATAAAGGTATCAGTCTACCAAGCAGCTTACTATAATCAATCCCGTAGTTTCTCATTAGTACATCCTTGGAGTTTGAGTTTTGCCATTGATGGTCAACGCTGGGAGTTCGGAAATCCTCGAACCGTTCAACGTAAGCATCACTGATTCCTGAGTATAGTTGACGAGATCCTCTTCAGTGATGATGATGATAGCGTCGGCCCACGCCTGGAATGCAGCCTGGGTGTCTGAGGAATCCTTTTCGCGGAGGAAGCCAGACGCCAGATCCATACCGTTGACATACTTGACAAGAATATTGCCCTCGTCGTCAGTCACAAGATTATCGTCATCATCATACTGCGCAATGAAGACGCCCAACTGATCCTCGTTGTAATATCCGTCAGCAATAACGTCAACCACGTGCTCCACGTCACCGATGCTGTTGACCAGTTTGCTTGGATAGAAGCGGCCAGTGAAAGCGGTAGTCGCCAAATACCCATGCATTGCGCTGATGATGCTTTCGCGAAGAGCGTCCACCGTAACGTTTCCATCATAGCAGACAAGAATCTTGGGTACAAGAACATCACCTTTTAGACTATAGACCGATATGTTGGTTCCAGCAAACACGATCTGCTGCATATAGTTACGTACATTGATCAACTGGGCATCGGTCAATCTGGTGAAAGCGCCGTCATTGCCGGTCGCCACCTTCATATGGATATGACGGTCGTAGAATCCGTTTTCATTGGTCACCTCGCAAATGGCACTAGTGATGATTCGCTTGGATGGATCTACGGTTGCATATGAGAAAGAGCACCCGTCATCAGCCACCACCAGTTCATCTCCATCCTGGTAATTCTTGAGCGCATTGATATAGTAGGCCATCGTACCGTTGATGCGGTTGTTGATGACCTTGGCGATATCAACCTTGAACACGTCCATAAGATTCTCCAGCGACCAGATAGCGGTGGCCATGATGTACATGATAGCGTTCATGATAGACATCCTGGAACTGTTCTCATAGGTGGTCAGTTGCAGGTATTCGATACGCTTTTGCTGGATTTCAGTATATATTGCGCTTAATGTCCTTGCCATATGTTTACTTTGTTACAAGTTGATGATCTATGTAAAATTTGAATTTGCTGCCATTTGTACTGTCATTAAGGATACTCTTCATCAATGTGCGCGTATTGCTTGTCACCTGAGTTCCATCGAAATAACAGGTAAGCGACGTGTAGTTAGCCTTGTTGCTGTTTACGGAAGAAATGAAAGTACCTACAGCAGAAGATGTCACATTAGAACCAGTGACATCGCAATACTTCAATCCAGTCTTTCCGTTCAAATAGGTGTTGATAGCCATCGCCTCAGTACGATTGTTCCATTCAAAATGCTGGAGCGTACTTGAGAAAAGTGAAATGCACGATACGGACGCTAACAGGTTTCTATCCTCGCAATACTTGGTTAGAGTATTCTTGACCTTGATGGGATAGAACTTTCCAGATATACCCTTCATGTTAAGCGCCGTTATGGAGCCTCCGTATATGTACACATTGTAAGTGCCACTGGAGAAATAACGATGGGCAATAGGCTGTTCAACGGTTGTCATCGAATACTCCTCAATGCAATCGTCACCCCAGTCAACCTGCACCTTTCCAGAACCGGCAGCCGAAAACTTGACTGGGCCAGCAGTTGACAGACTTAGATTGATTACGCCAAGGATATCGGTGCCATGCGTAAACGGTTCGGTACCTTCGCCATTGCCAATAAGGATACCTTCCCTATTGATGGCTGCAACGATATCGTTTTTGATGATGAATTCTGGATGATACAGCAACTCCTGGCCATCTTCGAGAACGCTGTCCATGCCTAACCAATCATTGGTTATCAAGAGGTCGAACAATCCCTCGATGGAGCCGTACAGCTGTATGGCCACATCGAAGACATTCTGCTGATTCTTTACCTTATATATCGATGCCATTATTCTTCGTTCTCGTGTGTAACCATATCGATGTTGCCGCTTTCCTCATCATACACAGCGCTGATTACCGATACGCCGTCATCTGAAAATTCGCTGATAATCCTCTTTGTCATAGGTGATTGCTCAAGATGACTGTTGATATACCTCTTGATATGCACACCTGTAACTGGATAGCGCCTGCTGTTTCCTGGCTTGCATAAAAGAAGAAGTGATGTGTTTTGAGGTTTGGCTATACCTATCTGGAAATCAGAACATTCTCCAGAATATATGTAGTAAGTACCAGATTCGTTCCTTACATAAAAGATAAGACTTGGGGAAAGCCCTACCAGTTCATATGGATAGAATGTTCTTGCTGTACCATTAAAAACGGCATAGGCTGATTTGCCGCCGGCCTTCGTAACCGCCGAAGCAGCGGTAGAATATGGGATCTGGACAAAAGCGCCTTGACCGCTGGCAATAGTAGGTAACGTAAGGGTATTTGATGACCACGAAGCCGTACCGACCGATGAGGGTATCTCATCTGGTCGTATTACAACGTCGCCGCTCGGCACATTATATAATATATCAGTTCTTGCCATCGTCAAATTTATTAAGGAATAGTATATTTCAAAAGTCAAAGGACTGCACAAAAATAAAACCCACTGTTTCCCAGTGGGTTCGTTAGATTCAAATTTACTGTTTACAGTATTGGTTTGGGAGCGCTCGAAGGATCCACCATGAGTTGTTGCTGGAGTTCCTTGATCTGGGCGGCGGTGATACCTACGACTTTAGTCAAGTAGAGGTAGCACTGGGTATAGAAATCGGGACCGTACTTCTTTTCAATAGCCTGATCAAAGCGACGGAAATCATCTTCTCCACCCGTATCATCCCACATCTTGGTGTTCAACCAATACAAGAACGATGTAAGTTCATAGAAGCCCTGGGCAATACGCTTTGGAACACCGCAAATACCTTGGAGAATATAGCAAAGAGTTCCAGTCCTATCCGCGCCCGCATAACAATTGAATACTACTCGATGACCAGCCTTAAGTTCAGTAATCAACTTAGTGATCACAGTCTTCCACCCAGTCGGCTTGGTCAAACATGACGTATAGTCGTTGATGGTGCAGTCAATTCCAGCAGGGAACAAGTCGGGTCTCCATGGTTTCTCGGTGGCAGATCCCTCCTTCGGGCTGCGCATATTGATTTGGAAGTCGATGCCGAGGGACTGGATGAGGTTGTAGTCGGCGCTACCGACGACCACGTTGTCTGGGTTGGCGCCACGAAGAACTCGGTCTACCTTCATAATAGGAGCATATGCGATATCCCTAACATTCGGCCAGGTGGGAATGTTAATAAGTCGGAAATCGCCGATTGTTTTGAAGTCCCCTTCCTTAACAACCGCATCGCCTTTCTTCACCGACCAATGGTACACCTTGCCTGGTAAAAGTTGGTAGCACGCGTAGACGTTATTCTCTGGAAGTATGGTCTGACTCGGAAGGCCTTCTGACTCCAACAACAATGAATCACCGCCGTTGTAGAATACGAGGAACGGATTGCTTCGGTCTGCCATGTTCTTTTTTGACGACTCGCTGACATATTTCGTAAAATACCACATGCGAGAAACATCAGAGTACTTATAGCCGAGAACTGGAAGCAATTTGAAATACCGATCGACGATGGGGTTGACGATATTATGGACTGGAATACCGTCACTCACAAAGTTCTTCCATCGCTCATCAGTTTCGGCAGCGGCGGTTTTGGCCGCCGTGCCGATAAAGCTGCGTACATAGTCACGAACAGTTCGGACTACGCCCATCAGCCCTTCTGGAGTAACGCTGATCATTCTGCAAGGATTTTCTTAACCTCGTTAATCAAATCGTTACTGTCACAGGGTTTGATCTCCTCCTGTTGCTGCTGCTCAGGAAGTTCAACCCACGCGTTATCCTTACGGACATGGGGCTTGCCGTTCTTAGGCGCATCACCAATCTTGTCATCAAGAGACTTGGTAATGGCATTGAAACGCGTTTTGATGCTGGTGTAAACAGTTGTAATTACCTCCAGCAAATCCTTGGGAGTAACAAAAGTAAGCATAGAACAAATAGTTTTAATAGTTATTGATTGAGCAAGTCCTGAACTTGCTTGGTTATTTCACACTCGCCAATGGCTACCCACTTTTTGCCGCAACGGACATAGGGTTTACCATCATTAGGGGCCTCTTCTACAAGACCGAACAATCTACAAAGCCACTTTTTCATATTGTATTCAGAATTTTATAACTGGAAGGACAAACCCGTACTGAGCCTTAGCGTTCCTCTATGTAGGCCTATATGAGCCTGGTAGGACCTCCAGAACATCGATGGTCCTACAAAAAAGGATATCTTGCGGCTTATCGGTTTTGACCATACCAATCCAAGCGTATACGTATGATAGTTATGGTCATCGCAATTAGCCTTTTCCCAGTGATGGCCCCAACCGAACCCGGCCTCAATATCCAACCCAGGAAGCACGTTCATCGTCAGTTTAGGAGTTACATTGCTTTCCACAACGCTGAACTCTCCAGCAATGGAAATGGCATATCTGGAAGCGATCTGATTCCTAAGTTCGATTGATGCAAAGGATCTTTTCAACGGAAGAACTCCGCCCAATGACGCTCTACATGAAAACTCCTGGGCGGGGCATGCGGTCACGCCCAGGAGAAACAATGAGATCAAAACAAGAACTATCCGAATTCGCATCTTTTTATACTGTTTATTAAAATCGTCCTGGGTGCGATTTGAGCGTCGCTTTGATAGGCTTGCACCCAGGACTTACACCACGTCTGGTGTCGTTTTATTACTATGGCCCCATTTGGGCTCTAAAGCGGCTATGTTGCAGAATAGTTCATTTCAGCCACATTGTTGCCGTAGCACAACTTTGTCAAAGTGGTGGTAGCACCATTAACGAATCCCTTGCCGCTTGGCACATCGCAGACGTTGCTGGTGAACGAGGCATCCATCAATGATGAATTGTTGTTGATAATCTTGACTGCGTGTCCGTTGCTGCTGACAAAGGTGCAGTTCTTGATTATCAAGTGTTCCTCTATCACCGATGTGCTGCCTCCTCTATCGTGGCCATAGATTACCGCACCTCCGTAGGTGGTGCTTGGGTTGTAGAAATCCGCTTCAAGTTCACAATCCGTAATCTTCAACGTGGCATTTGGATAGATGCCAAAGCCGATGCAGGGTGCGTGATTGTTGATAAGATGGCAGTTGTGAATCTCGGTGATTCCACCGCTTGGTACGGGGGCATCAGCGTGAATGCAATATGAACGATGGTAATAGTCGTCGGTCTCACTTGCATTTTCGGTGTCAGTTGCAATGATGGTTAGGTTTGCGATATATACGTTACCGCTCAACTTTATGACACTATTATCGCCCAAGTTGCCCTCTTGCGAGCCTGACGAATTGTAATAACCATTGTCGTTGCGAAGTATGCAGTTTACCTTGTCTGTGCCTATAATCGACAAATATCTGTTGGAACAATAGGAAAAGAACTCCGATGGTGCAAGTGCTGGTGTTTCGTATGTTCCAGGCATCACAATGATGGTGATGGGGTTGGATGCAGAATCCTTGCCCATCGTCGCCTTCAATGCTTCATAGATGTTGGTGAAGTCACCCTTGCCCTCTGCATCAATGGTGTAGTATCTCTTTTCTGATGTTCCAATAAGAGATTCAACCACGGCTTTCACGCTGCTAACTGCCTCAAAACCGCACGCGAAACCACTTATGTTTGTATGGATGCTTGTGCCAGTCGGAGAGCAATAGCCACCCAAAAATCCAGTCATTCCGCCTGCCTCATAACGGATTGCATTGTTGAAGCCGATGTACTCATTTGCGCCAAGAGTCAGATTTACCGCTACCTCCTTGATGGTTCCATCCTCTGCCGATGTGTTCTCCACCTCTGCAATTTGGGTAATTACCGCAGTAGCAGCCGATAGGTCAACCTTGAAGAAATTGGTTGTGCCAGTCTTGGCTATGAACCTTATCTTGTCAACTTTCTTAATCTTCGGCGCCATCTGGAACCACACGCTTGAGGTCGATGTGGTGCTCATACTAATCTTTGCCCTGTCAACAGAACCTGCCGTGAACTCTGTGCGAGAAATGGCATCGGTGGCTTTCTCATCGGTATTCTGCAAGTATTTGAGCGTGTTGGTGTTGATTACATAGGCATCGTTGTCCGTAGCCAACGACTGCACTCTGATGTAATATGCGCCATCTGGGATGGTGAATGTCAAATCTGTAGGTGTCGTTCCGTCGCTTGTGCCTCTTATTCCACTGATGAATCCTGCATCCTTTGTGTAGAACAACACCGCATAGACACTCGAACTGCTCAAAGAATGAAGCACATACGAGAAGCCTTCTTTCACATACATCAAGTCTGAATACTTCCAGTTTGTATCAGAAGATACGATGGTTCCAGAGCCATTGATTCGACCGATGTTAGATGTCGGAAACTTGTAGGAAGTTCCAACTTCAACATTCTTTATAGCATCCTTATTGGCTGCATCGGCTGTTTCAAGTCTGCCAATCCTTGATGTTTTGCTTTCGTTGATTAGGGCGATGCCCACCATTCCGCTATTAGTGGTCGATATTGTACCACCGCTTGCAGAGGCATAACTATATTTGTAGGCATTATTATAACCATTCTTGTAATAGAAACTTGACGAGATGCCTATATATTCGTTTTCTGCGAGGTCTGTTTCGTACTCATACTCATAAATGCCGCTTGCGGTATGTGGAATTGTTGCAATCAGTTCACAAGTGGCAGAGCCATCGTTTTCGGTGACTTTATACAACTTTGTGTCTATATTGTAGTAAGCCTTGAAACGGATTTTCGTTATATGGGACGGCTTTGTGTCTGGGGCTTGCTTGCACCAAAACACATTTGTGTTTGATCCGTTTGTTGTTGCGTCATCAAGGACACCTCCCCATTCCTCTTCAACAATGTTATATATTTCGGGGCCTAATTGGGCCAGAGTATCCGCGCAGTCCAAAGCCGCCTGGTTAGCCGCATCACGAACCGCCTCTTTATCTTCAAAAGCCTTATTACGCTTGCCCTCTTCGGTAGTATAAAGGTTGTTACGATTTGTCTCCGCCTGGGTATAGGCAGTCTGCCTTTGAGTCTGGGATGTCTCAAAGGTCTGCTGTCTTTGGTTCTCGTTGGACTGACGAACGGATTCGTTGTTCTGACGAGTAGTTTCATTGCTCTGGCGTGTGGTCTCGTTCTGCTCACGTTGATCTTCCGAATCCACACGTTCGTTCTCGGCATTTACGCGACCAGTTTCAGCGTTGACACGTCCGGTCTCGCTGTTGATTCGTGCAGTCTCGTTATTGCCGCGAGTAGTTTCATTGGTCTGCCTATCCTCCTCGTTCTGCTGTCTGGTAGTTTCGTTACCCTGACGGGTGGTTTCCTGGCTCTGGCGAGTTGCCTCCTGATTGTTACGGGTGGTCTCACTGCTCTGCCTGGTAGACTCAGCATTCTGACGGTTACGCTCGTTCTGCAGACGGGTGTTTTCGCTAGTACCACGAGTATTCTCTCGGCTGATGCGCAACTGTTCGTTGTTATTGCGATCGGTTTCACTCTGATTACGAGCGTCTTCGCTGGCAATACGGGCATTCTCGTTGGCCTTGCGCTGGTTTTCATCTTGGTTGATGGACTGGACGGACTCGACAGCTTCAGATACGATACGGTTGGCGTTCTCTGCGGCCTGGTTAGCGGCATTCTTCGCCTCTTCCGCTCCAGCGATATCTGCATCAGTACCCTTGCTACCGTTGCGGATATTCAGTTGGAATTCGCGTTTATCCGTAAGAATAAGACGATAGCGATTAACGCCACCGTCAGTAGTTACCTCACTCTTCTTGAGATCAGCAATACCTACGCCATTAACACCAATCTCCAGATCAGTCTCCTCAAGGCTTACGTTCGAACCCTTGAAGTTACTTGCTCCATCCCTGTTTTTTACTTTAAGTGCCATTGTTTTATTTAGTTGCCATCCAGGTACGCTTGACAAGCTCGAAAGCCTCACGCCCTACCACAGCCTGATTACTCTTGCCCATATTCTCGTAAAGATACATTGAATAAGTGCCAAGTACAGACTGGTGGACGCCTTGATAGGTGAACACAATGACATTCGTGTCCTCTATCGAAAACGGCATCTTCCACTTTTTCTTAAAGGGATCCACCAACACAAGGGTAAGGTCCCGCCCAGAGAGCGGAACCACCTTGAAGTCTGTATTGATCCTCCAACGAAGAGTACGAGTGTTGCCGATTCGAATCCTGTCCAGCATTAAGCCATTAAAATTTTATTAAGGAATAGTTTTCTTCAAAATATCAAGTGCATCAACCATTAAATGACTCCTGGATTAGTCTTGGCTGGAACACCCTCTACAAACGTGTATCCTGGGAACCTTGCCGTATAAGCGGAACTAGTTCCAACCGGCACGTGTATGGTTTGTCCAGATGGGAATGCTTCAGTATCCATCGTCAACGTAGAAGGATTAGTAACCCTTATAATAACAGTAGTATAAGTCGAGCTTCTTGCAAACGCCTGAACACCTATATAAGTGATGTTTTTAGGAAGATCAATCTTATCCAGCAAAGCACACTGATAAGCGAATCGTTCCTCCAGTTCAGTAACCGCGCTCTCCTCCATGTCGATCTCCGTCAGCCTTGAACAGCCCTGGAATGGATTATGGCACTCGGTCATATCTGATCCAAGATGTACCTTTGTGATGTTGGTTCCGATAAATGCGAATGACCCGATATAGGTTATTCCAGTACCTATTTCACAAGCCAAGCCCTCATGGCAGTTCTGGAAGGCGCTGCCGCCAACCTTTGTCAAACCACTGGGAAGAGCAGTGACGCTCATCGTGGTAACACCCTGGAATGCACCGCCTCCGATTTCGGTTACGCCTGATGGGATAGAGGAAATCGTCAACTTGGTATTCTGGAACGCATAAGCACCGATCTTCGTGATGCCAGAGGGAAGAGATGAAATTGACAAGGAAGTACCATCAAATGCAGCCTCAGATATCTCAGTCAAACCGCTTGGCAGCGCTGACGTATTGAAGTTAGTGCAATACGCGAAAGCGTGATGTTTAATTTCAGTAACAGTATTGCTGAACGTGAAATTGGTTATGTTCAGACAAGATGAGAACGCATGCTCCTTAACAGTGGTAACCGAAGCCGGCAAAGACGAAATGCTGACATTCGTGCTACTGAAAGCATAAGCGCCAATTTCAGTTGATGAATAGCCAGTAGGCCAAGTGCTTATCGATATGCCAGCGTCATAGAACGCCCAATCGCCAATATAGGTTATTCCATTGTGAAGCGCCGTGATATTGGTATTCGAGCAACCTCTGAAACAGTTATTCGGTATATCAGCAACACCGCTTGGAATAGTTGTAATGGCAAGTGAAGAGCATGCGTAGAAAGCGCCTTGTCCAAGAGATGTCAGACCAGTGGGAAGAGCTGTCAACGCAAGCGCCGTACAACCACCGAAAGCATTTGCCCCAATAGTGGTTACCGTTGACGGCAACGAGGTTAGAGCAAGAGCGGTACATCCGTTGAATGTCGAATCCTTTATCTCCTCAATACCAGAATAGAACGATACCGATGTAAGTTTTGTACAATCCTGGTAAATACTTGTGGCGTCATCGCTTGAAAGCAGCTTACCGCTCTTGATGCCAGATTCGGCGAATGCCCTATATCCCAATCTTGTAACGGTAGAAGGAATCGTCATATCCAATTTAGTACACCCAGCAAACATCTGGTGACCGAGATAGGTCCAACTTGAAGGCAATGTCACGCTGACCAAAGAGGTACATCCGTTGAAGACGTTGTAATTCTCGGTTGGTGCAGCAAGCGAAGATGGAAGTGTAACGCTTGTAAGTTTGATACACCCCATAAACGTTTCACTCCATACGCCAGAGATATTCCTTGGCATTACTACCGATGTCAACTTGGTACAACCCTGGAAGAGGCCCGAAGGTATCGAATGGATTCCAGTAAAATAGGTAAACTCATCGAAGGTGGCAACCGTAGTATTCTGATAGAACAAGGATACTGCTGGTGCGTCGGGTCTGCCCATTGTTGAAAGAGCAGCGGCCTGAGCCTCGGTAATACCAGTTCCGTCACCGCAAACCTGGAGCATAACCCTAAGAGCCTCAGAGTCAGCAAAGGTGATGAAGTATGCGGTAATACCAGTAATGGTCAAGTTCGGGAACGTAGAATTAATAATGTTCACGTCCTCACGAGTAGCGGAGCCATTGGAGATATTAAGACTACCCTCAATAGTTGGCTTATCGCCTACGTTGGTAACCGAATTATCATTGCTGTTATATGCCACCGAACCATAACCAACACCAGTATCCTGGTTGTACAAATGACGAGCCATATAGGCCAGCATGGTGATATCTGATGACTGACCACTTGCGTTACCGTTCCAGATGATCGTTACATACTTGAGCGCGGAATTGCTAGAATTGTAGCAACGCCTTACCAAGGTCACTGGGTTGATGCCTGCACAATTGTTGATGTATACCGAAGTCACTCCAGAATACGAATCGATCGAAATGTTCGACGTAGTCAAGAACGGCAGCGAGTAAAGGAACAACGTAGTGGTAGTGGAAGGAAGTGACAGGTTTCTTACCTTGCCACCGATAGGCAACTTCAGAAGCACAATCTTGGTGCCAGCAAAGTAAGCCTCTCTCAATCTCGGGCAATTGGTGAGGTCTACCGTACCTTGCGTGCCAATGAGACTAGTGACGTTACGAGCATCCACCAGTTCGATTGCATTGCCTCGTACACTGAGCGAGGTGGCGTTAAAGGTGACGCTGGACGCATCTGCATCGCCTACCTTAAGCCTACGAAGACGCTCCGCAGCCACATCAAAGGTAACAACCGTAACACCACCACGTGATGTCAGCACAAGATTCTTAAGGTCACCGATATCGGTATACCAGTTCAGACCAAGCAAATAGAATGTGGTTGCGCCATCAGAAGAAGGGGCAATCACACAAGTACCACCAGCGCTGGTCCTCGCACCTTGTTCAGGAGCACTGCCACCCCTACTCTCTCGTGGATACAGATCAATCGCTGGAACCACGTTGAAGGAGGCGGTATTGGCATCTGATGGGGTGAACGAGAGTTGTCCATACTCTCCAGTTGCGCTACCGAAACCGCCAATCTTATACTTAGAGAAGATATAGGCGATACGACGCTCAACCCAGATAAGTTCGGCGTTGTACTGAGTGCCTAGCGCCTGGGTAAGAGGTTCGACTGAGTTGTAGGTCTGAGTATGATTCTCGACCCAAGGAGCAAGATAGCCATACTCGGTATCCTCGGCATAAGCGATTGCTGGGAAGTACTTGGATGCATTGTCCCAGAAATAGTAAGAGAACACCTTAAGGATACGCTCATGCAAGGTTGAACCAGTAAGGCCATGCTCAGATGCTATCTCGTCCATATACCTTACAATCTCGCCCATCATCTGAGCAATCTGATCCTGGCAAGAAATATCGATACGGGTCCAGAATGCAGATGACTGGCCCTGGTAAATCTCGTCGCCGTTCTCAGTTGTATCTCCTGGCTCAATGCTGTAACTCTTAGTACTCTGACCGTTGTTATCGCTCGCCATGATGGTATCCAAGTCATCCTGATTGAAGCCCCACTTGCCTCCAGAAGCGAGTGCAAGGAACTTTCTCCAATAGGTATTCTTAGTATCGTTATCGGTTGCTCCGTCCAAAATAGTGTAGCACTTGTGGAAAATAGCCTCTTCCAGAGATACGTAGTTGTTGATCTCGGAAAGGAACTTGGACTCACAAGCAGCCTGGATCTGCGCCTCGGTAGGAGAACCAGACAATCCAAGGTAGGTGCGGATATTGATACCAAGCGATTCATACTGCTGTGTCTTGATTCGATAATAATACAGGTTGTATGACGAATCGTAGAAAGTGAGCAGCACGTTAGAGTAACCGCTTGTCCTTCCTTGCCAGAAGGTATTGATATCCGCATTAATCTGCGAAATGGTCTTGCCGGTTGCGGAAAGTGGACGAATATACGGAGATGTCAAGAAGATCAAGTCATAGGCGGGCTTGAACTCAGCCTCATACAGCGCCTGGATGGAAGCCTGATCAGAAGCCTTATCCGAAGAATAATCCGCAACAATATCAGCATCCCAGCCCTCCTGTCCACCGCATTCCATAGTTTCAGTAGATGGATTGTATACCATATCTGCAGTCCAAGGAGCCAGGAAACGGGACATTCGTGGAGCGTGGTTAGGACCTTCAAGCATCATCAGACTTGGATAGTCGCTGGTCTTGTTGTAGCCGAAAGTCTTCTTATCCGTCTTGTCTGGACCAATGGTGTAAAGTCCGATGAACTCGTAGTAACCATTCGAAGACATCTTGAAGCCAAGGAACGGATACTGGTAAACGGCTACACGAGTATTCACATCAGGCAGATAGTGGGTAGAGTTGAGGTTAGAGTCGAAGAACTTATGCCACAAATCATTATAGAGATTCGTAGCGCCCATCTTGTGGCCCTGGGATGAAGATGCAATGTTCTTTTTCGCCGTGATCTTTGATACCTTCGGATGAAGATTGTAGCCAGCAATGTAGCCATCCTTGCCAGTCTCCACACGCATGGAGCCGCCATCGGTAAGATTAAGGTACTCCCAACGAGCATTAGAATTCTTGTTGTTGTTCCTCAGATTCCAACGATAATACTGTTTAGACGTAGTACCTTGACCATCCATTGGAACGCCTACTATTCTTACATTCCACTCTGGATGATCGGCATACTCGAGTCTTACATTGAGGCTTGAGATAGACGTATTGTTATGGAACGAAGGAAGTTCCTCATCAGTCTCCACCACGTAACAGTTGAAACCCTTCTGCTTGGCGAGTTCATATGAGATTGAGCCACCATCCATAATAGCATTGTCATTGCGAAGACCTCTACGGCTGTACTCGTTATTCTCAATGAGCGCATTCAAGAAGTTGAACACCACGTCATTAGGCTCAAGCGCAATGTTGTACGCACGGAACATGTACAACTGGAAGTCTGCAGAATCCTGGCCCATCCTCAGATAACCGTTGCCGAAACTTGAAATACCGCTGTATTCGAAGTTAACCACTGGGCATGCATTGACATAGATACGGCAGATATTGTTTCCAGTTCCAGCATAATTGCGTTGGAATACGATAACCACGTGAAGGATATCGTTCTCGCTCACATTATATGACTGGAAGACATGGCGCCGCTCTGCACTGGTAAGAACCTTGATCTGGGTCGGGAACAAGATGATGCCGTTCGTGGTGTTCTCGTCATACTCAGATGTTGACATGATGGACATGATAGGCTTGCTGTAGTCGGCAATATCCGAAGCCCTATACATGAACTCGATGGACGCACTTGAGGTCTGGGTATTGGTAAGAGGTTTCAGGGTTGGAATCTCTACCGTAGAACCAGCCATAACCCTCAGGCCCATGTTGTTGTCGGAATCCACAGCATAGCCATCCTTGTTCCAGGCAAATCCAGTAAACGTACCAGCATACGAAGCAGCAGCCGGAGCGTCCGCCTCGTTGATGAACGTGGTACGGTTGCTCTGGGAGTTGTTGCGCGATGCAAGGTTGAAGTATACGGTTGCGCCAGTGGTGGCCGAATAAGATTCCGAGTTGTCCACTGGGAAGACGTGTTGCGCCGAGTGGTTGTCGGGAGTCGTAAGCGTTGCCGTCAGTTCAAAGTCTGATGTCTGCACGAATGACGCCATGGAAAGAGAAATCGGGAAATCGTTCGCGGTCTCGGTAACTATGCCCGAAAACTCCTCATTGTTGTGGATGACGAACGTATCGCTTCCATCATAGGCGCGCACATCGATATTGACGCTAGTAGTGTTGTAGGTGGCATACTGGAACAGCGATGTCTCGGATGCGTAGTTGACAGCCTTGTCCTTTGCGTTATTGATAACAACCAACTTAGCCGTAGACGCATCGGATGCAGCGACACACATGACATTGTAAGTGATAACCTCGGTTGTAGCGCCGCCACCTTCCAGCCATATCTCAATTGTCGAAATTCCAGTTACAAGTCCTGGCAGCTTATCCGACAACGTGAAGAAATAGGAGGTAGTATTATAGTTGGTTGACTGAGAGAATCGCTGGGTGTAGTGCATGCTCTCCTCGCCATCAATCCTTACGTGTAGGTATTTTTCAATGTTTCCAGAGAACTTGATGCCATCGATGCCAAACGTTTCACCCCAAACCCAAGCGTTCCACCAACTGAAATCGCAGGAGAACGTAAGGTTGGTAAGAGTGCAGGTATAGTCTGACTCAACGCTGACATTACTTGACTGACCCTCTACCTTAATTCGGACAGTATTGGTTCCGATTACAAGCAAGTCTCTAATATTCAACGAATAAGTGCGTCCACTTTGTAAAGCAACCTCATCAGCCACGGTAACAAAACTACCAGAACCATTCTGGATGGAAACGGTAATGAGATAGTTCTCTACAAACACGTTCTGAGAACCGAATGCGCTTGCCAGGGTTGTAGGAGTAACCGTAATGTTATGCTCCGTTTCTCCAGACAAGACGTAGAAACCAGAATCATGGTTGCAGTTCTGGCTGACGGTATAGGTTGTGGATCCGAGCGGAACTTCGGCGATAAGCACCGTTTTCTCTGGATCAGCGTACAGATAAAGCACACCATTAACAAACGCCGCAGAAGCGAACTTGGTCTGCAAGGCGCTGGTGACAACCTTGTTCTGGACGGCTCTTGTACTGGTGTCAGAGAGTTCAGAGTCGATATTCGCACCCTGTCCGCTTTCCAAGTTATTCAACCGCTCCTCAATGACATTGGTCTTGACTACGCGATTAACCTGGACGCCGAAGCTGTTAAAGTAATCCTCATCAACCGAAGTGAATGCAAATCCATCGTGCTGAACCTGGTAAGCGGATATGGTATCGGTTATTTCAGACTCCATATCATAAATCGGGTTACCCTGATCATCGTAGCCAGTGATGATGTTGTCGGTATTTAACTTGCGATATGTGATAATACCTTCAGCATCAGCGATAAGCAAGGTTGGTGTAGACTGAGGAACGTTACCAACGCGTGACGTTCTAACCCAAATAACGTCGCCCTCATATACCCTAAACCACAAGCAATACATCTTTGTACCGTCATGCGGTAGATAGTTCTTGAACGTGCATTGCTCACCTACGCGGTTGCCAAGATTAATCCAGTCATCTTCGGCAGCAGCGTTATATAGGATACCCTTGGTCAACACCCACTCAGGAACGTCATCACCAGATGCCACCGAAGTGCTAACTTCCAAGTCGCCTATTTCTTTGCTGATTGTATTCTGGGTGATGTTGTAGCACCAGGACGCATCGTTACCCACCAACTGCACCCATCTATTGCCGTTCCACACCTCCATCATCTTGGTGGAAAGGTTGTAGTACTGGAAGCCTCTTCCTACAATCCAACCTACATTGGTAGGCTTCTCAGTTTCAGAGCCGCGAATCTTCCAGTTGTCATATTCAACCTTTACGACATTGAGGCCTTCGCCCGACTCCTTGATATGCTTGTCGCTCAATTGCCAAGTGGTATCAACGTGGCTGGAATTGTAAGACCTCATGGTGAAGTTCCTAATGACAATGCCATAAGTCTTGGATCCGCTATACAAGGCGATAACATCCTTTGCCGTTTCCCACTGATTGCCAGCCCAATCGGTAACATAGAATCCTTCTATGGTCACCGAACTTGATATCTGAGACCTTAGCACCCTACCAGAATCAGAAGTTCTCGTGACCCCTTGCATATCCATGGTGGTGCTGATGATGCGAATAACGTGGCTATTCTCAAGACACATACCCTTAACCACATCCTCACAGGCGCAAGACATAATAGTCATCGCCCTACACTGATTGAAAAGATATGTGAAGCCATAGAACACGCCATAGTAATCACCCAAGAACTCCTGCTTCTCTTCATTGGTAGAGTTGTCTGGAGATTCCGTTTGGGTAGGATTCGTCGAGCCATGACGAGTACCATCCGACCAAGCGTGACAAGTATCGGCGCAACAGTTGATCATGGATGAATATGTCATAGACTTGATGAAATAAGCCATCATCATAAAGCCCTTGACATAACAGTTAATCATCGTAGTAGATGTACCGCCAAGCAGCTTGAATCCTACCTTGGCGCCAGTAACATGGCAACTGGATATTCTTGTGAGGAATGTGTGCAAACTGATGCCCACCTTAAAGTGGAACAGCGACAACCCTTCAAGATTAAGTTTATGCGGGTCAGAGCCTGAAGAGCCATCGCCTATACCATAAATACCATAATAGGCCCTTCCTCTGCCGTAAAGATTAAAGTTCCTCAATTCGCAGAAACTTCTGACACGAATGATATAAACCACTGGGTCAGATTCACTAACCGTAGCACTGACAGATATCGAAGGCTGTGAAGACCTCTCAGAAACAGAAACGCCTTCAATCGCCTTATGCTCAGGAAGATACAGACCACTTGTGATGGCATATGTTTTCTGGAGAAGTTGCAACTTATTGAATGGGGAGTTGATTGCAGCGGTTAGTGCGGCGGTATCGTCAGTCGTATCATCGCCCTTTGCACCCCACCATTCCGCATAACAAACGACATTGTTCCAGGTGCCAGCAAGTTCCACATTATCAAAAATTTGATATGGCGTTGCGCTGATAGAGGTGTTGGTTCCATAAAGTTGGGTACCATTACCGCCAATCAGTTTGCCACCCTCAAATATAAGGATGGAACCATCTGCCAGCGTGTACGTTGTTTCGTCACTTAAAGTAATGTCATCAGTGATGCGATAGATCTTTCCAGTAGGCGTAATAGTCGACGCTATATGGAGATCATCAAATGATACGGCATCATCAAGACTACCGATAATCTCGTTAACCTTGTCGACCACAGTATTGAACTGAGATGCCAACGCCCTTTCACCTGGAACGGCGTGTACTGTTAGTGTTTCTATATTCGTCGTCATTGTTATTATTTTAGCCCCACTTATAATCGTTCCATGTATCAATATCCCAATCAAGGTAGTCCTCAGTGATGATGGTCTCTTCGCTCCTTCTCTTACCTCGACTTGCGCCATCCTTGATGTAGTTCAAGACAACCGTTGATGTAGCACCAGTTCCAGTAGATATACCAGGCCTGGAAGCGTTAGACATGGTACCAGAGATATTTCCGATAAGCATATCTATGATACCCTGGCAAATAACCTCCCATACGGCCAATTGAGGATTGTCCCAGTTAGCCTCGTGTGCTGGCTTGGTGTCTTTCTCGGCATTCACATTGATGACACCTGCAAACGGTTTGTACGGACCAGCAAAGGTAACCATATTCATCCCGACACCGCATGTGAAGCCATCGATGATATTGCTAGCCAAATCCTTAAGCCAACCCGCCAATTCAGATGGAGTACCGACAGGAGCGCACATACCCATAATGGGGTGGTCATCCGATACAACTGGGTCTGGATTGTTTGGGTAGGTATTCATGATTCCCACATATGCGCTCTTGCTCCATACATATGAGGTCACGAATTCGGTAACAGCATCGGCTATGGCCTGCTGGGCTGCTACTGGAGTGGAACTGCTAAACGATGACCCATCGGTACCGATAGACGATGCCAATTTCGATATGATGAGATTCGCAAAGACAGTTTTATTACTCATTTATGTGCCAGAAATCATGTTTCCAATATGAGGCGCGCCACTGAACGGACAGGCTGGAATACCGCAGAATCCACCCGAACCAGTAGGCGCAGCAGTTCCGTTTACAGTCAATTGACCTCCAGTGATCTGGGCCTTAGGAGTCTTAATGGTACAACTTCCATCAGCATTGATGTCGGCGTTACCCTTGGCATTGACTTCAGCGTTACCATTTGCGTTTACGGTTACATTCCCCTCCGCATCAATCGTCACGTCAGTAGTTGTAACCGTGACCTTACCATCCTCCATATGGAAAACGGTTTCTCCGACAGTAACGTCGACATTCTTCTGATCAGCCTTAATGGTTACATCTTCTCCAACCTTGACGGTAACATCCTTAGGTGTCACCTCTGATGTCACCTTATTGCCATCCTTGTCGACTACCTCAGTAACGATGCTTCCAGCCTTATATTCGGTCCAAGTCTTGTTACCAGTCTCAGCCTTGGCCTCGATATCATCGCTACCGTTAGGGTCATACTCCTCACGCTCGATAACGCCCATCTGCACAGTATCTCCAGATTCGATTCGATAAAAATCAACCTGGGAGAACATGGCAACATACTCTTGTGAGGTTACCGAATCCTTGGATATGGTTACATCCGAATAAAGACGGGGGATGATGAGAAAACCATTGGATATGTCCTGGATGGCTGCAAGATGTACGCCCTCATGAAGGCCCTGATCCTCGTTATCGGTGCTCTCTACATTGTACTCCTGGACATCTATTGTACCGAAGAGTTCATCGCTTTCGTCATCATGAACCTTGACAACATAGCCGGTTACCATAGCGGCATCAAGGACTGCGCCATTGGAGTTAGTCAAACCCTTGTTGGCAATCCTATGAATCAACTCAATAAGTTTTGCATCAGTTATCATCTGCCACTATCTTATAAGGTAATTTAATTGTCTGCCTCAATCCGTTTACGGATAGTCTGGTAGTAACCTCGTCAACAAGGTATTGGCCGTTCCTATCTGGATGCTGGTCATCAACGAGTTCAACGATGTCACCCGTATGAATCGCAAGGTCTCCGAACAAAGTCAAGGTGCCATCCATCCCATTCTTATCGTAATGCTCGAACTGAGATATGGCCCACGCCTTGAGTTTGTTTTTGTCCAACGAAGACGCCTTCATAGGTTTCGGATACAGGCGCTCGATAATCGTATATCCAGAATGGTCGAACGTAGCCTTACCACCCTGGGCCTTCTGCTTCTTACGGTCTTGCTTTGTCACGGTCTTCTCATCATAAACGATGAAATTGCTGTTCTCAGCGTTATCGATACCAGACGGATCCAGGCGCACATAGAACGAATAGGTATTTCTCGCGCCCTTATCACCTATGGTATTCACGATGCACTTGACCGCCAGACTATACCTATCCACATTTGCATAGGAAAGTCCGTCTTCAGCCACATTGTAGTCGAAATAAATCACTGGAACGCTATCAT
>Ga0326511_10000703_pt1 | contig 29313 bp, 23 predicted proteins | sample 0_2496_0518_D_FD_203701 | JGI IMG/M metagenome (GOLD analysis project Ga0326511, IMG submission 203701) | Bovine rumen microbial communities from UC Davis, California, United States - 0_2496_0518 | ecosystem: Host-associated > Mammals > Digestive system > Stomach > Rumen | place: USA...
CAAAAGCCCCGATGGATCCCGCGCCAAAGCGTGAGAAGCCGCACGGCCGGACAGCTGATCGAGGCTCTGCGCGGCGGCATCGAGAACGCTTCGATCTGCGGCGAATCGGAAGGCGGCGCGTACATCCGTTTCAATCCCGTAGACGGCGAGGGCGAAGGCAATGCCAACATCACACGCCGGCACTACTGCCTGGTCGAGAGCGACACCGACAGCCCGGAAAAACAGTACAGCCTGTACAAGGCGCTGAACCTGCCGATCGCGGTGCTGGTCCACTCGGGCAACAAGAGCCTGCACGCGATCGTGCGCGTGGATGCCGAAAGCCGGCACCAGTACCAGGAGCGCGTCAACTTCCTCTATGACTTCTGTAAAAAGAACGGCCTGCACATCGACACGCAGGACAAAAACGAAAGCCGTTACAGCCGCCTGCCAGGTGTGAAGCGAGGCAGCCGCTGGCAGTACATCATCGCCACGAACATGGGCGCAGCCAGCTATGACGAATGGAAGGAATGGGCGGATGAACAGAACGACAATCTGCCCGACGACTTCTCGCTGGCCGACGTCTGGGACGATCCTCCTGAGCTGAAAGAGGAACTGATCGGCGGCGTGCTGCGCGTGGGGCATAAGCTGCTGCTTTCCGGCCCAAGCAAAGCCGGCAAAAGCTTTATGCTGATGCTGCTGGCGATCTGCATGGCCGAGGGGCTGCCGTGGCTGGGGCATCCCTGCCGCATGGGCAAGGTGCTGTATGTCAATCTGGAGCTGGATCATGCCAGCTGCATCCGGCGCTTCATCGACCTGTACAGGGCGCTGAATCTGAAACCGGCGCACAAGGACAACATCAAAATCTGGGACCTGCGCGGCCGTGCCGTGCCGATGAACCGGCTGGCGCCCTTCCTGATCCGGCGCTTCAAGCCGGCAGGACTGGAAGCGGTGATCCTCGACCCGATCTATAAAGTCATCACCGGCGACGAGAACGACGCCACGGAAATGGCCGAGTTCTGCAGCTACTTCGACCGCGTCTGTCTGGAACTGGAAGCAGCGATGGTCTATTGTCACCATCACAGCAAAGGAGCCGGTGCCAAGTACAGCAAAGGCGCCGACCGAAGCAGCGGCAGCGGCGTGTTTGCCCGCGATCCTGACGCCATTCTCGACCTGCTGGAGCTGAAGGTGGAGCCGGGCATGATCGACCGTTACGCGGGCCAAAATCCCAACTGCTCGACGACGCTGACGGCCTGGGAGATGTCGGGCACCTTGCGCGAGTTTGCCCCGCCGGCGCCCGTGCGGCTGTGGTTTGACTATCCGCTGCACCGTCTGGACACCTGGAACTTTCTGGCCGAGGCGAAAAACGGCGAGACAGTGGCGCGCGGCAAAGGCGTGGGCAAGAGTCAGCGCACGGCCGAAGACTGGGCGCGCGACCTGGACGAGGCGTATGAAGCCTGCGGAGGCGGCAACGTGCCGCTGAGGGAGATCGTCGGATATATGCAGGTGAATGGCAAACCGGCGGAATCGACGATTAAAAAGGAGATCAAAAAAGCAAATCAATACGCAACATTTACGATTGACGATGTTCAATACATTACAAAAAAAGAAAAATAAAATTATTGTCTAATCGTAAAAAGTACCTACCAGGAACGGAAATACAAAAATCGGTGCCTAACTGGTACTAAAACCCTATAAAGAAATATTTCAGTACCTGATAGGCACTAAGTAAAAAACAACCCAATAACCTACCGGGGGAACCCATGAGTAAATCCTCATGGGATTCCCCCCTGGTTCGGTCATTTGGGCGCGAAATCAGAATCGAAACTTGGCGCGAAAATCCGAAAAGGCGGAAAGGAAAGTTACAGATGCGGACGGTCAGAGACTTTTTCAACTGGCTCATGACAAAGATGGACCCGGCGTATGTGGTGCAGCTGCGCGATGAATGGGTGCGGATGCCGCTGGCGGTGGGTGAAGCGATCGTCACGTTCAACGACGATTCAGCTTGGCCGGAGCTGTGGGACGCTTACGACGAGAGAGTCGCGATCATGACCGAAGGCCGCGAACCGGCCGACGCCGATCTTCTGAAAGCCTGGGAGGATGTGCTGGGGATCGAGATCAAACGAAGGGAGAATAATCTATGCCAGAACTCGAAAAACTGAAGCCGTGCCCGTTTTGTGGGCGCAGACCTCAAATCAATGAGAACAAAACTATTGCCTGTGGTTATTGCGGCGCTCACATGCACACTTATGAAGGCCATATCGATTGGACTGTGAAACATTGGAACAGCCGCGCGGAGGTGAAGGACGATGGACGTGAGGCTTGAACGGCTGCGGGCAATCGTTGAACAGTTGGTTGAAGAGCGCGATGAGGCGCGCAAGCGTTGCGCAGAATTTCAGCGTGAGTTAGCGCAAGTCAGTGCAGAACGCAACGAAGCGCGGCAGGAAGTCCAAAAGTTGGAGGCGGTGGCACGTGTGGCCATCCAGCAGCGCGACGCCCTGCGCAAAGACCGAGACAACTGCATCAAGATCAGCGTTGAAGCACAGCATGAGCGTGACGAAGCGAGCAAGCGCTGCACTGAATGTCAGCGCAAGTTAGCGCAAGTCAGTGAAGAGCGAGAACAAGCACGGCAGCAAGCATGGATATGGCGAAGCATGTACTGTTTTACCTCTGCTGAGCTTGAAAGCGATCATCCTTTCCCGTGGGAGGTAAAGAATGAATAAGACGCTGCTTGATGTTATCCTTCCAGGACTGCCGCCGACGGTGAATCATGTGTACCGCACGGGGCGGGGAATCGCACGGTACAAGACAGCCGAGGGGCGGCGGTATCAGGAACAGGTCGTTGGGATCATGATGAATTTTTTCCGAAAAAACGATACGCCCTGGGGCGGCCCGACGAGCGTGAAGATCGTCTTCACGTCGAAGGATCGCCGGCCCTGGGATGTTGACAATCGGATCAAAGTGCTGCAAGACTGTCTGGCTCCCGCCGGCGTGATCAAAAACGACAAGCAGGTCGTTGAACTGTATGCCCGGCGTATTTGGGGGGCCGAAGACAGCACGCACATCATCGTGAGGGGATTATGACCGAAAAAGAAATTATAGCCTGGCTGTCGCGGGCGTACTGGCTGCGGATCCGCATCACGAAGCTGCAGGAGCAGCGGCGGCAGATGCAGGAGCTGGCCGAGGGCGTGCGCGGGATGGACTACAGCAAAAGCATCACGCAGGGCGGTGAGCCGGTGACGCTGGCAGACGCGGTAGCCAGACTGGTCGATCTTGACGCTACGATCGCCGGAGAGATCATGAGGTACACGGCAGCGGTCGACGAGATCACGGCGGCGATCAAGTGCGTCGACGATGAGAGACTGCAGACGGTCCTGTATCTCCGCTACGTCAAGGGGGAGCGCTGGGAGCAGATCGCGGTGGCTATCAACTACGCGTGGCGTCAGACTCATCGCCTGCACCGCAAGGCCATTTTGGCACTGTCCGAAAAGATGGCACACAATGGCACATAGGTCCGTGATATTATGCTATCGTGTACGAAAGACGAAAGACCAATACCTTAGGACCGGGCAGGCGCTCTCCCCCCAGGAGCGTCTGCTTCTTTTATACCTACAAGGAGGTGAGCTGCGGTGGCGAGGGATAAAAAAATGACGCTGACAGAGAAGCAAAGGCGTTTTATCGATGAGTATCTCATTGATCTCAACGCCACTGCGGCTGCTAAGCGTGCCGGATACAGCGAGAAAAACGCGGATAAGATCGGACCTCAGTTGCTAGGGAAAACTAGGATTGCCCAGGAACTGGCTGGACGGCTGAAGAAACGGCAAGAGCGTACGGAAATCACGCAGGACTGGGTGATCGAAAAGCTCAAGGACCTGGCTGTGCGCTCGTCTGAGTGCGATGACGCTCCGCACATGCAGGTGGCGGCGAAGACGCTGGAACTGCTGGGCCGGCACCTGGGCATGTACACGGACAAGATGACGCTGAAGGGCGAGCTGACGGTGTCGTCGGTGCTGGAGGAGCTGAAGCGCCGTGGATGAGTTGATCTCCTTCATCAGCGCCTGGCGGAACGATCCGGTGCGCTTCGTGCGCGAGGCGTTGCAGGCGGAGCCGAGCGCCCAGCAGGCGGAAGCGCTCCGGGCGTTTGCCGTACCGGGTGCGCGCGTGACGATCGCGTCCGGCCACGGCACGGGCAAATCGACCCTGATGGCCTGGCTGATCCTCTGGGCACTGACGTGTTTCGACGATGTGAAGATCCCCACAACGGCCCCGACGGCGCATCAGCTGAACGATGTGCTCTGGACGGAGGTGCGCAAGTGGGGCGCGCGGCTGCCGAGTCTGTGGAAGAACGCGCTCGAAGTGACGAGTGACCAGGTGCGGTACAGGGACTGCACGGGCTTCGCGGTGGCGCGCACGGGACGCAAGGAGAACCCGGAGGCGCTGCAGGGGTTCCACGCGGAGAACTTGTTTTTTCTCATCGACGAGGCGTCAGGCGTGGATGACGTGGTGTTTCAGGTGGCGCAGGGCGCTCTTTCGACGCCTGGCGCACGCGTGCTGATGGCCGCCAACCCGACGAGGACGAGCGGCTACTTCTACAACTCGTTCCACCGCGACCGCGACAGGTGGCAGCGCTTCACGTTCTCGTGCTTAGACTCGCCGCATGTCGCGCGTGAGTACGTGGACGAGGTGCGCACGATCTACGGCGAAGACAGCGACATCTACCGCGTGCGCGTGCTGGGGCAGTTCCCCAGGGCCGGCGATTTGCAGTTCATCGGCACGGACATCGTCGAGGCGGCGCAGTCGCGTCACCTTCTGCCGCAGGATTACAATTACGCGCCCGTGATCCTCGGCGTGGACGTGGCGCGCTTCGGCGGGGACCGCACGGTGGTGTTCAAGCGCCAGGGGCTGTATGCCGAGCTGCTCTGGACGTGTCAAGGCATGGATCTGATGGCCACGGCCGACCGCATTGCCGTGTTGATGGACGAGCACAAGGCCGACGCTGTGATGATCGACGCCGGCGGTGTGGGCGCCGGTGTGTGCGACCGTCTGCGGCAGATGGGGCACAGGCCGATCGACGTGCAGTTTGGCGGCGCTTCGGGGCTGGCCAATTGCCTCAACAAGCGGTCCGAAATGTGGTGGCGGATGCGCGACTGGCTGAAAGACGGCGCGATCCCGCCCGACGAAGATCTGCGCGACGACCTGACCGCACCGGAGTACAGCTTCACGACCAAGGGGCTTGTGCAGCTTGAGAAAAAAGAAGATATGAAAAAGCGCGGGCTGCACTCGCCTGATGTGGCGGATGCGCTCGCGCTGACGTTTGCCGTGCCTGTGAGCACGCAGCTGGACCGCTCAAAGCGCAAGGATGTGGCCGAGAGCGACTATGACTTTTTTGGAGGCGATTGACATGGGCAGCTCAACACCGAGCTACAGCAGCCAAGAGACGTATATCCCAACGCCGGCCCCGGTGCCGGGTGCGACGGATGTGAGCAGCGGCACGACGAACGAGTCGACGCGCTCGCGGGAGATGGCCAGGCAGCGCAAAAAGCGCGGCGTCGCATCGACGTACCGCGCGCCGATGGCCGACGCCGGCCTGGCGACCGGCAAGCAGCGACTGGGAGACTAGTATGGACGCGGCAGCGCTTCGAAAACATCTGGAACAGCGCCGCGGGGCGCTGAGATTGATCGAACAGAAGCACGAGGGCGAGTGGAAGGACCTTCGCGCCTACGTGATGCCGTACCGCGGGCGGTTCAAGGGCGAGATGCCGGACGAGTACCGGCCGGACCTGAGCAAGATACTCGACAGCACGCCGCTGACGGCGCTGCGGATGCTGAGCGCAGGGATGCAGTCGGGCCTGACATCGCCCTCTCGGCAGTGGTTCAAATTGTCGCTGCATGACGCCGAGATGGCAGAGGTACAGGGCGTGCAGGAGTGGTGCGATAAGGTGCAGTCGCTGATGATGCGCGTGATGGCAGCAAGCGGCTTTTATCGTGCGCTGCACTCGCTGTATGAGGAGATCGCCGTGTTCGGCACGGGCTGCCTGGTGATCATGCCGGACTGGGATCATGTGATCGACGTGACGACGCTGTCGACGGGCACGTACTACCTCGGCCGCTCGACAGGCTCGCGCATCGACTCGCTGTACCGCGACCTGTGGATGACGGCGGGCGAGATGGCGGCAGAGTTTGGCGAGGCCAACTGCAGCACTGCCGTGAGGTCGGCGCTTGAGTCGCACCGGGATCAGCTGTTTGAGGTGCGGCACGCGATCGAGCCGGACACGCTTGGCGCGTCGCGCTTCCCCTGGCTGAGTGTCTACTGGGAGCCGGGCAACGGCGAGGAGAAGATGCTGCGCATTGGCGGCTACCGCACGTTCCCGGTCTGCGCGCCGCGGTGGATGGTGGGCGAGGCCGACATTTACGGCTACGGTCCGGCGTCCGAAGCGCTGCCCGACGTGAAGACGCTCATGGCCATGAAGCGCGACTTTTTGACCGGCATCAAGAAGCAGGTCAATCCGCCGCTTGTGGCGTCGAGTCAGGTGCTTGAGGGCGGCGTCAAGTCGGGGGCGAACATGATTACGTACATCACGGGCGGGCAGCTCGGCCCGCAGATCGCGCCGCTGTACAACGTCAATCTCAATCTGGCCGACCTGGCCGGCAGTATCGAACAGTACAAAAATGACGTGCGCAAGTCGATGTACGTCGACCTGTTCATGATGCTGAGTGAACAGGACAACGGCCAGATGACGGCGCGCGAGGTGGCCGAGCGGCACGAGGAGAAGATGCTGGCGCTCGGGCCGGTGCTTGAGTCGCTGGAGTGGGAGCTGCTGATCCCCGCGATCGACCGTATCTTCGACCTGATGCTGGAGCGTGGCATGGTGCCCGAGCCGCCTGAACAGATGCAGGGCGCGGACATCAAGATCGAGTTCGTGTCGATCCTCGCCCAGGCGCAGAAGATGATGGGCCTGTCGGCGATCGAGCAGACGGTGGCGTTTGCCGGACAGATCGCGCAGGTCGACCCGACGGTGCTTGACGCGCTGGACAGCGAGCAGGTGGTACGCACGTACCGCGACCTCGTCGGCGCGCCGGCGGCGATCCTGAGACAGGAAGAAGAGGTCGCCATGATCCGCGCTCAGCGGCAGGCGCAGGAGCAGGCCGCGCAGCAGGCGGCGCAGGAACAGGCGGCCGCACAGACGGCAGCACAGGCGGCGCAGGGCGCACAGGCTCTGTCGCAGACGCCGGTGCAGGGAGGCGGATCGGCGCTCGATGCGCTGATCGGGCCTATGATGTCGGGCACGATGCCCGGTGAGGAGATGGTGTGATGATCACGAACGAGAAAGAGATGGTGGCGGCGCTGCTTGGAACTGAGGCAGGCCGCCTTTTTTGTGCGCTGCTGATGCGTGAGACGGGCGTCTTCGCGCCGTGCGCGATGGACCAGGCCAACGCCACCTACCTGAGGGAAGGTGAGCGGAACGTAGGCGTTCGGATCTTCTCCGCGGTCCTGAACGCGGGAGGTGATCCTATCAGCTGCATGAAGGAGTACGCGGAGTGGCTGAAGCAGCAGCAGAAGCAGAACGAAAAGCAGCAGGAGGAACAGGAGCATGAATAGCTATATCAGCGTTAAAAAGATCAAAAGTGACGGCCAGATTGTCAACGTCGACGGGAAAGATTGCGTCAAGGTGATCTATCCAGACGGTTACGAGAGTTACTGCCCCGCAGATGATTTCAAGCGCCACTATTTCAAGCTCGAAAAAGATAACAAGATTTCTCAGTCTGACGTCGACCGCTTTGCCGGATTCTTTGAGTACCACGAGCTTGACGAACGTACCGTCGTCGGTATGGCGACAGCTGTCAACAAGTTCAAGGTGATCGAGGCTTCCGCGTGCGTAAAGCCTGAGACTTATGATCTGAAAATCGGCATGGACATTTGCCGTGACCGTATCAAGAACAAGTTCTGGGCTTTCCTCGGTTTTCTTCTTGCCTGTGCTGATTATGGGATGGAGTGTGATGAGTAATGAGCGAGCAGAATGACATTTCCGTCGTCGGCACTGCGCCGACCGACGATGACATCTCTGTCGTAGGCGCAGCGGATCCGGCGCAGGAACCGACGCAGCAGACAGACCAGGCACCGCAGACGGACCCAACGCCGGCGAAGGAGCCCGAGCCGCAGCAGGCGAAGGAGCCGAAGGCCCAGGCACCGGCTGCGCCTGAGAAGTACGAGTTCGCGATGCCCGAGGGCTACGTCGTCGACGAGGCGGCGATGGAGCAGATCACGCCGGTGCTGAAGGAGATTGGCGTGTCGCAGGAGGCCGCGCAGAAGCTGGCCGACTTCCACTTCGCGCAGATGAAGGCATACGCGGACGCCCAGGCGAAGGCGCGCGAGGAGACGATCGCGCAGTGGACGCGTGAGCTGAAGGCGGATAAGGACATTGGCGGTCCCGACCTCAAGCAGAACTTGCTGTACGGGACGCGTCTTTTGAATAAATTCGGCAGCGCCGACCTCGACACGCTGCTGCAGCAGAGTGGTCTGGACCGCAATCCGACCATGGTGAGATTCCTGGTGGCCGTCGGCCGGGAGTTCTCAGAGGACAGGTGGGCGGACGGCGGCAAGCACGGCCCGGCGGGTGACATGACCCCCGATGCCGTAGCTAAACAGCTTTTTGACAAAACCCTTTAATCCAAGGAGGAGATAGCAATGGCAGTACTTTCGGCACTGTATCCGACGCTGCTTGATGTGGCGCGGAGAACCGATCCGAACGGCAAGATCGCGACGATCGTCGAGATGCTCAACGAGCAGAACCCCATCCTGAACGACATGGTCGTGCAGGAGTGCAACAGCGGCATGGTCAACCGCACGACCATCAGAACCGGCCTGCCGCAGGGCACCTGGCGTCAGCTGTACAAGGGCGTGCAGCCGGACAAGAGCACGACCCGACAGGTCACCGACACCTGCGGCATGCTCGAGGCGTACAGCCAGGTCGATAAGGCCCTGGCCGACATGGCCCCCGACAAGGCAGCGTTCATGCTCACGGAGAGCGCGGCGTTCCTGGAGGGGCTCAACCAGCAGATGGCTAGCGCTCTGTTCTATGGCGACACGGCCATCGATCCCGAAAAATTTACGGGATTGGCCGCACGTTACAACAGGTACGGCACGGACAAGCAGAAGTCCTCGTACAACGTCATCAACGGCGGCGGCGTGGGCAGCGACAACACCAGCATCTGGCTGCTGTACTGGGGCACGCAGACGATGTGCGGGCTGTACCCCAAGGGCAGCAAGGCGGGACTATCGCATCAGGACCTGGGCGAGCAGACGCATGTCGAGGCCGACGGCAGCATGTACCAGATCTATCGCAGCCACTACAAGTGGGACTTGGGCTTTACGGTCCGCGACTGGCGCTACGGCGTCCGCATCGCCAACATCGACGTCAGCAACCTGAACGGTGCGAACGCGGCCGACCTGATCGACCTGCTCATCACGGCGTCGCACCGCATCCCCGCGGCGAAGATCGGCCGTCCGGTGATCTACTGCAACGAGACGATCGCGACGGCACTCGACAAGCAGGCAAGAACGGTGGCCAACCTGATGCTGACTTACAGCGATGTCGACGGCCATCCTCAGACCAGCTTCCGCGGCATCCCGATCAAGGTCTGCGACGCGATCCTCGACACCGAGGCCGCCGTCGCTGCTGATGCGTAATCAGGAGGTGAATACACATGATCATTGACAGCAATCTCCTTTTCGGCGTTCTCTCCGTCGCTTCTGCCGGCACGCTGCCTGACATCGTCGACGCGAAAAAGCCCGGCGACGCGATCCTCGACGAGCTGTATCTGCATGTGCGCAGCTACGACAGCGGCGTGACCAACCTGGCCAGCGCCGCCTTCACGCTGCAGACCTGCGACAGCAGCGCCTTCAGCTCGAACGTTGAGACCCTGATCTCCGCCTCGGCGACGGTCAAGGACGGCAAGCTCGCCTGGGCGGGCCGCGTGCCCATCGGCATGCGCCGCTATCTGCGCGTGACGCTGACGCCCACGGCCGAGAGCGGCAAGACCGCAAGCGGCTGCATCACCGCGTTCCTGACGCACGGTCCGCAGCACAGCTACGAGGACTTCAAGGCGTAGGTGAGCGCCATGCGCTTCTACGTTGAGAGGGACTGCGTCGACTTCTCGGGCCGCTTTTTCAAGGGCGGCACCGAGGTCGAGCTGGACGCCGGCAGACACTCCAAATACCTGAGGCCGCTTGACGCCGAGGAATGCATCGCGGAAGAGGCCGCACAGGCCGCCGCTGAAGCGGGCGACACAGCGGCGGATGCGGCAGCGGACAAGGAGCACTGTGACGAGGCGGTTGCCGAGGTCGTCGCAACAGCGCCCAGGAAGAAGAGCACGAGGAAGAAGGCGGAGGGCTAGTCCCTCCGCTTTGCCTTTATGAGGAGGAAGCCCGATGTACAGTGAAGTCAGTATTTGTAATATGGCGCTGAACAACATGGGCATCGGGCGAGTGATTGCGAAGCTCACCGATGCCACCGAGGAGGCGCGCGCGTGCAAGCGCTGGTATGAACCGGCGAGGGACGAACTGCTGCAGGAATATCCCTGGAACTGGGCGGCGGCGGTGGCCGAGCTGGCACCGCGCAGCGAGACGAGCCCGCTGGGCGCGTACGTGTACGCCTACCCGAGCAGCGCCCTGCGCGTGCGCAACGTGTTCCAGGCGGACGCACCGACGGTGCGGGCCAACTGGATGATCCGCCGCAGCGCGTCCGGCGGGCGCGTCATCATTGCCGACATCACGCCGGCCGTCGCGGAGTACACCGCGCGCGTGACGGACCCGACGGAATTCCCGCCGACGTTCGCCGACGCGCTGGCGTGGCTGCTGGCGGCCAAGCTGACGCTGTCGCTCAAGGGCGACGGCGAGGCCAGAAGGCAGGACATCATGCAGTATTACCTGATGTCGAAGCAAAAGGCCGTCATGGCCGACGCGAACGAGGGGCTGCGGCGCGGCGTCAACGTCGACGATAACTTCTCGATCGAAGCGCAGACCTCGGTGGTCACCGAGTACGTGGACGTGCGCAAATGAGCATGTACCCGATCCAGCCATCGTTCGCGGCCGGCGAGCTGACGCCCTCGCTGTGGGGCCGCGTCGACATGGCCAAGTACAATGTCGGCCTTAAGGTCTGCGAAAACTTCGTCATCCATCCGCACGGCGGGGTGAGCCGCCGGCCCGGTACGCACTACGTGGCCAACGCCGCAGGCGAGTGCCGGCTGGTGCCGTTCATCTACAACGAGAGCGTCGCCTATGTGGTCGAGCTCTCCGCCGGGCAAATGCGCTTTTTCCGCGACGGGGCGCTGGTCGGCAGCCTGTCGGACGTGCCGTACACGATCGCGGAGATCTGGGAGCTGTCGTTCGCGCAGTCGGCCGATGTGCTCTACATTTGCCACAAGGACCACCCGCCGAGGGAGCTGGCACGGTACAGCGATACACGATGGACGCTGACGCCCTGCAATTTCGCACCGCCTCCATTCAGGACGCAGAGTGCAGAGCAGGCGGCGATCACGCTGACGCCGTCGGGCACATCGGGCCGGGTATCGATCACGGGCACGGCTGCGGCGTTCGAGGCCGGCCAGGCAGGCTCGGCTATCGCCCTGATCCAGCATGCTGACGAGGTCGTCGAGAAGGTGACGACCAACGCGGTGGAGCACACGGACACGAGCACGTCCCGCTATGAGGTCGGCGTAGTACGCCTCCTGGCCTCGATCACCGAAGTAGAGGATGATGAAGGCAACTCTACGACGCGATACAACTACATTAGTTCGCTCACGGTCATGGCGAGGCAGGCGGCAACTATCGCTGTAGGCGACACGGTCGAGATTCACAACAAAACGGGCACGGTCTCTTCGATCACGGCGATCACGAGCAGCAACTCGGGCGATGGCGAGGTTGGCAAGTATGAGACGGGGCACGAGGGCGAGTATGCTATTGCCTGCTCTCGTTTTTTAGTCTCCTCGTCAATGGATGGACTTACGGCCACGTTCTCGGGGACCCACACGACAGCAGCCGACGCCGACTGGGGCGCGCAACTTACTGTCTGGAAGGCCTGGCGCCTGGAGAGCAACGGCTTCTGGGCCGGCGAGGTCTACCTCGAACGCTACGATGCTGATGAAGGACGCTGGGTTCGCATGAAGACGTACACGTCGCGCGAGTCCGAAAACAGCGCCAAGAACTACGCCGACTCGGGCGAGTTCGACGAGCCTACGCAGCTGCGGCTCGTCAGCGATTCGTTCTACACGTTCATCCCCGAGGACAATGTGGAAGCGGATCGCGGCTACTTCCAGCTCGTCGCCGAGGAGACGGACCACCTCGGCTGGGGCACGATCAAGGCCGTCAGCGCCAACGGCCTCACGGCGACGGTCGACGTGGCCGAGCCGTTTGTGTCCACCACAGGCACGGCACTGTGGCAGGAGGGCGCGTGGAGCAGCAAAAACGGCTACCCGCGCGCGGTGGGCTTTTATCAGGAACGTCTCTGCTTCGGCGGTTCCATCGCCGAGCCGCAGACGGTGTGGATGAGCCGCACCGGCGACTACTACAACTTCGGCAACTCGTCGCCTACGCTGGACGACGACGCGATCTCGGCGACGATGGCCGCGCGCCAGGTCAACGTCATCCGACACTTCGTCGGCCTCGGCAACCTGGTTGTGCTGACAAGCGGCAGCGAGTGGCTGATCTCTGCTGACGGGGCGCTGACGCCGACGAACATCAACGCCAAGCCGCAGGGATACCGCGGCTGCACCGGGCTTGACCCGATTGTCTGCGGCAACATGATCCTGTTCGTCCAGCAGCAGGGCTTCCGCGTACGCGATCTGGGCTACCAGTACGAGACCGACACCTACACCGGCAACGATCTCAGCGTCATGGCGCAACACCTGTTCCGCGATGCCAGCATCCGCGACTGGTGCTACCAGCAGGAGCCCGACAGCATGGCGTGGATCGTTAGAACTGACGGCGCGCTGCTGTCGCTGACGTACATGCGCGAACACGACGTGTACGCCTGGGCGCGGCATCCGACCGACGGCATAGTAGAAAGTATTGCTTCGGTGCCGGGAGACTACGGCAGCGACGTGTACCTGTGCGTCATGCGCAACGGGGTGCGTGTCATTGAACGCATGGAGCCCAAAGCGGTCACGACCGCAGCCGAGGCGTACTACCTCGACAGCGGCGTGACGGTGCGCAGCAGCTCCGGAACGAGTACGTTCTTCGCAAACGTATCCGGGCTGGCACACCTTGCCGGCAAGAAGGTGCAGGTGCTGGCCGACGGCAGCGCCCTGGGCGAGTTCACAGTTGATAGCACCGGCAATATCACCCTGTCGAAGGCGGCCAAGGTGATCCACGTCGGCCTGCCCTACCAGAGCAAGCTGCGAACGCTTGACCTCAACATGCAGCGGCAGGACGGCGCGCAGCTGACGCGGAGGTCGCGCGTGGTGGCGGTGGCCATTCGCGTGGAGCAGACGCGCGGTCTGTGGGCCGGCGTTGACGAGGCGCACCTGCAGGAGAGCATCGACCGCACGGCCGAGCCGTACGACGCGGCCACGGGCTTGCGGTCGTGCGACATCCATCTGAGCCTGTCAAGCAGCTATGTCGACTACGGCGGCGGCTCGGTGTGGGTGGAGACCAAGGATCCGCTGCCGGCAAGCGTGCTGGCGATCGTCCCGGAGGTGAGCGCGGGTGGCTAGACTGCTTGAGATGGTGCCGACGACGGGGTGGCACCTGCGCTTTATCGCGGAGTGCTTCCGCCCGGAAGAGCGGCTGGAGTGCCAGGCTTCGTGGGGCGAGGAGCCGCTTGTGGCGCTGACGCGCTCGTGGCTGTTTTCGATGGAAGCTCATACGTGCCTTGGGCCATACGCGACTCCGCTGTGCGTCTGGGGCATCAATGAAGAAATTAGCCCCGATGACTGGGCGGAGTTCTGGCTGCTCGGCACGACGGACATCCTGAAACATAAAATTGCATTTTTGCGCACCTGTCGGGATTACATGCCGCTTGTGGCGGCGAAGTACCCGCGGCTGCGCTCGCATATAGACGCCCGCTACGACCTGTCGCTGAGATGGGCGAAGTGGCTGGGCTGTGAAATCTGCGCGCCGGCTCCCTTCGGGAAGAACGGTGCGCTTTTCTGTGAGGTGAGACTTGAATGGGCAGCGCAGTGATGATCGGCCTGTCGGCCGCTGCGGCGGTGACGCAGGGAATCATTCAATATCGAAACAGCAAGGCGCAGGCGGCGGCGCTGGAGTTCCAGGCGCGATCCGCCCGCGACAGTTATGAGGCGCAGGCTCGCATCGCCGAGCAGAACGCGGGACGCGCCCGCGCAGAATCCGAGGCCGTGTCGCAGGCCGGCGCGGTGGAGCAGCGCCAGATGCGCGACCGCATCCGCGCCATTCAGGCGCAGCAGGCGGCCGGTTACGGCGCCAGCGGACTGTCTCTGGCCAGCGGCACGCCGGCGGCCGTGATGACCGACACGGTCGTGCAGGGCGAGGAAGACTTGAGGCAGCAGACGCTGAACACGGCCCGGCGCAAGTTCGCCCTGGTCAACCAGGCGCAGGACTACGAGCTGACGTCGCGGCTGCAGCGTCAGGCCGGACACAACCAGTACGAGGCGTACATGGGTCAGGCCGCAGCGGCGCGGTCAGCCGGCAGGAACGCCCTGACCGGATCGCTGTTTGCGGCGGTCGGTCAGGCGGCGGCGAACTGGGGCAATTTCAAGGCCCCGAAGTCGCCCGACGTGCTGACGGCATATGCGAACTCGGTCACGCCTGAGAACGCGCTCGGGACGTACACCTGGAAGAACGGCCGGTACGTCCAACTGACCGGCGCGAACTACGCGGGGATGGGCCGATGAGAGTCCCCGTCTATCAGCAGCAGGTCGCGCCGCAGATCCCCAGCGTCCGCACGCAGGTCAGCGTGCCCGACGGCGCTGCCGGCGTGGCGGTCAAGCCGATCGACACGACAGCCGGCATTGCCCAGGGCGTGGAGTCGCTCCGGCTGGGCCTGGTCAAGATGCAGGAGAACCGCGACAAGTTCATGCTTGCCTCCGCGGTGAACGAATACCGCCGCTCCAACACGGAGTTTTTGCACGCCAAGGATACCGGCGTCTTCGCCAAAAAGGGCAAGGACGTGTTCGGCATCAGTCTGCAGTATGACGAGTTCTCGTCGAAGACGATGGAGGACATCGCCAAGCGCTACAAGATGAGCGGCGCTGCGCGTGACCGCTTCGTCGAGGCGACGAGTGCGCTGTACAACGCCTCGCTGTCGTCGGTGATGACGCACGAGCAGCGCGAGACTGACGCGGCGCAGCAGCAGGAGTGGAAGGCGATGGCCTCGGACACGCTGTCGAACATCGCGCTGTGCTACGCCGACGACAACGCGTTCAATGAGAACGTGCAGTTTGGTCTGAGCGCGATCTCGCAGCAGTGGGAACCGTACGGCGATCAGGTCAGAGACTCGAAGATGCGCGAGTACCTGAGTCAGTGCCAGGCGCAGCGCGTCGCTGCGATGCTGGAAGAAAGCCCAAAGGCCGCCGGTGCCTATCTTGAAAAGCACAAGGGCGACTTTGCCGGCGACGATTACCTCAAGGTGAAAAAGGCTGTCGACAACAAGCTGGACGTGATCAAGGTGCAGGAGACGACAGATGCACTGGTGGGGCGGTTCAGGGACGAAAGGTCCATGCTTGCCTGGATCCACAAGAACTACGAAGGCGAAATGGAAAACAAGATGATCACAGCCGCCAGAGCACGATGGACAGAACGGCAGATGGGGATCGCTTCGCAGGAACGAGCGGAGCGTGCAGCGCACAGAGCGAATTTCGACGCGCTCGTCAAAGAGTACTGGTCGCAGGGCAAGGCAGTCCCGGCGTCTGTGTTGGAAGCAAAAATATTGAAAGGAGAGCTTAGCGAAAGTTACATTAACAGGGCGCTAAGCCGTAATCGCATCCTTTCGCAACGCAATGGCGTTGAAAACTACCTTGAAGGGCAGCATCCCGGTCCCGATGGTTTTCGTTCATGGTCAGAGCAAAAACAGTTGGCCGCTATCGGAGAAAAAATGGGCGTCAGCGAAGAGGCACGGACCGAATGCCGTGCAGCGCTGCATGAAGCCATCCTGAACGGGACCGCTACCGAAGACATAGTGGCGCAGTTGTATGAAGGCGCCTATCTGACAAAGACGGAAAAAACACAAGCAACGTACATTATCAGGACACTGCCGACAATGCAGAAAAATCATGCTCGTGCCTACCTTAACGACACGCAGACAGAACTTTCAAAGCTCGGAGTGTCCAAAACAGCACGCGACAGCTGCAAGGCTGCGATCAACAGCCGCGCGTCGTATCTTGATCCCAAATCGGATACATACGTTGATGACTATGAGGAGATCGTCGCGGATGAATCGGCCAAAACGCTTGCGGACAGCGGCTCGCTAAATGCATTCTTCGGGCTGGGATGGCGCAACGACAGAGGCAAGTATTTCGATAAACTGCAGAGCGATAAAAAGGCGGCGGAGCATGGCAAGACGAGCCGCGCCCTTGCCGAAGGGCTGCTCAAAAACATCTCTGCGGCGGCGGCTTCAAAAACACCGGATCCTAAACAGGAAAAACAAGATGAGGCTGTAAAAGCAGACATCGACAGCGCCCTGAGCGCGAAGAAAAAATAGAAGGAGGGCACCATGCCTGATCTTGAAAGAATACTCAATAATACGTTCAGCGATACAGGCGACTTTTTCGAGGACACGGTGACCATGCCTACGGAACAGGAGCTGGAAGATCAGGCGGTGAACGCGCAGCCGCTGTCCGTCGTACAGGCCGCATCTGCATCGGACGCGGCGCCGGCGAACATCCCCACAGTATCTGCACCGGTCGCATCTTCGTTGCCGGCAGCAGACACGTCGGAACTTCGCGAGAACTGGGCGTATTTTCAGCCGACAGAATCATTTCAGCCCGCCCCGCCGGTGGATTGGTTGAAAGAAGAGTATCCGGCCCTGGCTGGCGTGGTCGATAAATATCGGCAGCAGGGAGTAAGCGATGACCGACTTGTGGAGCTTTTCAACGATAAAGCGCTGACGATGTTGTTTGACGAAAAGCTTACGCCGGCACAGCTTGACGAGCGTTTGGGGCGCACCGCGGAAAGCAGGAAGCGTGCTGACGCGGCGCTGCTGAACAGGCAGATCGGCACGATCGCGTCGCTTAAAGGCATGTCGGAGCAGGATGTGGCCAAACGTGTGTACGACGCTCGTATCGTAGGCCTTGATCCGTGGATGTTCCTCACAGACGAGGCTCTGTATCAAAAGCTGGGCGGTTACACGCGTTATTACGAGAATGTCGTAGACGCGTTCTTGTCGTCGGCAGCAAATCGTGTGGCCGACGCTCAGACGGCGAAAGCAAGTATGCCCTACATTGCCAAGGTCGCCGCAGGGCAGGCGTCGAAAGAAGATAGAGATCAGTACATCGCCTGGCTGAAAAGTCAGCAGGACGCTCAGATCAGGCGGCAGAATGAAAGAGCGTCGAATCCGCTGCAGTGGATCGCTCAGGCAGCGGGCAGTATGTATGCGCAGGCTGGGCTTGGCATGAAGCGCGGCGCCCAGTGGGTGCCGGCATACGGAGCTGCGTCTGGTGCCGCGGCACTGGCGGCCGGCACTTTGGCGACAGTGGGGACCGGGGGATTGGCCGGACTTGTCATGGCCGGCCTTGCTGCCGGTGTTCCTTTGGCGATGACGCATGGCATGTTTGAAGAGACGTTAAATTTGGAAACAACTTCAAGCTTCAACACCCTGCTTGAACAGGGACTTGACGAAAAGCTGGCATCGCGTCTGGCAATAGCGGGCGGCGCTGTGAAGGCCGCGATCGAGCTTGATATGTTCGCCAGAATGGGACAGTATATCCCGATGTTTCAGATCAAAAGCCCCTTCAGGCTGCCCGGCAGACTGCATGATAAACTGCTGAGCCTGATCTGGAAAAACGGCCCGGCGCCGCTTTTGAAGGTGCCGACCGTCGGCGGCGCTGTGCTGCATGGTGCGCTCGATTTTGCCGGAGTTGCCGCCGCGGAGATCGGTGAAGAAGGCCTGCAGGAAGCGGTCGATGTGGTGACGGAAGCGGCCGGCCAGTGGCTTGCCGACAAAAAGGATCTGATCGGCGCCTTGGACCAGGTGTTTTCTGTTTCTTCCGCGGAGCGCGTGGCAGACACGATGTGGCAGGCTGCCAAAGAATTTGTACCGGGGATGCTGCCCGGCGCTCTGGTTCGCACCGGTATGGCCGGCATGGGCGCACGAGCGCTGCGCAATACGCCGGAAATGAAGCTGCGGGCGAACATCAATGCCCGTGTTGAAGCAATGCAGAAAGGTGAACAGACAGCGGATCAGAAGGCCGCCGAAGTGGTGTTCATCCCTCAGGAAATCTTACAGACGTTCAACCAGTCGGCGCTTGAAAAAGAAGAAGCCAAGCCCCTGACGGTGAATCAGAAACTTGGCATAGAAGAAGCGCCGGCAAGACGATCGATAGAAGAACAGCTTGGCATTACACCGGAAGACATTGTGGAAAGCACAGGCGAGGTGATGATCTCGCGTGAGAAATACGAGACACTTGCCCGTGAAGATCCGGCGTTTGCGGAGGCAACAAAGGATGTTGTCCGCGAAGGCGCCTTCCGCGCGACGAACGCCGAACGCGCCAGGATGATGGAACAGATCCGGGACAACGCCGCTGATCCGCTGAACGCCGATAACGAATTTGCCGCTTCGGCGCGCGCGGTGCGTGATGAGGTAAAAGAATCGCTTGTCGCAGCCGGGCGCAGTGAAGAAGAAGCGGACTACGGTTCGTATATTTATGCAAAGCATCTGCTGCGCCGCTCGCTGGAGCTTGGCACCGACGAGCTGGGCATTCCCCGCCAGGGAGGGCAGCTTCCGGCAGAACTGCATCAACTGCAAGTGCAGCGGGCGGCCGAACAGTCAAACGCCGCTCAAACTGCCGCACAGAACATTGCCGAGAGCAACAGCGGCGTGTTTAATCAGGAGCTGTTTCAGCCCGAGGACTACGACGAAAACGGTAATGTCCGCCCCGAGGTTGTGCAGGAGATCAAGAACGAGCTGGCGATCATCCGCAGCGAGGCGGAGAAGAACGGCACGTACTTGAAAGCCCCGAACGGCAACGACTCGAACCTCCCCGCCGGCGTGTGGGAGATGGTGCGGACCCGGCGCTTCCGGGAGTGGTTCGGAAATTCTAAGGTCGTCGACGAGAACGGCGAGCCGAAGATCGTCTATCACGGAACGACACAGGCGGGATTTACGCAATTTGACACCGCCGGCTCGCACAAGACGGCCGACGCCGGCGCGTTCTTCAGCGACCGGAAGCAGATCGCTGGCACGTATGCCGGCGGCGTCGAAAACACGCTGGCCCCCGAATACGACGAAAGCGGCAATCTCGTGGTCGATGAGTACGACGAGACATTGCCGCTTGACAGTGAGCATTACATTTATCCTGTCTTCCTGAAGATGGAGCATCCGTACATTGTCGACGCCCAGGGCAAGAACTGGGACAACGTTGGCGAGATCACGATCACTGACCTGGACTACAGCGACGCGATCTACAGCAAGGCGGACGGCACGCCGTTCATGAACGAGGACGAGGCCTGGGATTACATCGAGAGGGAGCTGGACGACCCGGAGCACCAGAACTATCAGGTTTCACTCTCTGGCGAGATGACGACCGACGAGATCGCCCGCGCAGTGTACAGGGGCTACTACGGCGGCGATTACGTTGACGGGGTGGAAGTCCCCTATGACGGCGTGATCTTCGCGAATGTGGTCGACGAAGGCCCCGCCGGTCGAGGCTACAGCGATGAGAGCACCGTCATTTCCGTTCCAACGCCCGAACAGATCAAGTCCGTCGACAACCGCGGGACGTTCGACGCAGGGGAGAATATCTTCTATCAGAATCAGGTCGAAAGAAGGTACAAGGGGAAACTTCATCAGGACAGCATCGCCTGGGCGAAAGCGGTTGACAAATACCTGATCGGTGAAATGGGTGATCATGACATTGTTCACGTCATGGACATGCCGATAGCGCTTGAGCTGGCCGGCGCGCCTGTGCGCGAGATCGTGGCCGATAAAACGTTCTTCAATCACACGATCTCAGGCAAGCATTCAGGTGAGGTCAAGCCGGCGCTGATGAAAAAACTGGTGCGCTCGCTGGCCGACCCCATTATGGTGTTTGATTCGGCCAGTCATCCTGGCACATCGCTGGTGGCGATGCTGGAGCTTGAAGACGATCAGGGGGCAGCGATCGTTGTACCTGTACGTTTGCAGATGGACCCGACTGACCCGAATTCGCCCGCGAAGATTACTTCATTCTACGGAAAAGGGGATCCCCAGACAGGGACCCCCAACAATAAGTGGTTTATTAAACAGGTCGTCGATAAAAATGGAAATTTGACTGGCCGGCTTAAGTACGTCAACAGAAAAAAAATATCCCGATGGAGTAGCGTCGGAGGGCTCCAATTGCCCAAAGCTCTTGCTCCATCGAGATTACCTAGCAGTATAAGTACCGAAGCTGATCTTGTCAAGTACCGAAAGTTTAACGGCAACCGGTTCTACCAATCCGCCGCACCTTCCAACACCCTCATCGCCACGCACGGGATCGACGTGTCGGCGCTGGAAAAGGCGTTTGCTAACTTCGACGGCCAGCTGCCGATGCCCAGCTTGGCGATCGGCAGGCGCGGCCAGCAAGGCGCCACGCACTACGGCGAGATCACGCTGATCGGCGACAAGAACATGATCGACCCGCAGCAAAACGCGGCAAATGACGTGTTCAGCACCGACATGCAGACGCCTGTGGTGCCGGACCCTGAATATGATGAACAGGGGCGCGCGGTCGTGATGGTGAATGATGAGGCGCTGCCGTACACCGCGGAGAACGTGCTGCGCGCCATGCTTGTCGACGAAGGGCTGCAATCTTATGGCGAAGACAAGGTGAGGATCGCCGGGGCCAAAAAGTTCGACACCGTTGCGGCAATGCACGAGGCCGAAGGACAGCTTGCAACGGCTGACGACCTGATGAGCTGGTGTGCCGAAGTTGGCTATCCAGCCTACACCCGCGCTGTGTACGAATTGAAGCATCAGCTGTGGCGTGCCGACAGAAAGCTGGGCCCGATGGAAGTGCAGGAGAAGGCGGCCGACGTGCTGGCCGATTGGGTTGCCGGCAAGGGCACGCTGGAAAGCATCACCGGGATCTCTGATCTGAGCAAGGAGACGAAGGCCGCCGCGCAGAAGTATAAGGACGTTCTCGCGGGCGCGAAGACGGAATACTTTGAGGCCAAGCCCCGCCGGCTGGTGGACGTGAGCGAGTTCAGAGCAGCGGTGGTGCCCGCTTCGACGCCGGCAGAACTGCGGCAGAAGCTTGAAGAGCGCGGCATCAGGCTGTATGAATACCCTGACGGCGACCAGGCGGCGCGGCAGCAGATTGCCGAGCAGGCGGCACGGGAGCAGAACGTGTTTTTTCAGTCCCAGCCTCAGCAGGTTCGCGGCAGCATCCAGATCGGACCCAACGGCGAGGGCATCATCACACTGTTCAAGGATGCTGACAGGTCGACGTTCTTCCACGAACTGGGGCACATGTTCTTTGACGACCTCATTACCGACGCATTGAGCGGCAGCGAGCTGGCGCATAACGACCTTGAGACGCTGCGGACGTATCTGAGCATAGAAGACCTTGATCTGGCGAACCGGCACACGTTCAGCGGCGAAGCAAGAGCACGCTACACAGAAGCACAGGAACGCTTTGCCCGTTCGTGGGAAGCCTATCTGATGGAAGGCGTTGCGCCCACGCCCGAGATGCGCGGAGTTTTTGCCAGACTGAAACAATGGCTGATCGACATTTACCGCGACGTGTCCCGCCTTGACGTGGAACTGTCGGACGACGTGCGCGAAGTGTTCGATCATCTGCTGATGACGAAGGACGAGATCGAAGCGGCCAGCACGACAGTAGAGCAGCTGGCAGAGATCGGCACCATGACCGAGGCGCGGATCAGTGAGCTTGAAGACGAACTCAAACCGTTGTCGCGTGTGATGTCGGCACAATGGGATTCGGTCGGCCTGGACGAGGCGAACATGCCCACATGGGTGACGCATGAGTTGATCGACGGCATGGGCGACGCGCTGGCCGAAGGCAGGCCCGAGCTGGTCAAGGCCATCCGCAAGCTGGGCGGCATCAAGTATGATTCGGTGGTGGCGACGTGGGGCGAAGGCGAGGCAAAGGAGCTGCGCGCGCGTGACCGCAGCTTGTTCCGCAAGGACGGCGCGGCGTTTGACACGCTTGTGACCGAGCTGGAGCATGAGGGCATCCACGTAAACGACGCGCAGGACCTGTATGATCGTCTGATGGCGCAGGAGCCGAAGATCACCAAGGGGCTGAATGTGGCGATCACCGAGGAGACGCTGCCCTGGCTGTTCTACCTGATGGATGACGGCGAGGTTCGCGACTACGCGGCAAAGCGACTGCGGACGCTGAATAAGAAGATGCAGTCGATTCAAAAGGAACTGCAGTCCCTTCAGGACAACAAAGAGAATAATTACAAAGGGTTTGCCAGACATCAGCAGGAACTGAGAAAAAAACTGTTGACAGCTCAGAGTGAGGAAGAAAGACAGTCGATTCGTTCGCAGCTTGAAAAGCTGTACGAGAAAACAAGCGATTATAAAAAGTTGCAAAGCCGCGTACCGGAGATTACGAAGGAACAGGACCTGATCCGCGAAATTCTCGATACGATCAAGAAGCCGGAACATCTGGAAAACAAGGCAAAGAAAAAGCCGCGGTACTACCCCGTCAGCGAGGAGGTGCGGCAGCGTGAAGCAGCAGGCAATGCCAAAAACGGTTTGGCAGCCATCCAAAAGGTAGCAGATCGCAGCGCCGGCGTAAATACAGTACAAGCAGCGATGCATGATTCACGCCTCGGTGAAGGCAAGGCCGGCGACATTGATGTAGCGTGGGGCAAACAGGGCACGGCGGAAAAGAAATATTCAGATGGCTTTGGTCTGGCGCATATCATTGCCAAACACGGTGAAGGCATTCTTTCCCGGATCGCCGATATCATAGCCAACGGCGAGCTTGAAGTGCGCAAGTCTAAAAAAGACGGGCACATAACCAGGGCTTCTTATCGGATCGGCGATGAAGTCGTTTACTTACGTCATTACAACGACGCAAGGCTGGAGTTTTTCGTTGTGACCGCATATGAAGAGACGGCACAAAAAAAGACGAACGGTCACTCCGACGGGATTCAAGCGCGCGTCGGACAGATGGCAGAGAAGCAATCCTCTCTGCATGAGCGTTCGTCTAATGAAATTGTATCACAAACTCCGTATATGCACAATAACGGAGCCGACGCTGTGCACGAAAGCATCCCCACGCAGGAAGCTGCCGACCGCGCTGCCGGTCTGCTGCGCGATGATGAGCTGATCAGCCAGATCGAGGCGGATCGGCAAGCTTGGCAGCGGGCACAGCGCGAGAGCCGTAAATCGTATTATGCTGGTAAAAAGGCAGGCGTCGAGCAGCAGAAAACGAAATCAGCTGATCTGTTGAAACGTCAGAAAAAACGTGCTGCTGAGCGCATGGAACGTCAGGAGACTCGGCAGGAAGAACGTATCGGAAAGCTGAAAGAGAAGGCCGATGAGGTAAAAGCTCGGCAGAAAGATAAAATTGCTGAGCTGAAATCGCGCCTGATTGGGCGTATCGGCGAGTTAAGAACGAGGCAGAAAGAACGCGCGGCGCAAGTACGTGCAAAAGTCGCCGCGCTAAAAGAAGCGCAGCGCAAGCGCAAGGCCGAGCGTGACGAGATCAACAAGGCTGTTAAGTTCATGAAGAAGGCGCTGGTAAGTAAATGCCTGTCCTGGGCGATGCAGCAGAAGATCAAAGAGCGTTTGGACGGATATACTCTGCGCCGGCTCAGCGAAAAGAAATTGGCCGAAGCTCGTGCTTTGCTTGATTACATCGAACCGACGCCGGATGCCGAACTGTCACAGTATCTTCCGTCGGTGCAGCGTTATGTCAAGATGCTAGAAACAGTGACGTTGAATGACATGACGCTGGCCGATGTGCGCGTGCTGCGTCAGGACATTAAGGAAATGGTCAGGATCGGCCGGGCCCAGTTCGACCGCTGGCAGACAGAACGCAAGCATCGCTGGCAGAAAGGCTTTGATGCCTTGATGAGTTCGCTTGGCAATGGCAAGGCGCCGCAGACGGAAGTGAAAACGATCGTCGGCCCGGCAGACCTGGGCAAGCAGTACAAGGGCGTCAAAGGAAAACTCGAAAAGGGCAAAGACTGGACGCTTGCCAACACACTTGGGGCAAACCGCTTTTTCGATTGGCTGGGCGGCGGCAAGGGCGACTACAAAAGTGCCTGGACGCATTACTGTGTCGACCTGATCAATGAGGCGCTGGACGTGGAGTTGAAATACTCGCAGGCGCGCTTTGAGGCGATGGAAGAGCGGATGCAGCAGCTTGGCCTGAACTTCGACGGGTTGAACGAACTGCGCAATGTGGACGGGCAGATGTATTCTGTCGATCAGCTGATCCACATCTATGCCGGGCTGAAAAACGAATCGAGCCGGAAGGCGATCCTGTATGGCAACATGCGGCTGCGTTTTATGCAGGGCGGCGAAGAGGCCGTGCAGGAGCACGCAGCTCGCTGTGTCGCGGCCCTGACGGACGCCGAACGCCAGCTTGGCGACGCGGTGATCGCAGACTTTGATACGCACTTTGAGCGGATCAACAACGCCCTGATCGAAGCGTTCAATCAGGGCATGAAACAGGAAGCAAACTACACCCCCATGGCGCGACTTGAATATTCAGCTCAGGCGCTGAACAACATCCTCGATATCGACGAGAACAAGATGATCGAAGGCGAGGCCCAGACCAGAGGCGCGCAAAACGCCTCTTTGGAGAAGGGCTTTTTGGAGGAACGCATGGAGATCGACGACGAGGATCAGAAGCCGATAAAGCTCGGCCTGATCTCGCTGTGGCACGATCAGGTGCAGGTGCAGGAGCATACGGCGGCTTACGGCAAGATCGCCGGTGATCTGCGGTCGATTCTGATGAAGCAGGACGAAAACGGTGTGACCGTTGGGCGCAAGATCGTCGATACCTTTGGGCGCGACGCACTGGCCTATCTGCGCGAATACACGAATATCGCTGTCCAGGGGCAAAACATCACCGCAGCGGCCGCGCTTGATGAGTGGTATTCATACCTTGGTCACAATATGGCGATCGCCTATCTGACGCTGAACTTCGGCACAGTGCTGAAACAGGTCACTTCGCTGCCGCGCTTTTTGATCACGGCGGGACCAAAGTTTATCGCTCAAAGCGCACGCGAGTTTTTGGCGGATGTGTGGTCGGGAAATCGCGGAGAAGGATTTTTGAACAAAGTCTACGAGCTTGATCCTCAGATGAAAAACCGTGCGCCGGATGCGTTTTTGCAGGTGCTGAAGGACGCGCGCAAATACGGAAAAGTCGACAGTGCGTACATGAAAGCGCTGAAAAAACTGCAAGCTCCTATTTCGTACATGGACCGCGTTGTCAGCGCGATCGGCTGGTGGGCAACGTATCAGAGCAACCTGAAGCATGGGCTGTCCAAAGCCGACGCAGTTCGAGAAGCGCAGCGCGCTGTGGCGTTGACGCAGCAGACGCCGCTTGCTAAGGACATGCCCAGAGTGTGGAACCAGAACGGACTTGCCCGATTGATGATGATCTTCACATCTGACGCCGCCAACACATGGGGCATGAGCGTGTATGATCTGACGCACAAGCCGGAAGGTAAACAGAAATTAGCGACGGTCGCCGCGCTGGCGCTGACGGCGCTGCTGATGGGCGCAGTAACTGGTGGCCCGGACGATGATGATAACTGGATCATGTGGTATATGCGTGAGCTTGTGAAACAGCAGGTGGGCGCCACTCCTGTCATCGGCAAGGAGATCATGGCCGCGATAGAGTCGATGTCGGGTCGTGGTTTTGGTCAGTCGAATTACTCGGCATTGACGGCTCCTTTCGTAAAACTGATGCAGGGGTTCGGCGGCATGGCGGCGGACGACGCAGATAAAATGTACAGCGACGGTTCGACAAAGCGTGAACGCGCGTTGGTTGCCTCGCTGGAGGGGTTGTCGTTGCTGGCGCCGTTCCCATTTACTGCGGTGAACCGCATTCGACGGATCATCCGCAGCGAAGACGGTGGCGACGCAGCGCGGATACTGTTCGGCATGAGGCTGAGCAGACGGCATCAATAACATAAGGCGGTCTCATGGCAGAGGCCGCCTTCTTTATTGGAGGTGGTGAAATGACTGTACACACGACGACGAACAAAGTGCAGTACACCGGCAACGGCAGTGCGCGCGTCTGGCCGTACCCGTTCCCGTGCGCGGATGAGGACTGGCTGAAGCTGTATGTCACATCCGGCAGCACGACGGCGCGGGTGCTCAACGATTACACCGTGAACCTGGACGAAAAGACGGTGACATATCCCGTCAACGGCACGCCGCTGACGGCCACGCAGACGCTGACGATCCTGCGCGTGCTGCCGCTTGAGCAGTCGCTCGACCTGGTCAATCAGGGCACGCTGGAGGCCGAGGCGATCGAGGCGGAGTTTGACGAGATCGTGCAGATGGTCCAGCAGTTGGAAGAGGAACTCAAGCGCACGATCAAGGCAGGCGTGGCCGAGAACGCGCCCTCGGTCGACTACGACGCGCTGCACGCTGCCGGCGTGCTGGCGCAGGAGATGAGCACGCGGGCGCAGAACGCGGCGTCGAGCGCATCGGCAGCCGCACTGGCAGCACAGCAGGCAGCCTTGGCGGCGAACACTGCGGCGGCCGGCGCGAACACGGCGAAGGCCAGCGCCAACGCTGCCGCGGCTTCCGCACAGCGCGTGGTCGACGCCGTGGACGATTACACGGAGCGGGCTGAAAGTGCGGCGCAGTCGGCGGAGGCAGAGGCGGTCAAGGCGTACAGCAACGCCCAGCGGGCTCATGACTACTACTGCAAGGCATACGGCACTCTGTGGCCATTCATCAGGTGGATCGCCCGCATCCCGATCTATGACGGCAAGTGCTCCAAGGTCTTCGCGAAGGATCCGCCCGCGACGATCCTTGACGGCCGCGATACGTCCATCTTTATCCCCGACGGCGAGGGCGGCACCTACATCGACCCAGCGATCCGCATCGCCGACGGCCGGCACTCCGATCCGATGGAATGGGTGACGATCAATCCGATCGTGACGCAGTTGATCAACGCGGTCGGCCAGATCAAGGGACTGATGCGGGCGGCGGACAGCTCGCAGAGCGCGCTGGAGAGCACGATCACGGCGGCGAATGAGGCGGTGGCACGGGCGCAGGCGGCCGTCGGACAGGCGACGGACTACATCGCCCAGATGGACGAGCTGGCCACGGCGACGGGCGAGATCGCCTCACAGGCGTGCGCGTGCTCGCGCAAGAGCTGCCGCGCGGCGACGCGTGCGACTGCTGCGGTCGAGGAGATCAGCGGCGTGGCTGACAACCTGGAGCTGTTGATGACCGTCCTGACCGGCGGCGAGCCTGGCCAAGTGCTGACGCGCACGGCAAACGGCTATGAATGGAGAGACCCCGCATGAGCTACAAGTGGCCGGGCATCCCCAACGGTGACTACTCGTTTGACCATGGGCGCGCCGTCTGGAACCGGATCATAAACTTCTTGCGCCGGCTGTGCGAAAAGCTCGACAGCGATCTGGTGGACGCCACGTCTGACCGGCGTGGGTTGATGACCGCTGAGGACAAGGCCGCGTTCGACGCGATCCCGGAGACGTACGAGACGCAGGAGCACGCCGCGGTTACATACGCAGTCAAATATGGCTCACTGACCGATAACCCGATTATACGCACGTCTCAAAGCGGACGCGAAGCAAATATCATCAATATCGGTTCCGACCTCACAAACCCTGATACGAGTGAAACCTTCGATTTAGGGTGGAATTATGTTAATCGCGACGGTGCGTTGCTTGGACTTCGGTCTAGCTCATATTCAACAGAGCCGGGATATTTTAAACTGTATGCCCTTGATGAGGATAATCAGAGCATTTTACAAGGCACTCCAAATGGTGAGCTGACGTGGCGGGGCAATCACGTCATCACGCTTGTTGATACTGCGACAACAACGAAGAACGGCGTAATGACAGCGGCAGATAAGATCAAGCTGGACGGTATCTCCGCAGGAGCAGAGGTAAACCAGAACGCCTTTGCCAGCGTACTTATCGACAATACCAATGTCGCGGCTGATACGAAGAGCGACACACTTACGTTAGTAGCCGGAAACAATATCACGCTAACCGCTGATGCGACGAACGATAAAATTACAATCGCGGCGAAGGATACTGTGACGACAGTCAGTACAACCGGAAACGGCAATGCCGTCACAAGTATCACTGCAAACAACGGCGCGCTGACGGTGAAAAAGGACAACACGTTCAGTCTGTCCAATCATACACACAATTATTTCCCACTACAAACTGAAATCCCAAATAACAGTAATCTTAACAATTATAAAACAACTGGGATTTATTACTGTGCCAGCAATGCGTCGGCTCAAACAATATCGAACCGTCCTAGTGGGGTGAACCTGGCGTTTACTCTAGTCGTTTTGCCATCTGTAGAGACACAAATACTGATTACGTTTAGCGATGCGATTTATAAACGCTGGTATAGGTCATGGGAACCTGTTGCATGGACTGACTGGGTTTTAATCGGTCCAGTCCCGCCATATGGTATCAATCTTGGCGGCACAGGACAAACAACAGCATATAATGCGTTTAAAGCTCTACTCGCAGGTGCAATAACAAATACAACAAATGCGTCACGTAATACGTCGAATGTTGTCAATAATAACCCAAAACTTAACTATGCGTGTGCAGGACAGGTTGTTCATGCAGCAGGATATTTTAAGTTGAGCAGTCAATTAGCTGCGTATTCAGAGAAACAGATTGCTACAGGTTTTCCGAAGGCTATAAGAGACACTGCATTTATGTGTTATCTTGACTCTTCTACGTTCTATGGCGCTTATGTTGGTGTTAGTACAAACGGCAATATGTACATGTGTAGCAGAGCTGTAGCTGTCCCCGCTAATACATGGATTGCTTGTCACGTTGTTTATTTAAGGAGTCTGTAAATGTTCTACAAAATGATTAATGGCAAAATCGTATGCGTGAAAGAAACAGACGATGAAATCGCATTTTTGCCCGCCGTAAGTCATGATGTACTAGAAGATAAAACCATCCCGTGGCTAGAGTCAGATCGAGAAATTGTGCGCTTGCCAGATAACAGTATTGCC
>Ga0326511_10000704_pt1 | contig 29249 bp, 31 predicted proteins | sample 0_2496_0518_D_FD_203701 | JGI IMG/M metagenome (GOLD analysis project Ga0326511, IMG submission 203701) | Bovine rumen microbial communities from UC Davis, California, United States - 0_2496_0518 | ecosystem: Host-associated > Mammals > Digestive system > Stomach > Rumen | place: USA...
GCAAGCCAGATTTACGAGACAGACTCGGAAATCCTGCGAAAGAGAGATGGTATAACAATATTGTGCTCAATATTCCACATGCCAGTGTGGGAGGACTTGGCATTTCTAGATGGGATGACATAGAAGGTCTGCAGTTGGAAGTAAGACGGTGGACGGATTGGTATACAGATCTACTATTCATTCCAGATAAGAGAAAGGGAATTCAAATTATGACATCTGATTATTCACGCTTTGCCGTCGATGTAGAGCGTCTTGTCAATGACCCCCTTGAAGCAAAAGGTCAAGGTATTGTCTATAAAAAATTCAACAGCCTTCATCGGACATTTGAGGGTAAAGAGGAAATAGAAATGTTCCGTTATCATGCTCAATATATACGATCGTTGAGGATGATGCTGGACGAGCATTCACTATTGATTGATTGCCACTCATTCCCTTCCGATATAAGTGCTGTAGATATCTGCATCGGTTATAATGAGGATTGGAGCAAACCTTCTGACTTTGTCATCGAACTGGTGAAGACCGCTTTCGAAAATCATGGCTATCAGGTTGCCTGCAATGCACCATACGCTAATGCAATTGCTCCTGAAACAGGCTTTACTTATAACTCTCTGATGATAGAGGTAAACAAGCGTGTCTATCTGAACGAACAAACGCTTGAGATAACAAGAGGTGCCGTTCAACTGCGTAAATGCTTAGGAACGCTCTATAGCTTAATGCTAAATTATTGGGAGGAATTATAAACAAATACGGATTTCATGCCTTGAAAACAAGGTTTTATACTAAAAAACCAGAAAACTAAAGCTGCTTTTAAAAATATTTTTGTATCTTTGCAACGAATAAAAACCAATTCTATATGAGAAAAGTAGGAATAGACGTCGAGATGTTAGACGGGAATAAGCATTTTATTCCGCTGGATGATATTATATTCATTCAAGTGAATCTAAAAATCAGTTCTTTCTATTTAAGGAATTCTACTCCTGAGTCTAGAATAACGCTTACGGAGTTGTGGAATAAAATAGAAAAAGCCGGTATAGGTTATAACCACCATCTGAGAAAGATAAGCAGAAAGCATATTATCAACCTGGACTACTTCGACAGAGTAGACCCTGATAGGAATATGGTTATACTTAAGCGAGATCCCTTTACGATGTCTCAGTCTGAATCTAATAAACCTAAAAAGGAACTCCCGCAGGAAGTCCTGAAGCATCTCAACGCCATAAAAGGTCTGCAAAAAAAATCAGAATCTGACAATAAGCAGGAGAACGCTCCTGTGGAGGTCCCTATGAAATATTATGAGGTGGAAATCGGAGAAAATCCGATGAAGACATTGACCAACTTGCTGAAAGACGAAAAGCGTTTCAAGGTAATTGAAAAGTACGCTTCTAGGCAAGTGCTGACAGTTCCCGTGGAAGAACTCAATGGCGAGCATCATATGGAGGCAGGCTATGAATACGTGGATCTTGGTCTCACCAGTGGCACCCTTTGGGCTGCTTACGATCTTAATAAAAGAGCCTACCACGCTTGGGGTGATCTCTATGAGAGTGAAATATACTCTGAAAGGGAATATATTCACAAGGATAATCATAGCAGTATTGTTGATCCCAATACAGGTGTTCTTTCTTTAAACTACGATGCAGCACATCACTTCCGTAGAGGTGGATGGAGAATACCTACTCAGGCAGAATTCGAAGAGTTGCTGAGCCAGTGCGTTCTTAATTGGTGCATCACAGAAGACAGAACACATGGCTGTCTTGTGACAGGCCCTAATGGTAAGCATATCTTCCTCCCTGCCAATGGCTATATGCAAGGCGAACGAATACAGAGGTATAAAGATTACTGTAACTACTGGTCTTCAACGAACGGGCAGGATAATAAGCCTATGAAATTGATGATACGCGAATATGAGGGAGAAGAACTGGAGCTGAACAGCTGTGTCATCAAAGAAGACGCTTATATTGGTCTGCCTATTCGCCCGGTTATTTCGAAAGATTGTCTTACAAAGCAAGAGGGCAATCCGAAGCGTATGCTCATTCTCGATGACTATTTCGCAGATGATGATGACTCAATTAAGTTAGATCTCATTTTAACATTCGACGGATGGGTAATCAAGAGACTTAGCCTGCCTCTTGAAATAGATAAAGCTAAGGAGCGCTTAAATACAGTGCTGGAAAAATATAATCCTGACGTGGTTGTCGCCTACAAAGAAGCCTGCTTCTGGGGACAACAAATCGAAGGACGTTACAAGTTCTTGATTGAACCGAGTTGGAAAATGTCAGAGGGGATGGAAGCCTATCTGGAGGATGAATTTATAGCCGAGGATGATAAGGATTCGTTCCTAAGACTAATCGACGAATACAGGAATAAGGAAGAAGAGCTCACCCAAAAAGACATCAGTGATAGATGCTGGCTATTGGAAGAATGTCCAAGTGGAAATGACCCACAATTCTATTATTGCAGTGGTGCAGAACTGATGCCTCCACTCTCACTGGCCAGATGGGGTGATACGCAGTTGATTCCTATTATCATGCAAGTAATCAACGGGCTGTATCAGGACAAAGATGGGAAAAGAACCTTATACGGTAAGAAATTTAACCTAGCATGATTATTTCATACTACAAGGGCGGGGTTTCATTCCTCGCCTTTGTTTTTTTCTTGTAACCATCCGAAAACTTGCTTAAATTTGCATCATAAATAATTAATGATGTAAATATGAGTAAGAAATTAAACAAGAAGAAGCACGCTGATCTCAAGCAAAAGAGACTGCAAACGGCTGTAATGAAACAAACCTTAGATGGCATGAGCATGTTAGGTGCCATTGAGAAGATAGTGGATATAGCTGAGGACTCAAAATTTAATGAGAAGTTCTTGCAACAGGTTGATCCATACGCGAAACTTATTGCTGAAAAGCAAAGCATCAATCCCATTCAAGCCATATTCCTTTCTATCTTTGTTGAATTTGACTCTTCAGATCGCAGAGCCAGCATTTGTGATATCTCCAGATTTCTGGACTGCCGTAGTATTCATCTTATGAGATATAAGGATGATATTGAAGGGTTAGTGAAAGCCCATTTTCTGAGAAGGAGACGCAGACATGATGATACATCGTATTATGTACCAGGTAATGTTATGAAAGCTATTACCGATGATGTGAAATATAATCGGGAGTCATATAAGTGCGAAGATGCAACTGCGTTTTTCCAGAGATTCTACAGCTTTACCCATCTTAACTATGAAGATGATCTTTCGTATGATCTTCTTTATGAGGAGATCAAGCTGTTGTTCTCTGACAATGCAGAGCTGGACTTTGTCAGGAAGATTAAATCCTTAGATTTGGATTTTGAAGAAGAAATGATACTTACTCATTTCTGTCGACATCTTGTCCTTAATGAAGATGATGCATTACCCTTGCATAATCTGACATCCCTCCTCGAACTCGATTTTGAACGTGAAAGATTATCTCGAGAATTAAAGAGAGGAAATCACATTCTTATGAAGAGAAAGCTAATCGAATATAATTTCGATGATGGCTTTGAGGACAAGGAATGTTACCGCCTGACTGACAGAACCAGAAAGACAATTCTGAAAGGTTTCAACATCAAACTGTCGAAACAATGCCATCGTGACTTTATCCTGAGCAAGAGCATCGAGGAGAAAAAACTTTTCTACGAGGGAGAGACTGTCAGCCAGATAGGCGAACTGAGAGGTCTTCTCAGTGAAGAGAACTTCAAGAGCATCAGGGCTCGGATGAAAGCACAGAAGATGAGGTGCGGTTTTGCCTGCATCTTCTATGGTGCACCAGGTACGGGAAAGACGGAAACTGCGCTGCAACTGGCTCGTATGACTGGACGAAACATCATGCAGGTGAACATCTCAGAGATTAAGAGCTGCTGGGTGGGAGAGAGCGAGAAGAACATCAAGGCCATCTTCGACCGCTATCGTGAAACAGCGAAAAATGCGAAACTGGCTCCGATTCTGCTGTTCAACGAGGCTGATGCCATCATCAGCAAGCGTAAGGAAGGGGCTGAACGGGCTGTGGACAAGATGGAGAATTCTATCCAGAACATCATCCTTCAGGAAATGGAGACACTCGACGGTATCATGATTGCTACCACAAATCTCGAGCAAAATATGGACAAGGCTTTCGAACGAAGGTTCCTTTACAAGGTCAAGTTTAATAGACCTTCTGCCAGTGCTCGTGCCAATATCTGGAGAAGCATGATCCCAGCCTTGTCAGACTCAGATAGCCTGACTCTTGCTGAAAAGTATGATTTTAGCGGAGGGCAGATAGAGAATATCGCCCGTCACTACGCCATTGACAATGTGCTGCATGGTGATACGGAGAATCGTCTGGAGCGTCTGTTTGCCTACAGCGATGGTGAGAAGTTCGACAAGAAGGTACAACGTAAGATTGGATTCGTATGATTATCAAGAACGTCAAATTCTCCTATGCCGTCAAGACCTATCATGTGGGGCCTTATGTCGACTTTATTTCGGAATTGGAGGTTCCTTCCTTGGACTACGATTGTATTGTCAATGCGATTATGGAAGCGCGTCCTAAGTATGAACAAATAGAATTAATGAGCTACTCGAAAAAATGAAAAGAAATACAATCATGTATATCCCTGACTTTAAGAGTCAGCAAACCCCGGAGGTGACCAAAGCACTCCGGAAGGCTTTCCCCGAGTGGAAAGTTATCTGTGTAGAGATTGATATCAATTCCCTTGCAGAAACAGAAAAAAGTTTAGGTAAAAGTATGCACCTATTCCATCCCGACATTCTCATTGCGGAAGGTCTTGGTGCATTCTTCATCCATCGGTATGCAGGGTGTAATCGTATCTGTGTGAATGCAGACTTACATCCTTCGTACAGATGTGAGCAATCCTTAGTGGAGATGTACACGGACAAAGAAAAGACACAATTGGCCTTTGAACGGGAATATGACCGTGTAAAGAATACGCATTGCTGGGGTGTATTTGGGGAAGAAGCAGATAAGAGAGAATTTTATATGGCGCACTATCCAAACATCATCAACGTTCCCAGAAAGGTTTCGTCCATCCTCGATGCATTAAACGAATGTACGTCGCTTATCAGGACTATTAGCGAATCAGAATGGACGGATGAATATGGTGTGACCTATGCTGAATACGGTCGCGTAATTGTCAAGGCGGATTATGCACAGTTTCGTGATGTGAAGGACTATACGATTCCATGCGGTGTCAAATCGATCATGAATGGTGCCTTCTATGGTATGGATCTTAAGAGTGTCACCATTCCAGATACTGTGACTCATATGGGACATCACGTCTTCAGCGAGTGCAAGCTTTTGGAAGAGATTGTCCTGCCACCAAAAGTGGAAAAGATAGAATTGCGTTCATTTATGAACTGCATCTCTCTGAAGGAAGTTAAGTTGCCAAGGTCATTACGCACCATTGAGACTGAAGCATTTAAAGGTACTGCCATTAGCAGTATTGAAATTCCGGCAAGTCTGACTCGGATGGAATATGATGTGTTTGATGATGGTGTCAAACTCATTATACATGAATCGGAACTTAGGGAGTTGCTGGAAGATTCAAGGAACTACCGATTAAAGTTTGATGATGATTTTTAATGCATATATTATGAGAATTTCAAAGAATGAAAACGAAGAATTGTACAAGACTCTGTTTGAGAATTGGACCAATTACGATAAGTGGGCTCCGTATTTTTATAAAGAGTTCGTCCGTAAGTATAGTATAAAAGTGATTGCTGGCGTGATGACACCATGCGCAGTAAATGTAAACGACAGTCTGGATCATGAATTTATATCCTGGCTGAACGAAAAGGGTATCAACATTAAAGAAAACAAAGAATAATATGGGAACAATAGTTTTTTTACACGGTTTTGGATCTTCTGGTTCGACTATGACTGCAGATTATTTGAGAATGAAGCTGCCAGGAATAGAGGTTATCTCTCCTGATATTCCCCTAGAACCAAAAACAGCACTTAGAGAGCTGAACAAATTGTGTCACGATGTCAATCCTGATGTCATCATAGGCACTTCAATGGGGGCCATGTATGCTCAGCAGATGCATGGTTTCCGTAAGATTCTGGTAAACCCGGCATTCCATGTCAGCCAGATTATGCGAAAGAATCTGGGCATTAATAAATTCACCAATCCAAGGAAGGATGGTGAAACAGAATTCAAGATTACAGGATGTCTTTGTGATGACTATGAAATCATGGAAAAGTATCAGTTCCATGGTATCACAGCTTACGATAAGACACATACTTATGCCTTCTTCGGAACGGAAGACACGCTTGTCAATGGATATGAGGAATACCTGAAATACTACGGCAATGCAACCCAGTACCCAGGCGGGCATAGTCTTCTGCAAAAGTGGGTGAAGGCTTATGTCTTGCCTTGTGCTATACAGTTGTTGGAAGAAGAGCCTGATATGGAGAATATCAATTCTGATAAGATGTATGAGCTACTGGGTATTATCAGCGAAGGAGGAAAGCGAGGGCATCAAGCTTTTGAGGATCTATGGAGGGCCTGCTATCCTGACTTTTTTGACATTGCCGACAAGTATCACGGTGTGTACAACCCGATGAAGACAATAAAGGATGGTCTACGAAAGGCTGTATACTCATTTGTACTTGACTATGAGGAGATGGTATATAAAAGTTTCTCGAAGAAGGCGTATCATGAGGTAGAAAGTCTTTTTAAAGAAAAAAAGGCAATGAAAGCCTATTATAAGCTTGTAGATAAAGGAAGAAAGATGGACCCGATACAGGCAATGAAACTATTGACAAAACTCTATATGGATAACTGTGGTATTAGCCTAGGAGAAAGAACATTGGCATACGATGCTGGCAGCGGATGGCTGAAAAGATATATCGAAGACAATCCAGAACAAACAGAATGGAATGACCATACTTGTTTTGTTGATGTAATGCCCGCTATCTGTGCAGATTACGATAAGGATGTGTATGATCGCTATGATATTGGTTGCTCAACTATTGAAGAGGAGCGTGAAATGGCTATCTATAGTGCAAGTTCATTTGATAGCGATACAGCGGCAGCCTTATGCTGGGGTTTGGAGTATGAGTATCAGGATATGCAAATACACAACTATTATCAGTTATGCAAGGTTATTATTGAAAAAGACAAATCCTTGGACATGACAGAGCGTGCCATCTTTTATTACCTCGATGATGCAGAAAGGGAAATTCAGAAATGGACTGAACAAAATCGTGAACACCTGCTATGCTATATCATTAAGGAGATTCCTAGAGAAAAATCCTTCCGAGATGAACCTGCCTCTGCTTTCTGCCATTGGCCAGACGAACCGTATATTGAGGATGATGAATTAAAAGAATTCGTATATATGCCATCAGGGTTCAAACGGAACCATCATTTCAATGTCGGGGATTGGGTCGAATTTATTTATCACGACAATGATGTAACATCCTTAAAATGGGGTTGTATAGCTAAATTGCCGAGTAAGAGTGACCCTAGTGTTCTTATCCTCGATGGCAAGAAAACATGGGAAGGCTTAAGCAAAGAGGCATATATTGCCAGTAGTGTAAAAGTGCCCATGCGTTATGTATTTCCATTAAAAAATTATAGTATTCAAGTATAAAACAGGAGGACAAAAAGATGTATAAGAAAGGAAATTATATCGCATTTATGACGAAACAGCCAGAAGTGCACTTAAATGTAATGTTTGGTTACAATGACCTGACAGAAGCAGATTTTGAGAAAACAGAACACATCGGGTTTATATTGTCTGTTATTGATGACAAGACGTATCTGGTCATGACAGTTCGGCCATTGGAAGGGTTTCGGTGTATTGTTGACAATGCAGACATTCTGCATTCAGTCAATGAAAATGAACTTACGCAAAAAGAACAAGCATGTGAAGAAATGATCGAGTTTACCGCTCCCAATGTCTATCATTTGCATACCGGAGTTCAAGGAGATACACTTGAAGAGAAATGTATTAATTGTGCAAAAGAAGCTATGGGTAACCTTTTCCCTAACGAAGAGATTGCATGTTTCGAGTTCTGCGAGTCAGACTTCTTAAAAGCTGATTTATTGAATGGACTTCAAGGACTTTTCGACTTATTCAACATAAAAGGCCGAGATAAGGAGCTGGAAGATGCCTGTACAAAGTTTAAGGAAATTCTTCAGGACAAGTACTTCAAAGAATACTATACCCTAAGAGTTGGCGTATATGAAGATACGGAGAAAAAGAGTATCTATTATTACTATGTTGCTATCGACTTAAAAATGGAAGAAGTAGTTATCATGAGAAATATAGATGAACGTACCCGTTTCTTCAGGAGCCTTGGCCCAGATTACGATTATGTCTATGAATGTAAGATGAATATTACTCGTGATTTGCTAATGAAAGGCTAAAGATGGTATTCTAAAAGCGGAGAATCTATACCTCTTATCACACGTTTCATACCAAGTTCCTGTATTACTATTCCAGATGGGGAAAAAAGTTATAACTTTGCAAAAAGAGAAAGCCGAAACGCTTTAAAAAAGGGAGTAGGCATCATATAATAATATAGAATATGATATCGTTATTCTTTTGGCTGTTGTTAGGTGTCGGTCTTGGTCTGTTCCTGGTGTATATGATATATTGTATCTTTTCAATTATCAATGGACTATTTGACTGCATGGGTGATAATGGTTCTATTATTGGATGGACAATCGTTATCGGAGGAATCCTTCTTATTTTCCTATTGTAGAGATATGTTAAAATTATCAGGGGGGTGGTATCGTGTTATGTCGAAAAAGGCACAGCGAAGTAAACAGATAGAACGTAGCTGTAAAAAACTATATCTCGAAGAGCGAAAATCAAAGGAAATAATACGAGAGATGAGAAAAATGTCACAAGGAGCTTCTCCTTATTACTATAGGGGAATGAAACAGATTGATGACATTCAATACTTTTTAGAATTAAGGAATGAAGCAGAAAGGATATACTCCAATTATATAAGACACAGGGACAAATGGCTCAAATATGTAAAAGGCGGTGGAACATTCTTCTATACACCGATGAAAAAGAAAGAGAGAAGAAAAGCATTGAGGAAGCATCGGCTATTTCCTCTCTCCTACTATATGCAGATTCAAGAAGAATACAAAGAATACATGGAAGAAAAATCATAAAATAGAAGAAAAATATGAAAATAGGCTGCATTACTTCAGACGGCAAATCAGTTGAACAGGTTGATTTGTCTGTCGTCAAAGAAACCGTATATGAGTTGGAGATAGTGGTAGTAAATCATCCCCGGCACTATCCTAAGTACAAAGTATCCCCTCAGACAATCGCTTTTGCTGATACACAAAAGGAAGCAGAAGAACTTATACAGGATGCTTTGGAATCAAAGAAATGGAAGACTGAGGATATCTTCTGTTTCTATATATATGAGCGACCCATTGATTATGAGTATGGCTGGTCAGAATGTATGTCATCATGGGCGTATTCTAATGAAGGTCATCTATTGGATAAACGATTGTTCCCAACATTCTGGTCAGAAGGAAAATTCGATGGGCGTTCTGAAGAAGAAGTGCGATTTAAGTGGGGGGATCTTGTGGAATGCCTATGGGGGACCTCGGTTGAACTTGTATATGTCTTAGCATCCCCTCCTGGAAAGGAGCATTATATAAGAATCAGTAAGGAACAAGGGAAACCTTACTTCGGTGACGACTCTGATGATTCTTATGTTGTCATTGATGGCCCTGGCTATCAGTATCACAGTCATGTAGATGCGCTCTCACTCTTTACTCCTCATTATAGTATTCCGAAGAGTATCCAACAGAAATACCAAAAGATATGGGATGGTTATCTGAAGGATCTCGAGGAATATCGAAAAGACATTGGATATAATGCACCATTTTAATGATATTGGCTATGAATAATAAAATATATGAGTTGAAAATTGTACAGACAGAAAGGAACTGGTTCACTGTACGCAGGTATCCAAGATATGACACTACAGTATCCTATCAGATACTATATTACACATTAGAAGAAATAGAAGCATATATAAAAACCGCTGTAGAAAAGAAGGTCTTTAGAGACTTAATATGTTTTATGGTTTATGAATACCCTTTAAATATGTTAGGCAGCACAGACGTCATGCCAAGAGTCTTTGACAATGAAGGCAATGAAGCTTGTTACATACGATATAAGGCTGGTGATTTCGTGGAAATATTCAACAATGACGAAATTGTTCTCGGCGTAGTGTCTGAGATTATGGAAAATGGATGTACTGTAATGACAGACAAAAGATTGAACAGTTGTAGGCATGTGAATTTTGAATATCTTTTCAAACCACACTATAAGATCCCTGTTCGCACAGAAATCCGGTTGAGAAAGGCATACGAGCACTATTTGGCACACAGAAAGAAAAGAGATAATAATTAAAAAGTAACATAAATAATAAAATGGAAGTAAAATTAGCAATAGTGGGCAGTCGGACATTTAACGACTATGCAACGTTTAACTTCGTGATGAATAAGATTTGTCGCGAGAATGACTATGATGTTAAGCAAGTGATTTCCGGAGGTGCTGTAGGAGCAGATACCTATGGCGAACAATTTGCCCGATTGAGGAACATACCAATTAGGGTGTTAAGACCAGATTGGAATCGCGAAGGGAAAAAAGCAGGATTCCTGAGAAATGTGGAGATTATTAAGGCTTGTACTGTGTGTATTGCTTTTTGGGATGGGGAAAGTCACGGTACTCGTCATGATATACAACTCTGTATAGAGCAGAAGAAAGACTGCTGGGTATATAATATTAAGACAAATAAGTTATTCTTTCGAGCTGGTTCCGAAGAGGGTGATGACATCTTTAGGATATCAACAGAGGCATGAAAATTTTTAATGATTATCCGCAATACTCCCCAATCTTAAAGAAATAAAGTTTGTTAAATTAATAAAGGTTCTTTGGATATTTACCAGAGAACCTTTATCTTTGTATTGGAGTGGCTGGAACAAACCAGCGCCCACTATAAAAACGATGGCAAATTTATCTTAGTTCTTCGATTCATTCGCAGTGATTCGAAGTTAGGTTGAGGCAAAACCTCATCAGCCACGGGTAGAAGACTTAGTGAGTTCAGATGTCCGCATCAGGAGTCCAGCCTTTCGTGTCTTAGACACCTACTTGAAGAAGTGAGGAGTCATTCCATTTTAGAGCCTGGGTGCCACAACACCCAGACTTATTTGTTTATGATATTTCATTAATCGCTCGTTTTACTATTACTGCAACTTCTTTCATTATTGATTCATACAACTCCCTTATATTTCCATCATCATTAATAGATTCATGCATTTGACTTTTATGCAATGCTTCATATATATGTAAACATACATTATTATCGTTGTCAATTTCTATTTTATACTCGAAGTACCAATCTATTGTGTTGCCTTTACGTCTCCATGTTGCTTCTTTATAATTCTTTCTACGATGTTTATTTAATGTAGGAATTCGACCATTATCTTTCAAATTTGACATTGCAGAAACTAATTCATCAATATTCTTATTCATATTCTATAACGAGTATGAATATTTATATTTCTTAGCAACATTTTTATAGAATCTTCTTACAGACTTAACCGCTTTATCTTCTATAATTATCTTCATAACGTTTCGTCTTCATATATTTTCTTCACATCATTTTTGAGTATTGTGCCAAGTTCAGAGACAGGAATCCATTTACTGCTTTTTGGAATGCGAGGCAATTGACTTATGTCGTATCCTTCTTTAATAATTTTCTTACTCATGTTGTATTACTTATTTGAATTAATGTTTTCTGCAAATGTAGTCATTTTCAGTGAACCAACAATGTATCTGCTTTATTTATTTGGATAATTTTGGTGTCTACTTATTATTCCTCACATTTTTTAGGAATCGTTTCTCTATTTATCTCGTTTTCTGTATGTTCTGTGAGCGAAGTCGTTCTGGTATGAGACAGTGGCGAACATCAATCTGTCGAAGAGGTCGCAGTGTCTTCTGTTGAATTTGTAGCAGAACTCATTGAGATAGTTCTGTAAGAACTCTGGCTTGACACTATGATAGATGTCAAGTAACTGACGCTTTGCATTGCTGATCATGATGTGAACCCAAGGCAGCACTTTGCTGATGTCCTTCGGCTGAATGACTTGTGCTTTATGTTCTTTAACTAAGTTCTTGAAATGAACATATGATGTTGAATCGTCTGTTGTCAGCGAAGCATCGCTGTCGATGTTCTCGGTCACCTCTACGTCAATCGTCTGTGCTCTCAGATTGGGTATGACAATCATCTTGATATGACCGACAGACTTCTTGATAGTCTTCTTCGAATTCTCTGCTGGCTCACTTTCAGTCATAACGAGCACTTTTGTCTTTGCCTGACTACCACGACCCTTCTTCAATGGCTCTTCGCCGTTGTACTGAGTAGAGAAGAAACCTTCATCGAGTTCAATACTGCCAAGCAGTTTATACTCGCTATCTCTTCTGCCCATTGCATTGCGCAACTTGTGCATCAACTCCCAGATGGGCTGATAGCGTTTGTGACCTAACTGACGCTGTAATTCAGCGGCAGAAAACGTCTTCTTAGTAGCAGTCAGAAGATGAATAGCGATGAACCAGTAGAGCATCGGCAACTTCGTGCCGTGCATAATCGTGCCAGAAGTCAGAGTTGTTCTGTGACCGCAGTTCTTGCACTCCCACTCGCTTCTGTTTTTCTTCCAGTAGTGATGAACACAACCACACTTCGGGCAGACAATGCCTTTCTGCTCTCTGTATGACTTGAAGTATGCTCTGCAACTCTCTTCGTCTTTGAACCGTTTCGTGAACTCCAATATATTCATATTCTTCTGTCTTTATTATTATACCGCGAAGGTACAAAAAAGTTTTGAGACAGAAGATTATTTTCAGGTCATAGGTATGAACTACTCAGTCTGGGGTATGAAACGCTTGGGGAGTATTGCGGATAATCATAAATTTTTATTTAATGGTAGTGCTATGCCACATTCCCATAATGCTGACTAACGTAGTTATATACAGCATCACGATAATAGGTGATACTTTCATCGGGATAGCTCTCAGGAAGTTCCTGGTAGAGCAAATCGCGGATGGTGATGATGATAGTTGCCTTTGTGTTAGGCTTATCAAATGGATGATCCATACCAGCAAGTTCATGTTTGATTTTATCAAGCAGTTCCACGGCCACCTTCTTTATCTTCTTGATGTCCTCTTTGCTCAGGTCATCTTTCATCAGTATGTCGAACATTGAAAGTTGTTCGTCATTCTCAAAACCTTCACGAACGTAGCGACGCTCCTCTTCTGACAAACTGTTTGACAATGCCATCAGTTCTTCAAAGGTCTTTTCGATGGTAGTCCGGTTCTGTTCCTGGTTATAGTCGTGAATTATCTGCTGGTACTTCTCATAGAAGTTGATACGTGATGGGTTCTGGGCCATCATCTGGGCGATACGCTCCTGAAGTAGTTCCTGTAGATCTTTCAATATCAGGTTCTTCTCACGACTCTTGGCAAACTCACGACGCAGCACTTCAAAATTGATGCCGCTGATGTCAAAACGACGGTTAGGGCCGTCATCAGCCGCCATTGTTGCCTCAATCTCCAGATGGTCGTTCACTATCTCATTGATGGCTACGCTCAAATCGGTGATGTCGGCATGCTTGCGTTTTTTCTGTAATTCTTTGTAGATAGCCTCGATGGAATCCTTCTGATGCTTCATCTCTGCCGTAATATCCTCACGATCGAGATACTTCCAGAGTTTCAGTAGGGTGGTGGCAAAGGTGCAGTATGTCTTGCGTATCTCTGCTGTCTCACACATTGCGTTGGCAGCTTCTTTCAGGAGGAACAGCTTCATGAAGTTCTCGGCCCGAATCAGACGGTCAAGTTCAAAGCCATGTTCCTGTAGGAATGCCGTTGCCGCAGCAATAGCTTCAAGAACGTGTTTGATTAGTTCTTCCTTGTTGACAGTCGGGTCGTTACCTCCCTCATGTCCTTCAGGATTGGCGGTATAGTCTGCTAATGCCTGGCGCAGAGCCTTGACGATACCGATATAGTCAATGACAAGTCCGTTGGTTTTGCCCTCGGCTACACGATTGGCACGGGCAATGGTCTGCATCAATGTATGTGCTTTCATGGGCTTATCAATATACAAGCACGAAAGCGTCTTTACATCAAAACCAGTGAGCCACATAGCGCAGACAAAGACGATTCTCAGTGGAGTATCTGCTTTCTGGAACTCTTCATCGAGTTTCCTGTCCTCCATTTTCTTTCGATGGGTCTTGATGTCCAGTCCCCATTTCTCAAATGTCTGTATCTCGTTCTGCTCCTGAGAGACGACAACGGCCATATCCGTTTCCTTCATCCACTCCAGCTTGCTTTTCAGTTCCTGAGATTCCTGCTGAGAGTCGCATTTCTCTATCTGTTCCTCCAGCAGTTTGATTTCCCTTTGCCAGTATTCCTGCACATAGTTGTACATACGCACACATGTTACCTTATTATAACTGACAAACATAGCCTTGCCCGATGTCCATAGGTCACTATAGTGACGCACGAAATCCTGAGCCACAATGCGCAGTCGCTTCTTGGCTGTCAGCAGATGGACCTCTTTACTGAACTCACGTTCCAACTTAGACAGTTGCGAAGCATCCAAATCACCAGCCTGTTCCAAAGCCGATGCTATTTCCTCGTTAATCTCAGGATTTTTCAGGTCTTTCAGTTTCTCGCCACGATTCTCGTAGTAGAGAGGCACAGTGGCTTTGTCCTCGACGGCCCGCTTAAAGTCATAGATGCTGACGTAGCCACCAAAGGTTCGCTCCGTAATGTTGTCGTTGGAAAGCAGAGGTGTACCTGTGAAACCTATGCGATGTGCTGTTGGCAGCAGGTGTACCAGATTGTCGGCAAAGATGCCATTCTGAGTACGGTGTGCCTCGTCACTCATTACAATAATGTCGTGGTCTGGATGGATAGGCTCTGCCTTGGGGTCGTTAAACTTCTGTATGAGGGAGAAGATAAACGACGGATTGCCTTTCAGTTTCGTTATCAAGTCTGTACCGCTGCTTGCTATAAACTGTTTGGCCTCTATATTGCCCAACATTCCACAGTTGGCAAACCGCTTGCTGATTTGGGTATTCAGTTCTTCACGGTCTGTCAGCACTACGATGGTGGGTGAACCCTCGAACTGACGACGGATTTTCTGTGAGAGGAACAGCATAGAATAGCTTTTTCCGCTACCTTGTGTATGCCAAAACACACCCAGCTTACCGTTCAAGTACTGGCGGTTGCGATACATCTCCGCAGCCTGATTCACGCCTAAGAACTGGTGGTTCTGCGCCATAATCTTTGCCGTGAAACCATCGGAATGATCGTAGAGAATGAAGTTCTCCAGCAGATTGAGGAAGTTCTCCTTCTGGCAGATGCCTCGCAACATGGTTGGCAATTCGATATTTCCAGCTTCTTCCTCTGTCAATCGTTTCCATTCGTGGAAGAACTCCCACTTGGAATCGATGGTTCCCACACGAGCCTCCAGTCCGTTGCTGAACATGATGAAAGCATTATGATAGAACAATTGTGGGATAGTATCGAGGTAGTCGCGGTAGTTCAAGTCGAAAGCATCCTTTACTTCCACGTCGTGGTTTTTCAGTTCCATAAAGAGCAAGGGGATGCCATTGACAAAGCCCACAATGTCAGCCCTACGACGATATAGCGAACCATACACCCACATTTCCCTGACACAAAGGAACTCATTCTTATCAGGTGATGCAAAGTCGATGACTTTGGCCTTAATCTCTTCCGTTTCACCATTCGATTTGGTGCGCTTGAAGGGTATGCCGTCGCGAATATACTTATACTTCTGCTCATTAATCTTCATCAGCGTCTGGCTGCTCATGTGCTCTGTCATACGCTCCAGGCACTCCTGTAATTGCTTTTCCGTCAGCCAGGGGTTGAGCTTCTTCAAAGCCGCTTGCAGATGACGAGTTAGCAGCGTCTCATGATAACTGATACGTCCCAGCGTACCATCCTTGCCCAATTTCTCTTGGTCAAAAGCAAAGATGCTCTTCCAACCAAGTTCCTGTTCCATAAACTCGGCTGTACTCTTCTGTATCAGTTGGTCTTCGCTATAGTCCTTTGCCATATCGTTATTGGTTTTCGTTAGCCTTATGTCTATGAGTCCGTAGCTTGCGAACTACCAGTCCGTCCATTTCGAACTTCCAGTCCGCTGCCTACGGACTGAGCATGTTCTTGTATATTACAAAGAGAATCAACGCTTATCTCACCTCTCATTAGCTTTGGAAGCAAACGGTCACGAGCTTCGGCAAGTTTATCAATTTGCTCACTCAATTTATATGCAGATTTGAATGATGGTTGAACAGCCTTCGCAAAAGCGTTAATTATATCCTGAGAAGGATGGAGATATGAGTATAACTTGAGTTTGTCAACTTGAACTCTTTGACGGCCATCGCTACCAGTCATACTATTAATTGCTGTTTTTCGAAAATTGTCACTCCGTGCAAGGAGATATACCATATATGAATTTAGTGTAATTGAACGCATTACTATAAATTCGGTTGAGCCAACAGCAACTTCATTATCCCCTAATCCGAGCACATATGCAGTTTTTCCATTTTCCAAACAAGGGGTAATTCTAGCTAAGAGTGTATCGCCATTTGAGAACTTCGTACCAGCAGAGGATGTAACGACTGCACTTTCATTGAAATCAAGGATCATAGATGATGTACTTAGTGCAGACATAGGGAAAAAGCGTTTCTCACTCTCCTTTTCTACTACGTATTTAGGATTAAATTCGATAATATCCGCCAATTGTTTCTTTTTCCACCCTTTAGGTACTCCAAATTCCATCGATATTTTTTCATATCCAGGGAAATGAAAATCAATAAACCATTCCTTATATAATCGCTGTGCAGTCTCCTCCAATAATTTGATTTGCGCCTGATAGTTTTCTATTAACGTATCATAATGTGAAAGAGTGGTTGCAATCTTATGTTGAATTCCTAAGTCCAAAGGAATATAAATATCTAACGACTTGAAGACATCATTATTTACTCTTTGCCGACCAGAAGCTCCTGTCATAGTGTTAGCCATAGCTTCTCTTATATAAGACATTTTCATTAAATAGTATAAGAACAAGCTATCCATTTTCTTTTCATTAAGTGGCCTAAAGACAAGGAATTCTGTTGATCCGAATCCTTTTTTTATGTCTTTACAATAGAAACCCTTTCCATTTTGTAAACATGGCTCTATTCTTGCAACAATAGTATCGCCCAATTCAAATCTTGCTCCGCTTTTGGGTTTACAATTAGCGTAACCATTAGGCATACGGCAATTTATTCCAGTATTTGCCATATCTACATATGGATAGACGGTGTTTTTGTCTAAACTAATCTTTGGATTTACGTTTACGTAATCTAAGAATTGCACAGTCTTCCATTCACTCATTCCTCGTCCTCCTTCTTTCCCTCCGAATTGTTGTTGAATTCTGTAAATTCGTCAGTTGCAACTGACGAATTTGCATTCTTCTCTTTTTGCTTCTTCCTCAATTCTAGTTCTGCAACAGTACGATTAACCACCTCTTCCAATTGGTATGTTGCAACACCCAAAGGCTTGTTGATGTCTTTAAGCGACCATTCAACAACTGTTCTGTCTGTAGATTTACAGATAATCAATCCTACAGAAGGGTTATCACCCTCGCCACGTAGCAGTTCATCGGCAGCAGTGACGTAGAAATTGAGCTTGCCAGCAAACTCAGGAACGTATTTTACCGCTTTGAGCTCTATAATCACGTATCTGTGCTGAGGTATAAAATAGAACACCAAATCTGGGTAGAAAGTCTGACCACTAGGCATCTGCAATTCCATTTGACGGCCAACGTATGAGAAACCCTTTCCTAATTCAAGCAGAAACTGTGTGACATTAGCAACAAGTGCTTCCTCTAAGTCATGCTCATCGTATTTCTCCTGCATAGAAAGGAACCCGAAGTGATAGGGATCTTTAAATATCTCTTTCGCCAACTCGCCTTGTGGCATAGGCAAAGTCTGTTTGAAGTTGGTGATAGCAGAGCCTTGAGACTTAAATAGTCCTTTATCTAAGTGAACATTCAGTTCAGGACGAGACCAACCTCCGTCTATAACTTGGTTGATGTAGAAAAGAGCTTCGTCTAATGACGCACATCGTGAGACTATGTCAATATGCTGTCCCCAAGGGACACGACCAAAACTTTCTGGCATGTCTAATTGGCCAACGAGTCGTTGGCTTTTTTCGCTCGCACTCAATTCTTCTCCAAGCCTGTTGTCATTTTGGCCAACGAGTCGTTGGCTTTTTATGACGTGCTTGAAATAGAAAGAATACCATTGCTTCATATATTTCACATTGGAGTGTGAAAAGCCTGTGGCATCAGGGAAAGCCTTACGCATATCAAGGGAGAATTGCTTCACGACTCCTGCTCCCCAACGTTCTTCAGCACGTAATGCAACCAAATCCCTGCCAATGCTCCAATAGAATTCAAGCATTGAGGTATTTACCCGAATGGATGCTTTTATCTGACTCTGACGGAAACGTGCTTTCACTTCTGAAAGCCATTCTACATATTCCTTGTCTGCCAGCATTCCGTCTCGATATATAAATGTAGGTTTGTTCATTTCAGTTCCTCCCATGCTTTTTGTATTTCGTCCATCAATACGTTGGCTTCCTGATTCAGCTTTGCCAACTCTGCATGAATCTCATTCATGCGCTCATGGAAATCCACACCGTCATCTTCTTGTTCAGCAACTCCGACGTAGGCACCTGGAGTTAGTGAGTAGTTCTTTTCCTCAATGTCCTGAATAGTGGCTATCTTGCAAAGGCCCAGAACGTCTTGATACTTGCCCTCTTCGCCAAACTTCGACACGAGCCAGTCGTGTTGGCGAGCCGTTTCAAGGCTTGATTCTATATCGGCAATAAGCGCATTCTGCTCTGCCTCGATGCGTTTCTTTTCTCTGCGCTCTGCTTCTGCAATAAGTTTCTTGGCTTCAGTTTTCTGTTTTTGCAAGGCTTCTTCGATACTTGCAACAGTCTGCCCTTTTAGTGCCTTATCATAGTCCGCTATGAGTGATTTATACTTCTCTGTCTCACCACGATATAAATGTACTATGGCTTGGAGGTTGCGAAGTTGCCACTCCGTCCACTCATTGAGCGTACGATCAACCACCGTATAGTAGTTGCGGGCATCGATAAATAACACCTTATCACGGATTTCTGCGTTCTTGTTACGATCAAAGAACCACAAGGAGCATGGCAGTGAGAGAGTATAGAAGAAGTTGTTGCCCACGCTAACCATAACATCCACATCACCTGTGCGTACCAAGTTCTCACGAATATCCCGGTCTTTGTTGGAACTGTCGGTAGCAGAACTGGCCATGACGAATCCTGCCCGTCCGTGGTCGTTCAGGTAAGCATAGAAATAGCTTATCCAAAGATAGTTGGCATTGCCTATCTCCTTCGTCTTGGCATTGACTCCAGGCAATCCAAAAGGCAGACGGCCAGCAGCTGAAGCCGAATCAGCCTTTACCTTATCAACGTTGAAAGGAGGATTGGCCATCACATAGTCACATTTCCCTTCAAGGTTATGGGCATCGTGATAGAACGAATTGGCTTCGTCACCTGAGATAATACGCCCGTTCAAACCATGTACGGCCATATTCATCAAACAGAGCTGGGCATTATATTCCACCTTCTCTTGTCCGAAGAAGGTCATGCTTGTATTGGCATTCATGCCAGCAGCATTCACAAAATCGCCAGTCTGCACAAACATACCACCTGAGCCACAAGCAGGATCGAGCATTATGCCCTGTTTTGGCTCCAGAACATTCACCAGCATCTTCACCAATGACTTGGGAGTGAAGAACACGCCGTCATCACTGGCAACAGCCTTGGCAAACTTGGAAAGGAAATATTCGTAGATGCGTCCAATGATATCACCGCCAACTTCATCGATGGTCTTATTATTGAAGATACGCAGTAGTTCACGGAGCAAATCATCCGTAAAACTGGTATAGGTTTTGGGAAGTACACCTGTCAGTTGTTCACTCTGGTCTTCAACCAACTGCATGGCATTGTTAACAGCTTCACCCAGAGAATTGATGTCATGTCCATCCTTATTCTTCAGTTTCGCAGCGACAATGTTGTCAGGCAGGTTCACCAGATAGTCGAACTGTGCTTCGCGAGGCAGGTAGAGCGCACTCTTAGCTGCAAAGTCGCTTGGTTCCACAGGCATTACACGCCCGCCACGCATCGGACGGCTCTGTAATATCTCTGCTTCTACCATCTTGTAACGGCTATAAGCATATCGGAGGAATAGCAGGGCCAGCACAGGCATACAATACTGGCTACTGGTTAACTTGCTGCCTTGGCGCAGCAAATCAGCCGACTCCCATAGTTCTGCTTCTAGCTTTCTTATATTGATCATAGTTCTGTTGCATATTTACTTGTAATTAAAACCCTTGTATCACACTCCAACAACTCGGCAATCTTGTCGAGAGTCTGGAGGTCGGGCTGTGAAGAATTTGTACACCACTTGCTGACTGTTGTTACGTTCTTACCAAGTTGTTCTGCTAACCACTTGTTGGTTCTCTTCTTCTCAGCGAGAACTACTTTCAGTCTATTTAAATCTTTCATCTTTTCTTTTTTATATGATTTGAACGCAAATTTAGTGAATTTCTTCGAGAAAGCAAAACAATCCACTAGATTTTAATGATTTTAAAGAGAAAATATTGGAAAAACTATCTTTCTGCGTGTAATAAATCCCGCTTTGCCTATTGTCGCACCACTTCCGACCTTTATGGATGAGAGGATGTCTCTCTGAATGCGTCCCGCTTTCGGCGGAGTTGCACATGGAGGCAGTAGAGTTGTACTGTCGTCTTATTCATAAACGCTTCCTGTCTCAATGGGAAGAGTGCAAGCACACATCCCATTGTGTTTCCAATGCAGGCATTGAAAACACCGACGGGCAATGTTTATGAGCCGACGGTGCAACACAACTTGCTTCTCCACATGCCCTCCATACCGAGAGCGGAACTGATGCATTCAGGGAAACGTTCTTTCATCCAGTCCGGAAGTGACGCTCGACAACGCCAAAGGCTAACTTGAACAGCTTCGACTTTAATCTACCCACCCAGAGCCATGTTCCATCCCGCCATTGACTCCTTGCTGTCTTATCAGCATAGCCGAAGGGACAGTCGGAAACAATGGTGGGAGTATGGGCGACGGCACATGTATCACGACGTAAAAATCTACGGCAGGGTATCTCCGGCAGGCTCCGAACCTTCTGCTGTAGATTTCCATTTCATGACACAAGAGTCCTCTTAATGCCCATACGGTGGAACATCAGGCTCTTCCCGCCCTCTAAATTACTTAAGTGTTTTGTGGAGAAATGGAGTTGGAGAATGACGTAACAATCTCCAACCCCACGAATTATATACTCCATTCATAGTATAACGGGATCCCGTTAGGCAAATGTCAATTATCTGGCCTAAGTTTCGCTGAAGGTGCAAAATAGGTGATAACAGCATCTAAAAGCAAATGCTCAGATGATGTCATATACCTTGCATCACCCCCGTTCGCCCCAGGATAGCGCTGTACATGTACTACACCTTTGGGGAACTTTGTTCCGTCGGAATTCGTATGTTCATGTCCCCAGTCAAAGTCCTTATAATGATGTCTGTCTTTGTAGATTCTTAACTGACGCGGTACATCTCCAGGTCCTAATCCAACATATATATCCGATGTGTTTGAGAAATTTGGAAGTCCTGCATGATGCTCATCATTATCTTCTGGCATCTTTACTATTTTACAACGGAAGCCATTAATCGTGACTGCCTCTCCGACGGTAATATACAGATATTCAGAAAAACCGCCAGTTTCCAAGAAATAACGTTGGTTACCCATATCCTTTTTATATTAAGTCGTAATTATGGTCATACTGGACACCTTTAAAGTTGCGCTTACGAAGCCACTCCAACAATGTCAGATTGTCATCTATAAAGCCACAATCCTTCAGGTTTGTTTCGAGAGCATCAGAAAAGTTCATGGTGTACTTTTCCTCTTTGAACTTATCGCCGACATGCCAGCCGATAATAAATTCGTAATCATAACATCTGACAATGTAGATACCATCCTCATTGTCATGCTCAGACATAATCAAATCGTTTGACATGGCAGGTTCAAATTCCATCTTGTGCTTCATATTCACATAGAAATTCTTTTCCTCTGTACTATCAAACACATTTCCTAAGTTCTCAAAGAGCAACTTGTCCTTTGGAACTAATTCTGTTTTCTTTCTATCTTCCATTTCTTAATCGTTTTTGGATGAAACATGGTAAAAACTTAATAGGAGTAGAAAGTCCAGGCACCTTCTCCTCTTCTCCGTAGACAAGAATAAGTGTCGGATTTTTCTGATACTCCAATTCACGCAGCGCGTAGTGAAACAATCTTTCTGCAGCACTACAATGGTGATGGCCTGTACCACAAACAGCAATAATACTGTTTTCTGGCAATCCTTCAAAGCAATACTGAAAGGTATCTCTGCTTCCCCAACTTGCCGTAGGTATTACATCATAGCCACACGTCTGTTGCCAATATGCCCCTGCAAATCGAGTCCTAAATAGACTTTCTATGTTGTAGAATTCCGTAGGAATGTCAATCCACATAGAATAATCAGGAGTGAAATAGTAATCAAACTTGCGAATGGAATATGATGTCTGCTCCAAATTATACCACAATTGATTCCTGAATCTGTAATCATCCAGAAAGAAATGCAAGGCCTGGTTAGCCCCAGAATTCTTTTTCCAATCGCTATATGCTACTAACTCAAAGTCCACCGTACCATTGTAAGGTAAGAGCTGTGGGATATGATGACGACTTGTAAAAGTCATTCCGTCCATCAGATGCATGTTTTCATACATCCTTCTTCGTCTTACCTTCTTTGGTAGGCATTCAATTCTTGTTAATCTGCCGCTTATGGTATGCTCCATTACGTACATTTCTTTTCTTGTAAATAAAGAATAATCTACTTCCATAATCCTCATTTATTTGTTTATGAATGAAAATAAAGATTAATTAGAGGGAGTTTTACGACCATAAGTTTGGCAATTAGCACAAATTGTTGTACCTTTGCAAATGCTTTATGGCCATCTCTCTTGGCGTAAAGTGCCGCCAGACTCTCCAAGCGTCGCAAACTAGCAGAGTCCAGCTCCTCGCCCTGCCGTAGTCCCCTACAGGTCAGGGCTTTCTTTTTTGTCATTTTTTCACTTTTCAGTCCTCCTTTCATTTAATTGATATCTCTTGTTTTATCTGACTTAAACATATAGATCCCTGTTAGATAGGAAATACGCCCTAGAACTATCCATTTATTCAGATGCATATCCTTGGCCCACTTCGAATAATCCCTTTGTATCACAACGGGATTGAGTGGAACTGGAGGTGCACAGTTCCAAATGTCGTCAGGAATCAATGCTTTGGCTGCATAATCATTGGCCTCCTGTTCCTCTTTGGTGTTGAGTTCTTCTTCAGCATACGCCAGATTGATATTACCACGATAGTCCTCCGATGAATGCAACTTCAAATGTCCAACCTCATGTAGTACAGCAAAAGCCAAATTGTCAATCCTATTATATCGCATTGTTACCACAATTGCAGGTTTGCCTTTAATAAAAAAAGAATAGCCATCAATAGAGGCTCGTTCTATCTTAGGAACAACACAGAATCTGATGCCATAGTCATTGAGCAACTTTTCCACACGATTAATCGTGTTGTGATTTTCACAGAAAACCAAACTCAAATCTTTAGCCAAATCATCCATCTTGTCCTTATCAAACTTACCTGTGGGCAGAGGTTTTCTCGATGCTTCATATTTAGCCAATTCTGCCCATGTGGCAATCATCCTTGTATCAAGGCCTGTTTTCTCCGACCTGTGGAAATAACCTTGTACCTGTTTCAACTGAACGGCAGGAGTTCCAAACCTCAATTGCTCCTTACAAAATGCCAGTCTTTCCGATGATGGTTTCCCTGTAAGACCAACGTTCTTGTAGATAATCCTCATGTCGTAGATTTCATTGTATGCCAGCAGCATGCTCTCGGCATCTCTTTCTGCCACGTTACGTAGATTAACGGCTTTCTGCTCATAGTCATACTTAGCCTGCATCTGATTCCAGTGATCAGCTGGGATTCCCAGCGCTTCTTCTAGTTTAGCGGCCAATTGCTCTGAAATCCCCCTTTTGCCTTTGATTATCTCCGACAGATGCGACTGCTGTATGGCTATCAGTTCAGCGAAGCTTTTCTGAGTAAAGCCTCGCGCCCTAATTTCCATACCAAGAATAAATCCCGGATGGGTGTTAGTGATCATCTCCATTGCTTTCTTCTTTGCCATAGTTCCTTTTAGTATTTTAGTTCTAGGATATCGATTTTTTTACCTTCTTCATACTCTCTGAATAGCAGAATACCTTTAATTTTCGAGGCTATAATGTTAACACTGCTTGTCTCTACACCTTTAATATAATTATACTGCCTGTACATCCGAAGTCCTTCTATGTCGTTGAGAATTCCAATAACAACGAAGAAAGAACGCAGGGCTTTCAGGAAAGTTTTCTTTGCCTCCAACTTCCTATAAGCACCGCTTTTACCCTTTTCAATCAGGGCTTTAAGCTCTATGTTTCTATGACCAACTTTAATCATAATCATAAATTTGGTGGCAAAGATAAGAAGAATAATTGAAATTACCAAGAAAAACATAATAAAATGTTTGTAAACCATTAAAATAATTCCCAAAAGAAGGGAATTTTGTTAAATGAGAAATAAAATACGCATAAAGAAGAGGAAGATTTTTTCTCAACGGGGACTGTCTGTCTCCACGGCGAAGCCTTCCCCTGAGTGTAGTTTCAATGGTATAGATTATAATTGAAACTCCTTCTTTAGCCTTTGCACAGTGCTCACTCCTTTTTCCGTCAGTTTGGCTACGTCGCGGATGGCATAGCCTTTTTTCAACAAGCTGATCACTTCCTTGTATTCCTCCTTCTTCTGTTCTGTGCTCTTCACAGAACCAGGCTTCCGTCCCAATCGTCCTCCTTTGGCTACATATTGTTTTCGTCCTGACTGCAAGCGGAAGGTGATATTCTCACGTTCCAATTGCGCACAGGTCGAAAGTGTAGCCAGCATGATTGGGGCAAACAACGATGGTTTGCCATCGTCACTCAACAAGTTGAACTGTTCCTTCTGGATATAGAGGTTGATGCCACAGTCAAGCAGTTGCTTGACAGAGGCCAGAACCTCAAACGCATTTCGACCCATCCTTGACAGCTCACTGACAAGCAGGGTTGAAATGCGATTCTCTTTGCAATACTCAAGGGCTTGGCATAACACAGGACGCTCTTCATTCTTCTTAGCGCCTGAGATATGCTCTTCAAACACCTTTCGGACTTCCATTTTCTTATACAGAGCATAGTCCGACAAGTCTTTTACCTGTCGGTCTGTGCTCTGTCTGTCACTCGCGCTACTTACACGAGCGTAGATTACCGCTGTTTTCTTCTCCATTTGTGTTCAAATAATGTTTGTGTTCAAAAAAGTCAGAAAAGGCATATCTGAACACGCACATTTCTTATTCACCATAATCAAAGACTTAATCGAATACACCATCAGTCAGGTTCATGACCTCAATTCTGCTTTCAAGACTCACTTTTGCATAGACCTGGGTACAGGTTGTGCTCTTATGACCGAGTATCTTACTGACCGTAGAGATGTCGGCACCAGTGGAAATCGCCAAACTTGCAGCCGTATGCCTGCTGCAATGGAAAGTAATGTCCTTATCGTCGATTCCGGCCTTGGTACAGACGCGACGAATCAGGGTAGCTACCCAATCCGGCTTCTTTGACAGTGGGAAGATAATAGCATCTTCGCCAGTATCAGGACGTTCAGGCAGAAGTGACAGAGCCATTTCATTCAATGGCACAGTTACCCAATTCTTGGTCTTCTGCTGACAGATCTGTACGCACAGACCATCGCCCAAAGGCTTGAGGTTGCTCCATCTGAGCCTTCTCATGTCGGACAGTCTCAGGGCGGTGAAGCATGCAAAGCCAAATGCTTTTTGTGCTATCCGCTCAGAGCCATCCTCTATCTCGACACGTAGGAATCTCTCCAGCTCTTCAGCCGTCAGGTACTCCCGATGGGTGTCAGGAACGGGGAACTTTTCCAGACTTGACAGCCCGCCAACGGGATTGCAAGGGATCAATCCCTCGCGGTAAGCCCTGTTGAACATGGCATTGACTGTCTGGCCGAACAGCATCAGCGAGAATGGCGAGAGCTTCCCGTCATTCTGCTTTATCTGGTCAGAGTTGCGATAATCGTTACGCATGTAGTCGTACAGTCCGCTGATGTGTTCTGCCTTGACATCCTTTAGGAGTAATTTTCCGTAGTTATTCTTCTCCAAATACTCGTCAATGCGCTTGCTGACGGCCTTTTTGTGATCAATCTGCTTCTTCACGTTACCCTCTCTAACGCCATATTCTATGTTATCCCTGGCCCATTGTTGCCAAGTCATAGTCTTTGCACGCTCATCCACTTTGTCCTCCACCTTCAAGAAGGTGGGAGGGTTAAGCACTCGCTCAGAACGGATGGCCTGTGCTTTGGCATAGGCTTCCTTATTGAGCTTCTTTGCGCCACGGAAACTTTCTGGATAGATGGTGATGTGAAGGTTTTCACGCTTGCGAAATCCTGTCTCGTAATACTCCAAGTACAGAGTCTTGTTGCCGGAACTCTGGAGTCGTTCTTTAATTGTAACTTGCATACCTTATTATATTATATTATATACGTTGTAATCCCTATATACATTATATTATATGTGTACGTTGTAGACATTGTATTATATGTATACATTATATACTTATATTATATAGCCTCTTTGAACATGTTGTTGACGAGGTTCATCGTATCGATCTTATTCTGGTCAACGATTTTTGCATATACTTCCGTGACCTTGATGCTACGGTGACCCAGGAGTTTGCTGACAACATAGAGGTTTGCCCCCAGCGTCAGCAACATTGTTGCCGCCGTATGGCGGCTGGTGTGATAGGTCACGTGTTTGGTGATACCTGCCTCCTTTACCCATTCTTGAAGAACCACTTCAACAGTCCTCTGGTTGATCTTAATCTCATTGAACACAAGCGATTCGCCCTCTTTTCTTTCGGGCATCCATCGCAGTGCCTCCTTTGATAGAGGAACCACGACATCATTCTTGGTTTTAACTTGCTTCTTCTCGATATAGAGCGACTTTCCGTCGGCACTCTCATGGATGTGTTTCCATTCGAGTGTTACCATATCGCTATATCGTAAGCCAGTGAAGCAGCAGAACAGGAAAGCGCTCTTTACTATCGGGTAGCGGCACTCTTTCTTCATAAGTGTCTTGATTTCCTCGATAGTCAGGAACTCCTTTTCTGCACATTTCTTCTGTGGCTTCTCTTTCTTTTCGAGAAGGCTGAAAGGGTTCTGCATGATGAGTCCGTCACGAACACCTTGCTCCATGATGCTTGCGAAACGGTTGATGAAGGTACGCTGAGTGGTTTCACCGATGGGCTTCTTGCCTCCCTTCTGGTGTGAGATACAGGTTCTGAGAAATGCTATGAAGTTCTTGCAGAATTCCTTATCTACTTTGTTGAGTGGAAGCTCCACATTATTTATATTAATAAGGTATTCCTCAATGCGTACACGCAGGTTCCTCTTCTGACGTGCGCTTGCTGGAGAAAGATCTTCACCTGCCGCAATCTGTTTGTTCACATAGTCCAGCAGAGTAACGTTTATCTGCTTCACCTTTTCCCAATCCACAAGACCCACCTTCTGGATGTCCAAGATTCGCTGAGCCTTAATTTGTTCGGCCAGCTTCATGGTGTTCTTGTTCTGTAACTTTGCAGCGGCTGACACTTCAGGTATCAGGTAGAGCTTCAAGCCCTCCTTCTTTCGTGAGCCATGCAGGTAAATGTCAAGGTACAAACTCTTGTTGCCATCCTTGAGGTTCTTCTCGCGAATCCTTACGGGTTCTTTGAGGTTGATTTCTTCTTTTTTATGTGCCATATTCTAAATTTATTTTCTTTTATTTATATTTGCTAACCAACTGATTTTCAGTGGCTTTAATTAACGGTGCAAAGGTAATGCAAACGGGACAAAAATGAGACAAAACGAAGAAAAATATATGCCAAAATAAGCAACTTTAACCCAAAGAAAGAAAAGGAAAGAATCGGTGTTAAAGTATTGTTAATCAGTGCCTTTTCGTCACTTTATTGGCCGATGGTTTTCTTTGTTTTCCCGTTTTCGAGTAATTGGTGGAAACTGGTGGATACTGGAGTGTTGCATGGCCCTGGGAGCGATGTTTGCCATCATCATGGCGGCGGGCATGGCGTATAAGATGATGACGAAGGGCGAGCCGTTCGACGTTTTGAAGGTGCTACGGGTACTGGCCATTGCCATTGTGATGTTCTGGTGGTATCCTCATGGAGGCAGCGGGGCATCGGTTTTGGGCGTGCTGGCCTATATTCCTAACTGTATCGGCTCCTATACACATGACCTTTATGAGATAGAGGCGGCGCAGGTACAGCAGAAATTTGATAATCTGCATGAGCCTTTGAAACAGCGTCAGGACAGCATCGATCACTATATGGCGATAGCGAAGGTGACCGTGGACGGAATGCAGAAGGCTGGAGTCTCGGACATCACGCAGTATGTGGGCTACCAGACGCTGACGGACTCGGAGAAGAAAGCCTGTAAGTTCTATCTGCAAAGTACCTATACGGGTCTGATGATAGGACTGGATAAGATAATCATGCTACTGTCGCTTGTGGTGTTCCGCATTGGCTGGTGGGGGACAATCTTCTGTCAGCAGATCTTGTTGGGCATGCTGACTATTTTCGGGCCGCTGCAATGGGCCTTTTCGTTATTGCCGAAATGGGAGGGAGCCTGGGCGAAGTGGATTACGAGGTATCTCACTGTGCATTTCTACGGTGCAATGCTCTATTTCGTGGGATTCTATGTGCTGTTGTTATTCGACATTGTGCTGAGCATACAGTATGAGAACCTGCAGGCGATACTCGACGGAGGATTCTCAGGGTATTTGCAGAACTCTTTCATGACGGCGGGTTATCTGTTGGTAGCTTCGTTGGTGGCCTTGAAGTGCCTGAACCTCGTGCCGGACTTGGCAGCGT
>Ga0326511_10000705_pt1 | contig 29233 bp, 25 predicted proteins | sample 0_2496_0518_D_FD_203701 | JGI IMG/M metagenome (GOLD analysis project Ga0326511, IMG submission 203701) | Bovine rumen microbial communities from UC Davis, California, United States - 0_2496_0518 | ecosystem: Host-associated > Mammals > Digestive system > Stomach > Rumen | place: USA...
GGCCGGGTCGTGCAGCGGCGGCCGCCAGCCATCGTAAAGACAGTATTCCGTATGGTAAAGGAACTTCATTCCGGCGATGCGCTCCGTCATCGGATTGCCGTCGGGCACGCGGCCTTCATCGTAAGCCTCGCACGCAGAGTTGTAGCTTTTGCTACAGCCGAGGGCGAACAGGACACAGAGCAGTACGCCAGCCAGGTACCACAACCTCGCAGCTGCGAACACAGGACGAACCATATTGCGCCACACCAGCAGAAACAGGAACCACAACGGCACAGGCATACACACCACCCATACTCCCAGGAACAGGCACCAGTAGACGTACACACACGTGCTGATGCCGCACAGCAAGGCATTCACGCCCCTCATCCGCGTCTGCTCCAACCTAGTGAAACCGATGACGTTCAAAAAACTGACAGCCTGCACAATGGCAGCCCACAACACCGGACGGCAGAAACCCGCGTTGCTTGCAATGTTGCCACAAATGCAGATTGCAACCAACACCAAATTGACGCCCGGCACAACCTTGTGCCAAAAGCCACTCCAATCTTTCGCCATCATTTTTTTTAACAGTTTTTCCCGAATAACGGCAATATTGCGTTTTTATTGTCCCGAAAAATAAAAGCCCCCGCCATGCAACGGGGGCTTGCGCATACACTTATTTATTAACTTTTCTCCTTGGCGAGAGCGCGGATGACGACCATCTAATCTACGTTCTTGATGAACTTGGCGGGGTTGCCGCCGACGATGGTGTTGGGGGCCACGTCCTTGGTGACCACGGCACCGGCGGCCACCACGGCGTTGTCGCCCACGGTGACACCCGGCAGAATGGTGGCACCGGCTCCCACCCAGGCGTTCTTGCCGATGTGCACGGGCTTGCAGATGAGCAGCTGGCGGTCGTGCAGGTCGTGGTTGTTGCTGATCAGCTGCGCATTGGCGACAATCATGGCGTCGTCGTCGATGGTGATTCCGCCACGGGACATCATCAGGCAGTTGTTCATTATCATCACGCCAGCGCCGATTTTCACACGGTCGAAACAGACGCCGGTCAAGCCGGGCATCACCGTGCTGCCCACGCCGAGGCCTGTGCCAAAGAGTTCCTTGACCAGAGCATTGTACTCGTCGGTGTAGGGCATAGTGTGGTTGAGACGGAAAAGCACCTTGGCCTGGCGCACACCCTCGGCGTGCTCTTCGGGAGTGGTCTGGCGAGGGTCAACTATCGTTGCTTGTATATCTTTCATTTTTAATGTTTTAAAAAAGTTTGTAATTCTTGATTTCCGGCTGCAAAATTACAGCCTTTCCGCCACATAGCCGTTATCCTCACGGCGGTAAAACTTTCACATAATTCCGACCCACATGCTACCGAACACAGAACCAACGGTTTAAACAACAAATACATTCCGCCCACAATAAATACCGACAAACGCCGTTATTGAAGGCATTATGGATAAACTTAGCTATGCATTGGGCCACAACATTGGCCACCAACTGATTGGTATGGGCTTGGGAAAGAGCCTGAACATTGACGATTATGCCGCCGCCATCCGCGACGTGATGGAGGGCCGGCCGGAACAGATGAGCGCCGCCGAGGTGCAGCAGGTGCTGCAGCACTTCTTCAACGAGCTGGAGGAGCGCCAGCAGGCCGAGGCCGCCGAGCGTGGCCGCGCCGCCCGCGCCGAGGGCGAGGCCTTCCTGGCCGAGAACAAGAAGCAGCCCGGAGTGGTGACCACCGCCAGCGGCCTGCAGTACACCGTGTTGCAGGAAGGCACCGGCCGCCAGCCCAAGGCCAGCGACACCGTGCGCTGCCACTACGAGGGCCGCCTCCTCGACGGCACGGTCTTCGACTCCAGCTACCGCCGCGGCGTGCCCGCCGACTTCGGCCTGCGCCAGGTCATCAGCGGCTGGACCGAGGGCGTGCAGCTCATGAAGGAGGGCGCCAAGTACCGCTTCTTCATCCCCTACAACCTGGCCTACGGCGAACACGGTGCCGGCGCCGACATCCCGCCCTACGCCGCCCTGGTGTTCGACGTGGAACTCATCAAAGTGCTCTAACCGAGACTTACTGCAGACAGAAAAAAAGGCTGGCGCCAATTGGTGCCAGCCTTTTTCTTTTTACATATTACAATTACTCCGCCGAGCTGATAAACGGATACTTGTAGTCGCGGGCAGGGTCGAATGTCTCCTTGATGGCCTGCGGCGAGGTCCAGCGGATGAGGTTCAGGTACGAGCCGGCCTTGTCGTTGGTGCCGCTGGCGCGGGCGCCGCCGAAGGGCTGCTGACCCACAACGGCTCCGGTGGGCTTGTCGTTGAAATAGATGTTGCCTGCGGCATTCTTCAGCAGGTCGTAGCCCGTGCGCAGGGCCTTGCGGTCGCTGGCGAAGATGGCACCGGTGAGGGCGTAGGGCGACGTGGTGTCGCACAGCTGGCAGGTCTTCTCGTAGTCCTTGTCGTCGTAGACGTAGATGGTGATGATGGGTCCGAAGATTTCCTCGCACATGCTCTTGTAGTCGGGCTTCTTGGCCAGGATGACGGTGGGCTCGACGAACCAGCCCTTCTTCTTGTCGCACTTGCCGCCAAAGACAATCTCGGCGTCCTTGCTCTTCTTGGCGTGGTCGATGTAGGCCTTGCAGGTGTCGAACGAGGCCTCGTCGATAACGGCGTTGACGAAGGCCGAGAAGTCGCGCACATCGCCCATCTTAATCTCTTTCAGCATCTTGCCGACAATCTTCTCCACCTTGGGCCACATCGAGGCGGGCACATAGGCGCGGCTGGCGGCCGAGCACTTCTGGCCCTGGAACTCGAAGGCGCCGCGAACGATGGCGGTGGCCACCTGGTCGGGGTCGGCGCTCTTGTGCACCATGATGAAGTCCTTGCCGCCGGTTTCGCCCACAATCTTGGGGTAGCTGCGGTAGTGGTCGATGTTCTTGCCGATTTCCTTCCAGAAACCCTTGAAGGTGGCGGTGCTGCCCGTGAAGTGGACACCGGCGAGGTTCTCGTCGGCGAAGGCCACCTTGCCGATGAGGGCGCCGCTGCCGGGCAGGAAGTTCACCACGCCGTCGGGCAGGCCGGCTTCCTTGTAGATCTTCATCAGCAGGTAGTTGGACAGCAGGGCCGTGGTCGAGGGCTTCCAGATGCACACGTTGCCCATCAGCACCGGGCTGAGGCAGAGGTTGCTGGCGATGGAGGTGAAGTTGAACGGCGTGATGGCGAACACAAAGCCCTCCATGGCGCGGTAGGTGACGTAGTTCAGCGTGCCCTTGTCGGAGCAGGGCTGGTCGCTGTATATCTGGCTGGCATAGAAAGCGTTGTAGCGCAGGAAGTCCACCAGCTCGCAGGCGCTGTCGATTTCGGCCTGCATGGTGGTCTTGCCTTGGCCGAGCATGGTGGCGGCGTTGATGAGCCAGCGGTACTTGCCACTAATCAGCGTGGCAATCTTCAGCATGACGCTGGCACGGTCCATCCAGGGCGTCTCGGCCCATTCCTTCTGCGCCTTCATGGCGGCGGCGATGGCCTGCTGCACCTCCTTCTCGCCCACCTTGTGGTAGCGGGCCAGTACGTGGTGGTTCTCGGTGGGCATGACAACCTCACCCATATTCTTGGTCTTGACCTCCTTGCCGCCGATGATGGCGGGAATCTCGGTCACTTTGTTGTAGAGCTCGTCGAGGGCCTTGCGGATTTCCTTGCGCTCGGGGCTGCCGGGTTTGTAGCCAAGCACAGGTTCGTTTTCAGGTTTCGGGAATACGAAAATGCTGTTGTTCATTTTGTTAATGTTTTTAGTGGTTTAATTCGGGTGCAAATTTACAAACATTTTCCGAAATCGCCAAAAAAAAATTTCAACACTTGTTGACAAACTCCCCTCCCGGAGGCACCCGAGAGGGGTCGAAGAGGTACATAATTCGGCATTTCTTATATCGTTCTTATATCGTTCTCATATACTTCTCATATACTTCTTATATCGGTGATATAAGAAGTATATGAGAAGTATATAGGAACTATATGAGAAGGGCCGAATCGGGTGGGTGTCGGGTGGGGTGCGGAGGGGGTCGGGAATAATTATCAACAATTTTGAGTTGAGAACTTTATTTGGCCAATTGGGGGAATGGGTGTATCTTTGCAGCGTGAAGAGGACGAGGTGCGAGCGAGCCAAGTACTTTGACATGAACATTTTGCCATGGTTTCCGACCCTGTGAGGGCGGACCAAGAGGGAACCGCGTGAGAATCGCGGGCTGTCGCGCAACTGTGAGACCCGACTGTCGTCGGCAACGGTAAGCCATTGGGGCCCAGGGCCCTGAGAAGGCATGCCGACGGAGGGAAAGCCAGGAGACCTGCCATGAGCAAGTACGGAACCATGCCCCTTTCGCGTCAAAAGGCGGCCGTCGATTGCCATCATGCCTGTCGGCCTCCTTATGCGCATAGGTTTTAGTTGAGTATATATAGATTGAAACACATATTATAATAAGAAGCACAATGGAGACCAACACCACCAGTTTCACCATCACCAAACGCGACGGGAAGACCGAGCGCTTCTCGCTGGACAAGATTATGAACGCCATCATCAAGGCGTTCAACGCCCTGGGCGAGCCCATCGACCTGGGCCGGCTGTCGAAAATCCTCGCACGGCTCGACATCCACAACGGCATCACTGTCGAGGAGATACAGAACCAGGTCGAGGTGGCCCTCATGCAGGAAGGCTACTACAACGTGGCCAAGAGCTTCATCCTCTACCGCCAGCAGCACACCGAGGACCGCGAAACGATGGAGAAACTGCGCTTCCTGGCCGACTATGTCGACGCCGCCAACGCCGCCACAGGCTCCAAATACGACGCCAACGCCAACGTGGAGAACAAGAACATCGCCACGCTCATCGGCGAGCTGCCCAAGAGCGGCTTCATCCGCCTCAACCGCCGCCTGCTGACCGACCGTATCAAGAGCATGTACGGCAAGGAGCTGGCCGACCGCTACATCGACCTGCTGACGCACCATTTCATCTACAAGAACGACGAAACCTCGCTGGCCAACTACTGCGCCTCCATCACCATGTACCCATGGTTGCTGGGCGGCACCACCTCCATCGGAGGCAACTCCACGGCCCCCACCAACCTCAAGAGCTACTGCGGCGGATTCATCAACATGGTCTTCATGGTCTCCTCCATGCTGAGCGGCGCCTGCGCCACGCCCGAGTTCCTGATGTACCTCAACTACTTCATCCAGAAGGACTACGGCAAGGACTACTGGAAGGAGCCCGACCGTGTGGTCGACCTCTCGCTGCGCCAGAAAACGATGGACAAGGTCATCACCGACTGCTTCGAGCAAATTGTCTACAGCCTCAACCAGCCCACCGGCGCGCGCAACTACCAGTCGGTGTTCTGGAACATAGCCTATTACGACAAACCCTATTTCGAGAGCATCTTCGGCGAGTTCCGTTTCCCCGACGGGTCGGAGCCCGACTGGGACGGCCTCTGCTGGCTGCAGAAGCGTTTCATGCGCTGGTTCAACGAGGAACGCACCAAGACCGTGCTCACCTTCCCCGTCGAAACCATGGCCCTGCTCTACGACAAGGACGGCAACTTCGTCGACCAGGACATGGCCTCCTTCACCGCCGAGATGTATGCCGAAGGCCATTCCTTTTTCACCTATATCTCCGACAACGCCGACTCTCTGAGCTCCTGCTGCCGCCTGCGCAACGAAATCACCGACAACGGCTTCAGCTACACCCTCGGCGCCGGCGGCGTCTCGACGGGTTCCAAGTCCGTGCTCACCATCAACCTCAACCGCTGCATCCAGTACGCCGTCAACAACGGCTTGGACTACCGCGACTTCCTGCTGGACATCATCGACCTCTGCCACAAGGTGCAGCTGGCCTACAATGAGAACCTCAAGGACCTGCAGGCCCACGGCATGCTGCCGCTCTTCGACGCTGGCTACATCAACATCGCCCGCCAGTACCTCACCATCGGCGTCAACGGCCTCGTGGAGGCCGCCGAGTTCATGGGCATCCCCATCACGGACAACCCCCAGTACCGCGAGTTCGTGCAGACGGTCCTCGGACTGGTGGAGAAGAAGAACAAGGAGTACCGCACCAAGGAGGTGATGTTCAACTGCGAGATGATTCCCGCTGAGAACGTGGGCGTTAAACACGCCAAATGGGACCGCGAGGACGGCTACTTCGTGCCGCGCGACTGCTACAACAGCTACTTCTACATCGTCGAGGACACCTCGCTCACCGTGCTCGACAAGTTCCGCCTCCATGGCGCCCCCTACATCGAGCACCTCACCGGCGGATCGGCCCTGCATTGCAACCTTGAGGAACACCTGACGCAGGAGCAGTACATGCAGCTGCTGAAGGTGGCCGCCAAGGAAGGATGCAACTACTTCACCTTCAACATCCCCAACACCATCTGCAACGATTGTGGTCACATCGACAAACGCTACCTCAAGGAGTGCCCCCATTGCCATTCCAAGAATGTCGACTACCTGACCCGCGTCATCGGCTACCTGCGCCGCGTCTCCAACTTCAGCCAGCCCCGCCAGCAGGAAGCCGCCCGCCGCTACTACGCCACGATGAAATAAAGAAACAGGCCTCACCCCTGCCCCCTCTCCAAAGGAGAGGGGAACGAAAACACCAATGAAACGCCGGTGCCCCGCCGGCAATGAACAGTAAAGAACAAATGCTCAAGTACGTCGATACAGATATTGTCTTTCAGGAGATTCCCGACGAGGTGACGCTGGCCGTCAACCTCTCGGGATGCCCCTGCCGCTGCCCGGGATGCCACTCCAAGCACCTCTGGGGCGACACGGGCGAACCCCTGACCGACGAGGCTATCGACTGCCTGCTCTCGCGCCAGCCCGCCGGCGTCAGCTGTGTGGCCCTGATGGGCGGCGACGCCTCCCCGGCGGAGGTCGACGCCATTGCCTCGCGCCTCAAACAGCGCCATCCAGGCATCAAAACAGCCTGGTACAGCGGCCGTTCGATCCTCTCCAAGGAGGTGAACCTCGACAACCTCGACTATGTCAAACTCGGCCCCTACCTGGCCCACCTGGGCCCCCTGAAATCGCCCCAAACCAACCAGCGCCTCTACCTCGTCCAGCACCGCCGCAACACCGAGCCCGGCAACATCCTCATGGACCTCACCCCCCGTTTCTGGCGCAACAAGACCCCCTGAACAGGCCTCACCCCTAACCCCTCTCCCATGGTGAATAGGCCTCACCCCTAACCCCTCTCCCAAGGAGAACAGGCCTCACCCCTAACCCCTCTCCCAAGGAGAGGGGAATTTGCGCCAGCCCGTTGTCTTTCGTTGTCTCTGTTGTCTTAAAAAAAATTGTCGTCAAGACTGGGGATAATACTCCTCGAAAGTGTGGTCGTCATAGAACATCAGGATCTTCACCAACCGCCGGCCCGCACTTTCCGCCGGAGCCATATCCCTTTTCCCCATCTGTAGAGACGCGGCATGCCGCGTCTCCCCACCAGACTGCCTCGTCTCCACGCCAGCCTGCTGCGTCTCTACACCTGCCTGCTGCGTCTCAACATCGACATGTGGACTCTCCATTATAAGGCCCCCCTCCTGTAGAGACGAGCCATGCCCCGCCTCCGAAACAAGGTCCCCCTCCTGTAGAGACGCAGCGTGCTGCGTCTCCCTGTCAACCGTCCCCGTCTCCTCCGCCCCCTGCGTCGCCTCCGGCACAGAAAACAACGTCGGCTCCACTCTATCCATCCCCCTCTCCTTGGGAGAGGGGTCAGGGGTGAGGCCTCCCCTCTCCTTGGGAGAGGGGCCAGGGGTGAGGCCAGCCGAACCAGTCATATACATCTCCCCGCGTCCCAGCAGCAGCCAGTTGGCATCAATCTCCGGGTAGCGGCGCACCACCTTGTTGACGAACTCCAAACTGGGGTTGTTGCGCCCGCTCATGATGTGCGACATTCCGGAGGGCTGGATGCCTATCTCCTCCGCAAACTGTCTTGCGGTGATATTTTTGGCCTTTAAAATCAGATTTATCCTGTTTATCATAATCTTACAATTGTAACATGCAACATTTTAAGTTTACAAAATTACACATAATTTTTGACACTACAAAACACAATTAACATTTTTACAAACGTAAACAACGCGACATAAACAACCAATACTTTAAACAAAATATATTTAAACGCTAAAATACAATAGTTTAACAATTATAAATAAACATATTTCAACCAACAGACAAACATGCTTAAAACATACAATTATTACTTTAAATAAAGTATTTTAAAACATTGATTATTAGTTATTGCAATATACAAATATAATAAATTACAGAATAATTTAACAATAATACAATTTACATCTGTAATTACAACTGTAAATCTGTGGATTTAATTCAAATTTACAACTTTCACCACCTAAAGCAATAGAGTAATGTACACAAATGTAAACACCGAAAAATCGCCCCTAATGGCCTATCTTCCCCTCCGACTGCCCGGACGTACAGATTGACGAGAAAGTCGCTCAGCGGTGCCAAAAACGCGTTTTTCATTTTTCATATTTCAACGGCGAATAAATCAAATTTTGCCAATGAACCGAGGGGCAAATCCCGACGAATGGGCTGCCACCATTCACCCTGCCCTACCCTACTTTGGACATTTAACCAGAGGTCCCCACACCTCCTCTCGTCGTCTTCCCGTCGCTATGCACTAACACTAGCACACAAGTAGTACCCAACGCCATGACAACTAGCAGCCAACTCCCTTCTGGTTTCGGTTGAGTTTCGGTTGAGTTTCGGTCTTCCATCGGTATCCCGAGTATCATATAGCCACATCTGGAGACACTCGGTCGCCAGAAGTTGCTGGTGTGGATCATGGCGTATTCCCCTACCGAAACTGACTTGCGCCCGCCCGTATATGATTTTGTTTTGGCTGATTCAGAAAAAATTCGTATCTTTGCATCGTGAAAAAAAATAGAATTTCTACAACCGCAACAACATAAAACAGAGAAATAAGAACAAAGAGAATATAACGACATAGTGTAAAGCGTTTCTGCTTTCCTACTTATAAAAATATGGCAAACAAAATAATCGTACAAGATACACCAATTACGGTAATTAAACAGGGGGCTGAGGATTATATCTGCTTGACAGATATGCTACAAGCCAAAGATGGTGACTTCTTTGTCACCGACTGGCTGCGTAATCGTAATACATTGGAATACATAGGCATATGGGAGAAGGTGTACAATCCCGATTTTAATTATGGCGAATTCGCCACAATTAGAAGTCAGGCCGGACTCAATCGGTTCAAGATTAGCGTCAAAGAGTTCGTTGCCCGGACCAACGCCATTAGTCTTCAGGCCAAAGCAGGACGATATGGTGGCACCTATGCCCACAAGGATATCGCCTTCGAGTTTGCCATGTGGATTAGTCCTGAGTTCAAAATTTTCATCGTCAAGGAGTTCCAACGCCTGAAGGAAAAGGAACAGAAAGCTATCGGCTGGAACGCCAAACGCGAGCTCTCGAAGATCAACTATCATATCCACACCGATGCCGTTCGTGCCAACCTTGTGCCTGACGAGGTGGATGCCTACCACAATTCGCTCATCTATGCCGAGGAAGCCGATGTGTTGAATGTTGCCTTGTTTGGAATCACGGCCAAAGAGTGGCGCGAATCAAATCCTGACAAGAAAGGCAATATGCGCGACTATGCGACTATCAATCAGCTTATATGCCTCTCCAACCTTGAAAACATCAACGCCGTCTTTATCAGCGACGGCATCGCGCAGCGCGAGCGGTTGAAGCGCTTGAACCAGATAGCCATCAAGCAGATGAGTGTCCTGGAGGAGGTAGACAATCGGAAACTGTTGAAATAACATCGCAAAATAATGAAATAGTTTTGTATCTTTGCAGCACGAAACAGATAAAAAACCAATAATAAAAACAACAGTAAAAGTAAGAAACAGAATAGAATAAAGAGAATATAACGACATAATATAAAGCGTTTTTGCTTTGCTTTGTACGTGGAAATCGCCAAATTTCAAACTGTACTACAAAAGAAAGCAGAACGCTCACGGGTATCCGTGGGCTTTCTTAATTGTAGTACAGGCTTTGGCGAGCCTCCACGTACAAAGAGAGTTTCACGGATAACTTTTTTATGATACTCTGAAAGGCAAAGCGCTCAACATTGCGCAAAACGAGAGCAAAGGGTACTTGTTTTCTTTGCCAAGCCAAAGCAATGTCACTGGAAGTAACACGCCGAGCCTTATGAATAATACAGATATAAGCCCCATACTTAATAATCCATACGAAGAACCACTGTGGCACTATGACACTGATCTGGATGGTAACCTTGACTATGGACGTATATTGTCTGGCCGTAGGCCTTACACAGGTCATATAGGCATACAACCCAGACAACAAGCACAAGAACAATTGTTCCACGGGTCCGATTTCGAAAACGATGACCTCAACGCTGATTTTATCAATCAGTTGCGTCAGTTGGTAGGTCAATGGCGCAATGGCGGCTATGGACACACCACCCGTGTCACCAACGAGTTGCTGCAGTTCTGGTTCTACAACCCAGAAAGACAGAACTTTCAAAAACTATTCTTCAGTCAGCGTGAAGCTGTCGAGGCGGCCATCTACCTGAACGAGGTGGCCGACAGCGACCCCAATATGGGTCGGCATCTGCTCAATCAACTTTATGCCCGCCAAAATTCTGTGAGTGGAGACCCCGATTATGTGCTTCCACGCATTGCTTTCAAGATGGCCACAGGAACGGGCAAGACGGTTGTGATGGCAATGATTATCCTCTACCACTACCTCAACAAGCGCGAATACCACAACGACACCCGATTTGCTGATCATTTCCTTATTGTCGCTCCGGGTATCACCATCCGTGACCGTCTTGGAGTGCTCTATGTCGAGGACAAGCGCAACCCCAACGATGCCAACGATTACTATCACCGTCGCGCCTTGATACCGCACAACTATCGTCATCTAATGGGTGGACTCAATGCCGCTATCACCATTACCAACTATCACGTCTTCGAGCCCAAAGTGTTCAGCGGCAAGAAAAGCAGCCCGCTCGACGGCAAGCTGGTATACAACCCCACCACCGGCGAAATGGAGAAGCGCGACGATCGTGAGCCATTCAGTAGCGTTTTATCGCGTTTGCTGGGTCGTAATATGAAGGGGAAACGTATTGTGGTCATTAACGACGAGGCACACCACTGCTACCTGCCTGCCCGCGACGAAGAGACATCCTCGAAAGACGAGGAAACACAGGAGGGAGTGGAAGAGAATGCCAAGGCCATGGTATGGTATGAGGGGTTGAGACAGCTGAAGCTGCAGGGCTACCGCTTGCAGCAGGTCTACGACCTTTCCGCAACCCCATACTATCTGAAAGGATCCGGTCATCAGCCATATTCGCTCTTCCCTTGGGTGGTGAGCGACTTCGGCCTGGTCGATTCCATCGAAAGCGGACTGGTGAAGATTCCCTTCTTGCCCACCTACGACAATAGCGCAGACCTCGACGAGCCCAAGTTGCGCAATATTTACGAGCATATCCGTTCCGAGTTGCCCAAGAAAGGACAGCGTGGCGCCCGCAAGGCCGCCAAGGAAGCCTCTCAAACTGAAGGTAAAGAATCGCCCAAAGGTGAACAACCGCCCCATCTTCCCGAGTTGCTGAAGCTGGCATTGGCACAGTTCACCGACGACTATCGTCGCTATGACGATGGCCTGCGCGGCAGCGACGAGACATCGGTCAACCTCTTCACCGCCCCGCCAGTATTCATCGTGGTATGCAACAACACCACCGTGTCGAAAGAGGTGTACAAATACATCGCCGGTTATGAGACAACCGATGCCGATGGCAATACCATATACATCGACGGACAATTCCCGATCTTCTCCAACTATCAGGACGGCATCCCCAAGCAGAAGCCGCCCACCCTTATCATCGACAGCGAAGCTGTGGACAGTGCCGCTGCAACAATCGATGACGAGTTCAAGCGTGTCTTCGGCGACGAGATAGCCACTTTCCGCCGCGAATACGCCTTGCTTCACGGCAGCGGCAGCGCCGATCGGTTGACCGAGGGCGACATACTGCGCGAGGTGGTCAACACCGTAGGCAAGCCAGGACTGCTGGGTGGCCATGTGCGTTGTGTGGTCAGCGTGTCGATGCTCACCGAGGGGTGGGACGCCAACACGGTGACCCACGTCTGCGGTGTGCGTGCTTTTGGCAGCCAGCTGCTTTGCGAACAGGTAGCGGGCCGTGCCCTGCGACGTGTGAGCTACGAGCTGCGCAAGTACGATGCCACCACCGGCGAGGAGCTGCCCGAGGGCAGCAAGCGCACCAAGGATGTGGTGGAGAAGTTTCCTCCCGAATATGCCCACATCATCGGCGTGCCGTTCAAGACCTTCCGTGGGGGTGCCACGCCACCGCCGGTGGCGCCAAAGCCCAAGACTACTATCCGTGCTCTCGCCGAGCGCAAAGACTATGAAATACGTTTCCCAAACATCGAGGGCTACCGCAGCAGTACCCCTGATGGCGAATTGAAAGCCGACTACACCGGGCACTATAAGTTCCGACTCAACTTCAACGACATTCCAACCGAGACCACACTTGGCACCGCAGTCGACAGCCAAAGCATTATGCTCAAAAGCGATTACCGCCAATTGCGCGACGCACAGGTGATTTACGAGCTGACGCGACGACTGATACACAACAAGTTCACCGATGCCAAAGGGGGCCGTCAGTTCCAGCTGTTCGGGCCGCTGCGCGACATCGTCCGCCAGTGGTACGACACCCAGATTGAGGTGCTGGGCGGCGACGGTTCTGCCGAACAGCGTCGGTTGGTGCTTTTCTGGGACGACAAGGAGACCTCGGAGAATATCTACGAGGGTATCCGCAAGGCCAGCAGCACCGACGAGCGCATCACCGCCATCCTCAACTACTACAACCCTGAGGGCAGCACCGCCCACGTCTTTGGCAGCACCACCAAGGAGGTCTATCCCACGGTGAAGAGCCACGTCAACTTCGTGGTAGCCGACACCGACAGCTGGGAACAGCGTGCTGCCAAGGTGCTGGAGGAGATGCCGCAGGTGCAGAGCTACGTAAAGAACCATTTCCTCGGCTTCGGCATCCCCTATTGGGTGAACGGCAAGGAGCATCGCTATGCACCCGATTTCATCGCCCACGTGCTGACACCGCAGGGCGACGTGGCCAACCTCGTTATCGAAATCAGCGGTTTCAGCAACGACCGCTTGGGAAACAAGGATGCCAAGCGCTATTATACCGAGCACTACTGGCTGCCCGCCGCCAATAATATTGGCACCTACAGCCGCTGGCACTTCGTCGAAGTCAGCGACATCGACAACATTCGTTCTATTCTCAACAAGAAAATACAACAACTATGAGCAAGATACACAAACCCGTCGACGCCATCCGTCACGACAATACCACCCGAGCCACCATCCCCACCACCGAACTGGCTGGCAGCGAAGCCAGCGCCGTCGGTGCCGAGGAGCGCAGCAGCTACGACACTTTCCGCCACGACTTCGACCGCGGACGCGATCCTGAGCTTTTCTGGCTGGGCAAGTACGGCAACGATGACGAGCAGACCCAACGTGCCGACCTACGCGTGGACATCCGCAGCCTCTATGTCCACGAACAGATACAGCCCGAACAGCTCATCAACAACCTCTACCGCATCCTCGAGCAGAAGCGTGTCGACGAGCAGGTGTCGCTTTTCGACCACGAGGGCTTCGAGGCCACCAATGTGGTGGAGGACGAACTGGCCCATGTCACCGAGTACTACCGCCACACCGACAAGTGGAAGAACCGTCTCATTCAGGGCGACTCGTTGCTAGTGATGAACTCGCTGCTGGGACGAGAGGGAATGGCCGGCAAGGTGCAGTGCATCTATATGGATCCGCCCTACGGCATCAAGTACGGCAGCAACTGGCAGATGAAACTCAACAGTCGCGATGTGAAAGACAACGACCAGAATGTCAGCGGCGAGCCGGAAATGATCAAGGCTTTCCGCGACACGTGGGAATTGGGTATCCACAGCTATCTCAGCTATCTGCGCGACCGCCTCGTCCTTGCCCGTGAACTGCTCAGCGAAAGCGGCAGCGTTTTCGTACAGATAAGCGACGAGAACGTTCACCTCGTCCGCTGTATTATGGATGAAGTGTTTGGGAGTGAAAACTTTGTAAATATGATTGTCTGCCAAAAAACAACGGGTGCAGGTAGTCCTGGGGAACTAACAGCTCCGGCAACAGTTGCAGACTACATTGTTTGGTACGCTAAAGACCGTGAGAATTACAAATACAGAAAAGTTTTTTTACAGAAAGCATTTGGTGGTGATGGATCAACTGCGTATAAAAAAATAGAGTTATCAGATGGAACTAGAATGTCTATTTCCGAATGGGAAAAAATAAATAATACCATATTTGATTATGCCCATAAACCCGAGGGGGCTAAAATATTTGGTTTAGATAACCTCACTTCTCAATCAGGAGGAGAAAATGCTCGCTTCCCCATAGAATTCAATGGAAAAATCTATACTATTAAAAATGGAAGTTGGAAAACGTCTAAAACAGGCATAAATAATCTTTTGTCAAAACACAGAATAGACGTGTCCTCAAAGGGAGGACTAGGCTATATTAGATATTTTGAAGATTTTCAGTATATGCCAGTATCGTGTCTGTGGACAGATACTGTTGGCCAAAACCAATTTGGCGGTGATAAACTATATGTAGTTCAAACTGGGAATAAGGTCATCCAGCGCTGCATCTTAATGACTACCGATCCGGGCGACTTGGTCCTTGATCCTACTTGTGGCAGCGGCACTACGGCCTATGTGGCGGAGCAATGGGGACGGCGGTGGATTACCATCGACACCAGTCGCATCGCCCTCAATATCGCCAAGAAGCGCCTCACTACAGCGGTGTACCCATACTATGAACTGTTCGACAAGAGCGCAATGCCAGACATACGGCAGGGATTCGTCTACAAAAAGGTGCCCCACATCACCCTCAAGAGTCTGGCCAACAACGAGCCTGCCGAGGAAGAAGTGCTCTACGACCAACCCATCGAAGACAAAAAGCGTCTCCGCGTCAGCGGTCCTTTTACAGTGGAGACGTTGCAGAGCTATGTGGTCACCAACCCCGATGACCTTGGCCACACCGCAGACGAGGCTGACGAGGACCTGCGCTTCCAACAGCGCATCTTCGACCACCTGCGTTCCAATGGCATCCGCAACGGCGACCGCACACAGCAGGCCACCTTTACCAGTGTGGAGGCCACCAGCAACCCATACCTCAACGCCCGTGGCATATACAAGGACGAAGATGGTCGCGAGCGGTTGGTCTACTTCCACATCGGCCCCAAGTTCGGTACTGTCAGTCGGCTAGCTGTCAACAAAGCAGTGCAGGAGTTCCGCGAGACAAAGCTGCAGGAAGGGGCTTCGTGGCTAGTGTTGCTGGGCTTCTCGTTCGAGGACACCATCAACGACCGCGACTACAACCTCGGCCAGTTTACCGTCAGCAAAGTGCGCATGCACGACGACCTGATGCAGGATGGTCTGATGAAGAAAGACAGCAAAGCGGGCTCGTTCATCACCATTGGCGAGCCGGACATTGCGCTGGTCAAGGACGCGGGCGACAGCTGCCATGTAGAGATTCGTGGTCTCGACATCTACGACCCCATCCGCGACGATGTGAAAGCCCGATCGGTAGAGGACATCGCCTATTGGGAACTGGACAGCGACTACAACGGACAGATGTTCGTAGTGCGCAGTATGCACTTCTGCGGCGGAGACAAGAAGGACTTCGAAGCCTGGCGCAAGGGCCTTTCCACAGCTGCCTCGGCGCTGGTGAAAAAGAAAGCCGAACGCACCCTGCGCATGGAAATGGCCGAAGAACTGTGGGACACTCTCTATGGCTTCAGCAGCGAACCGCTGCCCTACGAAAAAGGCCGCAAGGTGGCTGTCCGTGTGGTGAGCCAGTTTGGCGAGGAAAGCACCAAGGTCATCACGATGGAATAGCGCAAGCGACTATTCCCCGAAGAAATTACAATAATAGAGGGCGCTTGACGCGCCCTCTTACGTTACCAGAAATCGATGTCTTCGACATCGTTGATTATAGCTATTAACGGACGTCCTTCGATTTTTAGTTGCCGTAATAAAGCATTGCCGTTCTCGAATTCTTCAAGCTTATCCTTGAACTCTGAATCCGTAAGGTATGCTTTTTTATCGCGCTGCATAATGTAGTAGTAGTTACCGTTGTAGCGGAAAGAAAGGTCATAATATTGCACGGCAAATTCATAGAAGAACGACTCTTCATTGTATGTACGATAGCCGTGGTAGTCATTGCCATACTGCGAAGGTGAGGGTGGAAAAGCGGCATTGTATGGAAATCCTGCTAAATCTGTTTTAACATATTCTGCTTTCATCGTATTTGCTATTTGAGGTTTCTTATTCGGTTGAGTATATCGCGCATCTCTGAAGTCAAAGGATGTCCTTTCTCCTCTTGTCCTGTTCCGTACCAGTAATGGAAGTGTGGTTTGATGCCATTGTGCTCGTTGGTATGGATTTCCCATATCTTCTTTCCATCGGCTCCATATTTAGCAATACTTTTCACATCTTTGCCGTCTTTACGGAATGCCACATAATATCTATTCGGCGTGTGACTTTCCTCTGGCAACTTGATACCTTTATGCTTGTCCTTTTGTTCCAATACAACCGTATTGTCATCAATGCGATACACGGTTTCATAAGCCCTTCCTGCTTCACTATTGAGGACTCCGCTGGAAAAACTACCGTTACCGCCCATAGTTGAAAAGATTTAATTGGTTGGACATTAAAATGGATTTGCGTATGCGCTGTTTTCTTGGCAACCTTCGGAGCCTTTGTAGTCGTTCATTCGGGAAATAGACACTTATCGCTTCGTTTTCCTCCGGCATTTTATCTCCATATCGAATTATCAATCGAGGCTCGAGTCTTTGCATCATCTCTTCGTATCCTTTCCGCCATAAATATCGTGAGAGATTGTGACCATAGATGGCAGTGCAGTTTACCGCAATAACAGAATGTTTTGGAATGCCGGAAAAACTATAATTGTAACTGTCTGGGAGCGACCACGTGACATTTGGAATGACGTTTATGCCGTATGACTGCCATTCGGCTGTTAGCGTTCGGTTGCGCCATGCATTGTAGTAACGCTCGTCATACGTCATATCGACATACTGGGAGAAATCCGGACCTATAACCGATTCATACTGTCGCAAAAGGGGTAAATATTTGTTTTTGTCATTCCATACACATTTGAAAAGGTCGTCGTTGATATAAAAGTGTACCGTCCCGAAATGCTCATGTTCGCAGCGAGCTTCGTTGAACCCGACGAGGCGGGAGGGAGCAGGACCCGCAAACGACTCGATCGTCGGCATCTCAAATGGCTTGATGCGCTCACATGCAATATCGGTTATTGTTTGTGAGTGTCCAGTCGAGTGCGTTTCGAATTTGAAACAGTCAATCACCGACGAGGTACTTGTGGTTTGGCTTAAAACGCCAGACATGCTTGAAAGTTGTTTGAGCAACTGCTCGGAGTTAACAATAAATTTCATATTGTTAATGGATTAAAATTACGATACAACACCATGTTATATCTGTTTGCAAAATTACAACTTTTTGCGCGTTCTGGCGAATAAAGATATTAACATTTATACCTTCGGCTCGCGTGGGCGTACGCGCGATTGAAAAATGCGCGTGCGCCCGCGAGAAGACTGTTGATAACTTTTCCTGTTTTAACCATTAATCCCCAAGAGGGTACAAATAACCCACGAAGAAGGCATAAAAGATGCAGGTGCAAAATGCGTAAATGCGCTAATGAATATTGGAATGCGCTTTAAGAATGTGTAAATGTGGGAATGCTTAAAAAAATGCGTAAATGTGCTTTAAGAATGTGTTAACGTGTGAATGCGTAAATGCGTTAGTATCTTCTCGAAACGCTAACGAGACTTCGTCGTGGGGTGACGGCAATCTGGCTGACAGGGGCGTTATAAAAATATTTTTCCAATTTCAAAAACAGTTGTACTTTTTGCATCTCGAAAAAATGTACTTTAGCGAACTAGCCCCACCCTACTTCAGCGACCGCAGGTGGGATTTGTGGGCGGGGGGGATGCGGAAACTCTCGATGGCTTTCTGGATGGCCTTGCGGCGAACCCAGTCGGGGAGGCGGCCGTCGTGCATGTAGGGCTCGGCGGCGGACCATTGCTTGGCCAGCGCGGTGGCGAAAAACCAGGCCTGCATCATGCGCACATAGTACTCCTCGCGGTCGACGGCGGCGACCCAGCGCAGGTACTCCTCCGAGAAAGTATTGTCCTCCAGGTAGTAACGCATCAGCATCCCGATGCCGAAACGGCAGGTGTACTCGTGGCCGGAGGCCATCCAACGGCGCACCTCGGGCAGCAACTCCGCCCTGTGGCGGCCAAGAACGCGGGGCGACAGCTGGTCGCAGGTGGCCCAGTTGTCCACAAACGGAAGGAAACACTCCAGCCGCTCGATGCAACGGCGGTAGTCCCGCTCCTGGGCGACGAGGAAGGCATGCAGCTGATTCTCTTCGAAATAGCGATGCGGCAGCGCTGCAAGGAAGGTCTCCGCTTCGGCGGAACCGCGCAACTCCTTGGCCAACAGTCGCAACGCAGGGGTGCGCACACCGATGATGCTCTCCGGCGCAAGGTTGGGCAACAGGGGGCGCTGGAAGGCGGCATACTTTTCGTCGCGCAGCGAGAAGAGACGCTCTCCGCTACCCTCTAGAATTTTGTTTCTTACGTGCTTGAGGCCGGGCTTCAGGAGGGCGGGGTCGAGCATCAGCAGGCTCTGGCGCAGCTCGCCGAGCAGTTCGGGATAGTGTCGGCATTGGAGGTAGGCCAGCTTGGCGCAGAGCGCACGCACACCCACAGCCTCGGAGGGATCCATCAGATGGGCCAGGCAGAAGTCCAGCAGGGCGGTATCCACCTGGTCGACAGACCATTCCAGCCTCTCCAGCAGCGTCAACGCCAGGCGTCGGCGCGTGACATCGGTGGCCTCGAGGGCCAAGGCCGTCAGCTCCCGCCGGTGTTCGGCGATGAAAACATCGTCCTGCGATGGCAAATGCGTCAGCGCCCACAGGGCATTCGCACTCGCGCGCCCCTCCCCCTCCAGCGCGTCGGCGAAGAGGGAACGGCGGACACGGGCATCGCCATGGGCGCTCATTGCCAGTGCTTTGACATCGTCTATATGCAGACTCTCCATGGTGCAAAGATAATGAAAAAATTAATAATTAATAATTAAAAATTAAAATTGAACCTTAATCCGTAAACCTTAAACATTCATCCTTAAACCTTAAACTTTAAATTTTTTTTTGCATATTCGGAGAAAAAATGCTAACTTTGCACCCGAAAACAAAACACCTCTCGTTATGGAAAACAGACATATTATCGACGGACATCGCGTGGCCTCCGACAGAATCGCCACCCTCAACGAAGGCGAGATCTTCGTCTTCGGCAGCAACATTCAAGGCATGCACGGCGGCGGCGCTGCCTGGTACGCCAACAAGAACTTCGGCGCCGAATGGGGTGTCGGCGAGGGCCTTACGGGTCGCACCTACGCCCTGCCCACCATGGAGGGCGCAGCGTCGCTGAAACACGCCGTGGAACGCTTCACCGCCTGCGCCAAGAACCATCCGGAGCTGACGTTCCTGGTCACGGCCGTGGGCTGCGGCATCGCCGGATACCGTCCGGAGGAGGTGGCGCCGCACTTCAAAGAGGCCGCCGAACTGGAGAACGTCTACCTGCCCCAGCTGTTCTGGGACGCCATGTAAGCCACCCACCAAACAGGGGTCAAAGAGGTACATAATTCGGCCGTTCTTATATCGTTCTTATATCGTTCTCATATACTTCTCATATACTTCTTATATAGGTAATATAAGAACTATATGAGAAGTATATAGGAACTATATAAGAAGGGCCGAATTTGGTACCTGTTGGACAGGGGTTTGGGACAGGGTAAAATTTATGTAGAGGAGGATGAAATAATATTGAGAAAATGGCGTTTCTTTGGGAGGAAATGTTAAAAGAGTCAGCTATGGAGAACGAGAAACCTACTGGGAAAGACTATGTTGGCAGCGACGACGTGTATGCCGAGGTGCAGCGGACGATGCAGTTGGCGGCCTATATGAACACGGGCTGGCGTCCGGAGGAGGAGGTGCGCACGTACCTGGCGAAGATTACGGGCCGCGAGGTCGACGCGACGGTGCGGGTGTTCACGCCGCTGCACATCAACTACGGGCCCGGGGTGCGTTTCGGGCGCGACTGTTTCCTGAATTTCGGCTGCACGCTGCTGGCCCTGGGGGGCATCACGATCGGGGACGGGGCGTTCATCGGTCCGCACTGTGTGCTGGCCACGGAGTACCACCCCGAGGAGCCGGCGCGCCGCCATTCGTTGCTGACGAAGCCGATAGTAATCGGGCGCAATGCCTGGCTGGGGGCCAATGTGACGGTGCTGGCGGGGGTGACGGTGGGCGAGAACGCCATCGTTGCCGCGGGGAGCGTGGTGACGAAGGATGTGCCGGCAGGCATGGTGGTGGCGGGGACGCCGGCGCGGGTGATAAGGCCCATCAGAGAAGACTGAGCGATTCTTTCCCCGACGGCAACTGTTGTTGTCCTATTCTCAATTATTTTTCTCCCGCTTCGCGTGATCCATAAATCTATTTTAGTATTTATCGATTTCCACCGCAGGCGGGAAAAATCTTCTCCCGCTTCGCGTGATCCATAAATCTATTTTAGGATTTATAGATCTCCGCCGCAGGCGGGAGACCACCTTTCCGCGCCAGCCTTCCCCTCTCCTCTGGAGAGGGGTCAGGGGTGAGGCCTAGTCAGGCCCAGCGGAAGTTGTCGGTTCCGGCACCAAGTTCGAAGTGGCATTTGACGATGCCGAGGTCGATTTTGAGGTAGGTGCCGATGAGTGCGAAACGGGTGCGGGCGGCGACGCGGCCGTCGGCAAGGAGTTCGAATTCAAACTTCTGCATGTTCATGGCCGTGGGTGCGAGCACGGCGGCTTCCACGCCGCGGCGGAACCAGTCGGGGACTTCCTTCGACGGGGCTTTGCAGAAGGTTTCGAAGGGTTTCTGCGGATGCTGGACGCCCTGGTTGGCGCCGTAGCCGAGGGCGACGACGCCGAGCATAGTCTCGCCGTCGGCGACGGTGTAGCGACCGGGCTGTTTGCGGAAGGTGAGGCCGACCCAGCAAGAGTTGAGGCCGAGGGTTTGGGCGAGGAGGACGATGCGCTCGGCGCGGTAGCCAAGGAGTTCGTCCTCACCGCGGCGGCAGACGAGGGCGATGTAGTTGCGCACGCCGCTGAATTTGCCGTATTTGGCGAGGCCGTGGGCGAAGGCTTCGGGCTCGTCGGCGACGAGCTGGAGGTGGAGGCGGCCGTCGGCGTTGGCCTCGGCAATGGCGGCCTGGAGGCTGTCCAGTTTTTCTTTTTCGATGGGTTTGTCGAGGTACTGGCGCACGGAATGGCGGGCGATGATGGCTTCTTGGAGGGACATGGGAAATTGAAAATTGAAAATTGAAAATTGAAAATTAATACTAAACACTTAAAACTTAACACTCAACACTTAACACACAACACTTAACACTCATCACTCAACACTCATCACTGTCGGGGTGGCGGTATTGGCGTTCTTTGGGGACGGGTTTGCCGGCGACCTGGATGGCCTGCCGGGGGCAGACGTGCAGGCAGCCGAGACAGGCGGTGCAGGCGGTGCCGATGGCGGCGTGGTTGCTGCTTTTATGGAGCGCCGGCGTCCCGCCGGCAGAAACCATGCTGATGTTCGATATGGGGCAGGTCGATACGCAGAGGCCGCAGCCGATGCAGAGGTCGGGGTTGACCTGGGGTTTGAAGCCTCCGAGGAGTTTGCGTTCGACGGCGGGAATGCCCGTGAGCCAGCCTGCCAGGCCAGGGGCACCGAAGTGGTTGGCGCGGCGGCGGGCGCGGACGTCGTCCACGATGCGCTGCAGACGGGGAGCGTACTTCTCCAGTTTCCACAGCTGGTCGTTGGGGTTGCGGCCGAAGAGGGTGGCGCTGTTGTCGGGCATGCGGATTTTGTGGCAGTAGGCCACGCGGACTCCCTTGCGGCGGAGGATGCGCCGCACCGTCCAGACGGAGTTGCCGGTCTGGGCGCCGCAGGTGACGACAATGAAGAGGTAGGCCGAGGGGCTAATTTGAAGCTGGTCCACGAGGTCGCGCACGGCGGGCGGGGTGTTGAAGTCGTAGCAGGGGTAGACGAGGCCGACGGTGGTTTCGGCGGTGAGGTCGGTGCCGACGGCTTCGGCCAGGGGAAGGAGGCTGTCGCCGGTAGCGGCGGCGATGTGTCGGGCTACGGCAAGGCTGTTGCCGGTGCCGGTGAAGTAGAGGAGCATGTTAGTGTTAAGTTTTAAGTTTTAAGTGTTAAGTGTTAAGTGTTAAGTGTTAAGTTTTAAATGATGATTATTGTTCGGGGACGATGGCGAAATAGGTCAGGGGTTCGGTGGGCGAGGCGTTGATGAGGCTGTGGCTGTGGCCTTTGGGACAGTAGTGGCACTGGCCGGGGGCTAGGCGTTCCTCGCCGTCGTCGTAGAGGCAACGGGCGTCGCCGCTGAGGATGTAGATGATTTCGCTGCTGGTCTCGTGGGTGTGGTAGCCGATGGTGCAGCCGGGCATGAGGCATCCGCGCATAATTTTGTTGACGCCGTCGAAGAGGATACGGCTGCGGGTCTCCCCTTCCCCACCCTTGAAGCGGGGGATGACGGTTTCTTCTATCTGGTCGAAGTCTATTTTCATGAGGGTTTAAAGTTATTGTTCTTGGGTGATATAACGAACTGTGACAGGTTTTATTGCATCGATACAATAAAGACGGCATATTTATGCCGGCGGGACGCCGGCGTTCCACTTTATCACCGTTCGCGGCGGTCGATGACCTCTTTGAGCTTGTAGCGGTCGCCGGTGGCGGCAGGAAGGGCGTCGATGAAAGGTTGGGCGTAGCCGGGAGTGTCGTAGCCCCAGCGGAGGAAGTTGCCGTCGGCGTCGGTACGTTTGACGACTTGGTCGTTGTATTTCACTATGAGGTATTTGGCGAGTTGTTCCCAGCGCTGCATCATGCGTGCGGCGTAGGCAATGCTGCGCTTGTTGAGGTAGCTCTGGCGGTCGGCGGGCGTGAGGTTGTGGATGGCGGCAAGGACGGAGTCCTGGTCGGCAAGGTAGTAGTTTTCGAGTTCGCGCTGCGCGAGGCGGAGGTCGCCGATCATCATGCTGTAGCGCGGATAGACCATGTTGGCCACCCAGTTGTTGAGCCAGAAGGCCGACTGGAAGGAGAATTCGTTGCGAGGGTTGTTCTCCGGGCGGAAGGGGTCGGGCACCTGCGTGAGGCAGCAGTAGAGGGGCACGTAGGCCACCATGTCGGCATCGTCGCAGTTGAACCAGGTGACGCCGCCGACGTCGTCGGGCAGCGAGGAGCGCATCTGGCACACCATGGTGAAGCCCGTCTGCTGGGTGGCGATGGGGCGTTCGCGGAAGAGGTGGATGCTGTCGGAGGTGGCGAAGTGCATGGGCAGCGGACGGACGGGCATGCGCCAGGGGCCGGCGGAGGCGTCTGCGGTCATGTCGAGGGGCGTGCCTTCGAAGTGGTCGCGCATGTCGGCCATCACGTCGGTGAGGGTCAGCGGTTTCTCGGGTTTGACCCAGAGGGGCAGGTGGTCACACTTGTCGAACTCCCCATTGATGTAGGGCAAGTACTGGTCCATGTCGGAGCGGTGGTGGCGGAAGAAGCTCCACACGCGGGCGTCGGCGTAGCGGACGTTCTCGAAGTCGATGGGGCAGTAGGCGTCGCGGAACGAGAACTCCTCGTCCTTGCCGTTGAAGAAGCCTTTCTCGCGGGCGAAGTCGATGACGTCGGCGGCATAGACGCATTCCACTTCGGGGCGGGTGATGCGAGCGAGGTTCTTGCTGCTGATACTGCGAGGGTTATTTCTCATTTTTCCTTTCTCATTTCTCATTTTCTCAAGCGGGAACTGCCGAATACGGCTCAGGTTGGCGTGGGCGGAGATGCAGTCGTCGGGGATGCGCAGGGCCACCCATACGGCACCTTTGCGGCCGGGACCTTTGCCCACCATCTCCATGATCCACGCCTCGTTGGGGTCGCAGACGGTGATGCTCTCGCCGGAGGAGTTGTAGCCGTAGCGTTCCACCAGTTCGGCCATGCAGCGGATGGCCTCGCGGGCCGAAGAGGAGCGCTGGAGGGCCAGGCGCATGAGGCTGAAGTAGTCGAGCAGGCCGTCGGGGTTCTGCAGCTCCAGGCGTCCGTCGAAGGTGCTCTCCACGATGGTCACCTGCCGTTCGTTCATGAAACCCACCACATTATATGTATATTCCACCTGCTCCACAAACTGGTCGTCGTGCGAGGGTCCCCAGCCGTGGATGGCTATCTTCTCGCCGGGGGTGTGGCGGCCGGCGGGGGTATGGAACAGCGAGCCTGCGAAGCCGAAGCCGTCGCAGTTGTAGGTGCAGACGACGCTCCCGTCGGCGGAGGCCTTCTTGCCCACAATCAGGTTGGTGCAGGCCTCGGACCGAAGGGCGGAAGACAAGAACGACAAGAAAAACAAAGGGATGATGACTGTTCTCTTCATAGTGTAATCAATCGTAAACTTTAAACCGTAAACCTTAATACATACGGATAAAATGCTCGTAGCAGTGGGCGCCGCAGAGGGTGAGCTCATGCTCTATGCTTTCCGCGTATATCGACTTGCGGACCTTGCGCGCACGGTCGGGGTCGGCATCGTAGCGGGCGCAGAAGTCGGGGTATTTCAGCTGGAGGTCCTGGGCATGAAGCAGGTCGCCTACAATCTGGCATGTGCCTACCAGGTAGATGGTGTGGCCGGGGGTGTGGCCGGGCCGCACCTCGGCATAGACCAGGTCGTCGAGTATCTTCCCGTTCCCAGCGAAGGGCTTCACCCGCTCGCCGTAGGCCGCCAGCACCTGCTGCCAGCGTTCGTTGTCTTTGCCAGAGGCCATCTCCGCCTCCGAGAGGTGGATGTCGGCATTGGGGAAGAAGACTCGTCCGGCGGTGTCGAGCAGCCAGCCGAGGTGGTCGAAATGGAGGTGCGTGAGGCAGACGGCATCGATGTCCTCCGGCTCAATGCCGATGCTCTGCATGCGCTCCAGCAGCTTACCACCGGCCTGCGGACCTATGCCGGCGTCGAAGAGGACGGTGTGTTCCACGGTGTCGTCGTAGTAGGCACGGCCTCGGGCGATGTAGACGTTGAACGCCGAGCGGAACGCCGTCTGTCCGGGAGCCAGCAGCGAGTCGAGCAGGGCGTCGTCGAACGAGCCGCGGAAGAGCTCCACGGCCTGCTCGCCCTCGCGGTCCTGTATGCCAATGACCTCCACACAGTCGTTCTCGCTGCATACCGAAACGCCGTTCCATTCCTGTGCCGTCTGCACACTGTCGTTATTCTCTGCGGGTTTGTTTCCTCCGCCGCAAGCGGCAAAGCCCATTGCGGCAACGGCCACCATGGCCATCATCTTCATTCCTGTTTTCATCGTTATACTTTTATTTTACTGACTTTTATGACTCTTACGTGTATATTGCTGTTTCACTATCTCATACGAATTCCTCACCAGCTCCCGCATCAACCCGTCCCCGGCCGCCTCGGGCAGGATGCCTATCCAATGGCCGGGGCTCATATTGTAGGGCTTGCAGACGGCGGAGGAGCGTTCCCTGAGGTCCTCGATGCGGTCGGGCTGGCACTTCACCGTCACCACCTCGTAGCGGTCGACGTCGAAATAGCAGAACATGTGGCCGCAGACATAGAAGGCCAGCACCCCTTGGGCCGCCTTGAAGGCCTGGAAGGGCATCTTCTCCTCCACATCGGTGCCCAGCGCCAGGCAATAATTGCGCAGTTCCTCAACGTTCATATTCTTTATTCATTTGTTTCTCTTGTCATTCTTGTCTTCAAAGCAAGGCACCACACGAAGCCCCGGGCCATGCGGGCGGCGGGGTCGGCGAAGTGGCCGCCCTCCTCCCACACCAGCGTGGTGTTCTCCTTGCCCAGCTGTTGCTGCAATCGACGGTACTCCTCGCGGATACGGTCGCCCACACGGGCGAAGGTCTTGTTGCGGCTGCGCTCCTCGCGGTCGCCCAGGCTGAGGTACACCTGCCTGGCCTGCATCGCATGCCCGGCGGCATACCCCGGCCAGTCGCCCGCCCACAGCGACGGCGACCCCGCCACGACGGCCCCGAAGCGGTCCGTCTGGCACGCCGCCCAGAGGGCGAAGAGTCCGGCGAGGCTGTAGCCGCCGAGGATGACAGGGGGTGTGTTTCGCAGGCTGGCAGCCTGCGTCCCATTATCGCGGGCTAGCAGCAACGCCTCAATGAGGTAGCGCAGCGTCTCCCCTGCCCCCGTGCCCACCTCCGGGCGCTTGCTCACCGCAGGCTCCGCCCACGGCATCAGCTCCAGCTCCCAGTCGCGGACCGGAACAGCCACCAGCGTGAACGGCATCCCTGCGGCGGCTATCATCTCCGCCTCGCGCTCCAAGTCCTCCCCTTGCCGCTCGCTGACCAGCTGCACCAGCAGCGGACAACCAGTCCCATCTCCAACATTCCCCGAAACAGAAGGTCGGGGACCGGCACAGAACACCCTGCACCTACGGCCTCCGACCTCCATCCATCCCGGAGACGCAGCATGCCGCGTCTCTACAGAAGGAAACGATGGGCTGCCAGCCCACGATGACTCTACCGTCATTTCTTCTTGATCAGCGAGATGACCCAGAGCAGCAGCAGCGCACCGATAACGGCGGTGACAATCTGGCCCACAAGCGTGCCGCCCCAGTGGATGCCTATCCAACCCAGAACGTTGCCGCCAATGAAACCGCCGACGATGCCGACCAACAAATTGACCCAGAATCCAAATCCGGACCCCTTGAAAAGCTTGCCAGCCAGGAATCCCGCCAGCGCTCCAATCAGAATGGTGATAATGATACCCATTTTTTATAAAGTTTAAGGTTTAAAGTTTAAGGTTTAGGGTTGTGCGCGACCTAAAGGCCGCGCCACTAAACAAAGGGTTTAAGGCTCCCGCCGCGCCAGCCTCCCCCTCTCCTTGGGAGAGGGGTCAGGGGTGAGGCCCGCGGGGTGAGGCCCGCAGGCGGGAGACCTGTTACTCGTCCTTGTACCCCGCCGCGATGCGGGCGCGCTTGCGCTCAATCTCGTCCAGGATAATCTTGCGGATGCGCAGATTCGTCGGCGTAATCTCCAGGTACTCGTCCTCGCGGATATACTCCATCGCCTCCTCCAGGCTCATCTTGATGGCCGGGCTGGTGGTCGACTTGTCGTCCGCGCTCTTGCTGCGCATATTCGTCAGGTTCTTCGCCGTCACCACATTGATAACAATGTCGTTGCCCGGACGCAGGCTCTCGCCGATCACCTCGCCGGCATACACCTTGTCGCCAGGCTCGATAAAGAACGGCCCGCGGTCCTGCAGCTTGCTGATGCTGTAGGCCGTAGCCTCGCCCGTCTCCTTCGCGATGAGGGCGCCGTACTTATGGTCGTCCATATCGCCCTTCCACGGCTGGAACTCCAGGAAGCGGTGGGCGATGATCGCCTCGCCGTTGGTGGCCGTCAAGAGGGTGTTTCTCAGTCCGATGATACCGCGGCTCGGGATGGTGAAGTCCAGCTGCACACGGTCGCCCTTCGTGTCTATCGTGCCCACCTCGCCTTTGCGGCGCGTCACCACGTCGATAACCTTCGACGAGAACTCCTCGGGCACCAGCACGGTGAGCTGCTCAATGGGCTCGCACTTCTGCCCGTCGATCTCCTTGATGATCACCTTCGGCTGGCCCACCTGCAGCTCGTAGCCCTCGCGCCGCATCGTCTCTATCAGCACCGAGAGGTGCATGATGCCGCGTCCGTAGACCAGCAACTGGTCCGGCGAACCGGTCTCCTCGATGCGCATGGCGAGGTTCTTCTCGAGCTCCGCATACAGGCGGTCGCGCAGGTGGCGGCTGGTGACGTACTTGCCCTCCTTGCCGAAGAATGGCGACGTATTGATTGTGAACAACATGCTCATCGTAGGCTCGTCCACCTTGATGGGGGGCAGGGCCTCGGGATTGTCGATGTCGCAGATGGTGTCGCCGATTTCGAACGCCACATTCTTGTCCAGGTCCAGCAGCACGGCGCAAATCTCGCCGGCCTCCACGGGGGTCTTGATGCGCTCTTTGCCCAGACCCTCAAACACATACAGCTCCTTCACCTTCGTCTTCACCTGGCTGCCGTCGCGCTTGGCCAGCGTGATGCTCTGCCCCGCCTGCAGGGTGCCGCGGTGCAGACGACCGACGGCGATGCGGCCCAGGTACGAACTGTAGTCCAGGCTCGAAATCATCATCTGCGTGTTGCCCTCGTCCACCTTCGGGGCGGGGATGTGCTCGATGATGAGGTCCATGAGGTAGCTTATGTCCTCCGTCGGCGTGTTCCAGTCCTCGCCCATCCATCCGTTCTTCGCGCTGCCGTAGGCCGTCGGGAACTCCAGCTGGTCGTTGCTGGCGCCCAGGTTGAACATGAGGTCGAACACCGCCTCCTGCGTGGCCTCGGGGTCGCAGTTCGGCTTGTCCACCTTATTCACAACCACTATCGGTTTCAGTCCCAGTTCGATGGCCTTCTGCAACACAAAACGCGTCTGCGGCATCGGTCCCTCGAAGGCGTCGACGACCAGCAGCACACCGTCGGCCATGTTGAGCACACGCTCCACCTCGCCGCCGAAATCCGAGTGGCCCGGCGTGTCGATAATGTTGATCTTGTACCCCTTGTAGCGAACCGACACATTCTTGCTCAGAATCGTAATGCCGCGCTCGCGCTCAAGGTCGTTATTGTCCAAAATCAGCTCCCCCGTCTCCTGATTGTCGCGGAAAAGCTTGGCCTGATGAAGCATGCGGTCGACGAGGGTGGTCTTCCCGTGGTCGACGTGGGCTATAATTGCAATATTTCGAATATTTTGCATAGATATTATTTATATAAACCAAACTGCAAAAATACAAAAAAAAATCAAAAAACAAAAACAAAACTTAAAAACCCCAAACCTTACCCCCTGAAACAGCGACCCGACAGGGGTCGAAGAGGTACATAATTCGGCATTTCTTATATCGTTCTTATATCGTTCTCATATACTTCTCATATACTTCTTATATAGGTGATATAAGAAGTA
>Ga0326511_10000706_pt1 | contig 29127 bp, 29 predicted proteins | sample 0_2496_0518_D_FD_203701 | JGI IMG/M metagenome (GOLD analysis project Ga0326511, IMG submission 203701) | Bovine rumen microbial communities from UC Davis, California, United States - 0_2496_0518 | ecosystem: Host-associated > Mammals > Digestive system > Stomach > Rumen | place: USA...
TACACGGGTATTGAAATCCTATAGACGTTAAATCTTGAAAACCGAGGCTATATCTCTCCTATAAGACTGTGGTGATGCCTCGTTAATCTAAAGAATCCCACGACTTTAGTCGTGGGAGTATGTCAAAGTCATAGGAGATGTCAATATGACTGCTCGTGGTTTAAAATTTTTTCATTATTGTTTTTTAGGATGTATCATGCTCGCTTTATTGCAACGTGTAACTAAAGCAACCGTACAGAGTAACGGTGAAACTTTAGGCTCAATTGACAGGGGACTACTGATTTTTCTGGGTTTTGAAAAAGATGATAAAAAGGAGTCCGTTTTAAAACTTGTTTCTAAGATCCTCAAATTCAGAATATTCAGTGATGCTGAGGATAAGATGAATCTTAGTGTTAGGGATATCAATGGTTCCATTCTAGTGGTTTCGCAGTTCACGCTTGCCGCTAATACCAAAGATGGTAACCGTCCATCTTTTGATACCGCTCTTAAGCCTGTATTAGCCAAAGAATATTATGAGTTTTTTTTAGAAGAACTAAATAAAAGCGGTCTGCATATTGAGCAAGGTCAATTTGGTGCCGATATGCAGGTAAGTCTCATGAATGACGGTCCTGTTACTTTTATACTTAAGTATTAGTTCTGATATTAACTTTTTTTATGCTAAAATACAGCGGCAAAAGAGGTTATAAATGAGAGTATTAGGGATTGAATCCTCCTGCGATGAGACAGGAGTAGCCATTTATTCAGATACAGAGGGGCTCTTGTCCCATGTATTGCATACGCAGATTGCCATGCATGCTGAATATGGTGGAGTGGTTCCTGAATTGGCTTCGCGTGATCATATCAAGCGTATTGTTCCTTTGGTCAGAACTTGTCTTGATAAAGCCCATTTGACTCTAAAAGATCTTGATGCCATAGCCTATACAGCAGGTCCTGGTCTTATCGGAGCCCTTTTAGCAGGCGCCATGGAGGCAGGAGCACTAGCCTATGGACTTGGTATTCCTGCAATTGCGGTACACCATATGGAAGGCCATCTTCTGGCGCCAATGCTTGAAGAGGATAAACCGCAATATCCATTTGTAGCTCTGCTGATCTCTGGAGGTCATACACTATTAATTAAGGTCTCAAAACCTGGGGACTATGAAATTTTAGGACAGTCTGTTGATGATGCTGCTGGAGAGGCTTTTGATAAAACAGCAAAACTTTTGGGAATACCTTATCCTGGTGGACCTGGACTTGAAGTTATGGCAAAAAAAGGGCGCAGCGGTGTTTTTGTTTTTCCTCGGCCTATGATCAAAAAACCTAACTGTGATTTTAGTTTTGCTGGACTTAAAACAGCGGTTCTGAATGCTATTCTTGAGCATAAATCAGATCTTGATAATGTCAAATGTGATATTGCGTTGGGCTTTACTGAGGCTTTGGCTGATACTCTGTGTCATAAGTGTAGACGTGCCTTAAGAGAGTGCGGGATCAATAGCCTGGTGGTCGCCGGAGGTGTCAGCGCAAACTTTATGATCCGAGAGAGTCTCATAAAACTCATGCATAATCTTCGGGGAAAAGTTTTTTTTGCACGCAAGGAATTCTGTACTGACAACGGGGCGATGATAGCACAGGTGGGGATGTTGCGTTTTTTAAGCGGACAGCTATCTGATAATTGTATCAGAGTGTTTCCGCGTTGGCCTCTTGATCAATTAAGACCACTATAGCTATTTTATGGATAAAATTTTTGTAAAAAATCTGCGCTGTGACTGTATTATTGGTATTTTACCAGAAGAACGGGTTAAAACTCAGCCACTTTTGGTAAGTATGGAACTCGGACTTGATCTTGAAAAAGCCGCAGTAAGTGGTGAGCTATCTAGAACAATTGATTATGGACGTTTGTCAGTACGTGTAAAAGAATATATCATAGCAAGAAAAGCGTTGCTGCTAGAAGAACTTGCCTATGAACTCTGTAACCTCATAGAAACAGAGTTTAAACCTTGTTACGTTAAAATAAGGCTGGATAAGCCGCAGGCCCTTGCAGATGCAGAAGGATGTGGCATTGAGATTAGCAAAGGTGTGGAGAATTAGATGTCTACAACAGTATATTTAGGCGTTGGCTCAAATTTGAATCGTGAAAATGCCTTGAGATTTGCCGTCGCAAAACTTAAGGCTAATCTGGATGACTTTAAGCAGTCTTCTATTTATATAAGTCATGCGGTACGAAATGGCGAGCCTGATTATTACAATATGGTAGTGGGCGGAACCACGTCACTTAATCTCAATGGGTTTTATGCTCTTATTTCACGAATCGAGGAGGATGCCGGCAGGGAAGTTATGTTACATAATGGTACCAATTTTGGTATGAAAAGGCGTTTAGATATTGATATTCTTGCTTTTGGCAAGGAAGTAACAGTCGAACCATGCAGGATCCCTCGGCATGATATTCAGGATTATCCTTTTGTGACCTGTCCTTTAAGTGAGATTGCTCCTGATTTTGAACATCCGCTTTTAAATATTAAGGTAAAGGATTTGTGGGAGGAAATGGAACCACACTTGCCTGATAATAAAAAAGTTACCAAAACGGTCATAGATTTTAAAGTGCCAGCTCCTCAGTGGCCGGATAAATAGAGGTTTTTTTATCATGTTGTTAATGCATGTATTTGTGCTTTCTATAATTCAGGGGTTAACTGAATTTTTGCCGGTGTCTTCAAGTGCACATCTTATTTTTCCATCAAAGCTCTTAGGGTGGCCAGATCAGGGACTTGCTTTTGATGTGGCTGTCCATTTAGGAACACTTATGGCGGTGGTGCTGTACTATCTTGCCGACCTTATCAAGATTTTCTCATTTACGGTGGAAGCCTGTGTTCGCAGGAAGGTTTCTCCGGTGGCTCGTATTGGCTTTTGTATAATCATAGGTACAATTCCAGTATGTGTGATTGGTGCTATGTTTGAGGGCTACATTTCCTCAGTGCTACGTGACAATATTGATGCTATTGCGTACAGCACCATTGTTTTTGGTTTGATTTTGGGACTGGCCTCCTATGTCAACAAGAAAATGGTGTGGAAAAATATTGATAACAATGAGGGCGCCCGTAATGATTCCTTGCGTAATCTGACCTATGTGCAGGCTCTGATAATCGGTTTTGCCCAATCAATAGCCATCTTTCCTGGAGTATCACGTTCTGGAATAACTCTGACTGCAGGTCTTTTCCTGGGGATGAAATCTGAGGCTGCTGCCCGTTTTAGTTTTCTGCTGTCCATTCCGGTTATTATGGCTTCTGGGCTTTTTGAAATAATCAAACTCTACAAGGCAGAAACCCTAGAACTGCAGTGGGTTAATTTAGCCTTAGGTGCTTTTATTTCATTTTTTGTGGCTATTGTGGTGATACACCTGTTTTTAAAATACATTGCCCGTTCCGGCATGGCTGTTTTTGTGATCTACAGAGTGCTGTTAGGTGCAGTTCTGCTATGGCTGTTTTAGGCTTTTTTTTGTGCGTTTTCACTTGCCGGAAGGGTAGTTAGAAAATCTTCGGTAAGAGCAATTCTTTTTTGGTATATGGCATTTTTAATGTCTATACCACTTAAACCACGCTGAATAAATTCCTGCGCTTCCACTTGTTTTAAGATCTCAAATAATTTTAGGAAATACTCATAGCGAGGAAACTCTTTATTCTCAAATCCTTTGCGCCCAAGGTAATCACATTTGCAGCATAGTGCAAAAGGTTCAACACGTTCAGGTTTTCTAAAAGCGTCTATTTTGTAGAAAAGATCGACAACTCCTTTGGCCCCTTTATCATAAAGCGAGTGCATCGTAGAGTGATTGAGCACAACGATTTTGGCAAACTGCTCGTAGTCACTTGGTACTTTGAGTCTCTGACACAGACACTTTAACGGTTTTTCTCCGAGAATGTCGTGCAGTTTATGGCATGGCCAAAGAACGGTAGGCGTTTCGCCTTTCCCTAGATCATGGCAGAGCATGGCAAATCGGACTACTGGATCCTGAGTAAATTTGGAAATGACTTTTATAGTGATGCAGGTGTGAATTCCTGAATCAATTTCCGGATGCCAATAGGCAGGATTGGGAATGCCAAAGAGTTTATCGACTTCAGGCAGAACTTCCTTTAGGGCTCCAACTTTACGTAGAGCATACACAAACTGCTCAGGAGCAGGTGACAACAGAGCCTTCTTTAACTCCATAAATACACGTTCTGGTGTAAGATAGTTAAGGTCTCCACGAGCAACCATTTGCCGCATTAGTTCTAGTGTTTCTTTGGCAATAACAAATCCTAAGGGGTAGAGCTTTGCATAGAAACGAGCCACACGCAAGACCCGTAGCGGGTCTTCACAGAAAGCCGGAGAAATATGACGCAGAACCTTTTGCTTAAGATCAGCAATCCCTCCATAAGGATCGATGATATTTCCTGCTTCATCTTTGGCTATAGCATTGATGGTAAGATCTCGTCGAATGAGATCCTGCTCAAGGGTAATGTTTTTATCAAAGTCAAAAGCAAAACCCTGATGACCTTTGTCGGTTTTACGTTCTGTGCGGGCAAGAGCATATTCTTCTTTGGTTTGGGGATGTAGAAAAACAGGAAAGTCATTCCCTACCATGCTGTATCCTAAGGACAGCATCTGTTCTTTGGTAGCCCCAACCACTACATAATCCTTATCAGCACAGTCAATACCCAAAAGAGTATCACGAAGTGCACCACCTACAAGATATATCTGCATTATAAAATCCGTTTACTTAACTTAAGTTAATTTTAGCAAAAAAGAACGCTAATACAGTAGAACAGTTGAGAAAAATCTGATCAGTTGGGGCAAAAGAAAAAATGCAGACATACGGTTTAATTATGTATGTATGTATAAGACTACATCTATGCTGTCACATCTTGGACATCTGCTTATAGAAGTGGAACCCACAGACCGGAGTTCATACAGTCGTTAAACAGAAAAAAGGCTATTTTTCCAAGGTATAGAGAACGGCGTTTTTTTGGCTTGAATCTGGTTTTCCTGGCCTCTTGACAAACAGTTGTTTAGTCCTCACGGCAAGTGGCGCTGTGCTTGCAGTTGTTAAGCAATATATTGAGGATCAAAAAACGTGTAGTTATTATTGATGCCTTATCAGAAACAGTAGAACCATATATGCCCAAAGGACAGAAGGTCCTGTCATTAGACCATGAACGAGTCATTAGTACAGTCAATAGACTTGTTTTGGCTCTTGTGAATGGCACCCCCATATCTTGCACAGCAACCTATCAGAAATATGCTGTCAGTCACTGTCTAACGCAGGCTAAGTGCCCATCCTGCGAAAGCAAAATGTCCATCTACGGAGCAGGTAGCATGGATCCGCTGCTTTTTAGGCATGGGGAGTGTCTAAAGAGGTGGTCAGTTATTACTTTTGTTATTCTCAATGTTATTCATACTGTTGCTGTTTTGGCTGTCAAATCCCTGAGGACCATTGTTTTGTGACTTTTTTTCCTTCATTTCAGGTCTGGCACGCTTGATTTTCAAAATTTTTTTACCATCATCTCTATCGATCTTGGCGACAACCTCGATTGGCATATCCTTTCTGATAAAAGACCAGTCTTTATCATCATCGAGTTCTGCAATTATGCTGTTGTTCTCTTTGTCGACAAATTCATAGGTATCATCGGATAGGATTTTGGTGAGCCGCCCCTTGACATGGACATATTCACCTTTTTGGCCATCATTGAGGATCTCTTTTACGGTCATGGCTTTAAAATCATTTTCAAATCCGCGAGGAGCCATCTCGCGGTGATGTCTTTTTTTGTGAAAATTATCGACTCCCATTCTGCCGTTGTCGCGACAATCATGGCAATCACCATATTCATAGCAGTTGCTGCCTTCATTGTAGTTGCGACAGTTTTGCGGATAGTTATTGCAATGTGCGGAGGCTAAGGTGCTAAGCGATAGTGCTCCGGTGGCTAACAAGATTTTAAAAATATTATGCATTGTCGACTCCTCGTAAAAAATATTTTGTTTAAACTGTAGTTTTAGTATAGACAATTAAACTTAGTTTTGAATTATGAAACCATAAAGTCCTGCACTATTATTTTTTTTTCGTGTCAAACATTCTTGCAAAGTATAACCGGTAAAGTTAATCGCTATGTGAGTCACAGAATTAAGAAGAAAAACAAGATTTATGTGTAAAACTGACATGCCTCACTAAACAACAGAAGAGGAGAATGTAGAATATAGAGGGACTTTTTAGACATGTAAATCTACACACATGTCCGAACGGTTTGTCTATGAGCGGTTTTGAATTATTTTAGGAAAAATACCTCAAAGTCAGTTTGTTCGCTAAATATTGGTTTTATGTGAATGTGGATTTTTAAGGTGTTTTTATTGCTATCCCATAAGAGGACTGAAAAATGTTTAGCAAACTTTCCGTAAGAGCTAAGGTAATGGGGGGATTCACTGTAATCATTGTGTTTACCATTCTGATTTCAGTGGTTTCCATTTTTATCATGCTCAATTTCAATCAGGCTTCTTCCTATGCTCACGAAACACTTGCAGTGAGAAGAGCCACGATAAAAGATATGAAGAGCCTTGTCAATGCAGCACATAACTGTGTGTTTGCCTCGCAGGAAGATATGTCCTACGTGCGCACTGGCGATAATCTACAGGTTATGAATGACAGGATAGAAAAGGCTAAAGAGCAGGCAGAATCGCTGCGTGGTAGAACCAATCCTGAACAGACGGCTATCATCAAGAATTCCATGGCGGCATACTATACTGCTTATCATACTGAATTTTTACCAGTGGTAAAACAGGGAGATTTGCTGTCATCTCAGGAAGTTTTTGCCAAAAAAATCCGTCCGCATCAACAGGCCATCGACAAGGCTGCAGATAGTATTATCGATCAGTTAGTCGGTAATGCTGTAGCGCAGATTGAAGAAAATACCTCCTATGCTCCTATCTACGGAATTATTGCTATGTCGGTCACGGCCCTGATTCTGGCCGTTGTTATTGCATGGATAGTATCAAATTACACTGTAAACAATCTTAAACAGGCTCTTGAGGCTTCCATGGCGATTGCAAAGGGAGATCTGACCAAAGCAGTATCATCCACCTCCAAAGATGAGTTTGGCAGCCTGTTGCGTGAAGTTGAAAAGATGCGTTCGCAATTGCATGAACTTGTAAGCAAGATTAAGGAATCGGTGGGCAAGGCTGTCAACGATTTCCATTCCATACATGACATTACCATGATTATTGATGACTCAGCGCGCTCTAATGAGAGTAAGGCTATGACTGTGGCTGCAGCATCTGATGAGATGGTGTCAACTACTGCAGATATTGCCAAGAACTGTCAAACTGCGGCAGTTACCGCTGATTCTAGTAATAAGAACACGCAAAATGGTGTGGATAAGGTGCATACCACCATTGATGAAATCCGCAATCAAGTGGAAAAATCCAAGCAGGATGCCCAACTGGTTGCAAGACTTGTGGATCAGTCTCAGAAAATTGGTACGATTGTGCAGACCATTGAGGATATTGCCTCTCAGACCAACCTGTTAGCCCTAAATGCTGCTATTGAGGCAGCACGTGCCGGTGAAGCCGGAAAAGGGTTTGCAGTGGTGGCAGATGAAGTTAGATCTCTGGCTTCAAGAACTTCTGGTTCCACTTCTGAAATCACCAAAATGGTGGCTGAGATTCAGAATGATGCCAATGCTGCTAACAGCAGCATGACCGCTTCGGTAGAGAATATGAATGTTTTAGCATCCGAGACTGAGGAGGTTGAGGCACTGCTTTCCAGGATTATTGAAGATGTTTCTTCGGTTAATTCGCAGATTACTCAGATTGCTACCGCTGCTGAAGAGCAGACTACTGCTACATCAGAGATTTCGAGCAATATGCAGTCTATTACAGCTGAAACGCAGAACCTCACCGAGAATGTCAACTCAGCACAGGGTACTGTCAATTCTTCGGTTGCCAACCTTAATTCTTTGCAGCAGATGGTGGACCGTTTCATTGTATAAACTGCTATCGCCATCATAATTGTTTTATAACTGATGCGGGCGAGAATCCCCACGTTTTTAACCGTGAGGATGATCGCCCGTATTATATTAAGGCACTTTAAAAAACAGGCCCGTACTGAATGTGACAGGGCAGGGGATACTGTTTTTAGGGTAACTGCTCGTGATCCATGTTTTTTGTAAGGCAGTCCTTTTCGTAGCGGAAGCGGCTTACTCCGTGCACGATGGCTAAAATTGCTGCAAGGCCTAAAAGGTAAATTAGATATTTGCCGTAGGTATTTAGCATAGTGAGATTCGAGACTCCGCGATAGGCAAAATCACGCCAGAACTCGTACTGCCAGGTTAATGGAAAAGCGAATTTTATGACGTTGACCCATTCTGGCAGCATACCGGAGGCTAAAAGAGCCCCTCCCATAATAAAACCTGGCGGTACTATCAAAATCATTTTACTGCCACCTTCACCAGGCTGAGTGGTATTCCAGGTAACAAGTATTCCCAGCATGCCAATCCCCATGGCAGTCATAAAGATACTTGGTACATGCATAAAATAGTTGCCATTAAAACGCATCTGTCCAAAGACTACGATGGCAGAGGTGACCAGACTGATGGCCGTAGTATAAATTAGCGCATAAGGCACAATACGGCAGATAAGTACGGTTACCTCATCCTTTAATACTCTTTCAAATTGTCCTGTTACTTTAAGTCTGCCGACTAACATCACCATGGTTAGGCCTAGGAGAATTGATGAGAAAAAGTAAATAAAGGCGCTGCAGATGTTGATGGTGGAGGACTGTGTGGGATTAAACAGCTGTCGGTCGATAATATCCATTGGCAGCATCAGTGCTTTGGTTCCATCTTCTGAAAGATGCTGGGCAATGGCTATTTTGGTACCAGTAGTTTCTGAGCCAATTTGGGTGATCATTTTCTTGAGATTGGCTATAGCCTGACCATTCTGAGCCAGATTGGAGTAATCGGCAAAGTATCCAAGATTAAAGGTGGCGTCAGAACGCATTACGGCTTTTTCCAGTCCCTTGGGAATATAGAGTACCCCGATATTACGATCATGCTGCAATAGAAGCGATACCTCCATGGCGCTGTGATAGACCTCGGTAATTTCGATATAAGAACTGGTGTTCAATGACTCAATGAGGGAAGTTGAGTATTTGGAGGCATCAAGATCGATGACGGCCACCTTTCCCTCAAATACGGTACTGTGAGTCATGGTAATCGAAAAAATAAGGGTCGTGAGAATAGCCATCATAAAGGCTGCAATATGATAGGGAATAAATTTTCCCGAGAGCATGGCTAAAAACTCTTCCTGCATGGCTAACAGATGTCTATTCATCGTTAACCTCAAGTGTCATGCCGCATAAAACATCAGCCTTCTCGTCAATGTAGATGCGCACTTTGAACATGGTGAGATCTGCCTGTCCGTGTTCACGCGTCATTCTAAGATCAGCAAAGGATGGAGCAGCGGTGGCAAAACGTACGACCCCTTCGACCTCTTCCTCTGTAGCCACCACCTGGGCTTTGACCTTGGTACCGGGTGTATATTTCTTAACCTGTTTTTCACTGACATAGATCTCAAAATAGCGGCGTTTGGTTTCTAAAATAACTGCCGGTGAGTTAGGAGATATGATTTCGCCTTTCTGATAGAGAATTTTTAAGACCTTGCCATCCTCTGGAGCATAAAGTTTTAACCTTTTGTAGTTAAGATTGGTCTTATCTAAATCACTTTGAAGCTGGGCAATTCTGGCTTGGGTGGCGGTCACATCATTGTGCATATTGGCAATAGTAAGGCGTTCGTTTTCTATTATGGAAAGCGTCATGCCATTGGCACTGCCGGTTTTTTCAAGATGATCCTTCTGTTCTTGTGTGGCACCTAATGTGAGTGCATCTAAACGGCGTTGTGCCTGAACTCTGGCTGCATGAGCCTGATTTTTAGCGGTTAGATTACTGTCATATACAGACTTTGAAATACTTTTAGAATTTATGAGGCTTGCTGAACGATCAAACTCTAATTGGGCCAGTTTTTCCGCTGCCACAGCCGAATGTAAGGCTGCCTGGGCCTGTTCGATTTCGAAAAAGAGCTTATCTTCTTGAAGGTCTGTTGCACGGTTTTTAATGATAATGTTCTCTTCTATTGACTTTAGCTCGGCTTCCTGTGCCTGCAGTTTTGCTTTAAGACCGTCTAAGGTGATTTTGGTGTCGACCTCATCTAAGGCCAAAAGCAGCTGTCCCTTTTTGACTTCCTGAGATTCTATGAGGTTGCGCTCCATAAGAGTTCCTCCCACATTCTCAAATGCCACATTGATTTCATCTGCCGTAAGCACACCTGATTTTATTCTCTGTGCTACTGTGGAGGCGTCGCCTCTTGAACCTAGAAAGATTAGAAAAGAACTTAGTGTAAGTAATAAGAGCATGATAATAACAAGACGTATCACGCTACGGGATGTATGGGAATTAAATCTAGACATGAAAAGTGAAAGCGTTTAAATCTTTTGTACCATTCTCAGAACAAACAATTCGTTCAACCAAAAGATTAACGCAGGCGCTATTCTTGCACAAAAAAATTTTTTATGTAAGCTTTTTTTTTAAAAAGACCGTTCTATTTGTTATTATTTACAAATAATGTTTAGGGGACTTTTAAAAGTTTGTTTAAAAGCTTTCTCAATGCTAATGCATCCTCTTTCGTGAAATTCTTATCATCACAGAAAATGGCGCAACGCATCATTTCTGGGATCTTTTTGGCCTCTTCTTTGAGGGCCTGCCCTTTTTCTGTAAGTTTCACGTTGACGATGCGTTCATCCGTTTTATTGCGATATTTCTCTAACAGGCCCTGAGCACAAAGTTTTTTGATGACTGGAGTGAGTGTGCCTGAATCAAGATAGAGTCGCTGACACAGTGTTTTGATGGCTATATCCGGTTCTTCCCACATGACGAGCATGGTGACATACTGGGTATAGGTTAAATCAAGGTTCTTTAATATTGGCGCATAGGTATTTATGATCTTTCGAGCGCAGGCATAAAGCGGAAAGCACATCTGATTGTCAAGGCACAGATCCTGGTTTTCGTCTTGCATATTGTTATTGTGCATAAACACCTTCTTTCAAAAATAAAATAATTATCTTGATTCGTATTATAGCAAAAAATTTATGTAAATTATATTTGACAAAATTAAATTTTATGATATTATGGCTTCATCAAATGAAATGTACGGCAGGCTATCTGCAAAAAGTTTTTTTATTTAAGTTTAGAAGGAGTCTATTATGTCCATGATTATGACCAACAATGACAATTTTGATACTGAAGTTTATGCTGATGATGATTTGAAGGTACTGGTATTTGGTGCTTCATGGTGTGGGCACTGCAAGGCTATGCGCCCTATGGTTATGGAATATGCCAAGGAGCATCCTGAGATTAAAATCTGCGGTTCCGATGCGGATGAGGCTGACAAGATTGTGGAAAAATTTGGGATCAGCAGTATTCCCTGCACCATCATTGTAAAAAATAAGGAAGAGCAGGAACGTAAGGTTGGAGGTATGACCAAAGAAGAACTGACTGCCATGATCAATAAATACCTTTGACAGCTCCCCATGGCTGAAGCCAGGGGCTTTTCGGCACAATTTGGTAAATCAACAACACTTTTAGAAGCATGCTTAAAATTCTATAGGAGCGCCTATAGAATTTTTTTTTGGTGCGCTCAGCATGTGAGCAGTCTAATGGGTTAAAGTCCCTAAGTCGGCCTGTTCAGGGCAAGACTAAAGCGAACGGCAAGGTTTACATCGTGAGGTGTGGGCTGAAGGAAGCCGATAGCATCTATCTGAACCTACGAACAGAAACTGCATATGAGGCATGATGTGAATAAGGTAAGTCTGCCAAAGAAGATGAAGCCTAATACTGAACCGTAGCACATTGTGTAAATGCAGAGGTTGCGTGGATAGAGAAGACTGTACACTTACCTGAGGAGGTCTGATAGGAGGTTTCGGCCTTAGTAACAACGAACTATCAGAAGTCAGCAGAGGCCATAGTAGTCGAACGAGAAGAACGATGAAGGGCCGAACCTATTGGCTGTATATCTAATCAAGTTGAGAGTATGCGTTATGAACGACAGAAAACAAAGGAAACCTTCGAGATAAGAGGATAGACGTATCGAAAGTATTATCTAAAGGAGTCGAGCATACTAACCACAAGAAAGGAATAACATACAGCAACATTCAATAGGAACCGCCGTGATACGAGAACCGTACGTCCGGTGGTGTGGGAGGGAGAAATTTCTCCCTACCCGATTATTTTTTCCATATTTGAAACTGGCTCTGACTTTTCTCATAGGCTGCGTGTTCTTGTTTTTTTGGGCAAGAGCATTAGTTAAAAAATAAATGTTTTTTAGCCAGAAGTATGCAAAAAGCATACTCTCAGAAAAGAGTAATGCAAAGTGCTCTTTTTTGTGCACTCATCCTTAAAAATTCTCTATCTTCTTTTGGGGGAGGACAAAGCTCCTGATCTTTGGACCTCGACTTTGCTAAAACTTCTTATCGTATTTTTTTCTTTGATAAACTGTAGGCAGATTGTTAAACATTCATAACAACATCCTTATGAGAAAAAGATTTTTTTCAAGCACCTCTTAAAATGATGGCATCTGTTCTTTAAGTTTTAGCAGGATTTTAGCAATAAAGATAAGATATTCCGTATAGAATTAGCTCTCTGTAATACGGAACCATATAAATTATGTACTAGGGCTTAGGGATCCTTAAAAAGATGGCTTTAGCGAGGATGAGATTACACAAAGGAGAAAAGTGATCAGTATTTTTGTATTGTGAGTGGTAATTTCCTCTGTATTTAAAAAAAAGACATTCTTCGTTAAAATAGAGTTTCATGTGAAATAAATAAGGTGCCAGCAAGGATGAGAAATTGGTTGTCATAGGTATTGATCCAGGTTCGCGTTTTACCGGTTACGGGGTAATAAAAAAAGAGGGCAGCGGTGTCATATATTTAGGCTCTGGGTGTATTAAAACCGGACAGGGCAGTCTTGCTTCTAAACTCAAGATCATCTATGAGGGAGTCTGTACCATTATCGAGCAGTTTCATCCTGATTTTATGGCAGTGGAGGAAACCTTTCTTTCCAAAAATGTGCAGTCCACCGTGAAACTCTCTGAAGCGCGGGCAAGTGCCATTGTGGCGGGTGCGAATATGGGACTTGAGATATATGAATATACTCCCATGCAGATTAAGCAGGCTGTGGTAGGTTACGGCTGGGCACAGAAGGAACAGGTGCAGTTTATGATAAAAAAACTTTTGCACCTAAACGGTAATCCCCAGGCGGATGCGGCAGATGGATTAGCCTGTGCGCTCTGTCATCTTTACACCTATGTCAGTACTCAGGCGATGGGTGGTAATGTGGCAGATAAAGCGGCAGTACACGGGCGCCTGCAGCAGGAAAAGTAAGAATTTGTAAGGACAATAAAAAATGATAGGAAGTATTAGAGGTAAGGTGCTGCGTATTGACGGCATGACTGCCCTTATTGAAGCCCATGGGGTAGGCTATGAGGTGGAGTTGCCGGGACGGCTTCTGTCTTCTCTAAAATGTGATGAGGAGTGTTTTGTTTACACCCAGCACGTAGTGCGCGAGGATGCTGAACTTCTGTATGGCTTTATGCGTCTTGAAGAACGTTCGCTGTTTCGCACTCTTATCAAGGTAAATGGTGTTGGTCCGAAGATGGCCTTAGCTGTCCTCTCAACCTTTAGTGTCGAGGATTTTACCAAAAAGATCCTGGATGGGGAGGCCAAAAGTCTTGAACAGATCCCAGGAGTGGGGCGTCGTACTGCCGAGCGTATGCTGGTTGAATTAAAAGATCGTCTCAATGCGTTTAAAGATCTTGATATTGCCGGAAGTTCAGTGGAGACCCAGGATTCATCCCATGAGAATTTTACGGATGCGGTGTTGGCCTTAACTTCCCTGGGCTATAAGGAAAATGAAGCAGTAAAATATGTCAAGACAGTAATCAAGGAACAAGGAAGCAGTGAGCCTCTATCTACGCAGGATTTGATTGTAAAGTCTCTTGCGCTTATTTCAAAAGGCGGTAAACACTGATGACTAAGGATGATTTTGGTATTGTCGCCGATACTCTGCAGGTTGATTCGGATGTCAGGCCTACTGCTACAGCCGAGGAAGAAGCAAATGAGGCCCTGCCTTTTTCTGAGGACAGAGCGCTGCGTCCGACTAGGCTTTGTGACTATGTGGGACAGGAGGATGTCAAAGAGCAGTTGGCCATTGCTCTTGAGGCTGCAAAAAAAAGAGGAGATGCCCTTGATCACGTGCTGATTTTTGGACCTCCTGGTTTAGGTAAGACCACGCTTTCCAATATTATTGCCAATGAGTTGGGAGTCAGTATTTCCCAGACCTCGGGCCCGGCTCTTGAAAAAAAAGGTGATGCGGCTGCGCTTTTAACCAATCTTGAGACGCGCAGTGTTATTTTTATTGATGAAATTCATCGTCTTTCACCGATTATTGAAGAATTTTTATATCCGGCCATGGAGGACTACATGGTTGATATCATGACCGGAGAGGGCCCTTCGGCGCGGTCCATCAAGATTAACTTAAACCCTTTTACTTTAGTGGGTGCCACTACTCGAGCCGGCACTTTAACCTCGCCATTAAGAGCGCGCTTTGGGATCATTTTACAGTTAAAGTTTTATTCAAGTTCTGAACTAAATATTATTGTCAGGGCCTCGGCAAAAAAATTGGATATTAAGATCTCTAATGAGGCTTCTATGGAGATTGCCTCGCGTTCGCGAGGTACTCCTAGGGTGGCCAACAGACTCTTACGTCGGGTGCGGGATTATGCACAGGTGCGGGGGGATGGCAGCATCAGTCTTGAAATTGCGAAAGCCGCCTTAAAAATGCTGCGTATTGATGAGGATGGCTTTGATGAATTTGACAGACACTATCTTTTAACCATGATTGAGGATTTTAACGGTGGACCTGTGGGGATTGAATCACTGGCGGCATCCTTGGGACATGATCGGGATACCCTTGAGAATGTAGTAGAGCCTTATATAATTCAGCAGGGATTTGTGCAGCGTTCAAGAAACGGACGGGTAGCCACCAAAAAAGCCTATGAGAAATTTAATTTAAACACGGAAGTTAGTAAGAATGAATGATGGTAAGATGCATACGCATCCTTTTGGGATCACGGTTAGAGTGTATTATGAGGATACCGATACGGGGGGTATTGTCTATTACGCCAACTATCTTAAGTTCTGCGAACGCTGCCGCACTGAGTTTTTACGGCAGTTTGGCGTATCTCAGGAGCAGATGTTAAAGGATGGTTTAGGCTTTGTCATAAGAAGTATCAAGGGACGGTATCTGAATTCGGCGAGGCTTGATGATTTACTGACTATAACCTGTATTCCCACTAAGGTGAAGTTTGCAAGTCTTAGCATGTATCAGGAGGTCATAAATGAGAGGAACGAAGTTCTCTTTACTTTTGAATGCGATATCGCCTTTTTGAATCTTGCCAAAAGAAAGCCGGAGCTTATACCTAAGGATATGCTAAGGGAACTCAAGAACAGTCAGCCTCTAGAGCCTGAAAAATACAGGGTTGCGCTCTAACAGTCGGACTTTAGGATTTAACAGCAACTAAAAATTCTTATAAGTCAAGGTTGGCGCAAAGAACATCTTCTAGAATTTAATTCTGATTTTTTCTTTGACTTTTGGTAAACTTTTACAAATTTTTTTGTTTAATACTGTGAGGTTTAGCGACTATGGAGACAGCAGGTTCTCTGTCCATTACCCATCTTATCTTAAATGCTAGTCTTCTTGTGCAGGTGGTAATGCTCTTTTTACTCGGTCTATCCATCTATTCTTGGACGATTATCATTTCTAAATCCAATGCCTACAAAAATGCCCGTAATAAAGCGGACGAATTTGAGGACAGATTCTGGTCGGGTATTGATTTGAACAATCTTTACCAGGACTGTATCAAAAAGGGACAGAATATCCTAGGACTTGAGGTTATTTATTCCTCAGGTTTCAAAGAGTTTATAAGGCTTATAAATTCTGGTCCTGCTGATCAGGAGGTGGTGATGGATGGTACTTATAGACAAATGAAGGTGTCACAGTCTCGGGAGATGGAAAATCTTGAATCACATCTTGCCACTCTTGCCACCATCGGCTCAATCAGTCCATATATCGGTCTTTTTGGTACAGTATGGGGCATCATGCATGCCTTTATTGCGCTTGCTGCTGTAAAAAATGCCACACTGTCGATGGTAGCCCCTCCTATTGCTGAGGCCCTCATTGCCACGGCCATGGGTCTGTTTGCAGCAATTCCTGCGGTAATGTTCTACAACCGCTTCATCTCCAAGGTTGAGGCTTTAGAAAACCGCTATATCAATTTTATGGATGAATTTGCCACCATTCTCAACCGTCGTTTGGTACGTGTGCGCTCTGAGCTAAATTCCCAGATGGAGAACCGTGAATCCCGTGAGATGGCAAACAGCAGTTCAGAGGTTTCACGTGAGAGTAGTGCTCAGCATGCAGGTTATGCTCAACCTCAGCATCAGAATTATGCCAAAACGCAGGAACGTTACACCGAACAGTCAAATGCCAACAGCCGTTACACAAGTACGGTACAGTATCAAACTCCAGGTGTGGAAGGGGACAGGCAGCGTGCCATGATGCAGCAGAAGATGAGGTAGGATGGTATGCAGTATGTACGCAGTCGCCATGCTAAATCAAGGGCTAAGGCGGAAATTAATGTGGTGCCATATATTGACGTGATGCTTGTGCTTTTGGTCATCTTCATTGCTACTGCACCGGTGGTGATGCAGGGAGTGACAGTCGATCTGCCTGAAGCGGAGGCTGAGACCATGAACCAGGATGAGCAGACGCCGATTATTGCCACTGTTGATAAGGTCGGACAGTACTATGTGACTATTGATACCCAACATGTCAAAATGGGAAGTTTAGATGAACTGACGCAGTTTGTGAAAAATGAACTAACCAAGGAGAACTCCAAGAGTCGCCCCGTGGTGGTGCAGGGAGATGCTAAAGTAGCCTATGACAATGTCATTCAGCTGATGAATGCCTTAAAACGCGGCGGAGTGAAGAGTGTGGGGCTTGTGACTGAACCTATGAGTGAGAACAGATAATTTTAATACCTTATAGTGGAGTCTATCCTGTAATTATGTTTGCTTGCAGGAATTCTGTATATGAAAATTGATATGAAATTCGCCTTTGTGATTGCAGTAGTATTGCATATCATGGTTTTAGGCGCCTTCCTGATAAAAGTTTCATTAGATAAACCCTCTCGTCCGAATGTACACCAGGGGGAACTGATGCATGCCACCTTTATTCCACCTGCTAAAGGCTCTGAACAGGGCAAAGCCCAAAAAAAGACTGAAGCGCCAGCTCCTGAAGTTAAGAATGAAGTTAAAACTGAAGTCAAAACTGAGGAAAAAAAGCAGGAGATGGAAGAACGGCTTGCTAGACAGAAACACCTTGAAGAACAGCGGCAGAAGGCTTTGGAAGAACAGCGCAAACTTGCACTCAAAAAGGCAGAAGAGCAGAAGAAGAAACTAGAAGAGGAAAAAAAGAAAGCCCAGGAGGCTAAACGCAAGTTAGAAGAAAAGAAGAAACTAGAGGAAGAGAAAAAGAAGAAACTAGAGGAAGAGAAAAAGAAGAAACTAGAGGAAGAGCAGAAGAAGAAACTAGAGGAAGAGAAAAAGAAGAAACTAGAAGAAGAGAAAAAGAAGAAATTAGAAGAAGAGCAGAAGAAAAAGAAAGCCGAAGAACAACGTAGACAGGATGAAGAGCGTAAAAAGGCTGAGGCTGATTCTCTTGAAAATGATATCTTAGGCCAAAAAAACGGTGAAGATGGCGGTCAGGGGTTAGGTTCTTCAGGTGCTGATGCAGGGTATGGCGATAAAATCCGTACTTTAATTGAGCAGAACTGGCGTGTCGACCAGTCCATGAACGGGAAAAAAGTGCAGGTAATCATTAAGATTGATAAGGATGGTATGGTGACGAGTACCAGATGCGAGGGGGATGAACGGGTTTGCAGGAGTGCACTTGATGCTATTGAACTAGTCGGCATGTTCCCCGCTCCTCCAAAGAACTGTCCGGACTGCTCACAGATCAAAGTTTCGATGATCCCAAAGCTCTAGAATGTCTTTGAGAATGCGCTATAATATTAGCGTTGTTTTTGGCAAGGAGTTTAAAAACATGTTTAAGAAGTTTTTTACTGTAGTGATGTTGACTCTGTTTGTAGGCACGGTCCATGCCGAACTGCAGATTGAAATCACCGGTGGTATCAATGAGGGCCATAAAATAGCGGTACTTCCATTTAAACAGGATCCGGCTGTAAATTTGGATGTTTCCTCGATTGTCAGTGCCGATCTGATGCGTTCAGGAAAATTTTCCCCTCTGCCTCAATCCTCACTGCCACAGGTCGTAAGTGCCGATGGTGGAATTGAGAACGTGGATGCGCTGTCCGCTACAGGTGCTGAGGTTGCAGTCAGTGGTATAGTGAACAAGACCGCTGACAACAAGTTCAACGTGGAATTCAAGGTTACTGGCCTTGCCGGTAGCAACAAAGGACGCGTTCTGTCGCATTTTAGGGGAGCATCATCCTTAAGTACCATGCGTCAGGCAGCACATCGTGTGTCCGACAGAGTTTATGAGCTTTTTACCAAGCAAAAAGGCTGCTTTAGAACCAAGATTGCTTATGTGGTGTATAAAAGAGGGGCTACTTTCCCATATCAGCTGATGACATCCGATTACGATGGGTACAATGAAGTGCCTATTGTCAAGTCTACTCAGCCTATTATGACACCGGTCTGGGCTCCAGATGGCAAGCGGGTTGCTTATGTAAGTTTTGAGAATCGCAAACCTGCCATTTTTGTGCAGGATATCTTTACCAAAAAACGCACAAGGCTTTCCTCCTTTACCGGACTTAACAGTTCTCCTGCCTGGTCTCCTGACGGCACCAAGATTGCCATGACCTTATCCAAGGATGGACAGCCTGATATCTATTACTATGATCTCACCACTTCTTCCTTTGTGAGAGTGACTGCGGATAGAAGTATTGATACCGAACCAACCTGGTCTGAGGATAGCAGGACACTGTTCTTTACCTCAGAACGCGGTGGCAAAGCTCAGATTTACAAATTTGATTTTGCAACTAAAAAGGTCGATAGGGTGACTTATCAGGGGGCTCGCAATCTTTCTGCTAAGACTATTCCTGGTACCAATTCACTCATTGTGATTACGCAGGTTAATGGATTTAGGGTAGCCCGTGTTGATGCGGATGGAAGCATTTATATGTTGACGACCTCCTCATTGGATGAATCTCCAAGTGTTGCACCTAATGGAAGTATGGTAATATATTCTACAGTATACCAAGGTCGCAAAGGACTGGCTCTCGTTTCCTCAGACGGTCGTTTCAAGGCTAATCTGCCTTCTTCTTCTGGTGAAATCAGTGCGCCTTCATGGGGACCAAACGTGCAGTAGTAAGTATTTATGCTATAAAGGGCTTTAAGAGTTTTTATTTAAGTTTTGGTAGGAATGGAAAATGTTAAAAAAGTATCTCTCTTTGTTGATTTGCGGTTCCTGTTTCTGTCTTTTGACAGCCTGTAGTTCAAGTTCTAACACCAGTAGTACCGCTTCTGCCGATGGAGATGCCGCCATTGGATTAGATGATGATGGTGCACTCTTAGTAGGTGATCCTAATGTGCAGAACGGCTATAACGGTCCTGATGAGTTAAAGGATAAAAATACCGTTTATTTTGCCTATAATTCTGAAAATATTCAGGATTCTTATCTTGGGATTATTCAGTCTCATGCACAGTATTTAAAGAATAATCCAAATGCCAGAATTATTATTGAAGGCCATACTGATGAGCGCGGTACTCCTGAGTACAATATTGCACTTGGTGAGCGTCGTGCCCGTTCTGTGGCCCGCTATATGAGCAACCTTGGTGTGGATGTCAATCAGTTATCCATTGTCTCCTACGGTGAAGAGAAACCAGCGGTGGATGGGCACAACGAGGATGCATGGTCGAAGAACCGTCGTGCGGTCTTAAACTACTAAATAATTCTTTTTTAAGATACAATGCCCTCTATGTGAGGGCTTTTTTTTGAGGAACAATCATGCAAAAACTTCGTAATCTCTTGATGGGTATTATGGTTTTATTTTGTCTTGTCCCTAATGCTAAGGCTGCCGATGAGACTATTGAACGTGCTCTGCTTAATATGCAGAATCAGGTGAATTCCCTTGAACAGGAAATTGCCGCCTATCGTGGCAAAATTGAGGTATTAGAGCATGAAAAAGATCAGTTAAGTCTTGAAAACAGGGAACTTAAGGCCAAATTACAGGAACAGGAGCATACTTTAAAAAACGAGGAACAGGCTTTAAAATCGCAGCAGAATGCGCTTAAGAACCAGACTTCTAGTGTAAATATGCATCGGGACCAAGGAGGCGGCACCGCCACCCTGACGACAAAAAATACCGAAGATAACCATAAGCGTGCCGATTTTGTGAAGATGGATGCTAACCATCAGGACAAAAATGACAGTGAGGTGAAACTTAAAGCGAGTACCGCCGCCTCCAAAAAAGCCTATGATGAGGCCTATGCGCTTTTGGAGAAGAATGAACTTGACAAGGCTTTGCTGGCTTTTTCGTCCTTTGCCGCCAAATATCCTGATGATGTGTTGACGCCTAACAGTTACTACTGGCTTGGTCAGGTGCAGTACCTTAAAAAGAATTATGACAAGGCGAGGGTCAGTTTTTTAAATACTGCCAAGTTCAAATCATCACCCAAAAGAGCCGATGCTCTGTTTAAACTCGGTCAGACCTCTGAGGCTTTGGGGGATAAGGATAAGGCCAAACGTTTTTATGAAGTGCTGATTGCCTCCTATCCTAATTCATCCTCGGCAGCCTTGGGAAAAAAGGCACTCGAAAAGCTCGAGGCTAAGGGACAGTAGTCCTTTTGTTTTTTAATCTACAGATGGTTAATAAATTATGCGTGAATACTATATCGGGCTCATGTCAGGAACTAGCATTGATGGTATTGATGCGGTACTTGTAGCCTTTGAGAATGGCAGAAGTCTCATTGTGGAATCAGTAGCCATAGATTATGATGAAGATACCAGAAATTTACTTCATTCTCTGTGTACCCCTCAGGATAATGAGATTGAAAAATTAGGCAGAGGACGGGTGCTGCTTGCAGACTATGAAGCAAAGGCCTGTGATATGCTTTTGAAGAAAGCCCGCCTTGATGCCTCCATGATCAAGGCCATAGGTTCTCACGGACAGACCATCCGTCACCGGCCAGATTTAGGCTTTTCCCTGCAGTTAGACGACGGCGCCCGTCTGGCCGCACTCACGGGCATTGATACGGTTTGTGATTTTCGCTCCAAAGATCTGGCCAATGGAGGCAACGGAGCGCCGATAACCCAGGCTTTTCATCTTATGCAGTTTGCTCATCACCATATTTTTACGATGGTCTTGAATCTGGGCGGGATCTCCAATCTTACTCTAATTTCAGATGGCAAGACCCCGAAGATCCTCTCTGCATATGATACCGGTCCTGCCAATACGCTTATGGACACAGCCATGCGTCTTTTAAAAAATGAACCTTATGATAAGGATGCCAAAATCGCATCAAGCGGTGTAGTTTTAGAGGAAATTTTAAGCCGCTATCTTGCGCATCCTTATTTTGTAAGGAAACCTCCCAAATCAACCGGCAGGGAATTATTCAATGCTGATTTTATCAAAGATGAACTGCTTGTCTGTTCAGTTAAAAATGAACTAATTCCTGATTTTATGGCCACTCTTGCTGAACTTACGGTTCTTGTCAATGTCAATGCCATAAGAGCGGCGCTCTATGAGTACAAGCCTCTGCAATCACGCCTTATTCTCTGTGGTGGCGGCGCATATAATCCGCTCATCCTAAAAAAAATTACCGAGCATCTTCAAAAAAATGAGGTAAGTGTTATGCGTGCCGAGGAGCTAGGTGTCAATTCCAAACTTATTGAGGCGCATGCCTTTGCCTATTTTGCCTACAAGTTCATGCACAGAGAGCCTCTGTATCTTGAGGAGAGTACGGGGGCTAAAAAGCCAAGCGTGCTAGGCTGTCTGTATCTTAAGAACTAGGAGCGTCTATGCTTGCTTTCAGACTTTTTCCTTTTGTTGAGGCTCTGCTTATTGTGGTGCTTTTTATCCTGCCTCTAAAGAAACTGTCTTTTTTCAAAAAATTGCTGCTCTCCACGGTGTTAACCCTCTGCTGCCTGAAACTTTATGTCTATGTCTTTACAGGCGGGGATATGATGGATCCTAAACTTAGCCGCTATCCGGCCATGTTTTGTGACATCGGCTATTTTTTTTCCATTTTTGTGTTTATTTTCCTGCTGTTGCGGCTTTTTATCAACGGTCTCTATAAACTAATCAGTCTCAATATAAAAAAGTATGTGCTCCCTCCACACTCCATGCGTTATGCTCTGCTTTTTATGTCCATGTCTTTTATGCTGTCCATACTTGGGGTCTACAATGGCTTTGCCCTGCCTAAGGTTAAAAACTACGATATTGCCATACAGGATCTTGCCCCCGCTGCGGACAATTATAAAATTGCGCTTTTAGCCGATCTGCATATTTCCGCTCCCACCACCTTGGAGGAAATATCTGAAATCGTCGCCATGACCAATGCCCTAAGCCCCGATCTTATTATCATTGCCGGAGATTTTGTCGATGGGAGTATACCTGAACTTCATCACATGACGCGTCTATTGTTTGATCTTAAGGCCAAAGATGGCATATATGCGGTGTCCGGCAATCATGAACTTTATTCAAACTATATAGCCTGGATTCACTATTTTACTGAAGGCGGCATTCGTTTTTTAGAAAATAAGGCAACTCTCATCAAAGATGAACACGGAACCGGCCTGTTTAACCTTGCCGGGATCATTGACATTTCCGCCACGAGATTTAATCTGCCAAGATATGATATCGTAGGGACGTTGAGTGCATGTGATGCTGCATATCCCATAGTTTTTCTTTCTCATCAGCCTAAAATTGCTCCTGAGGTTTTGGGAAAGGTTGATCTCATGCTTTCAGGTCATACTCATGGAGGACTGATGCCGGGACTGCGTGAGATTGTAGCACGGGCTAACAATGGCTTTGTAAGCGGACTCTATGATTTAGGCAAAACACGTGTCATTGTCTCAAACGGTACGCGAATTTGGGCCGGAGCTCCGCTTAGGATTAATAATCCTGCTGAAATCTCTCTTATTACCCTAAAGACTTTGAAAGCACCTGAAGTTATGCAGGCAAATAATGGATAGCGAACGTAAGTTAGCCATTGTGCGGCGTAAATATGGCGATATTCTTGAGGAGCCGCGTCCGCTTTCGGCGTTTCCCCGTGCCTCTATGGAGCAGCGCGCTGCTCTGTTTATGCCTTTTGATGCCTTGACAGGCTATGATGATGCCATTGTGGAAGTACAAAGACAGACAGAGGAAGAAATAAATTTTGGGGATGATGACTACCGTATCTATGAGCTTGATCGGACGCTGGAGCAGTTAAGGAGCAACCTTAAGGCTGAGCCCAAAGTCAAGGTGGCGTTTTTTTTGCAGGATGAGAAAAAAAGCGGGGGGCGCTACTGTGACTATAGTGGGAATCTTAGGCGTATAGATGAGGTGCAGCGTATGCTAATCTTTAGTGACGGTACTAAGATTGCCTTTAAGAGTGTCTGTAAAATCGTCCTTGAGGATTGAAAATGGGCATTGATTTAAAAAATTCCAGCGTCTATCTTGCCGTAGACTTAAAATCTTTCTATGCCTCGGTAGAGTGTGTGGAGCGCGGTCTCGATCCTCTTGGAGTTAATCTTGTGGTAGCCGATCCTACGCGCACCTCTAATACCATCTGTCTTGCTGTTTCTCCTGCGCTTAAGGCTTTAGGTATTCCCGGACGGCCCCGTTTATTTGAAGTGGAGCAGAAAATTGCCGCTTTGAATAGGAAACGGCTTGTCAGCAAGTCGTTACCTGACTTTGCAGGAAAGTCAGTATTCAAAAAGGAATTGGAAAGTCATGAGGATTATGCCATAGACTATATTGTGGCTCCGCCTAGAATGCAGAAATATCTTGATTATTCATCAAAAATCTACGCTATTTACGGCTCTTTTATCGATCATAGCGATATTGATGTCTACAGTATCGATGAGGTTTTTATGGATGTTTCCTCCTATCTTAAGAGTTATGGGATAAGTGCTGAGGAACTTGCCATTAAAATTCTAAGAAGAGTTTTTGAGGAAACAGGGATTACTGCCACTTGCGGCATTGGCTCGAATCTTTTTTTGGCCAAGATTGCCATGGATATTCTTGCCAAAAAGGCTGCGCCCAATGAATTTGGCGTACGGATGGCCCGCCTTGATGAGCGTACATTTCGCCTTTTGCTCTGGGACCATGAACCGCTCTCGGATTTTTGGAGTATCGGTCCTGGAATTGAGAAAAGACTGCATAATATCGGGATCTATACCATGGGTGATATCGCACGCTGTGCCCTTACCCATGAGGCGCTGCTGTTTAAGATTTTGGGAGTGCGAGCCGAGTTTATCATCGATCATGCCTTTGGTTTTGAACCCTGTACCATAGCGGATATCAAAAAAGTCACAAGAGTGCGTAAGAGCATCAGTGAGGGACAGGTTTTAAGCCGTTCTTATACCAAAGAAGAGGCCAGGGTAGTGATAGGGGAGATGGCAGAGCAGGTGTGTCTTAACCTTATGAAGGAAGAGGTACTCTGTCAGAAACTTGCAATTGATATTGGTTATGATAAAGATAATTTTTCAAAGCATGAGGATTTAATGCGGGCTAATACCCCTTTGGTGCAGGATGGATATGGACGAATTCTGCCAAAACCTTCCCACGGCACGGTGACTTTAGAAAAACCCAGTGCGCTCTACAATACCATTCGCAAGGCTATCTTCTCTTTATATGACCGCCTGACCGTGCAGGGCTTTCATATCCGTCGTCTGCGGGTTGTGGCCTTTGATCTTGTCAGGGCAGGAATAAATGCCGATGATGCCAAGTTAAAGGAGCCTTATCAGACTGATCTTTTTGCGGATGTGGAAGTAAAACGCGAGGATGAGGTTCAGCAGTTTCAAGAGCAGAAGGAACGTCGTGCTCAGGAGGCAGTTATGAAAATCAAGGCGCGATTCGGTAAAAATGCCATCCTTAAAGGGAATAATTTTGAACAGGGCGCGACGGCACGGGAACGCAACCGTCAGATTGGCGGACATAAGGCCTAATGGGTATTTTGGTGGAAGTCTGCTTAAAACAATATCTTGAGGTTGTCCGCATTCTAAAATCATAAACGTGATAATTGCAAAAAAAGTCATATACTGTAAGTAGAGAGCCCAAGGAGTACGTATGCTTACAGATAAAATTCGCGATAATCTTGAAAATACTTTAAAAAATGCCAATCTGGCACTTTTAGCAGATGAAAGCGGTGAATATCGTTTCAGAAAGATGTTTACAAGTCGCAGTACTCCACGTGAGCTGCTCATATTAAACTACAGGTTTAATAAAAAGACCTCACTATATGCCGAAGGCTATCAGATGCTCTGCCAGTTTTATGGCACTTTTGATAAGGTAGCGTGTGTTGGACGCTGTGCTGATGATAGAAGTCCTTACAGTCCTCTTGAAAATAAAGAGTATCGTCTTGCCCATAACTATATTCTCCTGGCGCATGATAATTCCTATGTGCTATTGGGCTTTACCTCCTGCCAAAAATATAACGGCTTTTTCAGAATATATGAGGACGGGATGCTGCAGATGGGACAATCCACCGAGTCCCTTACTTTTGAAATTGGAGATATCGTCGAATCGGAATTTTTTGTGATACTAGAAGGAATAAGCCGCAGGAAACTACTGGAAAGATATGCCACATTTATTGAAAAACATCATCCAAAACGCGGGAATTTAACCCCATTTATGGGATTTTCTACGGCCTATGCCTATTATGATAAGTTATCCTCAAAGGCCGTGTTAGAGGATGTTAAGACTCTAGGTCTGTTCCCTTCTTTATCTTATGTGCAGTTGGATGATGGCTATCAGAGTCATATGGGGGACTGGCTGTGTCCAAGCCATAAGTTTAGCGATGGACTGGCTCATGCATGTCAGCATATTCAAAAACTTGGGAAAAAAGTGGGACTGTGGCTTGCTCCATTTATCGTCAGTGGAGAGAGTGAACTTATCAAGGAGCATCCTGAATGGCTGCATACCGATATGGATGGGAATCTCGTTCCTGCAGGCTATCTGACCTACGGCGGCTGGCGTGATACACCATGGTATGTGCTCGATTTTGGTGTTCAGGAGGTAGTAGATCATGTCTTTTGTCTTTTTTCGACCTTAAAGTGTGACTACGGGATAGATTATTTTAAACTCGATGCTTTGTATTGGGGCGCGATGAAAGGCCTTTTATACCGTGGTCACGAAACTTCGGTGGAGCATTATCGCAGAGCGCTTGATACCATTCGCTGTGCGGTAGGTGAGGATGCCATTCTCGAGGGGATTAATGCGCCTTTATGGCCATCCTTAGGTCTTTTGGATATTATGCGTGTCGGGGATAATACCGAGAGGATGGATGAACGTATTGTTCACAAATGTAAAGAGAATTTCTCAAGACTGTGGATGCATCATAGGCTGTGGACAAATGATGCTGATGCCCTCTGTCTTAAGAGTCTTGAGGATAGAATCGTCACCTACGAGTCCTATAAAATGCAGTTAGCCTTAATGCTCGTGGTGGGAGGCCCGCTCCTGCTCTCCGATCCGCTGTCCTTTTATACAGAGTATGACAGGGCTTTATTTGCAAAGATGCTTATGGTGATCAAAAATACCTTAAGTGTCGATTATGAACACTCATTTGAGAGTTTTACGCTTCACCTCAAAAATGGCTCAAGGATTTTTATTGAGTTTAATTTTACAAGAAGTCAGCAGGAAATCATCTTAAACAGCGGCGCCAAAGATTTCTTAAACGGCACAGGTTTAGGCTCAAAAGTGCTTTTAAAGCCAAATGATGTGTTAATTGTAGAGTATCGTTAAAGGCTCTATGGTACTAAAGGCAGGCTTACCGCTCTCTATGAGGGTGTACAGTCCTTCTAAGGCTGTAAGCGTGGTCTTGAGTCTGATCTCATCGCGGCTTCCTGAAAAATTAAAGCAGTAGCAGTAGTCGTTATGGTTATTTTTGTTTTTAAAAGCCATCCATACTGTACCCACAGGTTTTTGAGGACTGCCGCCCGTAGGTCCGGCAATACCGCTGACGGCTACCGCATAATCAGCAAGCGGGGCATTGTCAAGCGCTCCATTTGCCATCTCCCTTACAGTCTGTGCACTGACTGCCCCAAAGTTGTGAAGCGTCTCGGCACTAACCTTAAGACAGTGCATTTTGGCTTCGTTGGAGTAGGTGGTAAAGGCACAGTCGACATAGGCAGATGCACCGCCTGGCTGCACCAAAGCAGCACTGATAAGTCCGCCGGTTAGAGATTCGGCGGTGACTAAAGCGAAGGGCTTTTTTGTATAGAGAGTTAAAAAAAGTGCACTTTGTTTATGGATGCGGTTTTCAAGTTCAGAGTAGTTCATAATCTTTAACGTGGCCGGCGCAGACCGTTCTTGGAGGCAATCCCATAGGCTTCACGTGCCTTAAGCGAGGCGACGTGACTTTGAGGAGTACTCTGTGGTTTAACTTTAGGGGGTTCTGCTGCTGGCTCGACTGTATTTCTATTAGAAGGTGCCACAGGAGTTTCAATAATCTTGGTATTCTCGGTGGATTTTACTTTGGCTGCACTTTCTGATTGCGGTAATTCATTTTTTTCAAGTTTTTCTGTGAGACGATGAACCTTGGCCAGCATTTCCACCTCATACTGTGGAATACCGGTTTTTTTAACCACTTCCTCAATGCTCATTCCTTCAGCAAGATAGCGTTTGGCTACAATGATAGGCTGATTTTCAGTGGTTTTGTCTTCAATTTCTTTTTTCTGCTGTTCTACTTTGACACTTAAATTGTCAAAAGAGGAATTGATCATCTTCTGCCTGTCTACCAGATCCTGCTGATTTGAGGAGAGGTACTGCAAGGAAAGATCAGAGGCCCTGATTTTGCGGTCAAGGTTTTCTATATTTTTGAGGTAATCCTCATTGCGAGTCTTGTTTTCAATGATTTCTTTGTCTAAAGCATTTTTTAACTTCTGATTTTCCAAGGTTAGTTTTTTGATGCGTCTGCTTAGGGTTAGAAAAAAGATAAGCATAAGCGTCAGGATAAATACCGCTACTGCCATGACTAGGATCAGACTGACATCAAGGTAGGACTGCATATACTCTCTTATTTCTATGTCACAAGTTAAAAATAAACACTAAAAAATTCCTTTAAGATTATACAACAATCATTTTAAAAATCATTCCTTTGTAGTGGTGTTTTTATGCGCCATGGAGCAAAAAAACATTTTTTGCTGACACTGGGAATTTTATTTTCATAAAACGATGAGTTTTAATCAGCAGACGGATGCTGTCAACTAATGTTCTTTTGTATTCAAAATCATAGATTTTGACTTAATAGCCTTTTATCGCAATTTTGAGGACAATTTGCCTATCACATTTTAATCCGTAGTTCCCGCTAGTTAATTCTAACTACAGTAAACATCAAATGATTTAAAGTCTTTAATGTTTACTGGTTTTTGTTAGAATTAATTTTGATATTTCTGTAAAGATTAACTTTATTGTGGTTAGAATATGATTCTCACCACGGTAATCACAATGTTTATAATTTTTCAAGACAAGAAAGACGCTACATATGCTGTTTTGTTAATGTTCCTTGTCTGCAAGATTGCCCAGGGAGATAATCTCACAGGATTTTTTGGCAAAACCAATACCGATGCCATAGACCCTTTCATAACGGTCTCCGATAAATTCTTCGGCATAATTCTTTGTGAGGATCTGTGCGGTGGCCTCCTGTGCGGCGTTAATACATTTACCAAGGCTCTCGGCTTTTTTAAGTTCAAGGATACAGCAGGTTTTATCATCAAAATTATCAAGGATAAGATCTGTAAAACCATCACCCGACTCTAACTCTTCATGTATCGTAAGGCTTCTTGTAGAGGCGGCAA
>Ga0326511_10000707_pt1 | contig 29116 bp, 34 predicted proteins | sample 0_2496_0518_D_FD_203701 | JGI IMG/M metagenome (GOLD analysis project Ga0326511, IMG submission 203701) | Bovine rumen microbial communities from UC Davis, California, United States - 0_2496_0518 | ecosystem: Host-associated > Mammals > Digestive system > Stomach > Rumen | place: USA...
TAACCTGTCCACCGGGCCTCAGTTCATAATTATGTGCGCTGTCTGGCAAATACCAGAGGTCCCAGCGAGTTTCACTGTCACCACTGCCCGGCCCATAGCCATCAATTGTAGCAATTTCTTCATGCGTTAGCACATTTTCCATTTTCAAGTATGGCGCATTTTTACACAGCACGGCAACAACAGCAGCACATGCTTCTATTTGTGCCTGTGTGATAGGTTCACTGCCCATGTCTAAGTCATAGCCATTATTGGCTTCTGCGTCCCAACAGCCCAGCAATGCAATACCAACAGCGCCACTATTACGCAAATATGTATGTGACCTGTGTAGATTCAAATTATCATTGTCAAATGGGAAATAAATTTTGCCGTCATAATCAATGCTGATATGATAATCACTGTACACTTGGCCGTAATGCCCTGCTGTCCAGTGTAAGTAGCAGCTGTCGCCGTAAAAACGCTTTGCAGCATATGCAATTATATCTAAATTTACTGGTGTTAATTCGTCTACAGTCTGCATAATTAATTGCCTACCTTTTGTTTGAATTTATCTTTTATAGCCTTAGCTAAATCATTGCATTCTGCTAAATTTTCTAATATACTAAGTGCTTCTGTACTGCCTAATACCACAACTATAATAGTAGACAACAGACGTGGCGCATGTCCAATGGTAAATACACTGTCAGTAATAGCACCAACAAGTAATAAAATTGTATACATTAGCATTTTGTCACAAAAGCCCTCACGAAGTCCTGTTGACTTTATATAGCGCCATTTACGTGCCTGCCATAAAAAAGTTAGTGCCCTGTACAGCCCACATTTTGTTTGTGGGAAAATTGCTTTGTGGCATTGATAGCTAAGACTTAACCAACGTGAAAATATGTCCAAAATTTCTAAAAATACAAATAGTAACAGTAATTTAAAGAAATCGTCAGTAAACACAGCTGCTATAATGCCAGCTATTAATTTGTATTGTATGTAATGCCATGTTTCTAATAAGTATTTCGTCATAATGCCCTCTGGTGGCTTCATACAGCCACTTTTATTTTTTACATGATACATTTATCATGTCACATTGCAAAAATTGATTGTAGCCAATTTATGCACGTCTTTTTTTTAAAATTATTTTTTTACATATTCATTTTTTAATTCTTTATTGCCCAACACTATAATGTCAAACAATTTTGTTGCTTCATCAAGAAATTTTTCATAATTCTTTTCAAATTTTTTGTGTAAGTCACATTTTACTTCAATGTGACCAACATGCAGTGTTTCTTTTTTAGACGCTTCATAGTAAAAGTCACGTCTGCCATTCTTTGTTATATAATACATAAAGTGTCACCCCGCTTTTTATGTTATATACGTTACTTTTATTGTTACTTAAAAGGAAATGGAAACGCCACCCATTACCTTATGTTTGCCACTATGAATGCCACTACCAGCCACCCAGAAGCCAACAGCGCCTTTTATTGGCCCAGTCAGCATGTATGCTGGTTCTTTGTCATTATCTATGCCCAAACCAATTTTCCAGCGCCTCTCTGGCACTTTCACACTAATTGTTGCTGTTGTCTTTACACCAGTCTGCAACACTTCTGTCTTTGGTTCAAAGTCATATTTTTTGCCATTCACAGACGCAGTCACTTTTGGCGCTTCTGTAGTCACTACAACAGACGGCGCATTATTAGCTATTTCTGCCTGTGTCTTTGGTCTAACAGTCGTCTCTGTTTTCGTCACAACGGCAACACCGGCCTGTACTGTGTCTGGCTTTGGCGCTGGCACAATATCCAGCGCCGCAGCATAGCCACATTCATAGCCGTCTTTATTGCCTTTTTCATAGCCCTTATCATATGCGTGCTTATAACCGTAAAGCCCTATTAATATAACAGCTACAATGGCAGTTATACTACATAAGACCTTGGTATTAAAATTAAAGTTAAACATAGTTATACATAGTTATACATAGTTATCAAGGAATAATATAGTCGCCGACCATAATAGAAGCAAAAGCGCCGCCCCACGTTCCATCATTCTTATAAGTGTTTAACATTTCTGGTGGGACATGAATGCTAGCGGGTTCGCCTATGTCATAGGCCTGTCCAATAGGAATTACAGCAGAGCCATATTGCTCACTGGCTCCCAAGTAAACGTCGTGCCCACTAACACCAGAAAACGCATTGCTTCCGATACTCTTACAAACAGGAATTTCCAGCCGTTTAATATTTCTGCAACCAGAAAATGCACTGCGCCCAATTGTCAAGTCTGGGTTGTTAATTTTGAACGTTACGCCAGTAATCTCCGTGTTGTTTTGGAACATAAAATTTTCTATCACACCATGCCAGCTAACACTAAAATCAAGAACACAATCACCACCAGCAGGCGCAGCGCCAACAGTCACAGAAGACAGACCAGAAAAACCACTATCTGGTGTCACTGTTTGTGCTGTACTGGTAGGCGTCACTGACTTTGTCTGTAATACAACAGGCGCAACAGTCACAGAAGCCAGCCCGTCATAGCCAGTGTCAGCAGAAATTACTTGTTCATTGTCATTTGGTGTAACATTTTTTGACTGTAAAGAAATGGGTGAAACAGTAATGCTGCTAAAGCCGTCTGTGCCAGCTTCCGGTGTAATTGTTTGAGAAACACCAGTGCTTTTGACAGTCACAGTGTCCAGCACGGGTTCGCCCGTAATTTGCACAGTGCCAGACATTTCACCACTAGCACTAATTGTGCCCGAAATAGTTACTGCATTAATATTAGACATAATAAAACCCCCTAATTAATTATTGTTTTCTTCTTCATTATCTTCTACATTATCTTCTACATTAGATTCTTCTTCACTGTCTTCATTAGATTCTGGCGCTACAGACGGCAATACATTGTACAACAGACTAAAATTACCAGAAATGGGTGTACTAATGCTTGTCTTTTCCTCACTGTCAGTGTGGTATACCCGCACGTCAAATAAGTAGTCGCCAAACGGCATGTTAGCTGTGTCTTCTGGTTCAATAACAAACTTACCAGTGCTGCTGTCAACGGTCTTTTCCAGCATTAAGTCACGTTCCCATGCGCTTTGTTTAACGCCAAATTTTACAGTGTCGTCAGAAAAGTCGTAAGATTCACCACCAGCAGTGGTCAATGCCACGGTCAGTTCAGCGCTGTCGCCACGTGTCATTTTAATATTCATATTAGCGTCTACTACTACCATTGTTTTTTCCTCCGTTTACAATATAATATTTACAAAATTTAATAAAAACAATAATATTTAATTAAAAATATGTAACTCTACTATAATTATTGTACACTCACAAAACACAAATGTCAACAATAAATTGAAAAAATTATTTCCACTTTTTTGTCAACCATGCCAAATTAAAACAATTTTCTATACCAGCATATGTTTTAGCTGTGTTGTGCCATATTTTCTGCCCGTCTTGTGAAATAACATAAGTGCCATTTGCATGTACACCACCGGGCCATGTTGTCCAAGACGCCGGTATTAAGACGCCCAACGGGTCACCAGAAACAGCCTGCTGACCAAAACGTAAATTCATAGACGGTAAAACAAGTTCTGCATTATCGCCAATTGCCCATGTTGCTGGGTAATTTTGTTCTTGCACAGAATTAGCAATTTCATAACTTTTAATACTCTTAATTACATACGTATTACTTGTTTCTATGTGCCCAGCGTCACTGTATGTTAAAGTGCCGTCAGTAACGTCTATGTCTTCACCGTCTTCATATGCAACAACAGTGTTGTTTACTTCACAGTAAGTGTCACCATTGTGTGTCCATATTGTTGCCTGTCCTTGCAGTGTTGCGTCAAGTTCCCAGCCACATGACCATTTTGTTGCTGTCAAATTATAAGTAGCAATACGGCCTCTTAGACTATAGCCAGACGCAAAATTAACATGGCCTTGTGAATACTCTGCCACATATGTGTTTCCATCGTAAACTATACAATAAGACTGTAAGTCTGTTGATTCTACTTTGCCACTACCAGTCAGTTCTACAACATAGTCAGCTGTATAAACACCACCACCAATGTCCTGCAAATTGGTCAATGTAATAGTGCCTGGACCACTATAAACACTGTTGCCGTTATCATCAATAGAAATAGTGCCACCATTTTTAGCAATATGCAGTGTGCCGTCTGTTATGTCCATGTCAGCATACGGGTCTGTCACTCTGCCGGACCCAGTCAAAATAATTGACCAGTCACCCACATATTCTACAGCTGATTCCATGCTGGTAGTAATACTGCCCGGGCCAGTCCATTCAAGTGTCCCACTATAGTAATAATGCAAATAATTATTGCTGTCTACTTTTGCAATTAAATTGCCCTGTGCGTCAGAAATATGCTTTTTTCCAGACACGTATGTTAAATATGCCACACCCTGTCTACCATTAATGTATAAGCGCATGTCATAGTCACCACTATCAATGTCATAAATACATCTGCCATAACCAATAAATTGCTGTGTGCCATTAGTAACAGAAAACAGCAAATTACCAGACGCCCTGTATATTTCATTATTGTTATTATCATATATGTGCACAACATTACTGCTATCAACAGTAATAGTGCCATTACCACTTGCAATAGACAATTCATAGAATACTTCAAAATTGCCCGTATATAGTATGTCACCCTGTTGTGTACGGTCTGGTGTTTCTGCTGTTATGTATGCGTCTATGCCGTTTTGCACAATTTTTGCCAATTGTAGCATGCGTCTTGCGTCATACGTCTGCAACATACCACCAATTATACGTGTATTATTATTGTCAAAGTAGTCAACAAATTTTATTACATTATTTTCATTAATAAGTAGCTGTAAATCAATATGTTTAATTGTAGTTGTTTCATAATATGCAACAGCATTTATAACCACTATTTTGCCGTCACCAACGTATTGACCACAATTCACTTGACCATTGCTATATGTTGCCACCAAATTGTCACTATTATCATAAATATAATATGTAGTAGTATTATTACTTGTATCAATAGTATATTTACTACCAGTGTCCAGCAAATTGTCACTATCGTCATACACAGAAATACTTGCAATAAATAAGTCACGGCCATTTAATTGTTTCTGCTGACCAGCCTGTAATAAGTCTAAATAGAAATTGTCGTAAATTAGCACTTTGCCGTCAGCAGACATACAACAAACGCCACCCGTAAAATCAAAACAGCCAATAGTAACATTATTTACAATATTGTTTATAGGAAAATATAATTTGCCTGTATCATTTTGCCCTTGATTGCTAACAATTTCTGCCCAGCACGGGTAACATTGAATAGTTCCATGTGTCCTATTACCATGTATTTTGCTGCCCAGCAACAAATTTTTCTGTGCCAGCTGGTAAGAATTATTTGACTGTGCGCCTACCCAAAAGCCAGCCTTATTAGTAGTGCCATTAACAGTAATTGGTGTTGGATAAAGCCAGCCATATACCACTTTGCCGCCGTCACGTGTTGGCGCTGTATACACTGGCTTACCCGGGTAAACAGTCTGTTGCCCTAATAAAATCATGCCGTCTTCATACGGTTCTTTTTTTATTGCCATATTAATCACCCACAATAACAGCTGTGCCGTCTTGCGAAATTTGCACCCAGACCACTTTGCCGTCATATATATTAATTGGGCATGCCAAGTCATATCCATAAACACCATGTGAAGTCACAACAGATTCACCACTTACTGTTGCCCGTTCTGCTGCGCCCACAGTGCTGCGTGCTTCTTTTACAGCTGTTGCAATTAAATTAGCTAATTTTTGTACACTCATGACGTTACATACCTCACTGCCGTAATGCTCTGTCTAATAGTGTTGTAATTAACACTAACATTATTGCTAATTAAATTATAAACATTGCCATTAAATGTTATTGTGTCGTCATATGTCACAATATGACTGCCGCCAACAAGTTCACCCTGTAATACAATTTCTTCTTTGCTTTCATATGTGTCTAACGCATTTGCAATTGCCTGTAATGTTGACAAGTCAGCCACCGGGTAAGTCTGGCGGGCTTTTGCCACAGAAGAAAGTGGTACAGTAATTTGGCGCTGGGCATTTGATGGCTTCAATGCGTCATTTTGTGCGTCAATTAAGTATTGACTGGCTTTTTGACCAGGCGCACCCTGACTTAAATTTGTGCTTAATTCCTCTTCTGTGCCGTCTGTTGTGTCATACACTGTTGTGCCATACCAGCCACCACCCAATGGCACATGCCTTGTCAATGTTGATTCTTCTAATGTGCCTGTATCGTCTTGACCGTCATACTTATACATTTTTTCTTCAAATAAATATTTTTCTTCACCAGTATTCTGGTAAACATATTCTGTCTTCACATATGTCACTTCGTCTGTGTCCACAGTCTCTTTCAATGTTAAGTATTTATTGTCATCATATGTAGTATACGTGTAAGTAGTAGTAACATTGCCTTTCACTTCTGTTATTAAGTAGCCGTCTTCATATGTAAGACTTGTACTGCCAAATGCAATAGTGCCAGAAAACGGTTCATTACTATTTGCTGCGTCACTGCTACTAATTTCTTTTGGCATAATCGTGCCATACTGCGTCAATGCCCACTGTGTATGCCTAATGCTGTGCGTCAGTGTTGGTGTAAGCGCCCAATTGTCTGGCGTCATACTGTTTTGTTCATAGCCATGTTGCACAATGTAAATACTGCCATTTTTAATATACAAATTGTAGACCATAGTAGGCACACTGTCAGACCAGCCAATAAGTCTATTTAAAATTTCACCAAAACTACCACTTATTAATTCATAGAAAGAAATTGAAAGGCCCTTGCGCAACAATATATTCATATCAGTCTTTGGTATAAAATTGCGCCCACGAAAAACAATTGGCACACCAATAACACTACTTATTGCAGCCAAATGGTCAGTCAACGTCGGCCTACTATATGTCAATTCTGGAAATTGTGCTTCATATTTTACTTGATAGTCAATAATGGTGTTAGTCAGCAAATTAGCCATTGTAGCGCCAGTAATTGCTTGTCTATTTCCCTGTTCTGCAATACGTTCTGCCTCAAATGACCATGGAAAATCAAGTGTATTGCCAGTAACACGTGCGCCCGGTCTAATAGTAGTATTAACACCATTTGCATTAAATGTTACTGTTGCTGCTCTTTGCGCCAAATTAAAAGAAATGTTTTCAAAATTATTTACCACACCACCAACAATATTTATAGTAAAATAGCCGCTGTCTTCGTCTAAAGACCAGCCCAGCACGTCATCATATGTGCCGTCACCTACACTACTATTTACTCTAACGTATAAAGTATATGTGCCAGCCGTCAATGGGCCTAAAAATGTAGCCCAGTGTGTGCCGTCTATACTCAGTCTAATGCCAGTAATGTTGTCAATACCTAATGCAGCGTTATTGCCACCAGAAATTACCATTTCTGCAGTGTTTATACGTCCAGCCGTAAATGTAGTATTTGATAATGTTATCATTTTCTACACTCTCCAAATTTCAAAATTAACTTTTTTATAACTATTCAATACATCATCAGCATAAGAAACGCCCTTAATGACTATACGGGCATTGCTAATAGTCGTGCCGTCATCAAGTGTTATATTTACCTTAGTTCTATTTGACCAATAGCTTTTTAATGTGGCATAGTCACTTGCAGAGAAATTTGCATTTAATGCAATTACCTCACCATTTGCCACCACACCATAGTCTTCTACAACAACACTACCAGCGCCAGCACTTGTAACAGTCTTTACAAGTGTTTGCCGGTCGTCTGGTGTTGTCTCTAAGTCACTTGTGCGCCCAACACTTTTAATAGTGCTGTTATTATATGTAATTTGTATCATTGTTATTACCTCACATATACATATAAATTATTAATAACTGTACTGCGTGCCACCATTCAATGCTTGCTGTATAGCTGGTGTTATAATTTCAGCCACTTTATTAGCCAGCCGGTCCATTGCATTAACGTCTTCAACAACCGTGTTGTCAAAATTAATGTTGACCGTGCTGTTATTGTTGGTAGTATTTCCACCACCATTAGCAAAGTCACCAAAAATTCTGTTTCTTGCGTCTGCAATGCCTTTTAAATTCTGTACGCCAAATTCTTTTAAAAAGTCAATATCTGACTGTCTAAAATTATTCTGCTTCATATACAGCCTATTAGCATATTCACGGGCATTGTCCTCATTATATGTGCCAGCTTCTTGTTCTCTTTTAATATAACGGGCTAATTTTAAATTACTTCTAAGTGTAGCTTCTGCTTCACTAATATTTGCTTCACGGGCCTTTTTAGCCGCTTCAATTTCTTTGTTATATGCGTCTTGTGCCTGTTTCAGCGCCTTTTCACGTTCTGCCTGTTGTTTATCAAAGTATTTTTTGTCAATAGCTTCTTTTTCTTCTGAAAAACGTGCTTCTGCGTCAACAATAGCAATGCCACTTTCTATCCACTGCTGTTTTCTATCGTTCAGCTGGTTTATTTCTTTTTCATAGTCACTTGCCCGTAAGTCACGTAATTCTCTGTAAAATTGCTCTTCAGCCTCTATTCTTTTCTTTTCTTCATCTTCTGCTTTTTTCTTTTTTTCTGCTTCTTCTTTTGGGTTTACAACATCTTTTGGTGTTTGTAACACTTTTGTTGTTTTTGTATTTTCAATTTGTTTACGTGCGTCTGCAATTTCTTTTTTTATTTTATTTAATTGCTCTGTAGAATTATCTAGACTGTCACCCCACAAATCAAATGGGCGTCCACCAAATATTCTTTTTTCTAAATCATTCCATGTGTCTTTAATTTTAATTAAACTATTAATAACATTACTGTTATTTGTTAACCATTCATTTAATGTAACACTTACAGCACCTTTAAAATCAGTCCATTGGTTTGTTAATTTACCAACAGAATTTGCTGACTGTTGCAATGCTTCACGGTTTTTATCAATAAGTATTGTTTCTGCCTTTATTGTGTCAGTCTCATTTTTTAAATTTTCAACAGCAGAATTAGCAAAAAAGCCACCTTTTACTGCATTATACTGACGTTGCGTTTCTGCTAATGTATTCTGCCAGTCTGATAATTTATGCAAATCATCATATAATACTTTTGTTTTACTACTAGAAACTTCTGCTAATTTTTCATAATTTTCAAGACCAAGTAATATATGGTCAAATTCTGTACCACGAAATGCGCCGGGCAATGCTGCCTTAAAATCGCCAAATTCACCAGCATTAGCCGCTACTTGTGCTGCATTAGAAAGTTCCTGTAACTGTTCTTTATAGCTTTTTACCTTGCCGTCTGTATTTACTAATTCTGCACCATAGCGCTTTAATGCTAATGTTGCTTCACTGGACCCATCTTTATCTTTTAATAATGTTGCGTCCAGCTTTACCAATGAATTCAGCAGCGATTCAGCACTACTACCATCAATTGCAGTAACACGTTGAATATATTCAGCGTCTTCATAACTTGTTTGTGCACTTTCTCTTAATTGGTACACAACATCACTTGCTTGCCGTCCAGCCTCAGCAATATCATTTACTTTATGTGTTATAGCGTCCAGACCACTAACAACAGCACCAATACCAGCAACAGCAACACCAATGCCACCAATAGCTTTAGCCGCAACAATAGCCTTACCGCCCATTTCTGTCATACTGTGTGTCACTGTAGACGTCAATTCACGTATTTTTGCAAATTCTGGTGATACCTTAGCCAGACTATTAGACAGTGTCACACCCAAATTTAGACCATGTCTATCAATTTGTGCCTGTATTCTGTCCAGCTGCTTGCTTTCTCTTACCAGCTGTTCTGCTAATGCCTGTGTGGCTTTGGCGTCAGCGCCTTTTTCCTTTACAGACTGTGTATATGCTCTATTTAATGCCTCAACAACAGTGCGCTGTGTAGCCAGCACTTGATTCAATTTCTGTGCTTCAAGTTCAGCTACTTTCAGCTGGTCACCAGCAGCCTTAGCGCCAGCAATTTTAACGTCATATTGTAATTTCAAGTCAGAAACAGCACTGCGCATTTCCCGCATTGCCTTTTGCAAGTCTGCGTCAGCCTTAGTCAAAGACTTTTCCCATTCTGATAAATTGATTTTAAGTGGCAAATACAGCCCTTTATCATTGTCTTGTGCCATGTTAATACCTCACTTTTATAAAAAAACAGACCATAACCGTTTTGTTGGCTATGGCCTGAAAATTTCCTCTGCTGGTATATAGTCAGCTGGGTGTTGTAATTTATCATATAATACAACAATGTCAAAGAATTCATCAACCAGCATTTTGTCTACAGTATTATAGTCCATATGCAATTCATGCCCAGCCCAAATATACCATTGCAATATTGTTTCTTTCTGGGACAGCTTTATTTGCCGTCCCTTTCCACGTTTTTTGGTAATTGATTCAGCTTTGCAAAAACACTACCATTGACTTCACGTACACATGCCAAAAATTCTGGCAGTAATTCATCAACAGCCGTATTTTCTTCAATTTCGGCAGTGTCTTTGCCACGTACCATTGCTATCATAGCAATAGTGCCGTCAATGTCCAAAATATCGTCTTTAATAGGTTCAAAATTATTTAATTCTTTCCATTGTTTTACTGTAATCATAATAAAGTCACCCCGCTTTTTTTATGTTATAATACAGAAGCATAGAATGAAGACGTGTCACCAGTAATGTCTTGTACCAGTTCCCATGTGCTGTTGTTTTTCAGCTGCACAAAAGAAGCAGTAATACTGGAAGTCTGGAAGTCCACATTTTCACCCTTGGTCTGTCCACTTTCTGTAGGCAGTGCAAATTTGCCCTTGTACAGCTTGACACACCTATTGTCACCATTGGCCAGTGTGAATTCAAACATAAGCGCAACATACGGCGCTACGTCTGTGGTCTTCTTGGTCAATGTTTTGGTCTGGTCGTCATAAGTGTGGCCCAAAAGGTCCGCCTGTACCTCAAGTGGTAAGTCAGCCAATTCAATGCTGACATTAATAGCACCCATGCTACTAGCTGTTTCATACGGGCCATTGTCTGCGTACAGCGTCGCAGTATTACTTTCTGGCGTCACTTCAATGTTTACCAGACCAGGCACAGCAGTAATAGTAGTGCTGTAAGTAGCAGCAGCACTTGCAGTGTCTTCAACGGTCTGTTTGCAGTAATGTACATTTTTTACACCAATTTTTGACATAGTAATTATCTCCTTATCAATTATTTAAAATACCAATTGAAAAGTCTAATGTTGTGTAGTATTCATTATCATTGCGTGTTTTGTTGGTATTCTGCCACATAAAGCCAGCAGCCGTCATACATGACATGACTTTTGCCTTTAATTCATTAATGCTGGCATTTTCACAAGTCACAATAGTCACACGTATAATATGCTGCATACCATATAGCGCATTGTCTGCATGTAAGTCTGGCGTCTCTGACAAGTCAGTGTATACAACCATCGGGTATTCACCAGCGTCTGGCAATGTGTCATGATAAACACTATTTGTATTAAATTGTGTTAACAAGGCACTTGCTGCCAATGCGTCTACATTTATCATGTCTGACCTCACGTCTTACCACTCCATGCGTCACCAATAGCCGCAATTACATTTTCTTTTATTTGTTTTCTTTTTGCATACCATGCTGTATAAAAAAACGGCCTGTTTATGCGTGGGCTAAATTCTATGATACGTCCATATGGTACACCATATTTATACCGGCCCACCATGTCTGGGTTTCTGCTGCCCGGGTTTTTAGGCGCTGGTTTAAATACTTCACTGGACACTTTTACAGCTGGTCGTTTTGCTGTGGCTTTTGTTGCCTTAACACTGCCATACAATTTGCCCGTGTCATTGTTTATGCCCTGTGCTGCCATATTTTGTTTTATTTGCTGTGTCAGTTCGCTGGCTGCTTCATTAATAGCGTCAGCAGCTGCCCGTCTAACACGTTCGTCTGCGTCTCTCAGCAGTCTTTGCAATGTTACTGTTGCCATGTTTTGCCCTTTATTTCTACAGCATTAATGCAAATATATTTATTGTCAACAACATAGTATGGCGCAGTCAATTGTAATACTTTGCCATTATATTCAATATAGTCAAATTGCACACTTTGTGCCCTGATATATATTTTATAATGCAATTCTGGCCGTGTGCCAGCTGTAGTGTTGTCCACATTAGCCGTCTTCACTTCAATATTAGCCCAGACAGTTCTGCCACGTACCATACGTTCAGTTCTATTCATTTCGGCGTCTGTTGTTACTTCTGCTGTCAACAATGTAATTTTATTTCTAAAGTCTGAAATTCTAATGTCTTTCATTGCATTCACCCGCCAATTTGCAATTGCACAATTAACAGACGTATAGCTGGTGATACGGGCCTTTCTGTTGCCAGTCGGTTTTCATACCAGTCAGCCACTAACAATTTCTTTGCCAAGTCGGCTTTTGCCTGCCATGCGCTGTCAGCTGACGCATATTTAGCCACAAAATTATCAACAGCGCCAGCCATATAGCTGTCTGCTGCGTCAATTAATGACTGTACCAATGCGTCATCATCATCTGTAGCACGGCAATAATTTTTTGCGTCTGTTAATGTCAACATAATATTTATACCTCTTTTTACTGTTGTATAACAGGGTAGTGGCCTTATTGGTCATACAGCCGTACGGCCACCACCCAAAAGCGGGGTTTAGCAATATAATTAATTAAGAATTGCTGGGTGTATAAGTCAATTTCTTAACAGCGTCAGCAAATTTCAATTTAGCGCACATACGGCATGTCACACGTACATCAACGGCGTCTTTGCTGTATGCGCTGTCAGAATACGGGTTATAAGAAATTTCCAGCCCTTTACGTTCTACAAAATATGCAGCGTCTTTCGGGCTAACAGCATAGAAAGGAATAGCACCAGTCTGTGCGTCAGTTGCCAAAACAGCGTTCGGCAATTGAATTACTTCATAGCCACGGAAACGCCGTTTCGGGTCATCAACCAAGGCCATAGTTAAAATCGGGTGTCCCTGTTCGTCAACGGCAGTGTCTAAGTAGTTCCAGCCGTCGGTATTCGTAATAATGACTTTATCGCCACCACCAACGGGCGCAATACCGTTAATAGCCTTAGCAATATCTGCCCAGCCAGTAACAGCAGTTGCCTGTCCAGCAGTGTCAAGTGCTGCTAAAATCATGTTGTTCTCAGTAATAACTTGTGCTCTGAAGAAAATTTCAGAAATAATTGACATTACGTCAGCGCTGGCGTCTGCTAACAATTCGTTAGACACAGGCACAATTACGCCATATGGGTTAACGGTCCAGTCAACCGACCCAAACTTAATGTCTTTGCGGGCAATACCACTTGCAGGCAACTCATCAAACATTTCAACAAGGCCTGCGGTCGGGTTGTTAGCCAAAGGAATTTTGCCAGATAAACTTTTAGCAAAATATTCACTAACACGTGTGCGCAAACGATATACGCCAGTGTCCATCATAGCTGCAAAGTCAGCTACTTCAACAGGCACAAATACGCCACCACGGTTTGCTACTACTTCTACTTGGCCAGTGCCGTCAGTTGCATTCATCGGCTTTAACAGTGCCTTGTCTTCGTCAGACATGCCCTGCCAACCGCGGTGTAAGTAGCTATTTACTGCTTTAGTAATTGCTTTCTTTTTGTCCACTTTGTTCTCCACCTTTCCCGGCACTTCCACCGGCATTGATTCTAATTCTTTAATGTTTTTGTCAAGTTCGTCAGACGCTTTTTTTGCTTCGTCAATATTTCCAGCCTGTAAAAGCGCCAAAACATTCTTTCTGCCAGCGTCAATAGCTTGCATTAATTCTGCTCTTTTTTTCATACCTTGTACGCTCCTTGTAACACTGAAATTATATATTCTTTGTCTTTATTGACAGTATTACCATTATCATTACCATTATTATTATTAGCATTATCATTATTATTATTAGCATTATCATTAGCATTAACAAATTGCTGTTTTACTGCGTCTGGCACATTTTTGTAGCTATCTAATGCTTTTACGTCAAAATGTGCCACGGCTTTAATGTCATTACTTTCAACCATTTCAACATTGTCGAAAATTTCAGCAGCTTCTGCAGCTGGTAGCCACGTTTCTGCGTCCATTAATGCCTTAATGTCAGCGCCATTCTTAACGTGTTTGTTGTAGGTATTTGCTATCATGTCTTTTATCTTTTCCAAATAGTCAACAATTGACAGCAAATAATCACTTGTGCCAAAGCCTCCTCCTTGCGGGTTATGTATCATTAAAAATGTGTTTTCTGGCATAATGATTTTTTGCCCACAAAATGCAATTAATGACGCAGCACTTGCAGCAATGCTGTCAATGTAAACAGTAACAGGCGCTGTATGCTTTGCTAACATATTATAAATTACAACAGCAGCACTTACGTCACCACCATATGAAGAAATGTGCAAATCTATTGGCAAGTCATCAATTTCTGCCAGCTGGTCACGTACATTTTGTGGAAATTCATAGCCCATGACTTCGCCATTTTCGTCTAATAGCCATTGTGCGTCTGTATCATCAATAATTGTGCCATATATGTAAATTTCTGCTTTATTTGCTAAATTTTTTATTTTTATCATGATACAATTACCTCTTCTTTTTCCAATGTTGTAGCGCCGGGCATTGTCATAATGCGGTCGCCGCCGTCAATTGGTGACAATTTCATTTTTGCCCTTGCCTCATTAATTTTCATAATGCTACCAGTTACCAATTTTGTTAATATATCTGCCATGGTATCTGGTGAATTCATCACAACGGCCTCAGTGTCTACGTCAATACGCAACCCGTCTTCAAGTTCTTTTTCTGACAGTAATTTATATGACAATTCGTCTTCATAGACTTTGCCAATATACATTAATGTGTCACTTAAGAAAGACAATTGCTGGGAAATACTGTTTGCGTAGCTTCCTTTTGAATAGTCGTTTAGCTGTGTTGGTGATACACCAAACGCAGCGCCTATTTGCTGCGACGTAAAACGCCGTGTTTCTAAGTATTGTGCGTCTACCAATGACATGTTGCCAATAGTAGTAATTGACCAGTCTTTTGGTAAAGGAATAATTTTGTTCTTTGTGCCTATCTTTTTGATATTTTCCAGCAATAATGCCTTTTTTTCTTCGTTTAAATCGCCAACATAATTAAGCACACCAGACGAAATAAGACCATTTTTAAATAAATTATTTTGTGTTTCTTGGCCACTTTGTGCTGCGTCCATATATGCACGCAGTGTGTCTTTTACTGGTATGCCAATTAGTCTGCTATCGTCTAAATGCCAATTGCGCAAATGCAAAACGTCTTCTGCAGCCAAAAAATAGCTGTTTGCAGACATTGGTGTAGTATATGTATAATAAATTTTTTGCAATATTTCAGAAGAGACATCATCAACCCAAATTCTAATGCAACGTGGGTCTAATGCTGTAATGCTTTTCAGTCTGCCTGTAGACCAGTCGCAAAACGCATACGCATTGCCCCATTCATTACGGCAAAATTCTAAATAAGTCATAAGTTCACATGGTGACATTGTTTCATTTGGCCTAATATTTAACAATTTTTCTGCCGCATTATTAACAATTTCATTATTTTTATTTCGCACATGAATGGGTAATTTGCCAACACTTTCAGACAGCACCCGCATAATAGTAAAATATGTAATTTCACTAATGGCAGGGCCATACTGTGTCCAGCCACCAAGACCACCGGGCAATATAAAGTCAGCACCACGAAATGGCGGCTTTTCTAATACCTTGTCTTGTGGCTTCGTGTTAACACTATTTTGTTTTGTAGTAATAATACTGCGTTTTGTGTTATTCCACATGTTTTTTCACCCGTATTTTAAATACAAATGTCTCTTTCTAATATACATTATAAATAGCATATTTACAAAAGTCAAGTGTTTTTTAAAAAAATTTTTATAAATTGTAAATATTTTTTATTAATATTTTTATATATCTTTCATTATGTCCAGCCAGTCATCAAGTGTCTGTGTGTCTTTTTCTGCCTGTAATGCGTTTTTATCAGTCAATAAAATACATTTCCATGCGTCTAATACTGCGTCAATAGCGTCTATTCTATGGCGCTGCATTTTCTTGTCTATTAATAATTCATTTTTGCTATTTAAAACACTTACAGCATTAACAATAGACCATGATAACAATTCATTATTTCGGTCATACAGCAGCTGCCTACCAGCAACAGTGCCTTGGAAATGTCTGCACGTTTCATTAAGACTTTTAGGATATTGGCCTATTTCAATTTTTTCACATTCGATATCATCTAAGTCCTGCATAATACCACCAATGCCCATGGCGTCATAGCCCAGCATAAGCACTTGCAATTTATTTTCTTTGATAAATTTCTTAATGAATTCTGCAATATATTTATAGTCTAATATAAAGCCGTTATGCCCATTGCAGTCAGTCAAAGACAAGTAATTTTTTAGTGCCCAACGGTCATATGGCGCTTTGTCTCTTTGTATATGACGTTCCAGTGTTGCCTTGGGTAAAAATGAATGACTATATATATATGGTAAATTAACACCAGCTTGTGTTGGAAATACAGCAGACACTGACGCTAAGTCATTCTTTGAAGACAAGTCAAGGCCCAAATAACATTTCTTACCTATTATATTAATAGGTTCACCACCACATGCTGCCCAGTCGTCCATGTTTACAAATGCGTCACTGCCTACAGTCGTCCATACGTCCAATTTTTTAATAAGAAAATTACTAAGTGTACTGCCCTCTTCTTTTTGTGCCTTTTCGCCAGCCGCCACAAAGTCTTTCCATTTTGTCACGTCTGTGGTCACATTGTAGTCAGAATCATACAATAAGTATGGGTTAGCTTGTGCCCAATTTTCTTTTGACCATAATACCTCATTATATTTTTCTGGTTCTTTATGTGGGTCTGGTAAGTCAATTTCAGCTATGTACACAAATAGATTGTCTGCCTGTAATGTACCAGCCAATACTTGTTTAGCATATTTGTATTGCCTATAACATGGCGCATTAAGACTTTTACCAGCTGTAGTAATAACAGCCAGCAATGAATTATTTAGGCCCACTTGCCCGTCCAGCATTACATTGTACATTTCGTCTGTTTCATGTAAGTGGTATTCATCAATGCAGGCCAAATATGGTAAAAAGCCATCTTTTCTGGTGTCACCACTAAGTGGCACAATATTTGTATTATTTTTCTTATTTATAATTTTACTTCTGCTGTCACCATAGTCTTTAATTAAAAAATATTTTTCCAGCCTCTTGTCTGCTTCAATTAATTTTCTACAGTCTTGCCAGACAATAGACGCATTGCTGTAATTAGTGCCAGCAGTATAAATTTGACCGTCTCTTATTGCAGACAATGTGGAAAAATCAAGACATAAAAATGAATTTAAGAAAGACTTGCCGTTTTTACGTGCCATTTGGCAATACATTTCTGTATAGCGCCTGATTCCATATTGATACCAGCCGAAAATGCTACAAAGAATAAATTTCTGAAAGCCACGCAATTTTAGTGGTTCATATTGCTTAGCATTTTTATTATATACGTGTAAACATTCGGCAAATTCAATGTGTTTTTGTGCAACGTCTGGCCGCCATTCCAGCCCGTCAATGCCGTCTTTTGCTCTTTGTAAATCATTTAAGTGGCGCTGACATGCCTGTATTTCTGCTTTGCATGCCATTTGCTTTTTACCAGCAACTACTGCTTTAGCATATTCTGTTGCATAATCTACCATAATATAACACCCGCTTTTTCTATAATAATTTATTCCACTTTAGCCATAAAATTTTCAAATGGGTCTTCTTCTTTCTTTTCTGTTGCTGGCAAAGACAATTTCAAACGGTCAATATTGCCCAGCCCTAATTTACCAGACAGTTCTTCCATCATTGCAACATAGGTTCTTAATGGCTGTCTATATGGGTTCTGCTTCATTTTCCCGTCATTTACAATTACTTCTTGCGTTTCGTCCATCATTGCCACACAGTCCAGCCACCGGTCCCATGCGTGCACATATGCTGCCAGTAAGTCCACACTAAGTTCGTCCAGCCAGAATGCCTCTGCTGCAATTTGCTGAAATTTAATTTTGGCCCGTGGTGAAAGTTCGTCTGGTGGCACTAATTTTAGCCGACCAACACGGTATATGTCTTCTGCCTGGGCACGTTCTCTGCGCTGTTCAACTGTGTAACTTCTGCCTGTATGTAACACTATTGGCTTCAATTGTATCACTCCTGTTAAAAATGTAACACTTTGCTAAATACATTGTATATTGTAAACGCACATTTGTCAATACTATAAATACATATAAAAAACATTTTGCCCACAAAAACAAATTGTTTGAAGAAAAGCCCAAGGCGTGCGGTGTCCTGTGAGTGCAAAAAACAATGCTACCCGGGGGGGCTACCATTGTAACAACATGGCGTGGCCGTGTGTCTGCTGTCCATTGGTCACTGCTACCACGGCCAACGCCAACGTGCAACGCATTGACGCAACATGTATGCAAACACTTTGATAAACACTAAGCACAACACTTTGCATAAACACTTTACATAAACACTGATTCACAACAGCTAATGGTAAATAGGCACAGTTTGTTTGAAGAAAAGCCCAAGGCGTGCGGTGTAAAATGTGTTTAAGGCAGCTGTGCCTGTACAACAGCTAACAACAATGTCTGCAACGCTTCTTTTCTATGTGTGTTGTATATCATGTGTACAAATTCATGTGTGTCATTACCAAGTGTTATTAAATTATCCATATCATATTGTCGGTCTGGGCATTCAAAACGTGTTTTAATATGGTGTACCAGAAGTCTGCCTGTGTTTTGTTTTGGCTGTCCAGATTCGTCAATTACTAAGTCATGTATCAAATTATACGCATTGCGCATGTCAAATGCCGTTAGTGGGTCATAGTTCTGCAAATTAATTAGCTGGTCAACACTACCATACTTAGCACAGCATAGTGCCATACGGTCAGTGTTGAAGTCACGTACACGTACAGCATTTCTTAATGCTTTCCAGTATGTGCCATCGTAAAATGTATCATGTGTTTTGTTATTATATTGTCGTTTTTTCTTTGGCATATCGGTCTTACATGTACATTTTTTTCCAGTGTAAAGTCTGCCACACCTGTCACAGAATTTCTTTTGTTCCATAATGCTATAACCTCTCTAAGTAAATACCATTACACATTTTATATTTAATGTATTTGTTTTTTTTATTGAATTCTTTTAATTCTTTAGCTATTTCTTTTTCATTGCAGTCAAACAATTTAGCCCTAATTGGCATAAATTTTTCCAGTAATTCTACCAATATGTAGCCGTCTTTATCTATTTTAGAAATAAATAATAAATCATAGTTCCACCAGCCACATAAATATTTATTATGTTTATCACATTTTTTATCAAAATTTTTATTGCTGTCCACTTTTTGTCCACTTCCTCTTTTTCATTCAAATTCATATGCCATATGTTTTTGCTGTCAATTTTTAAATTTTAGTGTCCACTTAGTGTCCACTTCTAAAAGTGCTATAAAGCCAGTGCTGGTCTACATTACAGCCATTTTGTCCATTTGTCCAGTGTAAAACATTTATTTCTATGGGAAAAATAAAAACACTATTTACACTTTTGTAATATTTTTACTATTTTTTTAACCATATTGTAAATAGGTGTTTTATATTCTTTACCTTATAGAATAATTTCTTTAAAACACAGGACACATAGGACAAATGTGTCAACCATGCATATTAGCATTCATTTTTACAGGACAAAAACAGGACATTTTCTGGACACAACATGGACAATGTGGTAAAATAAGTAAAAATAAACAGAAAGGAGTGAAAAAATTGTTGCCAAGTAAATTAGATTTAATTGGCAGAGACTTAGAAGACATTAACAGAGAATTCCAAGTTCTGCTGGTAAAAATTCAGTCTGGTCTGCCACAAACAGAAGACAAGAAATTACAAAAACAAATTGTAGATTCTTGGAATGGTGACATCAATGGCTGGATAAATTGGCTAAACAGTCTTAAGAAATAATTACACAATACAATTAAATAATACAATTAAATAGCCGTATAAAAGAAGAAACGCCAACAAGTAGTGGTCAGCTACAAGTGGCGTTTTCTTCTTCTTGAAAGGAGGTGTGCCGCCGGGTGGGAATTGCCCGGCCATGAATAAAATTATACAAAGAAGGATATGTTATGAATATCTTTATGGAGTTCTTCTATTGTTATTATACACCAATAAAAATATACTGTCAAGTAATTTTTTAAAAATTTATAAATTTTTTTCTAAAATTTTAGTGTTATTTTTTAATTTACTTCTATATGCTAAAAAGTCGGTATGAATAGTGCTGTACCATTCTGGGTGAAATTTCTTCAACACATACCATTCTTGTTTAGCAATGTCACTGGACAGCAGTGATTCTTTTTCTTTCAGCAGTGCTTCTTTTTCCTGTAATAGTCTTTCTTTTTCAGCAATTTCTGCTTCTAATTGGTCAACATAATTGTCTTTGAATTTCTTAAATTCTGGTGTGTCTTTGTGCTGTTCTTTATTGCCTTTAGATAATTTTTCAAAGCCGTGCACAATAGCTACTTGTTTCAGTAACATACGCATGTCTTTACACCATTTTTTTTCGGCATTACCAGTTCTGGTATTACCACAAGAAACACCCATCGCTGCATATTGCTGTTGCAATGCTGTTGTTTTGCCCAGCCCATATCCAACACCATTTTTAGTAACAGACCATGGCAGAAAATTCAAGTGCATATGACACCCACCATATTCATCGCAATGGACAGCTGCACAAATTACTTCCAGCTGTGGGTTCTTCTTCTGAAAACGCTTAACAAAGTCTCTATACACTTCTTTAATGCGTTTACACATTTCACTTTCAGTAATAACACCATTTCTGTATGCGGGCCGCTTTCTGGTGTCATACGGCTTTATCACACGGCCTGTAGTGTCTAACATGTTGCCGTCTTTGTCCAGTTCTACTTCATATGGACAGCCACTTAACTTATCACCCAGCTGTACAATGACTTCACATACCACTTCCCGCTGTTTACCATTTCTTGTATAGCGCTGTGTTTCCAGCCAGCTATCAACTGTTTTACAACGTGACGGCTGTCTTTGTTTAATATATTTTTCATTCAATTTTGCCAGCTGTGGTCCAATTTTTCTTTCAATACTTTTTCTAATTAAATCATCAACATAATTACGTGTACCAATAGATTCATCTTTAATAATATATTCATTCAAGTGTCTTCTTTCAGCCAGACCATTAGCCCTTACACTTCTGCCCGGACCCATGCGCAAATTATGTTTTATTCCACCAACGCCTAACCTAAATGACTGACTTAATGGTATAAATTCATTAAATTCATTACACATTTAAAATCACTTCCTTATCATTAACATTATCATTAATAATGTTGCCGTCTTCATCGGCTTCAAATATAATACTTACACCCACACACCCATCAATTAAACACTTTTCAATTACAATAACATTACCATCATGTTGTGGTATATTACATGTTTCTATAACACGTAACCTATCACCCAACAATTTCTTAATAATTTCTGTACCATTCATTGTTTTTCCTCACTTTCTTATATACTTATTTTCTATTTATTATCTACTTATATTGTACCACCAGCTGGCTTTCATGTTCCTTTTTTTTTACATACATTTCTGTTTTTTGTTCGGGCTAATTAGTCTGTCTGTTGTTACATCGCACAAGTGCAACGTAACCCAATACAATGTATGTAGCATTTCTACACACATTTCCTTGGGCAATTGCATTGAGCTTTCATATAAACATAACTAACATGGGCCAGTGTTTACATAGTGTACCAGTGTATTCACTGTGCATTCACTATGTATTCACCAGCCCATGCGAAGTCACATAATATTAATTGTTTTTAACATATGTGCCTTGTTTTACATTATTGTTAACACCAGTATTATTTACTTTAGTATTAATACCCGAAAACAGCCCAGGGTATTCTTCCCGCAGCCATTGATTCACATGTTTTGAATTAGCTGCCAAGTAGTCATACAAGTAACTTTCTTGTTGACTTTTAGACAGCTTCTTTGCGTCACCAAAACATGCGCCACGTGTTTCACGTCTGGCTGCTTCAACAGTCTTTTTACGCCTGTTGTCAGCCATGAAGTCTGCCAGCATTTTGGCCTGTTCTTCTGCTGTTTTTCCAGCAATTTTTGCTAAGAATTCTTTTGCTTCCATAATACAATTACCTCACTTTCAAAATTAATTTTAAAAATACTTTTAAAAATACTTTCAATTTACTTTAAAGAAGTCCATAAGACCATTCAACACGTCCTGTTTTTCTGCCAACAATTTCATGATTCTTTCATCAATACTTTTGCCACATTTTGTCTTTCCAATCAAATGATAAACACGTACCGGCTTCTGTTGCCCTTGTCTATGCAGCCGCTTATTTGCCTGCAAATACTGTTCCAAAGACATTGGCATTGTGTACCATATTATTATGTTTCCACCAGCTGCTAAGTTCAGCCCATAGCCACCACTTGCCGGGTATAACATAGCCAATCTTATTTTGCCTTGTTGCCAGTCACTAATTGATTCTGGTGTTTCCAATGGCACAGCGCCTAATTTTAGCAGCATGTCCTTTTCAAATTGGTATTTATACATGACCAAAATGTTTTCTTCAACGTCCTCAATTAATTCTTTCAACACATTTTCTTTATTACTGTCAATGTTGTGTACATTGCCCATTTCGTCATAAATTTTGCCACTACTTAGCTGTTGCATTTTGCCATACCTTGTCAATGTGTCACCAGCTATTATGTCAGTGCCGTCAATACTTATAACACCATTGTGGGCCATGGCGTCATATTGTTTTGACAATGGAAATGTTCTGACAATGTCTATACGTTCTGGCAGTGTCAAGTAGTCGTCACTTTTCATACTAATACACAAGTCAGCCAATTTGTAGTTTATTTCTTGTATAGCGCCCGGCTTCATTCTTGTGTATACAGGCACAGCCATGTTACCAAACGTCTGTGCCACCATGTATGTTTCCCTAAAGCCAGTAATTGTCTTACCAAGTCTTTCACCACGGTCTAATAAGTAAATTTGTGCCCATAGCCCTTGGTAGCTTGTATCACTAGCTGGTGTACCAGAAAGTAATACCACACGGTCAAACATATCAATAAGTCTTTCTTTTCTAAAACATTTTTTACCACGGTATGTAATTGACTTTTGACACAAAGACGCCCAGCGCAGTGTGCTTCTGTTTTTCACACTGGTAGATTCATCAATGACCAGCATAGTAAAGTCTGGTATATTTTTAAGTGTAAACAGCCATGCTAAATTATCACGGCCCAGCACATATACGTCTGCGTCAGCTGTAAGTGCTTCTGTGCGCTGCTTTTCACTGCCAGCTACAACACTTATATTAAGTGGTAATTGCCACTTTTCGCATTCCTGTTTCCAGACAGTCTCTGCAACGGTCTTGGGCGCACATATAATTGCCTTACGCACGTCACCACTTTTAATTAATATGGTGAGCGCATGCAACACTATAGCCGTTTTACCAAGGCCCATGTCCAGCCACAATGCAGCTTTTTTTCTGTGCAATATTTCATTTACACAATACTTTTGATAATCATGTAATTCCATTTTCACACCCCACACCAAAAGCCCACACCACAAAACGGTCTACAAGTTCAAAAGAATTAATTGTAAACACTTTCTGATTCATTGACCGCAGACGCCTATGTATAGCTTGCTGTATGGGTGACAAGTGCCCATTTTCTGCCTTGAGTTCAATAAACCAGCACTCTGCATTGCCAATTACCAAACGGTCTGGAATTCCATTTACACCCACCATCTTTACACACATGCCGCCATGTTCCTTGACACGACGGCATAAATAACGCTCAATTGCCTGTTCTGGTAACATATGTATCACATTCCTTTACTTAATGTATTTTCATATTGTTTTTTATAACATTCAATAGCACCATTTAAATAGTCATTAAAATCAATATTATTTGCAATATTTTTTTCTGTAGGAATAATACTTCCCATGTTTTGACAATTTAAAACAATATGAAACACAAACGCATAATTAGCATAATGATTTTTATTTTTTAATTCGCCATAATACCACTTAGCTTTAGTGTCTTTTTCTTCGCCACTTTTTAATACTGATTCTAAAATTTTATTAATTTCCATAATATACCTCACTTTCAGCTATCTTAGCCAGCATTACTAATATGGCTATATCTACCATAGCTACTATAATTTTCAACAACACGTAAATACACACCAACATAACACATAAGTCTTCTGCCGTCACCAACGTCACGTTTGGCCTTTCTTGTAATTCCATGTTGTCTTAACCAACGGGCCTCTGTCTGCCTAAACGCATGCCTTGAAGCACCACGGTCATACACTTGAGTGCAATATGTTTCAAATGCGTCATCAGCAATTAAAAAGTCCTTTTCGCTACCCGTTACAACATACATGTCATTGAAAAAGTCAATAGGGTCATCAAACGAATTTATCCATTCTGTTGTTTCTTGCCAAACAGCCTGTGGCGCAGTATTAATTCCACTGTCAATTTGCAGACCATTTGCATACCACATATGCAGTCCCATTAACAGCCACGCCATCATAGCTACATGTATTTTGTGGTCTGTCAGCCACTTTGATTTTATAGTGCTGTCACCACTTAATGAAGCCAGCCATGGTATTACTCTTGTGCGTCTTGTTACGCCCGGGTCACGTCTTTGTAAGCCGGGCATGCCATTGCAGTCTATAACACAACAGCACTTTGCCCTAAACGAATTATCATTACAATTTAATTTACGTGCCCTTATGTAGCCAGCACTTGTGTAAGTCTTGTATTTCTCACCATCAAGTGTTCTGACGCCGTCATATTCTGTAAAATTGACCAGTCGCTTATTTTCCATACCAGCTAATGCCGGGCTTGGTGCTTCTGCTGTTTCACTGTCACGGCTACTATAGTATAAATACTTACCTTTCATATCATAGTAGTAGCTACCTAATGCGCCACGTATAGCATTCAAAGTAGTAGACTTACCATTACCAGCTTCTGGACCCATCATAAAAACGCACTTGTCCTCTGTGGCAGCTGCAGCGCCAGCTAAACAGCGTCCCATGGACATTTGGAAATAGTCTCTAACGTCTTGGTCTGGTAAATACATTTCCATATTTTTTATTACTTCATCAAGTGCTGTTTCATCAACACTAGCTACATCTGTCCAATTGTAGCATGTAGATTCTGTCAGCATGAATTCTGGGCTATGTTCTAATACAAAGTCTTCTTCACCATCACAATACTTCTTTAAATCAATAGTAACGTCATTAAAATTAAGCAGCCAATTATTTGTTTCAAATTCTGGCGCTGGCTTTTCCAGCAACAGCGCATACCATGCAGTAACAATGTTTTTAGCTACATTCACACGGCCCACCATTTCTTGCAGTGTGGTCTTGTCTGGCTGTAATGCAGCTGCTATACGTATCATCAATAATGCGTCATTGATAAGTGCCTTGTCTTTTACTTGCTGGTAAATACCTAATTCATTATTGTATCTATACCAGTCACCATTACGCACCACATGTGGAAAATATGCCACACAGCGCTGTGCCAGTCCCTCTTCTGTGTCGTCATACAGAAGTGCCCATGCCTGTGCGTCAGCTGGTAATTCATAGTCATTTGTAAGCGCATTACGCACATTTTCGTCTTTACTGGCTTCTGCCGTCATGGCTTTCCAGTTCTTCTTGTCAGCAATGTCACCATAATTAAGCACTAATGCCACTTCAAACGGGTCTAAGTCACTGCCCGTACTCAACGGGTCTGTGCCATAGTAGCTGTATAAAATAGCGTCATTTGTCACTTTAATGCCGTCTGCACAGTCGTCATATGTATGTGACCAACGGCCCGGCACAGTGCCCGGCACATAGCCGTGCTCTTTCAATATGTCACTGATTTTATATGCCTTATTAAACGCATTATGAATTTTGTTATCGTCATGTACGGGCTTCCATTCGCCAGATTCTACAAACACTTTGCGTGGCCTTTTACTATGTTTAATAACGGCTTCTTCACTTTCAGACGCCCATTTTGGCCATGTCTTAGTGTCTGCCACATTAGCTGGCAAATAGTCCATAGACATAAATTTGCCTGTACCATGGTAGTGGTAAGTGTCACCACCATCACAATGTACTGGAAACGTCATTAATTGTTTATTTCTAACACTAGCTGGGTCTACATATTCCATGCCAATTTTGTCAGCAATAAAACGTATAAATGCTTCTCTGTATGAAATGTTTACAGGTGCTGCTAACGGCACAATTAAGCGCCGCCGCAAATTGCCTAATTTACTGCTAATAGTAGCATGCATGTAGAATTCATAGCCTTGTAATACACTAATTACTTTTTCATCAAAGCCAGCTGGTAAGTCTTGACCGGGCTTTGTGTCAATGTCCAGCACAACAATGTTGTATTTGTCGGGCCGTGGCACACCACCAGCACGGCTTGGCTTTACTTTGCCAGTCTTCAAGTTCCTTACCAACGGGCATGCGCCACCATCATAGCCACCAGCCCTAAATTTAAGTGCTAATGCGGCTTTTGCGTCTTTCTTCTTCAATGTTAAAAAGTCGTCAATGGTCATTGCCAAATTGACTGGTTTGTCCAAAACATTTACCATTGCGTTCCAGTCTGGCAGATATTGACCATCAGCTGTGGCATTATAGCTGGGAAACATTGTTACATAGCCGTCACCAGCTGCCATAATTTCATTACCTTTGTTATCAACTGCCATTTTAATTTCCCCTTATTTTCACACCAGCTTTGCCTTACCTTGTTTCAACACGTCACGTAATTTTCTTCTGATTCTGGCACGTAAGTCTTTTTCATTCATTGGCCCACGCCAACAAATTGACAATGTGCGCCCAGCAAAATTTGCTGGTTTGTATTCTTCAACACGTCTATACACTGTGTCACCACTAACAGTGTCTAAGTCTAATTGCCACATGGGCGTCACTTGTACACCAGCATAGCGCACTTGACGGCAATTATTAGCAGTCATACATGCGTCAGCTACATGATAGTAGCCAGCATATACAGCCTTATTAATGGTATTGTCTGGGTAAACATAGTAGTGTGCCTGACCACCACACATGACTTTATAGCCAGCGCCATATTTGCCCGTATATGCCCTAATACAAAATAATTCTTTGCCACGGTATTCTGTGGTAGCTGCTGTGGCCGCTAAGTCGCAGCCACAGACAATTTTTTCCATTTCGTCTTTTGTTACTAACATTTTAGTCACCCGTTTTATTGAATAATTTATTGAATAATTTATTAAATAATTTTTACACCAACATAACAGCTACGTCCAAAAACATTAATTTTATTTACAATGCCTTTATCACGCAGCCACCGTGCTTCTGCCTGTCTAAAATCATGTAATGACATATCACAATTCACATTTTTACAGAAAAAAACATAAGAAAAATGTGTATCAACAATGTCAGATTCAGTATTTGTAATTTCATAATGATTTTCAAAATATTCATCAATTTTATTATATTTTTTATTTACCTTTATAATTCCAATCACTTCTACATAAAAATTATTTTTTCCATACCTACATTTATTACTGACCATGTAAAGATTCACATGACCATGTACAATTTCTTCACCAATTTTTACAGCTACAATTTCGCCACAATGATAGCCAACAATAGCATATTTATTGTTATCTACACAAATTTTAGTGGCTTCTTCAACAGTAATTTCGTCACTGCCACAATTCATTGACCGAAATACAGTCTTGTTTGTAACACCATTACTAGTAACACCATTACGACTGTTTTGAAACAGTTCCCGTGCTACAATAGCGTCATTACCAGTAATTTCTTTCATTTTTTTAGCATTTACCATTTTTTCATTCTTAATTTTTGCATACATAATTAATCACCATTCCTTTCAATTATTTTTTTCAATCATTTCATTAAATTCTTTTTCATCAGCATACGGCATTTCATACATTCTTACACAACGGTTATATGCGCCAATTTGACCAGCATATACAGCCACAACGGGTTTTCCAGCCTTGCAGTAAATTTCCTGTACATTATGGCTAAAACGCCCGTCAGCCCTTACAGCAAACACCTTACTGTCAAAGTCTTCATCACACACAGAAATGGGCTTTGAAATAATGCGCAATTTTTCGCCATCAACCGTCACTGTGCGTTTTCTGTCGGGCCTTTCAAACACCACTACATACGGCGCTGTAGTGCCAGACGCATTAGCAATTGCGTCATACAAATTCAAAATGTGGGTTTTTTCCTGTTCAAATGTGAATTCACCCGGTCTGCCAAAAATCTCATTGACTTTTTCTTGATTCTTCATAATACATACCTCACTTTCAAGACACCTTATTTTTTTTTGTTGCGTCACATACATGCAAAAAGGCCCGCAACCTGCCTTTTAGCAAGTTACGGGCTTAAATTTCTTCCGTATTGAGTGGCCGCATGTCCACATTTTTACCAGCTTTTTTACGCCTGCTGGGTAGCTATTAATTTTTGTACATATGTTTATTTTGCTCTTTACACTATAAATAATAACACATTGTTATCTTTTTGTCAATAGTATTTTAAAAAAATATTTTCGCCCGCAAAGCCTTATAGAATAAGTGTTTGCTAAAATATTTAAAAAATACTCAAAAAAAATTTAAAAAAATTTTAGAAAAAAATTTTAAAATTATTCAATGGGTTTGCTTTTTCATTAGCCATTTTTGCTGTTTCGTCATTCCAGTGTAGATAAATAGAAGTAGTGGCAATGTCTGCATGGCCTAAAATTTGTTGTAAGCTGGCCAAGTCGCCATTGTTTTTTAAAAATGCTGTTGCATATGTGTGTCTAAATGTATGTGCACTAAAACGTCTGCCACCAATACCAGTGTTTTTACTAAGTCTTGTAAACACAGCCCGTAAGCCGTTTATAGTCATTGGTCTGCCGTCTTGTGTAACAATTAATTTGTCACAAGTAGCAATTTTATTTCTTTCAACAATATATGTATTCAACACTGACCGTAATGCGCCAGC